>Ga0316601_100001918_pt1 | contig 10476 bp, 9 predicted proteins | sample OWC_soil_day5_no_FD_207663 | JGI IMG/M metagenome (GOLD analysis project Ga0316601, IMG submission 207663) | Wetland soil microbial communities from Old Woman Creek delta, Ohio, United States - OWC_soil_day5_noCT | ecosystem: Environmental > Terrestrial > Soil > Wetlands | place: USA: Ohio...
CTGTATTTTTGTTGAAAGTTAACATTAACAAAAACCATCAGTATAATTCCTAGATAAATTGAAAAATAATGATGAGTTACAAATATAGTAATGGATGAACAGGCAACTAATATTAGTCCGTTAGCAAAGTAATGAAATCTTCTCAGCTTTAGATATTCTTTATTATCTATTAATTCTCTATTTGCTTGATTCTTTGATAAAATTTTTTTACTAAAAATCATGGACATTGATACAGTTCCTAAAATTAAGCAGAATATGCTTGATGCAGTTACAATCAGTTCCAAGTTTAACACCTCCAAGTATGAATTAACCATCGTTTATTATATGACTAATATAAATAAAATTCAAAGTTAATTATAGGTATATTGTAGATTTATGGGAAGATTTGAAGGTAAATGGAATGAGGGACTATATTAACACATCCGGCTGCAGCAACATATATATGTTTATATATGCATGTTTAGAGGAATATAAGATGAAAATAGATTTTAATTATGATAAGAAAAATATTAAGGCTATAGAAGGCTATATTCTAAAGGGAGCTAATTATAGATGTAATTATGCTAGATTTAAAACAAATTACAGATCACCTGCTGCTGGCACAGAAATTGTTGAAGTTTATAGCTTTGAGCCTAAAAAAGAAACCCGTGCCTCAGTGCTATTGCTTCATGGTTTAGGCAGCAGAAATATTAGATTTCTTTTATGGATGGGCAGTCACTTGGCTTCTGCTGGTGTTCATTGTTCCATACCAGTACTTCCAGGTAATTATACTCGGGTAGAGCATAATTCTGTAAGTGGACGAAGTTTTTTATACCCTGACCTTAATAATATGTATAGGTTTTGGGAGCATGCAGTGGTAGATATTCGTTCTACTATTGATTTTCTTGAACAAAAGGGAGCTTGGAAGGAGAACAACTGTATAATGGGTTACTGTCTTGGTGGGATGTTATCTGCTATAACTGCAGCAGTGGATAAAAGAATTAATCAGATTATCTTTATGACCACAGGAGGATACTTTCCTAAAATAATTCATGAATCTCGTGCTGCAGCTTTTGTACGGAAGCAGTTTGAGCTAGGCTTGAAGGATGAATATTATCTTTATGATAAGGAAAGATTGTATGAAACCTATGAGAAACAACTAGAGAAGGTAAAAGCTATGGGCCGCTTAGAGTTGTTTTCTGATAATGATATTCACCCACTGCTTAAAATAGATCCTCTTTCTTATGCTCATTTCTTAGATAAATCAAAAATTACTTTTATTGATGCACTATTTGATGAAACTATTCCTTTTGGAAGCAGGGTATCCCTCTTTAAAGAAATGAAAGGAGCAACAAGATATGTACTGCCTATGACCCATGGAAGCTGGCTGCCCTTTGAGATATTTGTTGCTCAGTATATACTTTTTAAGGTTAATATCAGTGATAAGGCAAGCTTGAAGCAAGTAAGGAAGAAGGTAAAGCTGGATAGGGAGTTCTTTTATAGGGAGTAAATTAGAAAAAACGGTGGTAGAATGCCACCGTTTTTCTTATACAATCACTTTAATGCCTTCAGCACATCATCAACTTTAAATTCCGTTTTAGTTGAATTTCTATTATTACTTAAGATAATAATGGTTACTTTCTCATTAATATTTCTATAGAAATAAGAACTATAACCTCCTGCTAAGCCATAGTGATACATAGATAAATTAGAATCGGTTTTATTTACATACCAGCCATATCCATAGCCACTTATATAAGCTGTAAACATTTTGTCTAAGGATGATTTTTTTATAATCTTTTCACTGTACAAGGCTTGATCCCATTTGTATAAATCCTCTACAGTAGAATGAAGTCCATAAGCAGCATAGCCAAAGGAAGGGTGTCTAAATTCTGCTGCTGTTGGTTTTGAGTCTGAAGGTTCGATTACATAACCCTTTGCAGCAGAAGTTAAAGTGTTTTTTACATCATATATTGTATTGGTCATATTTAAAGGTTTTAAAAAATGTTCATTAATAAAATCTTCGTATTTCATGTTAGACACTTTTTCAATTATGTAGCCTAATAAAGCATAATTTGAGTTATTATATTCAAATTTGCTGCCAGGTTCAAAGGTTAGAGGCTTGTTTTTTATTAAGGCTACTATATCATTGGGAGCACAATAATTATTAGCTAAGTTGATATTGTCAGTAGTACTATATTCTTCTACTCCAGAGGAGTGAGTAAGTAGATGATGAATTTTTACTTTGTCACCCTGTTTAAAATCGGGAATATATTTTGACAAAGTGTCTTCGGAACTTAGTTTTCCCTGCTCTTGAAGCAGCATTATACCTGTTGCTGTAAATTGTTTTGATAAGGAAGCTATTCTAAATTGTGTTTCAACAGTGTTTGGTATTTTCTTATCATAGTCTGCCATACCAAAAGCTTTCTTGTATAGAATTTTACCTTCCTTTCCGATTAATATAGTTCCGGTAAAATTATTGTATTTGATGTAAGAGTTCACTATTTTGTCTAGTTTATTTTCTGCAGACACAGGTTTTTCTTTAGGCTTGCTATTACCGCAACCGCTAAAGGCTAAGGTTAAAGTCAAGGCCAGTAATAATGTTGAAGTTGTCTTTTTCATGATGTTTCTCCTTTAAATATTATTTATATTAATTGCAAAATTATTTTAATGCCTTTAATACATCATTTACTGGAAAGTTTTCATTGGTATAGGATGAATCATTGCACAATATTATTACTGCTACTTTGTCATTAGTGTTTCTATAGAAGTAGGAGTTGTGACCAAATCCGCAGCCCATACAATACATAGACAAAGATGAGTCTTTTTTATTTACAAACCACCCATAGCCATAATCATAACTAGTATAATGGGTAAACATTTTGTCTAAGGATGATTTTTTAAGAATCTTTTCACCGTAGAGTGCTTGATCCCATTTGTATAAATCTTCTACAGTAGAATATATTCCAGCAGCAGAAAAGTAAATAGAAGGGTGAACAGATGATGAACGCAATGGAACTGAGTCTCGAAGTATAGCTGTGTAACCCTTTGAAGTATTAGTTTGAATGTTTTTTACATTATATAGTGTATTATTCATATTTGAAGGTTTAAAAAGATTTTCATTAACAAAATCCTCGTATTTCATATTTGAGACTTTTTCGATTATGTAACCTAATAAGAAATAATTTGCATTAGTATATTTGAAAGTAGTACCTGGTTCAGAACTTAAAGGGCTGCTTTTAATTAAGTTAATGATAGATTCAGGGGAATGATAATCATCCACTGTAGGGAAATTTGCCTGTGGATCATAGTCGTCTATTCCAGAAGAATGAGTAAGTAAATTATGGATTTTTATTTTGTCACCTTGTTTAAAGTCAGGAATAAATTTTGATAAAGTATCTTCTGTGCTTAGCTTTCCTTGTTCAACAAGAAGCATAATAGCTGCAGCTGTAAATTGTTTTGATGAAGACCATATTGGAAATTGTGTTTCTACAGTGTTTGGTATTTTTTTTTCATAGTCTGCCATACCAAAAGCTTTTTTATATAGTACTTTACCTTCCTTTCCGATTAAAATAGTTCCGCTAAAGTTTTTCCTTTTAACGTAGTCGTTTACTATTTTATTTAATTTGTTATCGGCAGAGGCAGGTTTTTCTTTAGGTTTGCTTTTACTGCAGCCGCTAAAGGCTAAGGTAAAAATTAAAATCAGTAATAATGTTGAAGTTGTCTTTTTCATGATATTGTTTCTCCTTTTTAAGCATGATATAGATTATTACGATAGTTATTTTGAAAAGTTCGGAAAATATTCAAATATTGTTAATAAAAGGTACATAAAAGTGTTTAATGGATGTAGGCATTTATTACACTTTTAAACACTCCAGCATATTTACTTGTTAATAGTAAAGATGAGGAGTGTGTTTTTTTATGGCGATTTTTAGATCATTACAAATTTCTTTTTGGCAGGATGAATTTGTTTTAGAGCTTACCCCAGAGGAGAAGTTTTTCTATTTATACCTTATGACTAGCTCTAAATCTACCCAGTGCGGCATTTTTTCACTTTCAAAGCGACTGGTTGAGCTTGAAACAGGATATAAGAAAAAAGCCTTTCTTCAGAAATTCTATGAAGTATGTAAGGTTAATAACTATCCTATAGAGTTGATTTTTGTTGGCGTTGATATTCCTGAGGAGGAATTAGCTGAAAAACAGGGGCTTCCAAGAGGTGAGGAAGGGGCTTATAAGGGGCTAGGGGAAAAAGAAATAAAAAAAGAAACAGCAACTACTAAAAATAAGGACACAGCCGTCGCCTTTGAAGAGGTAATTGAGTTTTTTAATAATAATATCCACTTGATTACTCCTCATGAGCAGGAGGTTCTTATTGATTGGAGCCAGTCTTTTGAAAATGAAGTGCTTCTTATGGCGGTTAAGGAAGCTGTAGAACATAATGTGAGAAAAATCAAATACATAAATGGAATATTGAATAATTGGTTCAGCTTAGGGCTTATTACTGCTGATAGGGTTCAGCAATATAAGGTGGAAAGCAAGGCTTCTGAAGGTGGCAAGCAGGTGAGCGCTAATGCTTCTGCCTATGAATATATTGATTAAGTAAGTATTGAGAGAAGGTAAGGGGGATGAGAAGTATGAATACATCAAAATACTTTAATTTAGATGCAGAAGCAGAGGTACTAGGTGCCGTGCTTAAGGAAAATGATTCAATTATTCAAGTTATTGATTTTATTGAAGCAGGAGATTTTTATTTCGAAAAGCATAAAATCATTTATAGTGAAATGGTTAAATTGTATGAGAGAAGTATTCCTATAGATATAATAAGTCTTTCAGAGAGCCTTGGCAGCAGGTTAAAAGAGGTAGGGGGAGTATCTTATATTAGCGAGCTTGTTGGAAGCTCTGCTACTTCTAGAAATATTAATGCTTATGGAGCTATAGTTATGGAAAAGAGCAGTTGCAGAAAGGTTAAAGACCTTTTAAACTGTGGCTTGAATTATATTGATGAAGAAGGGGTAGAATCCCAGCAGGTTATTGAGGAGGTAGAAAATAAGCTATCCTCCCTAAGTTGCTGCAAGGAGAAAGAGGATGGGGATATTGGCAAAACTTTAGAATTGGTGCTTAATGACTTAGATCACAGATGTAAAAATGGGGGAGAAATTCAAGGGATTAAAAGTAGTTATAAAAACTTAGATAAAATATTAGGGGGCTTTAAAAGGGAGGATTTAATTGTATTAGCAGCAAGACCCTCCATGGGGAAAACTGCTATGGCCATAAACTTAGCCATAAACACCACAATGACAGCCAATGCAAAAGTAGCTTTTTTCAATTTGGAGATGGGAAGAAAACAGCTCATGGAGAGAGCCTTATCAATAACTACAGATATTCCTATGGAGAATATAAAGAATGGACAACTTACAGAGGACCATTGGAGTACCATCATTGAAAAAGGGAACAAGATTGAAGGTTCAGCATTAAAAATATATGACAATCTTTTTTCTATGAATGAAATTAAAACCCAGTGCAAAAAACTGAAGCTCCAAGGGGGCTTGGATATTGTTATTATAGATTATCTTCAGCTTATTAATGTTGAGGAAAGAACGGAAAATAGAAATCAAGAGATATCCAAAATATCAAGAAAGCTGAAGCTTATGGCTAAGGAACTAGAAGTAACGGTTATTGCACTTGCTCAGCTTTCCAGGGCGCCAGAGCTTAGAGCAGAGCACAGGCCCTTGCTTTCAGATCTAAGAGAATCCGGCAGCATAGAGCAGGATGCAGATATAGTAATGTTTTTATATAGAGATGAATATTACGATAAAAACACAGATTGTAAAAATCTCCTTGAATGTATAATAGCCAAGCATAGGAATGGTGGTGTTGGCACCATAAGGCTAAAGTGGAGAGGGGAGTGTCAGAAGATTTGGTGAGGTGCCAGCCACGTGGCAAGTGACAAATTTTTAAAAAGCAGAAAAATGTACTGGCACAGGTTAATTTTATATGGAATTAACCTAAATAGGTTAATGGATTTACTGTATAAATATGATATAATTGTAAATATAATGGCGAGGAGATAACTTTTATAACGTAGATAAAGTCGGGGGTGAAAAAATGATAATGATTCGTTTGAAGCTTGGATTTCTGGGGGGAAAGACAGATGGAAAAACAAAACTCTATGCAGAATCAGTCTTATAGACAAGGGCGATAACTGCATAGAGAATCTATAGATCGCCTTATTCATTCTAATTTGAATTGTTAATAAGTCTGATTTTGCAGCTTTACTTGATTATTTATGAAGTGAAGGAGCAGATTAGAATGAAATATATAAACGCGTCAGAGGTATTGCCGCTGGATTTGTTGAAGGAGATTCAGAAATACATAACTGGTGAGATATTATATATCCCCCAGCCGGAAGGTCAGAAGAATCCTTGGGGAAGTAAAACACTGAGGAAACAAGAGATTATTAATAGAAATAGGCAAATTAAGCTTGAAAAAGATAAGGGTAGAACCATTAATGAGCTTATGGATAAGTACAATCTTTCTTACGATACAATTAAGAAGATTGTATATATAAAGGAATCATAATAAAAAGGCCTCTGCAAGGTTTAAAGCTGCAGAGGTTTATTTTGTGCATAAAACTACTATAGTCTTTCTTTGCCTTTACAATAACAGGAAATAGTTTAAACTATAATTAAGATAATCTTAAGATAAATTTTCAAATGGACAAGGGGGAATTTAAATGAATTATAATTTTTGGAGTGGGGAAAAAGTAAGGCTTAGGGCAATTGAAACAAAGGATGCGGGGACATTTTATAAATGGGCAGAGGATTATGATCATGAATCTGATAGGCATTGTGATGAAATTCATTTTCCATCCACCTATGATGGTATGGCAGCGAGAGTTGAGGCAATGTCTAAGAGAGAGCCGCAAAATGATCAATTTATGTGGATTATTGAGAATAAAGAAGGGATTGCTGTAGGCAATATAAATACCTTTGATTGTAATGGAAGGTTTGGAACCTTCAAATATGGATTAGGTGTAACGAGAGAATACTGGGGCAATGGTTATGCTAAGGAGGCTATTAAGATAATATTAAAATATTATTTTAGAGAATTAAGATATCAGAAGGTAACAATATATATATATTCCTTTAATGAGAGATCCATGAAGCTCCATGAGAGCTTGGGCTTTAAGAATGAAGGAAGAATTAGAAGAGCAATTTTTACAAATGGCAATTATTATGATGAGGTTCTTTATGGCATGACCTGTGAGGAATTTGATGAGATTGATAAAAAGCTGGAATTGTAATTAGGGTATTTTATTACACATATGAGCAAAATATATTTTGTGAGGATGTGATTGGATGAAAAAGCTTTCTAGAGACTTTTATAATAGAGATACAATTACTGTTGCTCAGGAGCTTCTAGGCAAGCATCTTGTCCATAAGGTTCATGGAGAAGAGCTTGTGGGGAAAATAGTTGAGGTGGAGGCCTATAAGGGACCTTTAGATAAGGCTGCTCATTCTTATAACAATAGAAGAACCTCAAGAAATGAAGTTATGTATGGTGAAGCTGGATATGCTTATGTTTTTATTATTTATGGAATGTATGATTGTATGAATGTGGTAACAGCGGAGAAGGAGAAACCAGAAGCTGTACTTATTAGAGCTTTAGAACCAGTTAGAGGAATAGAAAAAATGGCTGCACATAGGTTTGGCAAGGAGCTTACTGAGCTAAATAAAAGAGAGTATAAAAACCTGACAAATGGTCCAGGAAAGCTTGGCAAGGCTATGAGAATTACTAGGGAACTTAATGGGGAAGATTTGTTAGGGGATAGATTGTACATTACAGAGGGACATAGTGAAAAGCTTGAAATTGTTACCTCAAAGCGTATAGGAATTGATTATGCCGAAGAAGCTATAGATTTTCCCTGGAGATTTTATATAAAGGATAATAAGTTTGTGTCTAAGCTATGAAATGCCCTATCACTGTCTGCTGGAGAAATTAGCTTAGCAGCTGTGTTATTAGGTGAAAACATAAAGCCAGACTTCTATTTATGGAAGTGCTGGCTTTATTTTACCTTCAAGTATTAAAATAAGTAACGAGGAAGGGCAAATTGAAATTTAACTAGTTAGGAGAATGTTTTTCCAGGCTTTTATATTTTTTAGGATTCTCTAATTTTAACTTAGTATTAATTTTTAATTCTTTTCTTTTTTCATTAAAGTCTTTTTCCTTAATAGGGCCATAGATTTTATTATTCTTTACATCTATAATCCAATAACTTTTGTTATCGTCTTTTGTTTGTTCTGCTAGTATGAAATCCTCATCCCAAGCTATTCCAGTTACGTTGCCTTCCACAATTTCATTGTCGTTATTCATCCATATTCTAGCTTCACCGGCTTTGTATAAATGGTAATTGCCAGATAGCTCATAATTGAAATCTGACATTCCAGGACCAAAATAATCACAGCCATAAAGAATACAAGACAAAATGATTATGCCAATTAATAAAACATGTTTTCTCATTTATCTCACTCCCTATATTGGATTTAGCAAACCTATAAATAATTGAATTCCAGTAATAATTATTTAATATCTAAAAGTTTTCTAGCTCTAGCTTTAGATAAATTATATTCCCACCAGGAGGATTTTTTAGAAAGCTCATGTTTTTTATCCGTTAAGTAGTTTCTAACTGTACTGGCTACAACAGGATTTTTATCATTTTCTAATTTTATTATTTCTGGTAAAGCATCGTAGGATAAAAAGGTGGTTAAGTAGTCAATATCTATTTGTTTTGAACTATTAGGATTTGTGTACACTTCAATGTTTTTCTTAGCTATAAAGGCATCTACATTGGCGTAGTTAAGAACAAGATACATAATTACAGTAACTATTATTGAAGCCTTGCCAATAGGAGTTTTTTCATACCATATGCCAAGAAGCACTATAAGAAGCAGAAGGAATAGCAGAACCATAAATAGGTGAACAAAAACTCTTAAATAGGTAAAGCCGAAAGCATTTTCATACAAAGTCATCTTGAAGTGGGCAGAAAACAGCATATTTAGAGTGAAGACTACAAGAAGACTAAGGGATATTTTTGCAACCTTGTTTAAGGTTTTATTTTCTTTATTCATAAATTTCATTGAGATAAGTAAGATTGCAAAGTTAATAATGGTAATAGCTACAAGCTCAAAGAACCCTCTTCTTGCATATTCTGAAAAGCTGAAGCCATTAGGAAGTCCATTAGCTCCACCACAATATAAATAGGAAAATTGAACTATTGAGAACAATAGATACACAACATTTATTATAAAGATTATAGTTAAAAGAGTTACTGGTTCCCATTGGGCTGCTTTCTTGCTGGTTTTTAAATTAACTTTGTCACTATATGAATATTTAAAGCCCCACATATATCCAAAGATATATAAAGCAGCAAGTAGTATCAAGGCTGAATCCAATATAAAGGTGTTAAAATCAATAGTGTTAATATTATCGAAGACTTTGAAAATTCTTGTTACATAAAAACTAAATACCATATCTGCTGAAGTTAGTAGAGGGATAATAATAAATAAAAGTGGTATGGAAATAGCTAAACCTTTTATTATATTTTTTTTAGTTGGACTAAGCTCAGATTTCTTTTTGATTACTAGTGTTTTTTTAATAAAGATAAAAGGCTTAAATAGATTTTCAAAGGTTAGTTTAGTAATTTTCTCAACAATTAAGCCTAGAAAAGATAATCTGCCCCAATTAATGTCTTCATAACATAATAATAGTGTAGCTGCGGTAGTAAATAGGGGAAGCATAATGTAATTTAATATTCTTAAAAATACATTTGAGTGAATAGAAAAATCAAGAGAGAGAAGGATTGCACATATGAGCATAAACCATCCCATATAGTTCTTTACCTTAATTTTTTCCTTGCAAACCCAAAAGAAAAACATAAAAAATAACAGGGTAAAAATAACACTGGACACTCCAAAGCTGCTATCCTTAAAGAATACCTTAAAGGTTATCCCTAATATTAATGCAATAAAAATAGCAGATAGCTTTTCGCCAGAGCTTATATCATTATCAATAAGCTTACTAAGGGTTTTTCGCTTTTTATCTAGTAGCCTTTTATTACTGTAATTAAAGTTATTGTTTGATACGGTGAATTTTTCCAGTTCATCCACAGCTGGACTATGATAATTTTCATCAATGCACTGTTCATAAAGTGCTCTTAAATAAGATACTTCAATTGAAGCAAACTTTTCAGTATCATGTAGAGGGATCCATTTAAAACCTTCAATATTGGAACTGCTAATATTCTTTTCTATAGAAATATCCTCTAGGTTCAGTTCCTCATTAGTCATATCAATAAAGAAGGTGGATCCGTTGCCAATAAACTCTTCTTTTAGCTTAAAAATAATATTAGGTGATATATTTAACTGCTCTTTAAGCTCCCTTTTAATTGCATCATCAGCGGTTTCTTCGCATTTAATCTCTCCTCTTAGGAGGAATTGC
>Ga0316601_100001919_pt1 | contig 10475 bp, 12 predicted proteins | sample OWC_soil_day5_no_FD_207663 | JGI IMG/M metagenome (GOLD analysis project Ga0316601, IMG submission 207663) | Wetland soil microbial communities from Old Woman Creek delta, Ohio, United States - OWC_soil_day5_noCT | ecosystem: Environmental > Terrestrial > Soil > Wetlands | place: USA: Ohio...
CGCGGCGTGCGGGTCGATGAGCCGCAGGTCGACGTGCGGCGCCACCGCGTCGCGCAGCGCCTCGTCCACCTCGGCCGGGCCGCGCGCGTCCATCGCCGCCGTGGCCGCCGCCCGTGCCGCCGACAGGGGCACGCTGCGGATCACCCACTTCACCAGCGGGATCGACGGCGGTGCGATGCTGAAGATGCGGAACCCGAGCCCCACGAGCAGCACCGCGCTCAGCGGCTCCGAGGCCATCTCCCCGCACACGCTCGCGGGCAGGTCGCGGGTCGCCGCCGCCGCCACGACCTGCGCCAGTTGCCGCACCACCGCCGGATGGTGCGGCGTGAACCGCTCCGCCAGCCGCGCGTTGCCCCGGTCGAGCGCCAGGGTGTACTGCGTCAGGTCATTGGTGCCCACGCTGAAGAAGTCGCTCACTTCGGCGAGCTTGTCGGCGATGAGCACCGCCGCCGGCGTCTCGATCATCACGCCCACGCGCAGGTGCTCCGCCACCTTGAAACCGTCCCGCAGGAGGGAGGCGCGCTCCTCGGCCAGCAGCGCCCGCGTGTCGCTCACCTCGTCCACCCGCGTCACCAGCGGCAGCATCAGCTGCACGTTGCGGTCGGCCGCGGCGCGGAGGATCGCGCGCAGCTGCGTGCGGAACACCTCCGGCTGGTCCAGGCATACCCGGATCGAGCGCCAGCCGAGGAACGGGTTCGCCTCCTGCGGCATGCGGAACGCCGCCGGGAACTTGTCGCCTCCCAGGTCGTACGAGCGGATGATCACCGGGCTCTTGGGGAACGCCAGGCTCACCCGCTTGAAGTAGGAGTACTGCTCCGCCTCGGTGGGGAGCGCTGCGCGCCCCGTGAGCAGGAACTCGGTGCGCAGCAGCCCCACCCCCTCGGCCCCCGAGCGCATCGCCGCCTCGATCTCGTCGGGCAGGTCCACGTTGCCCATCATGCTCACGCGGATGCCGTCGGGCGTTTCCGCCGGCAGCGCCACCACGCTCTCCAGCTGGAACTCCAGCCGGTGGCGCCGGCTGATCTGGACCTTCGCCTCCTCCAGTTCCACCGGCGTCGGGTCCACCGTGATGGCGCCCGCCTGCCCGTCGATCAGCACCAGCGTCCCCTCGGGGATCTTCGCCAGCGCGCCCGTCACGCCCATCACCGTCGGGATGCCGAGCGAGTGCGCCAGGATCGCCGCGTGCGACGTGCGCGTCCCTTCCTCGCTGATGAGCCCCACCACGTGCTCCCGGTCGAGCTGCACCGTGAGCCCCGGCGAGAGCTCGTGCGCCACCACGATCATCTGCTCGTCTTCCGGCAGCGACCAGATCTCGTGGCCCGGGCGGCCCATCAGCACGTTCAGCATCCGCAGCTGGATCGCGTGCAGGTCGGCCAGGCGGTCGCGCAGGTGGGCGCTCTGCGATGCCGACCAGGCCGCCCGCAGCTCGAGCGCCTTGAACTCGTACGCCGTCTCCGCCGACAGCATGTTGTTGCGGATCAGCACCTCGACCGACGCCAGGAAGTCCTCGTCCTGCGCCATGAGGATCTGCGCGTCGAAGATGCGCGACTCCTCCTCGCCGGCCCGGTCCAGCACCTTGCGCCCCAGCTCCTCGAGGTGCGCCACCACCGTGGCGACCGCGGCCCGCAGCCGCTCCACCTCGCCCTCTACCTCCTCCGGCCGCACCGTGCGGTCGGGCACGTCGGGGAAGTCCGGACGCATCAGCACCGTCCGCGCGAACGCCACGCCCGGCGACACGCCGATGCCGCGGAGCTGCTGGTGCATGCTCACGTTTCGCCGAACCCGTCGCTGATGAGTTGGGTGAGGGCGGCCACCGCCGCCGCCTCGTCGCTGCCCGAGGCGCGCACCACCACGCGGCTGCCGCACTCCGCCGCGAGCATCATCACCCCCATGATGCTCTTCCCGTTCACCGCCATCTCGTCGCGCGCGAGCTCGATGTCGGACGCGAAGCCGGCGGCCAGGCGGACGAACTGCGCCGCCGGCCGGGCGTGCAGCCCCAGCGAGTTGACGATCTCGATCGTGCGCTCGGTCACAGCATTACCATCCCTCCGGCACCCAGCAGGATCAGCACGATCAGGGCATAGCGCACCGCGCTGTAGTGCGTGCCTCCCCACCGGGACAGTACGACGCCACCTGCCGCCAGGAACACCGCCAGGACCATCGCCGACGGCTTGACCCCGGCGAGCAGCCAGCGTCCGGCCAGCGGCACCGCGAGGCCCACCGCGAAGCCCGCCACCGGGCCCACCCGCTCCGCCGCGCGCGGCAGCCACGACCGGCCCACCGCGCCACCCACCTGCAGCCCCTCGCGCAGCCCGGTGCGCAGTGACCACCACGCCGTGCCGATCCGCAGCGCGTTGTACGCCACCAGGAATCCCGCGACGGCCCAGACGCTTGCGCCCAGCGCCACCGCCGCGATCGCGAGGGCCGACAGCGCCGGCACCACACCCGCCCAGAAGAGCCGGTCGCCGATCGCGCCGAGCGGACCGCACAGCGCGATGCGGAGCCGGCTCACCTGCTCGCCCGGCACGCCGTCGCGTTCGGCCCGCGCCAGCGCCCCGAGCGCCAGGCCCGCGAGGTTCGGGTTGCAGTTGAAGAACTCGGCCGAGCGCACCACCGCCGCCGTGTGCCGCGCCGGGTCGCGCGTGCGCAGTTCGTCGAGCAGGGGTTCCGCCGCGTAGCCCATGCCGATGCCCAGCATGCGCTCGTAGTTCCAGTCGCCCTGGATCGCGAACAGCCGCAGGAACGCCCGCGCCCACCCCGGGACGCTCATCCGAGACCGAACGCGATCACGAGCCCCGCCCCAAAGCCGGCGATGAGCCAGTGCAGCCGCTTGCCCCGCCCGGCACTGCGCGCCGCACCGGCCGCCGCCGACGCGAGCGCGCACCCGATCGCCGCCGCCGCGAGCAGTCCCTGCAGCCGGGGCGGGACCGGCGAGGACGACCGCAGCAGCAGCGCCCCCGCGAGGCCGAGTGCCGTGAGCAGCAGCCCGCGAAGCGCGTCGCGCCCGAGCCCGCCCCACTGCAGCGCGCGCAGCCCCGGCTGGCTTCCCGCCGCGAGCGCCGCCGCCCGGCCGTGCAGCGCCTCGGCATTCAGGTGCCGCAGCCGCTGCAGGCTCCAGCCGCCCAGCACCGCGAGCAGCAGCGCCAGCAGCACGGCCGTGCCCATCCGCTCGGGCCAGGGCGCGCCGGCCGCGGCGGTCACCGCCGCCACCGTCGCCGGGCCATGGTCCGGGTACTGCGCCGCGCCCACCGGCAGCACGTCGAGCGCGAAGAGCTCCAGCAGCACGCCCAGCTGCAGTCCAGTCATCATGTCGCCGGCCAGGAGCCCCGCCACCGTGCCCGCCACCAGCGGCCGCGCGTACATCGCCTGCGGCACGCTCACCAGGTCGAGCGCCACGAAGGTGCCCCACGCCAGCAGCAGCAGGAGCGTGCCCGGGTCGAGCGGGCTCACGGCATCGATCCCAGCGGCACCGGCGTCGCCGTCGGCAGGTCCTGCCCGGCGATCTCCGCGCCCTCGGCCGACAGCTCGGTCAGCAGGCGGTGCTCCTCCGGGCTCAGGTAAACGTACGGCAGGCGCTCCACGCGCCCCGGCCGGTGGTGAATGCCGCCGAGGTTGATCCGGCGGACGACCGACGGCGCCGCGCGGTAGAGCTGCGCCGCTGCTTCCACGCTGCCCAGCAGCACCGCCGTGCGCCGGTCATCGGCGTCCCACGCGCGGACCTGCGCCCCGGCACTCGCCACCGTGGCGAACACCACCTCCAGGCCCTGCGGCACCGCCATCCGGTAGAGGTCCTGCTCCCACCCGCTCTTCGCCACCTCGTCGTCGGCCAGCACGAACCGCTGGATCCCGAGCGGCTGCCCCCACCCCACCAGCACCTGTCCATGGATCAACCGGTCGTCCACCCGGCAGAGCACCAGCGTCATGCCGAAACCTGGATCGCCTTCTCGCCGATCTCGACCGCGCGCGTCGCCGCCTCGTCGGGCGAGAGGTCGCGGTGGAATACGAAGTCGAGCAGCATCGCGAGGTTGACGCCCGTCACCACCCGCACGTTGGGACGCTCCCGCAGCCGCCGCAGTACCGCGAACAGGCACGAGCCGCTCGCCATGTCCACGAAGACGACCGTCGGCCCGGTCCCCACCGCCGCCGCCACCCGCGCCTCGAGGTCGCCCCGGTCGCAGCCCGAGTTGGACACCGGCGTCAGCGCGTCGGAAACCCCCGAGATCTGCGCCGTCGCGTCCATCAGGGCGCGCGCGAGGCCTCCGTGGCACACGATCACGCCGCGCAGCGGTTCACTCATAGTCTTCCTGGAGGTAGCCCTTGAGCCCGCGCTTCTCCTTCATCCGCTTGATGAGCCGCTCGTTGAACGCCGCCGCGACGTCCACGCCCGCGTACCGCAGCAGGTGCATCATCGCCACCACTTCCGACACCACGGTGATGTTCTTTCCCGGGTTGAGCGGCACCACCACCTTGGGGATGTGCACGCCCAGCACCTCCGTGGTCTGGTGCGCCAGGCCGGTGCGCTCCGTCGTGTCGCGCGCCGTCTCCCAGTCCTCCAGCTGCACCACCACCTCGATGCGCTTCTGCTGCCGCACCGCGCGCACGCCGAAGAGCGCCTGCACGTCGATGAGGCCGATGCCCCGGATCTCCATGTGATGCCCCGCGAGCTCGTGGCCCCGCCCGATCAGGATGTCGGTGCCGCGCCGCGTCACCTGCACCACGTCGTCCGCCACCAGCCGGTGCCCCCGCTCCACCAGGTCGAGCACGCACTCGCTCTTCCCGATGCCCGACCGCCCCACGAAGAGCAGGCCGACGCCATAGACGTCGGCCAGCGATCCGTGCAGCGTGGTGCGCGGCGCGAACGCCTCCTCCACCAGCGGCTTGATCCGGCGGTAGAACTCGGCGGTCTTGAGGCGCGACCGCAGCACCGGCACGCCCTTCTCGCGCGCGAGCTCGAGCAGCTCCGCCGGCACGTCGAGGCCCTTGGTCACGAAGACGCAGGGCAGGTCGAAGGTGAAGAAGTTCGAGAGGCGGAGGTGACGCTCGGTGGGCGACAGCGACGTGAGGTACGTGATCTCCGTCTCGCCCATCACGTGCAGGCGCTGCGGCGCGAACCGCCCGGTGTAGCCGGCCAGCGCCAGCCCCGGGCTCGCGACTTCCGGGTCGGGCACCGACCGGTCGAGTCCTACGTCGCCGGTCAGCGCCTCCAGCTGGAGCGGGTCATCCGGCCGCTCCAGGAAATCGCGCAGGCGGAGCATCAGCCCTCGGCTGCCTCGGTGCGCCGCGTCCGCCGCTGCCGGCCCGAGGCCGTTTCCAGCTGGCGCTTGAGCCGCTCCTCGGCGCGGTCGAGGGCGGTGCGATGGTCCGGTCCCTCGCCCCGGCTCACCAGCGTGTCGCCCCGGGCATCGAGCAGGCGCAGCTCCGCCAGCGACTGGGTTCCCTCCACGTCGAACAACACGGTGCAACTGATCGGCCGGATTGCGAGCGCACTCACCCGGTCGGCGATGGTGCCTGCGCGCTCCTGCAACGGTTCGGAAATCTCGCAGTGACGGGCCGTCACGATGGTCTGCACGAATCCTCCTGAGGTCAGCGGAAGTCGGTGCCTTTGATGAGATCCTGCAACTGCTCCTCGGTCTGTGCCGCGGCCGCGTCCCAGGTGAGCCGCTCCGCGTGCTGCCGCGCCTGCACGCCGAACCGGTCCACCACGCCGCGGTCGCCGGCCAGGGCCAGGTACTGCGTCGCCAGCGCCGCCGCGTCGCCATGCGGCACCAGCCATCCGGTCGTACCCGCGCGCACCGAGTCGCGCAGGCCCGGACTGTCGGAGGCGATCGACGGCGTGCCGCATGCCGCGGCCTCCATCACCGTGATGCCCCACCCTTCCTTGGGCGACGGAAACACGTTGGCCCATGCGCTGCGGAAGAGCCGCAGCTTCTCTTCCTCGCTCACGAACCCCAGGAACCGCACCGCGTCGCCCTGGCCGGTGTCGCGGGCCAGCTCCTGCAGCGACTCGAGATGATCGCCGCCGCCCGCGATCTCGAGCCGCAGGTCCGGCCGCTCCTGCCTCGCCAGGGCCAGCGCCCGGATGGCGAGGTCGACGCCCTTGTACCGCTTCAGTCTTCCAACATACACAAAGGTCGGATCGGCCGTCCGGCCCACCGCCGGGTCCGGCCGGTACCGGACGGAATCCACGCCCGGGTGGATCACCCGGATGTGGTGACCGTCCACGCCGCGGGCCACCAGGTCGTCCCGGGTGCTCTCGCTGATGGCGTGAAACCCCGCGCGGCGGTAGGCCAGCGGCAGCGGCTGTTCGGCCACCCACACCGTGGCCGCCATCGGCCACGCCGCCTCCTCGAACGCCGTGCTCCCGAACAGGTGCGGGATGATCGCGCAGAACGGCAGCCGGGTCATGCCCGCGAGGAACAGCGGCAGCTTGTTGATGTCCTCGCATACGACGTCGGCCCGCTCGGCCGTCAGTGCCCGCCGCACCGCGCCGCGCCCCTTGAGCGCGAACGTGTGCCGGCCGCCCGTGCGGTGCACCTCGATCCCCTGCACCATCTCCTGCGCTTCGCCGCCGACCCAGTTGGAGCAAACCAGCCGCACCCGGTGACCCCGCTGCACCAGCCGGCTGAAGATCTCGAAGAGGTGGATCTCGGCCCCGCCCGCCTGCGGATTGCGAATGTCCTGCCAGTTGACGAGCAGGATGTTCACAGGCGCCCGAGCGTATGGGCCACCCGGTCGAGCACCCCGTTCACGAAGGCCGGCGCCCGCGCCCCGCCGAACCAGTGCGCCAGACGCACCGCCTCGTCGATCGCCACCTTCGGCGGCACGTCGCCCGTGCGCAATTCGTGGATGCCCATCCGCAGGATGATCCGCTCCACCACGGCGATCCGCTCCAGCCGCCAGTTGTCGGTGGCTTCCTCCACCTCGCGATCGAGCACTTCGGCGTCGTCGAGCACCGCGCTGGCCAGCAGTTCCGCCCCGTCGAACACCGCGGGCTCCGGCCCGGTGAGGCGGGCGATCCCCGTCGCCACCTCGTGCATCGGCGCCGACCCCTGCAGTTCCCACGCGTACAGCATCTGCAGCGCCCGGGCCCGGCAGCGCGTTTCCCGGCGGATCATGGGCGCTCCCTCACCTGCCGCAGCACGTCCGCCAGTTCCAGCGCGGCGCTCATCGCCTCGTGGCCCTTGTTGCCCGCCTTGCCGCCCGCCCGCTCGGTCGCCTGCTCCATCGTGTCCACGGTGAGCACGCCGAACGCCACCGCCATCGCGTGCTGTACCGCCACCGCGCTCAGCGCGCGCGCCGTCTCGCCCGCCACGTACTCGAAGTGCGGCGTGTCGCCCCGGATCACGGCGCCGAGCGCCACCAGCGCCGCGTACCGCCCGCTCCCCGCCAGCTCCGACGCCGCCGCCCCGAGCTCGAACGCGCCCGGCACCCACACGATGTCGATCTCCTCATCGGTCATGCCCGCCTCATGGGCACACTCGAGCGCGCCGTCGAGCAGGCGGCGGGTGACCAGTTCGTTGTAGCGGCTGACGAGGACCGCCACGGGACCGACGTGGCGGCGCTCCCCGGAGAATTCTGGCACGATCAGTGGGCGAAAAGGTGGCCGAGCTTGTCGCGCTTCACGTCGAGATAGCTGCGGTTCTCGTCGTTGGGACTGGTGATCAGCGGCACGCGTTCCACGATCTCGAGTCCATACCCGTCGACGCCGACGAGTTTCCGGGGGTTGTTGGTCATGATCCGGATCGAGGAGAGGCCGAGGTCGCGGAGGATCTGCGCCCCGATGCCGTAGTTCCGGAGGTCGGGCGCGAACCCGAGCTTCTGGTTGGCCGCCACCGTGTCCACGCCGGTGTCCTGCAGCTCGTAGGCGCGCAGCTTGTTGAGGAGCCCGATGCCGCGCCCCTCCTGGTCGAGGTACACGATCACCCCGTGGCCCGCCTCGCCGATCTGCCGCATCGCCGCGTGCAACTGGTCGCCGCAGTCGCAGCGCTTCGACCCGAACACGTCGCCGGTGAGGCACTTGGAATGCATACGCACCAGCACGTTCTTCTCGCCTTCCACGTGGCCCATCACCAGCGCCACGTGCTCCGCGCTGTCCACGTCGTTGCGGTAGCCCACGATGCGGAACTCGCCGAACGGCGTCGGCAGCCGCGCCTCGGCGAGGCGGTGCACCAGCCGCTCCGTGCGGAGCCGGTAGGCCACCAGCTGGGCCAGCGTCACGAAGGTGAGGTGGAGCTTCTCCGCCAGTTCCATCAGCTGCGGCCGCCGCGCCATCGAGCCGTCGGCGCTCAGGATCTCGCAGATGACGCCCGCCGGGTAGAGCCCCGCCAGCCGCGCGAAGTCCATGCTGCCCTCGGTGTGCCCTACGCGCTGCAGCACGCCGCCCGGGCGGGCGCGCAGGGGGAAGATGTGCCCCGGACGCCGCAGGTCGGACGGGATCGTGCGCGGGTTGAGCGCCACGTGGATCGTGCTCGAACGGTCGGCGGCCGAGATGCCCGTGGTCACGCCGAAGCGACGGTCGGCATCGATGCTCACGGTGAACGCCGTGCCCAGGTCCTCGGTGTTCCGCTCGGTCATCTGCGGCAGGCCCAGTTCGTCACAGCGTTCGCCCGGCAGGGCGAGGCAGATGAGCCCGCGGCCGTGCAGGGTCATGAAGTTGATCAGTTCCGGCGTCACCAGTTCGGCGGCGCAGACGAGGTCGCCCTCGTTCTCGCGATCCTCGTCGTCCGCGACGATGATGATCTTGCCGCTGCGCAGGTCCTCGATCGCCTGCTCGATGCTGTGCCGTGTCATGCCGCCTTCGTCATGCGGGACGGTTGCCCGGGAGCCGGGCCAGGTGCGGCCGCAGCATCCCTTCGACGTACTTGCCGAGCACGTCGGCCTCGACGTGCACCGCGTCCGCCGGGCGCCGTTCGCCCAGCGTCGTATGCTCCAAGGTAAACGGAATCAGCGAGATCTGGATCACGCCCGGTTCCGGTATGGCGTTCACCGTGAGGCTCACGCCGTCCACGGTCACCGACCCGAGCGGGACGCTCACCCGCGACACCTCGTTCGGCACCTTGATGTCGATCAGCCGGGCGTCCGCGTGCTCCTTCACGTGCAGCACCAGCCCCACGCCGTCGACATGGCCCTGCACCAGGTGTCCCCCCATCCGGTCACCCACCCGGAGCGCCCGCTCCAGGTTCACCCGCCGTCCTGCGACATATGTGCCGAAGGCCGTCCGGTCGAGCGACGTGGCAATGATGTGGGCGACGAAGCCCGCGTTGGCGAACCCCTTCACCGTGAGGCACGCCCCGTCGACGGCAATGCTCTCGCCCAGTTCCAGCCCCTTGTAGGGCGCGTCGATCACGAGTTCCAGCCCCTCGTCGTCGCGCCGCGCGCGCGACACCGTCCCGATGGCCGTGATCAGTCCCGTGAACATCAGCGGCGATCCACCACGAGCAGCGTATCCTCCCCCAGGGCGCGGCGCTCCACCACACGCCAGCGCGGCGCCAGTTCCAGCGACGTGCCCGGCAGGCCGGTGACGGCCGGGACCCCATCGCCGAGCCAGAGCGGGCTCTGCACCCAGTACAGGCGGTCCACCAGGTCCTCGGCCAGCAGCGCGCCGGCGAGCTGCCCGCCGCCCTCCACCAGCACGCTCTCGACGTCTTCCTCGCGCAGCGCGGCGAGCGCGGCGGCCAGCGACTTCGTCTCCCGCACGTCCACGCCGGCGGTGGTGAGCGCCCCCTGCGCCGCCCCTGTGCCCGGCGCCACGAACACCGTGGTCGGCGTCTCGCGCGCCGTGCGCGCCAGGGCCGCTTCGGTCGAGAGCTGGCTGCTCCGGCCGAACACCACTCGCCGCGGCGTGCGCCGCGGCACCACCGTGCCGCGCACCGTGAGCGACGGGTCGTCCACCCGCACCGTGTGGCTCCCCACCGCCAGCGCGTCGAAGCCCGCGCGCAGCCACTGCACCCACGCCCGTGCCTCCGGCCCGCTGATCCAGCGCGAGCGTCCCTCCCGGTCGGCGATGCGCGCATCCAGCGAGGTGGCGAGCTTGAGCGCCACGTACGGCCGCCGTCGCGCCCCATGCGCGTGCAGGAAGGTCGCGTTCTGCGCCGCGGCCTCGCGTTGCATCAGGCCGAGCTCCACCTCGATGCCGTGCTGCCGCAGGTACGCGGCGCCGCCCGCCGCCTCCGTGTTGGGGTCCGCCACCGCCGCCACCACCCGCCGGATCCCCGCCCGCCGCACCAGGTCGGTGCACGGCGGCTGCTTCCCCTGATGCGCGCAGGGCTCGAGGGTGACGACCAGCGTCGCCCCGCGAGCCCCGTCACCCGCCGCCTCAAGCGCCACCGCCTCGGCGTGACGGTCCCCGAACTCGGCATGATAGCCCTCACCTACCACCTGGCCATCGCGCAGCACCACCGCGCCCACCAGCGGATTCGGCGCCACCCGTCCCCAGCCCCGCCATGCGAGGTCGATGGCGCGTTGCATGGCCTGCT
>Ga0316601_100001920_pt1 | contig 10473 bp, 6 predicted proteins | sample OWC_soil_day5_no_FD_207663 | JGI IMG/M metagenome (GOLD analysis project Ga0316601, IMG submission 207663) | Wetland soil microbial communities from Old Woman Creek delta, Ohio, United States - OWC_soil_day5_noCT | ecosystem: Environmental > Terrestrial > Soil > Wetlands | place: USA: Ohio...
TGCAGCAATTCAAAAAGAAGGATTCACCTCTTTTGCCAGCGAGCCGGTTCAAATATTCCCTTCACAGATTTATGAGGTAGAGCAGTTTGCCCCGAAATCTTCAGCCAATTATCAAGGATATAAAGGTGATGGTTTTGTTGAAATCAATAAGAAAGAAAACACTAACATTGAGATTGATATAACGATAAGTACAGAAGGTAATTACGCATTCGACTGGCGTTATGCCAATGGTAACGGTCCTACCAATACCGAAAATGAATGTGGAATCCGTACCCTCTTTATTGATGAACAAAAAGCCGGAGTTAGTATATTCCCACAAAGAGGAAAGCATGAGTGGAGTAACTGGGGATGGAGCAATCCTCTTCAAGTTCACCTTTCAGTAGGAAAACACAAAATTGCCCTAACCTATATGCCATATAATGAGAACATGAATCTTGTTATCAATCAGGCTATGCTTGATGAGCTTCGTGTTACCAAGCTGAATTAAGTTGAGTATAATGGGGAGCTATCTGAGTTTTGAGGATAGCTCTCCATTTATTAATTTCTTATTTTATAACAACCAGTCCATGGTTCCCAATTCATATTACTGTGCAGCTAAAGGTGTAAAAAACTCAATTAAATTTTCTTCCGGGTCTCGCAAGTGAACAACTCTCATTCCCCAATCAGGCATATCAGTTGGTTCATTAATAAAGTTTATGCCCTTTTCTAAAAATGCTTGATAAGTATCATCAACATTCTCTACTTCAAAAACAACCATTGATTTTTCCCTATAACCAATCGGTTGTGTTTTCTCCTCATTGCCTACAGCCGGAGCCATATAATCAGAAACGAAAATGGCAAATCCTTCAATCCCGTCTGCCACTTTAAATGAAGCATAACATCCGTTTTCATCTCCCCAAAGAGGCTCAAGCCCTAATTGTTCTGTATAAAATTTAAAGCATTTTTTGTAGTCTTTGACTAATAATCTTACATTACTGAATTTCATAAATATTCAATTTGAATTTGTTTCTATTATTGTTAAATATGCCCTATCTGTGATCTATTGAATAATTCTTCGATGATTATATGCATCTTAGTTTCAGTCGTTTCATTTATCATCAAATATAAAAATATTTTTTTATTAACGACTTCTATTATAACTAATTTCACCCAAACCAACAGTTCAAAAAATCAATAAACTTCTCAAGAAATTTAATTTTCGCGAATAAGTCTAGCAGTCTAGCACCACCCATATAACTAACTGGTTACAATCATATTATAGCTGCTAGACTAAAATAAAGAAGTCTAGCGCCAGTCTAGCAGTCTAGCGTTTTTGAGAGAAATCTATCATAGAGCAGACAACTTATTATAGGATTAAAGTTCATAAACAGCACTTTAAGCTACCAATAACAGGATTATTAAAAAGCATAGTCAACCCACATAAGGACGAATCAATACTTAATCTAAGTGTAGAATTTAAGTATTTTCAAGATATACCTTTCGGATATAGGATTGTTACGCCGTTTAACCAAACTATCTGTTGGTTCGTTACTGTCTCCAACATCCGGTTTTACAGAATTCAAAGGAGCATTAGCAGAAAACTATATATTGCAAAGTCTGAAGACACAACTTGAAGTTCCACTACGCTACTGGACTTTGCCCGCTCAGCTGAGGTGGATTTTATTTTGCAGGACAAAGATTACATATTGCCGATAGAAGTAAAGTCGGGGTACTAATGTACGTGGAAAAAGCTTGCAAATTTATAATATCAAATTTCAGCCTAAGTATAGAATTAGATACTCTGGATTAAATCTTTCAAAAGACGATAATCTTTTGAATATTCCATTATTTATGAGTGATTACACTACCAAAATTTTTAGATTGCTTTAATGTATCTAGCAGAGATAGCCTAAGCCTCGGAAAGTTAAGTAGTAATTCCCTTAAAGAGGAAAACATGAGTGGAGTAATTGGAGATAGAGCAATCCTCTTCAAATCCATCTTTCAGCCGGTAAGCACAAAATTTCCCGAACCTATATACCATGTAATGAGAATATTAATCTTGTTATCAATTAAGCTATGCTTGATGAACTTCGATTTATTAAGCTTAATTAAATTTAATACAATGGGGAGCTATCTAAGTTTTGAGGATAGCTCCCGATAATGTAAACAACCATGTTGAAATTGATTTTATAAATTCAAGATCAATTCAGAGAATCAATACACAGGTTTAAACACAATCAATATTATTCAAAAAACAGATTACAATATATATTATTTCTTCTTCAGAAAATATAAAAATTTATTTTTTACTCTATATTCAAGTTTGTAACAAGTTTTATATTTATCTATCTTATATCCAAATTGTCTCTAATAATATAAAATTGCCAGTCGGCTTTCTGTCGACAAAATGACTTCCTTCTTTAGCGCTAATTCTCCATAAATCGATATTATCATTCTTGCTAGCTACAATAAAAGACAATAAAGTGAAAGGCTTTGGTCCACATGGAGCTAAAATAATCCTATAATTCTGGCTGAGTGAGTCACATAGGTCATGCAACATCATTTGAGTTAAAAGCAAGTTACTTAATGAATATGGAAAAATACATTCTTCATCTATATTTTCTAGTATTTCTTTATTCCTACTCAGTACCTCATCAGTATATTGACTATTTTCTGTCAAAAAGTAATTAACCACCTCTGCATCAAAATATTCCATCAATCCAAATGCTCTTTTCTTTTCATAGCCTAATCCAATAATTAATGCTGTAGGTTTAGCAGGAATAGACAAATTGCAAAAACCTTTTATTGGTGAAAAGTTTATAGTTTCTGGTTCCTCATCAGGGGGAGTTAAAAATTCAGCTTCAGTATACGTAAAAATTAAATGAATAGTCTTTGAAATATTTTCTTGCGTTTTTAAATAATGAATTATAGCACCATACCAAATTCTAGTCATTGATGAATAATCTATAATAATATAAACATGATTTTTATTTATTTTTTTAATCGATTCATCTATCAAATGAATTATTTCTTTTGAAGAAGAACCTGAACAAGAAATCGAAATAAAATTATTACTTAAAAATATATGATCATTCTCAATACGAGTAGTAGAAGAAGTATCAGTAGTGAAATTTAGAACATATTTATTCTTTATCAAAGATATATCTAAGCCACTATTATTTACGAAATATGATGCTCTAGTTTCATAACCAGAGGATGTCACAATTAAGTCAAAGTCAAAAGCCGACAAGGATTCTTTATCTAATTGTCCTATATTTATTACATTCATTTTTTATCAAAGTTTAAGCTTAATTGTTCTCCATATCTTCCTTCTTCAACCATTGAAAGTAATGGTTCTAGAATTCGACTAAGATCTATTACATTATAATCACGTTGAGGCAAATTATAAAAAGGATATAATGAATATGCTAACCTATAAACTTTACTTCCTTTTCTAACACCTTTCACATTAGCTTCTTCCTCTGTCATCAGTATACCACCCGATTCCAATGCAATTTCTAAGAAACGGTGAAACTCTTTTGGACAATTATCATCAAATCTAAAAAAACTATAAGGATCTGCACTAAAATTATCTGTTACAATTTTTTCAAAAAAGAAGTTTCCTATCAAATCTATTATTTTTTGTAAGCTAATTATCTTATTATAATATTGAATATTGCTATCTGGATAAAAAACAATTCTAGGATAGAAATATTCTTTAGAAAATTGTTCAATAACTCTTGCCTGAGTATTCAATTTAATTTTTTGTGGATTCCCTTCAGAATCTAATTTTACATTTTTCAATAATTCATTCATGAGATTAACAAAAGCGCGCAAATTACCATCTGACAAATCATAAATATGTTTTTTCCCATGATTAAAAAGAACAATTTTCCGACTTCTTTTTGAACCTTCTTTTCTAAAATAATATCGATAATATACTAAAGGTTTAATTTTTCTATGAACAGGAGATTCCTGAGATTTTTCAATAGGAGATGGATTCAATGGATCCACACCTTTTTTTAATAAAAATCTATAAAATGACTTATCTATAACAGATAAATTTCTAAACACTTCATAGGCAATACCGCCTGGATAAAATTGATTTGTATCTCTTTCATATGAATTAATATTTAATGATCCTGTCATTGCATCATCAATATTATAATCTCCAAAAATTTTAGATGGATCAAGTTTTTTTTGGAACCTTTTATATAATAAATTTAAAGTGTATCGATCACAGAAATCCCTCCATTCTGTTTGAGAGCGAGAATTATAAACCCACATTTTTATGATTTCATAATCGTCTTTTTTACTAGGTGTTTTCTTCCCTATAGGATTATAATCAATATCAGAATCTGGAGTTGATGTCATTTTGAGAAGAATTTTCTGATTCCTACTTCTTAAACATTTTTGTACCAAGTCATCAAAAAGCCATTTTGGAGCAACTTCCAATTCATCAAAACACAATGCCCAACGAAATTCTCGACTTTGAAAAAAAGATTCATATTTAAAGACTTCTTCAAAAGCATTTATTCCTAATCCTACTATATCATAAAAATCATACATAAAACATTTAGGAAGATTAATACCCGTGTCTCCTTTATTAACTGCAACATTAATATCCCGAACATAAAAATTAAGCTTCTGGGTTATAGCATAAAGAGTTGGAGTAATTGGTCTTTCAAGTTCCCAACACTGTATCAAATATTTACACAACATAATTTCTTCTTCACTATTCTCTTTATTTATTAGTTCGAGTAAAGAATTAAATGTGCTACAAAGCGCAATTAAAATATTCAAATTAACTAAACCTCTAGAGACGTTTTTTACAAAGTCTATGTGATGGTCAAATCGTTTTTCAAAATTTTCTAACTGCCTACTCCACTGTCTATCAGAGGGTATATATATACCATAAAATGGGATCCGGTTTTTTATAGCTATTGCATCTTTACTATCCCAATGATATAATGCCTTAGGATGGAGCATCTTTAATAAAGTAGTCTTTCCACATCCCCTGGAACCCATTAATATGGTATGACAGTTTTCTATGACTCTTTCAAAATCTGCTGTTTTTATGAATGTATTTGCAACCTCATCAAAGGTCATATATCTAGCATTGAATGATTCTGCAAAAAATCTATTTTTAGCTTTCATAATCTTACCTGTTTTATTAAATGCTCTGCTCCAATTTTGATATCTGGCAGAACCTCCAATTTGTATTTTTTTAATAAATACTCAGAAAATACCTTTTGATGATATGGCGAAAAATAATTTATTTCGGGGAATTGATCTATAACAAGTTTAAAGTCCAAAATATTTTTAAGATCATCATTATACCAAGCTAAATTTTTATTAACAATTTCATCAGCTACGTGTTGTGCATTCCCATTAAATCCAAAGCCAGTTTTTGCAGGAAACATTGCATCAACATCTTTAGTTCTTAACCATCCAGAACTATAATTATACTTCCATGTATTTATTATTCCAACGCATTTATCTTCTTTGAGAGAAAGGTTCATTAAATGAACTGTATTATCTGCACCAAAGTATTCAACATTTTCAAGGGAAGAAAAACTTCCAGAACAGAAAACAGGAAGCATGCCATCATACTTCAACCTAGGCAAATGTTTATGCCCATGCGCAATCAAATGAAAATTCATTTCTTTCAAAATCTGAATTAGTTTATCCGCATGATCTATTAAATCATTAGATGTATATTGGTCGTCTATATCAGAATGCTGCAAAGGATGGTGATGAAATAATGTTATTTTTATTTTATTGATATCTTTATATTTTCCAATAGCTTCTTTTATACTACAAAGATTTAAATCTCCAATATTGGGTGGCATATTTAGGCCATCAGGATTTTGTAAATGAGTACATGTATTAATAATTAGTGCTACAATTTTATCATCTTCATATGTGCAAAAATTATTCCCCCAATATTGATCTTGTAGTAATGAATTAGATAAAGGGTAATTGTTTGTCGATCTTAAAACGAAAGTATAATCATTTTTTCCACTAACATTCATAGGATCAACGTCGTGATTGCCTGTAACAAGAAAAAGTTCTTTTGCATTTATCGATTTTGTAAGATCATTGAGATAATCCTTACCCTTAATAAAACCTGCTTGATCCGCTTTATCTGTAACATCACCTAAGCATATAACATAATCGGCATGTAGATGTTCTTTTTCTATTATTTGTTTAAAAGCCTCTACGGGATTTCGACTCACAGGTTTATCTAACAAGCCACAATATAACCGAGAATATCTTGATTTTTCTCTACAGCAATGCAAATCACTTAATATTAATATATTAGCTTCTACATTAGACATATAGTTTAATAATTTGTTATTAATAATTCTTTTACCTTTCCTCTTTTAGATATAATACTGGGCATTGTTTTATGTGAATAAATGTATGAAAAGTAATATCCTTTATATAATTCACTTATAATATCATTAGTTTCTACATATGAATTACTTAACATCAGTTTAGTCCCACTTTTATCTAAATCTCTAAATAAATTAGAAAGTCGTACTTGATCTTTATGATAAAAATTGCCTTTACAATATGAAGTAAAGTTTGCTGTTTTACTAACAGGACTATAAGGTGGATCAAAGTAAACAAATGAATTACTTTTCACATCATCACAAGACGAACAAAAATCTTCGCATCGGATTTCCACATTTTGCAAAATAGTTGATATTTTACACAAGTTATTACTATCAACTATTTGTACATTATAGTTTTTACCAAAAGGAACATTAAACTCTCCTTTAAGATTTTGCCTAAAAAGTCCATTATAGCAAGTTTTATTTAGAAAAATCATTTGCGCAGCTCTAGGAATATATAATTCTGAAAACTTTTTAAAGTTCACATTAAACCTTTGCATATTATAAGATGCTCTCATTTCATAAAAATATGATTCTTTATCTTTGTCAGATAAAGAATTGTATTTTTTTTGATATTGCCACAGATATTCCAATAAATCAGAAACATTATATTGAACTACTTTATATGTCAGTACCAATTCTTCATTCAAATCTGATAAAAAAATAGAGTTAAATTTATATTGCTGTGCTAATCTAAAAAACATAGCCCCTCCTCCCAAAAAAGGTTCATAGTAATATTTGATTGCACCCTCATTTAACTCAGTTGGCAACTTATGACGTATTTGCTCATAAAGCCGATATTTTCCACCAGCCCATTTCACAAAAGGTTTTACCCCAATATCTATATCCATATTAATTATAAAATCATTATTATTTGCAAATATAAAGAGATTCTAACATTTTCCACTTAATTATTTGTAAAACTATTCAAACTTTTAAAATCAAACTAAAACTTTATCTGCATAAAACTTTCTTTTTTATTTTGTAGATCATTCATTCATATTTAAAAATGAAATTTTATAAATAACTATAATTTATGTATATATTGAATATAATCATACAAAACCTTTTTTTTGTAAAATTATCAAATTTATATTATTGTCTTAGTGTTCTCTTTGAGGAAGGCAACCATAAAAGTACATAGAAAATCAAGGATAAATCATGGGATATACATCAAACTAAAAAGGTTAAGAGAAACGAAAACTAAGAAAATCCGACAAAAAACCAAAACAGAACATAAAACAAAAACGTTCTCCAACAAAATTAAAAAACCGCAAAAAAGTCTAACAGTCTAGCGATTTAGCGGGCAAATCGATCACAAACCAAACAACTTATTAAAGAATTAAAGCTGATAAACAGCATTTTAGACAACAAATATCAGGTTTAAGAAAAGCAAAGTCAACCCTCTTCAGGACGAGACAAAGTGCTAGATTGCTAGATCAACGCTAGATCAAATTATTTTAATCTAGCACCTCTATCACACTTATAAACAACAACTTAAAGGTTTACTGCTAGATTGCTAGATCAATTTCGAAAAATTAAAATTTATGTAGTGATTCTGCAGGTTATAAATTCCTATTCCGGCTTTCCGGAAACATCCAACGGGAGTTTACTCAAACTCCCGAGTGGCATTTTATATCTTAGGCGGGAAGTTGATATATTCTTGTACAAAACATTGTTTTCTTCTGTACAAAAGAATTAATTGTTTTGTACAGAAGAATGCATTCTTTTGTACAAGAATTCATAAACATCCGGAATAGTTTTTGAAAAGATAAACCGGAGTTTAGCAAAACTCCGGCATGGTATATCTTAAAACACTATGTAAACTCACACCTGTAGTTCAATAATATTTTTAATAAATAAAATTCGCCTATTAAATATTATCTATATTTGTATTTGTAACAAAATATAGCCTCAATCTAGGTAAATTGGCTATTTCAGTTGTATATAGAAGTGTATTTATCCTGAAACCTTTTAAAAAATTATATGAAGAAATTAGTCTTAGCAGGAATGATGGGCTTGTTTACTTGTCTTCCAAGTCAGCTACTAAAAGCGCAGCCCGCGCCTTGTGGTCCGGTGCCCGATCAGCGTCAGTTAAAATGGCAGGAAATGGAGATGTATGCTTTTATCCATTTCAGTATGAACACGTTTACGGATATGGAATGGGGATATGGCGACAAAGATCCTAAACTTTTCAATCCCACTCAGCTAGATTGCCGTCAATGGGCGCGCATTTGCAAGGAGGCGGGATTCAAGGGGATTATCCTCACAACTAAACATCATGACGGATTTTGTTTGTGGCCTTCCAAATACACCAACTATTCAGTAAAAGCTTCTCCGTGGAAGAACGGTAAGGGCGATGTGATTGCCGAACTCCGCAAGGCGTGTGATGAATATGGGCTGAAGCTTGGTCTTTACCTTTCTCCGTGGGATCGTAATAGTGCGGTGTATGGCTCTCCCGATTATATTACTTATTTCCGCAATCAGCTAAAGGAGATTCTAACTAATTACGGGAATATCTTCGAAATGTGGTTTGACGGTGCCAATGGTGGCACTGGTTATTACGGCGGAGCTAACGAGCAACGAACCATAGATCGCAAGACTTATTATGACTGGCCAAATACGTATAAGCTGGTTTATTCTCTTCAGCCAAATATTATGTTATTCAGTGATGCCGGACCCGACTGCCGCTGGTGTGGAACGGAAGAAGGCTGGGTGGGAGAAACAAACTGGAGCACACTGAGGCGTGATGAGGTGTGGCCGGGATGGCCGCTTTATGAACAGCTTCGCAACGGACACGAAGATGGTAATTACTGGGTTCCGGCGGAAGTGAACACGTCCATTCGTCCGGGATGGTTCTACCACGCTTCGGAAGATTCTAAGGTAAAAACTCCTCAGCAATTGGTTGAGCTGTATTATAACTCCATAGGGCGCAACGGTAATATGATTCTGAATCTTCCGGTCGATCGTCGTGGTCTTGTGAATGAGATAGATGAGAAGTCTTTGCTTGAATTTGCACGGATTATCAGAAAAGAGCTTGCTAACGATCTTGCTAAAGGGAAAATGGTTACGGCATCTAATGTTCGTGAGAAGTCAAAAAGCTATGCAGCGCGCAATGCAGTTGACGGAGATAACAAAACTTATTGGGCAACAGATAACGGGGTAACTAACGCTACGCTGACTCTCGACTTAAAGAAGAACACTACTTTCAACCGAGTTTTGTTGCGTGAGTATATTGCCCTCGGTCAGCGTGTTAAAACATTCACCGTTGATGCTTATCAGAACGGTAGCTGGAAAGAGGTAGCTAAAGCAACAACCATTGGTAACAAACGCATTTTGCGTATTCCATCTACCACGGCTTCTAAAATTCGTATCCATATCACCGATTCCAAAGCTTGCCCTTTAATCTCTACATTGTCTATTTACAATGCTCCGGTGGAAGCACCAAACAAGGATAGCGAAAAGGGCAAATTGAATGTTACTAAGAACTGGAAGATTCTGAATGGTGATGCAACTGCTTCTGCTGCTATTGATGGCAATCCTGCTACCGTGTATATTCAGCAAGGTAATCTGCCTCACGAATTGATCATCGACTTACAGACAGATGCTCAGATTTCAGAGTTTACCTACACTCCGGATAAGAAGGTGGGAGCTAAAGGGGTTATCTTCAATTACAGATTTTCTGTTTCTGCCGACGGGAAAAGTTGGGAAACGGTATCTGAAGGTGAATTCTCGAACATAAAAAACAATCCGATTCCTCAGAATAAGTACTTTCAGAAGAAAAAAGTACGTTTCGTGAAACTTACAGCATTAAGCAATACGGATGGTACTCAAGAGGCCGGATATGCAGAAATAGAAGTGAAATAACTTATTAAATACAAAAAATACAGAAACTTATAATAGTCATGCTTAATAAAAAAATAAGAACTTGCCTGCTGGTTGCGTTAGTTATGATCGGCATTCCAACAATGGCAAAAAACACAGTGTCTATCGTACCAAAACCTCTTTCTATGGAGGAAGGTGCTGGGGTATTCAACCTTAAAAGCGGTCAAGCAATAACTGCAACTGCAGCCAGTCTGCGCCCCGCCGCCGA
>Ga0316601_100001921_pt1 | contig 10471 bp, 8 predicted proteins | sample OWC_soil_day5_no_FD_207663 | JGI IMG/M metagenome (GOLD analysis project Ga0316601, IMG submission 207663) | Wetland soil microbial communities from Old Woman Creek delta, Ohio, United States - OWC_soil_day5_noCT | ecosystem: Environmental > Terrestrial > Soil > Wetlands | place: USA: Ohio...
TCATAAAGTCTCTTTCCCTTTGCAAGTCCTATCTCCACTTTCGCATGTGAGTCCTTAAAGTATATCTTCAGCGGTATCAGGGCATATCCTTTCTGCTGGGCCTTTCCCCGTATTCGCTCTATCTCTTTCCTGTGGAGGAGGAGCTTTCGCGTTCTCAGGGGCTCATGATTCATAATATTCCCGTGGGAATAGGGACTGATATGGCAGTTGAGAAGAAACACCTCGGAATTCTTGAGCAAAGCATAGCTATCCTTGAGGTTTGCTTTACCTTCCCGGAGGGACTTCACCTCTGTGCCCTGAAGTTGGATACCCGCTTCCAGGGTCTCTTCAATACTGTAATCATGGTATGCCTTCTTGTTCTGGCAGACAATCCGCATGTCTAATTGTACCATTGTTTTATGACTTTATCAGGATTTAGAGAGCTTGATACCCCATGGAAAATTTGGTATTGTGAGCTTACTATGAGAAGAGAGCTCGATTCTGAAGTCTTGGAACGGTTAATCATAGAGTTATTAAGAAGTGCCCCTGTATGCGTCATTGCGACCTGTTCCCATGACATTCCCAGGGCATCAACTGTAGAGTTTTTCCCCCTCGGCACAACGCTCTACATCGTTACGGAGGGGGGGACAAAAGTGCAGAACATCTTAAATAATCCCCATGTTTCCGTAGCCATTCACGCTTCATTTACCGGCTGGGAGAGCGTGAAAGGGCTCCAGATTACCGGTACTGCTGAACTGGGGAAAAAGGGCTCAAGGGTTTTCAAAGAGGGACTTGAGGCTTATAGAAATCGCAAGGGGTTGAAAAGGGCAGAACTTCCTGATTTTATGGATGTAGTCAAGGTTACCCCCAGTAGTATGGAGTATATCGATTTTTCTTTGGAAGAAAAAGGCTTCAACGTGAGGCAACTGCTGAAGAAGGATAACACTTTTCACTCACTGTGATACAGGGCTCAATTTCCGCTGTCTCTGCTTGAGCCATCACCACCCAAAAGTTGCTTCTCCACAACCGGGTTCAGTCTTATTCTTATTACCACCTTGCCATCCTTGTTCCTATAGCTCACATCGAGAACATCACTTAGGCCATAGCAAAGGGGATTGTAAAACGGTTTCAGCTCATATCCGATGGTTTTACTGTTTTGGTCAAGAACCCTGCTTAACTGGGAACGCCAAAAACAATTATCTATTGTGCTCACAAAGTGCTGTGCCTTGTCCAGGGCTTCCTTGGCTGAAAGGCCCTTTACCAGCCTGTATTCGAATTCGGGAGCGTAAGGCTCAAAGGTATATTGATCTCCCTCTGAATCGAGAAAGGCAATGGTATGGACGTCATTGAAATAATTTCCTCCATGGAGAATGAGTGTAAAGGTCCCCGTAACATCCGATGCATTTACCAATTCAGTCCTGAGAGGCTGTGCAATGGCGTCTGTGCCAGCGCCCACTATAAGGGAAACCCCTATCAAAATACATATCGATACAATTAAATTCTTCCTCATGTTCTAATTATATCATAAAAATAAGACGCGGCGACAAGAGTGCCTCTTAAAAGAAATATATATGGTCACGGAATATTAGCTGCGTAAAACTACTTTATTCTTTTTGATATTATTTTGAACTCCTCGGTTCCTGCTTTCTCCAACAACTGGAATAATACGGTCTCTGTGCCTGTGATCACTGCGCCTGCGTCCCTTATGAACTCGATCCCGACCCTGTAGTTTTCCTTTGACCGGGAGCAGATGGCATCCTGGACACCATGGACAGCATAGCCCTCCTTAATAAGCCCGAGGCAGGTCTGGAGCACACAGACATGGGTCTCCATACCGCAGAGAATGACCCTTCTCCTCCCTGTGGAAGCAATGGCCTCCATGAACATCGGCTCCCCGCAGCAACCGAACATAAGTTTTTCAATGGGTTCATACGAAGGAAGGGCCCCCTTGATTTCAGGGACTGTCGGACCGAGGCCCTTGGGATACTGTTCGGTGAGCAGAACAGGGAAATGAAGGATCTTTGCCGCCTCAATCAGGTGGAGCGAGTTCCCGATAACCTTTTGTCTTTCACTCATAACCGCAGCGAGTCTTTCCTGAATGTCAACAACCACCAGAACGGTATCTTCTTTAGTGAGAAAAAATTTATCCATAGTGTCCTCTCAGGATTAGTATGCTATCGGACAAAAAAAGAAGGGGCATCCCCTCTGAAAAGGGATTGCCCCTGCCCCGTTACAGCCTCTTTGCTGCATTGTCCCGTGAAATCTTCCCTGTTATTGTCTTCCTTTGACCAGGTTGTCAACCACTGAGGGATCTGCCAGTGTCGAAGTGTCCCCAAGATCTTCCACATGTCCATGGGCGATTTTCCTCAATATCCTTCTCATGATCTTGCCGCTTCTTGTCTTGGGCAGCCCTGGCGCAAACTGGAGCTTATCAGGGGTCGCTATGGGCCCAATGACCGTCCGCACATGTCCCACGAGAATCTTCTTGAGTTCATCTGTGGGGTTAATCCCCTCCTTAAGGGTCACATAGACATAAATACCCTCGCCTTTTATGTCATGGGGATAGCCCACCACCGCAGCCTCCGCAACTGCCTCATGGCTCACAAGGGCTGATTCCACCTCTGCGGTGCCAAGACGGTGACCGGAGATATTGATGACGTCATCAATCCTTCCCATGAGCCAGTAATCTCCGTCGGCATCGACCCTTGCGCCGTCACCGGTGAAGTACTTGCCGGGGAACCTCGAGAAGTAAACCTCCTTCACCCTCTTGTTCTCGGGGTCTCCATACGTACCCCTTAACATACCGGGCCAGGGCTTCTCGATCACAAGGTATCCGCCTTCGTCTGCCCCTGCTACAGAGCCGTCCTCCTTTAAGACCCTGGGAACCACTCCCGGGAACGGCCTGGTCGCGGATCCTGGCTTAAGGGTCATTGCGCCGGGAAGAGGGGTAATAAGTATTCCTCCTGTCTCTGTCTGCCACCAGGTATCTACTATGGGAAGTTTCTCCTTCCCCACATGAATGTGGTACCACATCCATGCCTCAGGATTTATGGGCTCTCCCACGGTCCCCAGAACCCTCAGGGATGTGAGCTCATGCTTCTTCACCCAGCTTTCCCCTTCCCTCATCAATGCCCTTATGGCAGTGGGAGCGGTGTAGAAGATATTCACCTGATGCTTATCGCAGATGTCCCAGAACCTTCCGGGATTAGGGTACGTGGGCACACCTTCAAACATAAGACTTGTGGCACCTGCAGAGAGCGGGCCGTAGACAATATAGCTGTGGCCGGTTACCCAACCTATGTCCGCAGTGCAGAAATGGATGTCCTCCTCATGGTAATCGAAAATCCACTTAAAGGTGAGATTCACATAGATAAGATACCCTCCCGTGGTATGGAGGACACCCTTTGGTTTTCCGGTAGAACCCGAGGTATAAAGGATATAGAGAGGGTCTTCCGCATCCATCTGTTCAGGTTCGCAGTAGAGTTTTATATCCGGTGCTGACATCTCCGTATGCCACCATACATCCCTTCCGTTCTGCATATGTATCTCGCCGCTCTTTGTCCTCTGAACAACAATCACCTTCTTCACTGAGGGGCATTCATTCAGGGCCGCATCTGCATTGGCCTTGAGGGCTACGAACTTCCCTGCCCTCATACCTTCATCAGAGGTGATGAGCATTGATGAATTGCAGTCCTGAATCCTGTCCTTCAGGGATTGTGCGCTGAATCCCCCGAAGACGATGCTGTGGATCGCCCCTATTCTTGAACATGCAAGCATTGAAATGGCCAGCTCAGGTATCATGGGGAGATAGATCGTGACCCTGTCCCCCTTCTTGACGCCGTGCTTCTTCAGGACATTCGCGAATTTGTTCACTTCGTAGTACATCTGCTGGTAGGTGAATGTCTTGTAGCTCCCGTCATCAGCTTCCCAGATGATTGCCGCCTTGTTCCTTGTGGCTGTGGTTATATGACGGTCCAGGCAATTATAGGAAACATTGAGTTTCCCGCCCTGGAACCATTTGATCTGGGGCTTGGTGAAATCATACTCAAGGACCTTGTTCCACTTCTTGTACCAGGTGATATGTTTTTCCGCCATCTCGCCCCAGAACCCTTCAGGGTCTTCCACGGACTTCTTGTAGAGAGCTTCGTATTCCTTGATGCTCTTTATGTGAGCCTTTTCGCTGAAGGCCTTTGAAGGGGGAAATTTCCTGCCCTCCGCCTGCAAGACCTCAATCTTTTTCGCATCTGCCATTCCTTGGGTCCCTCCTCTTTAGTTGTTCAATGTAACTGAATGAAGTAACAGGAGTCAGGACCGGGACTTGGAGTTTTTCCAATACAGCTCCCGTCCTGACTCCAGAAAGCGCTTTTACTATCAGAACTAGTCTTCTAGTCCTCAGCTCCGATCCCTATGTATTCCCTGACCTTTTCGCCGGCAAATTTCGCCTCTGCCTCCTTGTCAGGCGCCATTAGGGACACGAGGATGCCCATAAGGAAGGCCGCTGCCATAGAGTAGATACCAGGGTTCTTGAGAGGGAAAATCGGCTGCGGCATCTTGGACTTTGCCTCCTTTATCTGCGGCTCTGATGCCGTCTTTTCCGCTGCTATGGAAGCATCGATCTCTGCCAGTTTCGCTGCATCAAGACCGGGAGCCTTCTGCTTTTCGATCTCTGCGATCTTTGCCTTCACACCATCTTCGATGCCTTTCACCTGCTTCTCCACCGCCTCTTTTTCTGACTTGTGCACAATATCAACCCAGACTGTGGGACTGAGAATTAAAAGCACAACCGAAATGGCAAGGCCTGTATAGATACTTGAGACTGCACCGTAAGTCGTGAATTTCTTCCACACTATGGACATGAGAAGTGCAGGGAAGTTTGCACTGGCCGCAATGGCAAAGGTAAGACCCACAAGGAAGGCGACGTTCTGGCCCTTAAACAGGATTCCCAGGAGTATTGCCGTGGCGCCAAGACCTACGGTAGCAATTTTTGCCACCTTGACTTCATCTTTTTCCGAAGCCTGGCCGCGCCTGATGACGCCCACAAAGAGGTCATGAGAGAAGGCGGACGCACCCGCAAGGGTCAGACCCGAGACAACAGCAAGGATCGTCGCGAAAGCCACAGCGGAAAGGAACCCAAGGAAGAGATTCCCTCCAAGGGCCTCTGCGAGAAGCGGTCCTGCCATGTTACCACCCTTGTCAATGCCCATGATGACCTTCTGGGTGACGAGCACTGCAGCACCAAAACCGATAGTCACGGTAAGGATGTAAAAGTAGCCGATAAAGGCCGTGGCATAAAACACGGACTTTCTCGCTGCCTTTGCATCAGGAACGGTAAAGAACCTCATCAGGATGTGGGGCAGTCCTGCGGTACCGAACATGAGGGCAAGACCGAGAGAGAACGCATCCACAGGGTTCGTTACCAATCCGCCCGGCTCAAGGAATTTCGCTGTGTACATTTTTTCGGCCTGGCTGAAGAGTTCGCCGTAACTGAAACCGAACTGCGCAAGGGTCAGAATTACCAGGAGTGTCGCGCCGCCCAGGAGGAGGCACGCCTTTATGATCTGGACCCACGTAGTCGCGATCATACCGCCGAAGAGAACGTATGAGATCATGAGTGCGCCTGTGATCACAATGGCAAGCTCAAAGGGCAGACCGAACATGAGCTTGATGAGGGTTCCCGCGCCCACCATCTGGGCAACGAGGTAGGTGATAACAACCGCGAGGGAGCCCGCTGCTGCTGCCGCCCGTATGGGTCTTGCATTCAGACGGTACGAGACAACGTCTGCAAAGGTATATTTCCCCAAATTCCTCAGGGGCTCAGAGATGAGAAACATGATGATGGGCCATCCCACGAGCCATCCCACTGAGTAGATGAGACCATCATACCCTTTTGTCGAAACGATTCCGGCAATGCCCAGGAAGGATGCCGCGCTCATGTAGTCACCGGCCAGGGCGAGACCGTTCTGGAATCCGGTAATGTTCCTGCCTGCAGCGTAGAAGTCCTTTGTGGTTCTTGTCCTTTTGGCTGCCCAGTAGGTTATCGCAAGAGTGCTGAGAACGAAGGCGACGAAAAACATTATGGCAGTCGGATTCGCCTGCCCTATCATAGTCTGTGCTGCTTGCTGTGGCATCGTTAACCTCCTATTAACTTTTCTTTGATTTTCTTGACGAGCACATCATATTTACTGTTCGCCCAGAAGATGTAGATCGCGGTTAATACCCATGAAATGACAATGGTCATCACCGCAATGGGTATGCCTATTGTGGTCGCCCCCCCGGGACTCAGCTTCTGTGCCAGGAACGGCTTGTTGAACGCGATCAGGGCAATGAACCCGAAATAGAGAACCAGTTCCAGGATCGTCAGAATGATCGAGATGGTGTTCTTCTGACTGTGCAACGATTTGAAATCCTCATCGTCAAGGATTTCGACTGCACTTTTTTTGACGCTTGCACTACTCATGCTTTTACCTCCTCAATTGTGGTCTAGGCCCGATCACACAGGCCTCAATGTGCTAAAAACTGTACATCTCCTTTGTTGCTCCGGACCGATCACCCCCTTTTGATGGATTACCGACACTCAACAAATCCCCTATGCATTTGATCCCTCCCTGCATGAGCATAGGGATGAACCTCTGAAAAAGCTGCGCAGTGATAAAGGCATCCATGATTGCGTTGTGCGCGCCATTAATGGCAATCCCGAAAAATTTCGCAATCTCGAAGAGCCCTGAATCCGTGAATGAGTCGGGGAAAACCTTCTCAGATGAGTATTTCTTCCTTATCCACTCATAGACAGCGGATGTGTCGATGACGTGATTGCTCAAGGGACACCCAAAGATCCTTTTTGTCTCCCTGTTAATAAATTCCATATCAATGGATACACAGTGGCCGACCACGATGTCATTGTCACAAAACTGAACAAATTCAGCGAGCACATCCTCAATTCCCGGCTTTCTCATGACCTCTGACGGGGTAATGCCGTGGATGATGACGCTTTCTGCGGTCAGCGCGGTCTCCGGATTCACCAGCATGTTGAACGCATCCTCAAAATCAATTCTCCCCCCCACCATTCGTATGGCAGCCATGGAGACTATAGAATCCCTTTTTTCATCAAGTCCGGTAAGCTCTGTGTCGATCACCACATACCTTACCTCATCGATAGGGATGTCCTTATCAATAACCAGGGCCTTCTTTTTTCTGAAATTCAGCAAACCCAGCATTCCCCTCACCGTATCATGGCCTTGTATCTCTCGACAATGAGTCCCTGCATCTTTGAGATAACGCCAAACGCATCCCGTATTATCCTTTTCTCGAGATTGCTCAGCTTATTGGGATTGATAAAGTTGTCCGGCTGCTTCCCTGATTCAAGCATCTCGAACTGATGATGGATCCTCTGGAGCATGATGAATTCAAAGGCATACTCCAGTTCATCGGCGTACGCTTTCACTATGGTGTGCCGGTCCTTTAGTGCAGCAATTCTCTCAAGCGTGGAGGTCTCCCTTACCCCCTTTTCCAGGGCAAAGAGCCTCACCGCGTCGACCAACGGGGCGAGTCCCTTTATTTTGAGATCGAATTTATCCTTATGCGCACCGCTTTTTTCCACCACGAATGAACGGAAAAATCCGACGGGCGGCAGATTATTGAGTATGGTATTTGCCATAAAGCCAAGGAATAACATCTGGTCCTGTAAATGCGAGTTAAGATAATCCCTCAATTCCTCCGAGAGACTGAATTCACCATGGATGGGCCTGAAATCGAAAAATATCAGGGACCTCAGCACTGCATCTGGGTTTGGCTCGTTGATCCATTGGGAAAAATACCGTTTCCAGACCTTGAGGGGCTGACACCACTGGGGATTGCTCGCCATATAATCAGCAGGGCATGAGGGAAAACCACATTTCATGAGGCCGTCCCTTGCGAGCAGGGTAAATGCGGAAAAATATCTCTTCGCCTCCTCCTCCTTCTCAGGGGTTGGAGGATCTTCATAAATGATTGCATTGTCCTGATCCGTCTTAAAGGTCTGTTCCTTTCTCCCTTCACTGCCGAACACGATCCAGCAGTAGTTGAGGGGAGAAGAACCGAGCTTCTTTTCTGTAATCTCCAGCACCTTTCTCAAAAGCCGGTCATTGACCTCGGTGATGATCCTCGTAATATTGCTCGCCTTTGCCCCCTCTTTCAGAAGGAGACCCACAAGTTTATTGGTTTTTCCCGCTATGGGTATCAATCCCTCAATGGTCTGCTGGCTCTCTATCTCCTTCGCAACAGAAACGGGTGAGGTCCCCTGGAGCAGCATAAAATCATGGTTGGTGATCACCCCTTTGAGTTTTCCACCGTCAATTATCAAAAGGTGGTGGATATTGTAGCGGATCATTTTGAGGAGGGCCTCAAAGCAATATTCCCGCGCATCCGATTTTATGAGGGAAACGCTCATGACCTCCTTTACGCGGTCTTCAATGTTCCGTCCCTTGGATACCACCTTATCCCTCATGTCCCTGTCAGTAAAAACGCCAGAGGGAACCCCATCGGTGTCGAGGAGGATGAGGGAGCTTATTCTTTTCTGGGACATAAGTTCCGCAGCCTCCCTGATGGAGACATCCTGCGAAGCGCTCACGACTTCCTTGGCAACAAGTTCGCCCACAGGCGTGGTGAAAAGAAGCTTGTCTCCCCCGCCATAGAGGAGACTTTTCTTGCTCATTTCTTTCGTAGCCTTATCGATATACTTATTCAGGTAGGAAACGAGAAAATATTCCGCGAACGGGGGATTGGTCTCCAAAAGTCTCAGAACCGCTTCCCTGCTGATGAGATAGCAGGTGGTATCCTCTGTTGCCACCACATTGGCCCTTGACTTGTCGCCGCTCACAAGGGAGAGGAATCCGAAGGATTCACCCTCACCCCTGGAATCGATGATGACCTCCTCATCCTTGCTGGATTTAATGAAGACCTTCACCTCTCCTTTTTTGACGATCCTCAGGTGCTGACTGGCAGGTCCTTCCTGATTGAGAATGGTGGAGCCCTTTGGATAGAACTCCATGGAAACACCCTTGGCGATATTTCCTAGCGTGGCGTCATCCAGTTCCTGAAAGGGCGGAACACCTCTGAGGAATTCGATGACATCATCAATTCCCGTTGGATCTACACTATTCAGATCTGTTGATAGCATAAGAGCGGTCAACTGTGACCACCCTTAGTATCTGCAAAGGATATGCCTATAAGTCTACAGGCAGGTAATGAGTCATAACTTATTGTAAATAAGACATTTTCATGGAAATTTTGACTACCCTTACTAAATCCTTAGTTTTAGCTTTATGGCTCATACGTTACTATTGGTAATATTAATGTCTAATGTATTAAATTTGTTATGTTTTTTAAATGGTTAGATAATGATACCTTTAGTTACTTTTATGTTATCATTAGTGAAAAAAGGTAGCATTTATGTTGTTTTCTTCTTTATGCCCCATCGTTTTCTTTTCTCCCACAGTGCTTTTCTTGTTATACCCAGCATCTCCGCAAGTTTCTGCTCTGTATGATGCGGCTGGTACCTTAGGATAAACTCCTTTGTATAGTTTTCAATCGTAAGGGTATCATTGAAAGCCTGGGAGACAAAGGTATCGGAGGTCCTGATACCTTCCGGCAGATGTTCAGGGAAAAGGGTGTTGCTCTCTGTAATGAGTACCGCCCTCTCGATAATATTCTGGAGTTCCCTCACATTACCGGGCCAGGAATAATCCATGAGAAGCCTGAGTACCTGCTCATCGATGAATTTCACCTGCTTCCCTATTTCCTGGGAATATTTCTCCAGGAAATGTTTTGCAAGGATGACAATATCCTCTTTCCTCTCCCTCAGTGGGGGTAATGTTATTGAGACCACGTTTATCCTGTAATAGAGGTCCTCTCTGAAGAGCCCCTCACGCACCGCTTTTACGATATCAATATTAGTTGCAGCTATGAATCTTATGTCCACTTTTCTGGACTGAACACCCCCAAGAGGTCGTATCTCGTGGTCATCCATGACCCTGAGCAATTTTGCCTGCAGCTGCTGACTAAGGTCTCCTATCTCGTCAAGAAAAACCGTTCCCCCTTTTGCTTCTTCAAAAAGCCCTCTCTTTGAGCCAATGGCACCAGTAAAGGCTCCCTTCACATAGCCAAATAACTCGGATTCGAGGAGGTTCTCAGGGATTGCGCTGCAGTTTATGGGGACAAAGGGCTTGTCCTGCCGTGCACTGTTAAAATGGATGGCCCTTGCCACGAGTTCCTTGCCAGTACCGGTTTCACCAAGGAGAAGTACATTGCTCCTGGAATTCGCAATTTTCTTGATCTCTTCTATCACCGAGGTGATTTCTTTGCTCTCTCCCACTATCTTTTCGAAATCATAGCGTTCTTCTATCTGCTTCCTGAGGATAACATTCTCTGCCATCAACGACCTCTCCCTCAGGGCATTCCTCACAATCCTTTTTATCTCTTCATGAATGATCGGTTTTATCACATAGTCATACGCACC
>Ga0316601_100001924_pt1 | contig 10466 bp, 5 predicted proteins | sample OWC_soil_day5_no_FD_207663 | JGI IMG/M metagenome (GOLD analysis project Ga0316601, IMG submission 207663) | Wetland soil microbial communities from Old Woman Creek delta, Ohio, United States - OWC_soil_day5_noCT | ecosystem: Environmental > Terrestrial > Soil > Wetlands | place: USA: Ohio...
GTTCTACCATGCTGCCCTCGCCTCTGGAAGCGATTCCTCGGAAGCCCTGTGGAGACTTGCCCGCCTGTATGTGTGCATGGCTGACGTCTCGACGGGGGACCGTAAGCTAGGCTTGTACCGGCAGGCGGAATCGTTTGCTGATCGCTGCCTCATGGCCGATTCCATGAGCTCCGAAGGGCACACCTGGCGTGCCGCGGCCCTGGGGAACATCGCCATGTTCGAAGGAAGCAAGATGAAAGTCAAGCTCTGTCATGCAATCAAGAAGGAGCTTGACGAGAGTATCCGGCTCAATCCGGATGACGATATCGCGTGGTCTATTCTCGGCTCTTTTTACATGGCACTTGGGAGCGTGAGCTGGTTGGAGCGCCGGTTGGCCGCGATCTTCCTCGGCAGTCTCCCTGATGGCGGGTACGAAGATGCCGAGCTCGCCCTCTTGAAGGCTGTCGATCTCTCTCCACAGATCATCCGCCACCACGCCGAACTGGGCGACCTCTACATGCGGCAGAACCGCAATCGGGAGGCTTTGATAGAATTCCGGCAAGTGATGTCATTGCCGGTGCGTCTCGCGAATGATGAGCGAGCGCAATCGGATGCTGCCAGGCTGATCCAGGAACTGAACCAGGATTGACAGGGATGGGGAGGTGCCGGGAACTGAAGTCGGCCGCATACCGACCTCCACTACCAGGGAAGGTAAATGAAGATGTCAAAGGATCTGTCCATGATCAAAGCAACGACAACAAAAGCTACGTACCGGGGAATTGATATCATAGTGATATCAAGCAATGACGGTCATGGTACAACCTACTCATGCACGAACAACTCAGGCCGGCCGAGGCTGCCTGCGAAATGGTTTTCCACCCAGGCGGAGGCGTTAGCCAACGAGAAAGAGGAGATCAACCTGTTTTTGCGATAGTAGTTGAAGCTCTTTGAGCCAAACGTCCTCACTTATCATGGAGAGCGGTTTCATGCACGAGATTCTGCCGGTCCACAAAGTCAATCATGAACGTTACGAGACAGCCCTAGGGTGCGGCGTCCGCGCACTGGATATCACACTCATCCGGGCAACAAACTATACGGATGACGGCTATCCCATCACCATGCGGGTAGGGGTCATTCGCAGCAACACCCTCACCCAGATGGGGACTCTGGTACGTGACCTCGTCCAGTATCCCTTCTTCAAGGGAGTTGACCTCCATGTCCGGCTCATCGACGAAGCCATTCAGAGGGTGCCGGTCCAGGATATTCTCAGGAAGTCCCGACAGCCTGGCGTGAAAACGATTGTCATGGTCGTCGGAGTGCAGACGAGTCAATTCCCGCGGGCGCAGGATATCGCCGCCCGGTTTCTTCCGCATGGCATCCCTGTTCTGCTTGGCGGCTTCCACGTCAGCGGAACGATGGCGATGATCGGGCTGACGTCCGATCTGCGAGAGGCTCTGTACAAAGGTCTGACCCTGGTTGCGGGTGAAGTTGAAGGTGATCGCCTTCCAGGCGTCGTCGAGGACGTCGTTCGCGGTCGGGCTGAACCGCTCTACAATTTTCTGAATCCCACCCCCGACCTTGCCACGATCCCGACCCCCCGGTTGATGAAGGATGACTTGAAAGGCTTTGCATCGCCGTATAGCACGATCGACACCGGGCGGGGATGCGTCTTTACATGCGACTTTTGCACGATCATTAATGTGCAGGGGCGGGTGATGCGATGCCGCGAGCCGGAACAGGTTGTGGAATTCGTGCGAAGGAATTACCGTGATCTAGGCATTGCCCACAGCTTCTTCACGGATGACAATATTGCGCGCAATCCGCGCTGGCGCGAACTCTTCGATGGCCTCATTGCCTTGAAAGAGAAAGAACAGATCCCGTTCACATTCATGATGCAGAGTGACCTTGCCGCGCGCAAGATCCCACCGGGGGATTTCTTCGTGCTTGCCGCGCGTGCGGGGTGCAACCAGGTGTTCTTCGGTGTGGAAAGCGTCAACCGTGACAACCTCCGCTCGCAGGGAAAATTCCAGAACCAGGTCTCGGAATACAAAGACCTGATCACACACTGCCATTCCCTGGGCATCACCACACATGCAGGCTACATCCTCGGGCTTCCCTTCGACACACCTGCGAGCCTGCAGGACGATGTCGCAAAGCTGCAGGGCATTGGATTCGACTCGGCTTCGTTCTACATCCTCTCCCCGTTGCCGGGTTCCAAAGACCACCAACGGTGGTGGAGGGAACGTCGGTGGATGGACAGCGACTTCAACACGTATGATTCTGCTCATGTCGCCGTGGCCCCGGAACGGATGACGAAGGACGAGTTAATGCAGGCCTACCATCACGCCTGGGACCAGTTCTATTCCACAGATCATATGGTGAGCATACTGAGGGGCTGGCGGCACGACTGGCACGATTATTGGAACAGGCTCTTTTTCTTTGCGGCCTATCTCTATGCCTCGAGAGTCGAGCGCCTGCACCCGATGAACTGCGGGTTCTGGACTTTGCGAAGGCGGGATGATCGGCGATCAGGCATGCCGCAGGAAGCATTTGTTCCGTTCTGGTTACGGCGGATCAGGACCCTGACTCTCAGGCTGGCGGGCCTGGTGAAGCTCTTTTTCCAGCTCGAAGAGGTTTGGCTCCGCAGCCGACCGAAGAGCAGAATTGAGGAAGCGCTCGAGGAACAGATCATGAAAACCAGGCATGACATCCATGACTGGCGCGAGATCAAAACCAAAGAGCTTGTCGCCCTGTACACGAAGCTCCACGACGACATGCCGGAAATCCAGGTTCCATCACATATGGCGGTCTGGATCATGAAGCACAATCCCCTTGCAGGGGCATACACGAGGGGATATGCCCGGCGTATCTGGCGTCAATGGTATCGCCATATTTGGAACCCGGTGAAATGGATCGATGTCTGGTTGTTTGAGGGGGTGAACGGGATGAGGTTCCTGAGGCACCTTCTAATAGAGGGACGCTGAGCAAAACCGGAAGCCCGCGAAGGAAGTTACTCCCTGCCGAAAGCGGAAGACCTGCCTGCCGCCCGTCAGTTCAGCACGACCTGGGAAGGCCTGGTGGCATTCTCTGTTTGAGCAGCCCGCACGGACGTTCGTTGCATCGGCTCGAACAATTCATACAGCACCAATCCTGCCGCTCCAAGGATCACACCTGTCTCGACATTCGCCGCGCATCGCACGCGAAATGCTTCGGCAGGCGTCGCAAGAATGTCTCTGTGGATCTTGCCCTGGAGCATTTCGGCCACCGCCGGGAAGTACTCGGCGAGCTTTCCGCCGATCACGATCATCTCGGGATTGAGGGTATTCGCCATCGGAGTGCAGAGGAGGCCGAGCAAAGAGATGAATTCCTCGATGACCTGTTGTGCCACCTTGTCCCCAAGGCGCGACCGCTCGACCACGAACGGGACCGTGATCTCCTCTCGGTGCCCGTTTGACGCGTGCCGGCGATAGCTTTCGATGAAGTTTGCGTTGTTAAGGATCTCTCCGAAGATCTCCTGCTCGTGGAATGTCAACGGGAAATTGGTGCTGTTCACAGCCGATGATTCCAGGGTATTGAAACCGATTTCTCCGGCAGCGGAGGAAATCCCGTGCAGAAGCTGGCCGTTGATCATGATCCCGGCTCCGATCCCTTCACCGACCCAGATGTGGACGAAATCCTTTATGCCTTTCGCTGCACCGAACAGGTACTCGCCCAGCGCCATTGCTTTGACGTCATTTTCGGCATAGACAGGGATCCTGAACTCTTGTTCGAGCCGTCTGCTGAGCGACTCTCCCTGCCATGAAGCTTTGTTCTTCGACAAGACCAGGGTGTTCGTTGAACAATCGACGATCCCCTGGATTCCGATGCCGATGCCGACCAGCTTCGAAAGCGGATTTCTCGAGGCTTTGAGAAGATTCGGGATTATGTCTGCCACCCGCGAAAGCACACAGTCGACTGAATCATCGGCGCGATAGCCGAAGGAGTCCTGGACGATCACCCGTGCATTGAGGTCGGTAATGGCGACGGCGACATGAGTCATACGGATGTCGACGCCGGCGACGAGTCCGGCAAGAGGGAGGAACCGGAGCAGCCTCCTTTTCCGGCCGACCTTGCGTCGGGCTCCCAATTCACCGGTGTCCTCGAGAAACCCCTCTTTGATAAGTCGTGCGACGAGGTCCGTGATGGTCGCTTTGTGAAGTCCCGTAGCTTTCGCTATTTCGATTCTGGAGATCGTCCCCTGGTCCCGGACAAGGCGCAGGACTCTCACTCCATTCGGTTCATGAATATGCTTGCTGCGACGATGGATGACATGCCACATGGCAGATTCTCTCAAAGGGGCGTATATTTGAAGCTCCGGGCCGCTTCGTCAGCGCAGCGGTCTTGCGATCCGAATGCGATTTCTGAAGATATCAGGACTCTTCCAATGGTTGGTTACTCCAACAATCAACGTCAATACACTCCGGCCTGGATGGGCGGCATAAGGTGTTACGGAGCCCCAGGGCTCTTCCGGCTTTTCTCCTGGCGGAGTCGGGGAAGGTTCTTGTGCGGCAGTCGGAGGACTACGCCGGGAACTACCCAATCGTTGAGAAACTATGTATTTTCTATCAGAAGTGCAAGAGATTTCTGTCACAAGTGTGCGACCCTCCCCCTGTGCCGGAAGAGGGTATATGACCGTTGCGGTCGATTTGCGCAAATCTTTTTTTGCCTCTTGACAATATCATTGAAGCATAGTATCTTATCCGCACGTTGGTTGCTACGACAAACTAATCCTACAGTTTTGCCTGGAGTCCGTTGGTAGCTCGCCTTGCGGGGACCGACTTCACGTGTGCACTCTGGCAATTCGACCGCATAACCCGTTTGAGCATATCTCACCTGACATGCACTCAAGCTCGTTCGGAGGGCGCGGCCATTTCTTATGGAGCGATTTTCGGGACCACAAGGTTACCGTGTATCGCGGGGCTTCAGTTTGAGGACCGGATCCGGATTCCCTTACATGTGATCGAACCACACATTGCTCGAGGAGGACAGTATGTCCAATAGGATACTTCGTTGTTCCCTCGTGATCCTTCTAGCTCTCCCGCTCTTCACCACTCTGGGACTTGCTGCCAGCGGTACCGTTGAAGGGCTTGTGCGGGACTCTCAGACCGGCGATGCCCTCCCCGGGGCAAACGTCACGCTCGTGAAGACGAGCCTCGGCGCTTCCACTGATATCAACGGGAAATACACAATACGGGACGTCACGCCGGGGACGTATTCCCTTCGTGCCACGTATGTCGGATACACGGAAAAGCAAATCTCGATCGAAGTCAAGGATGGGCAGACGCTCAAACAAGACTTCAAACTCGAAGCCGTGGGGGTCGAAGGAGAGGAAGTTGTTGTGACCGCTCAGGCGGCCGGGCAGAAGGAGGCCATCAACCAGCAGATTTCCTCCATGCCCATCGTGAACATTGTCTCGCGCGCCCGCATTCAGGAACTGCCAGACGCCAACGCTGCCGAATCGGTGAGCAGGCTTCCGGGCGTGTCCATTATCAGGACAGGCGGGGAAGGCTCGAAGGTCGTCATCCGCGGCCTCTCCCCGCAGTACAATCAGGTGACCATCGACGGTGTGGAAATGCCGAGCAACGTCGCTTCGGCAAACAACATCACGGGCGGAGGCGGTTCGCTCGGGTCAACCGGAAATTCCACCGGTGACCGCGGCGAAGATCTGAGTATGATCTCCTCCAGCATGTTGGGAGGGATCGAGGTCACCAAAGCCATCACCCCGGATATGGATGCCACGCTGATCGGTGGCGTCGTGAATTTCCAGCTCCGCAAGGCCCAGAAAACCCAGCTGGCAGAGGAAGGGCCGGAGCAAACGTGGGCTCCGATGGTGGAGCTCCGCATGCAGGGTGGTTACACAAAGCTGAAGCAAAGTTACGACAACTATCGTGCGGTTGCTTCCTTAGAGAAGCGTTTCTTTGACGACCAGCGGTTCGGCGTCTTCTTGCAGGGGTCGGACGAAAAACGCAACCTGAGCTCCAACAATCTGGGGGCAACCTACACGCTCGTGAAGAAAGATGCCACGAATCCTGATGCCCCGTTTCCGGAAATCACCGGGTTGAACCTGAATGATACCTTCCGTAAGCGCCAGCGCTACGGCGGCACCCTGGTCCTGGACTATACGCACGACCGGGGCGACATTGGCTTCATGAACTTCGTGAGCTCGCAGACGACGCAGGAAATCAGCCGGGGCGAGAACCTCTACCCTCGATCCAATGATATGAGCTATTACGCGAACGAGGCAAACAACAAGCTGAGCGTTCTCAGTAACCTGCTCTCCGTCAAGCATGATTTTGAATGGATGCGCGTTGACCTGAAGATCTCACACAGCTATTCCGAGAGCAGCAACCCCGAGGACCTGTCCTTCGATTTCTATCAGAATCAGGCCGGGTTTGCCAACATCGGTGACTTCACGAAGATCCCACCGCAGACGCTTGGCGATATGGTTGTGCATGATCAGACCCGGGCAGGGAATATAAGTCTCAGCACGAGCACGACCTTATCGGAGGAGCGGGTGCTCCAAGGCTCGCTGGATCTGACCAAAGACATATCCATATCGACGGAACTCTCCAGCCGGATCAAGATCGGCGGCGTGTTCCAGCATCGTACCAGAGAATATGACTACAACACCGCCTCGGGATCTCAGGGGTATTCCGGCGGAGGGAACGTCCTCACGGCATGGCGGAATGCTTATCCCTGGCTCGTTTTTAGCGGTGGACGACTTGGCCTGGAGAACTTCACCAAAGACAGCTATGAGTACGGCGAGTTTCTCAATGGGGCCTATGAACTCGGCTATCCCATAAATGTCAATCTCATGTGGGATCTCCTGCCGATCGCCAAGGGGGTCTCATCGCTGGAAGGCTATCAGGTGAACAAGCTCGGGTCGGTTGTCAACGACTACCATGGCTGGGAGAACAAGAGCGCCGGGTATGCAATGATCGTCTTGGATTACGGCCCGACCATTTCCCTCATTCCCGGTTTCCGGTACCAAAATCTTGCCACCAAGTACACGGCGATGAGGGGGATGCTGGTCCCGAACGGGATTGAGGGGGGCGACACGACCATTGAGCATTCCAATGGGTTCTTCCTCCCGATGGTGCACGCGCGTTACCGCCCGTATGAATGGATGCAGATCCATTTCGCGTACACGAAGACACTCAACTATGCGGACTATAGCGCGCTCACCCCGCGTTATCTCATCTCCAACGGGAACATCGATTACAACAACCATGCGCTCAAACCAGCCACGTCGGAGAATCTGGACCTTGTGGTCTCCTTCCTTTCCAACGAGATCGGGCTGCTCTCCTTCAATGGGTTCAAGAAGCGCGTCAAGGACCTCGTCTTCTTCTCGCAAACCTATACGTCGGATCTGAGCAAGTGGCCGGAATTGCCGCAGGTCGGGAACGCGCTCTACAACCTCAATACGTACGTCAACAATCCGAATAACATCGATCTTTGGGGCATCGAGACCGAATGGCAGACGCATTTCTGGTACCTGCCCAAGCCTTTTGACGGGCTGGTGCTGAACTTCAACTACACGCACATCTTCTCCGAGGCCAGTTATCCCAGAAGCGAAAAGAGAGTGTTCTATGATGACGATGGGAACAGCATCACGGTCGTGAGCGACACGTTCTACACGACGCGCATGCTCAACCAGCCGAATGACATTGTCAATCTGGCGATGGGGTATGACCTGGGCGGGTTCTCGTTGAGGCTCTCCATGCTCTATCAGGATAACATTTTCAAGCGTCCCGATTTCTGGATGCAACAGCGGGTCAATTCGGCCACGTTCACCCGGTGGGACCTCTCGGTCAAGCAGGACCTTCCCTGGTTCGGGATGCAGGTGTATTTCAACATGAACAATATAACGGGCGAAGACGACACAGACGTCAATCAGAAGAATCTTTACACGGCATCCGAACAGCGTTACGGTATGTCGGCAGATCTCGGCTTTGTTATTCGCTTCTAATCGCCACATGAACAACAAGGAGGTCAAGGGGTACTTGGATTTGCGGTCTCGCTCTTCACAACTCACAAACCATTCAACATTTTTCAGGAGATGTACGATGAAAAAGTTGCTATACGCGTTGGTGGTAATTGGACTGGCGATCTTGTGCATGCCATTGGAGTCCTTTGCACAAGACACGCTTACTGTCGTTCCGGCGACATTCAACACCGTTATCAACAGCGATACGTTAGCCGGCGGCGTACGCGCTCACCCGGACCGGGTCTACCGGTTTCAGCGTGGGAAAGTCTACCAGGTTAACGAGCCTTTAAGAATCAACGGTAGCTTCACGGCCGTTGCGAATGACTCGGCGGGCATCAGGCCCCCGGTTCTTGCACCGGCGATTCTGCTCGATAATTCTTCGGTCGACCATTTCTTCGACCTCATCGGAAAAGGCTCCAAGGTCGCCATCAGCGATTTGTATCTGCTCTCCCAGCGTTCAGACAACACCTGGCTGGGGTGGAGCGACGCTATTCGCGTGAATGCCGACAGCGTCTCTGTGACCCTGCGCCGTGTTGTTGGTGAAGGGTGGAGCAACGTGTTCATCAACCCGAGCTACTGGATGAAGACTGATTTCCGGGATTGCTATTTCCGGAATTGCCAAGGTTCCGGATCATGGTTCGGCGGCCAGATCTTCAGAGGTCCCGGTGGCATGTGCCTGGATACGACCATCATGATCAACAACACCTTCTTTGCCAACAGCTCGTACCTGATTGACATCCGCGGCTACACCCCGCTGGCGGTATTTGAGCACAATACCTGCGTCTACGGTACAGTCAACCCGTTCCTCATCCGGCAGGCGTCCAACCTGCATATCAAGAACAACATCATCTATTCCATGCATTCCATGGGCGGAAATCCCACCCACGTGTATGATGGCTGGTTCCTGAACTATCCGGACACCGGATCCAGCAGCATTATTCGCATCAGAGGCAATGACAGCGTCAGCTACTGGGCCAGCCTGTGGTGGAATACCGGCGCCAACAAGCCCGGAGCCTTCACCGGTCCTGAAGCGTGGGTCGATGCAAATCATGGGGTTACTCTCAGTATGCTGGATGTGAGCCAGCGGGTCTTTGACGTGCGGGGCAACAATTGGTTCATGCCCACGAAGCTCACTGACTTCTACAAGGCGTACAACGACACTGTTGCGACATTTGACAGTATCAGCGTGCCCGTGTACCAGGGAGCTCCCGCAGTAATGCGTGTCAAGAGAACTCTCATCCCGCCGACATGGCTGACCTCGTATGCAAAGTGGACGATCGACAGCCTGGCCGGAGTGCTTTCGCCGAACATCGTTGTGGAGAAAACTCCGATGATGGAGGATCCCGGCTTCGCGGCAGACGTGAACGGTCATGTCGACAAAATGATTGACTATGTCCACCGGATCTCGACCAATACGATTGGCACGCTGCGTTGGACATTCCCGGACAGCTCGCTCTATCTGCCCGACTGGCCGGTGCCCGAGAGCTTCACATACACGAATACCGCGTTGCAGACTGCTGCGACGGACGGATTCGCGGTCGGCGACCTGAACTGGTTCCCGGCTCAAAAAGAACAGTGGCTGGCGACGGATGTCAAGAGGGTGGATAACGTTCTGCCGCAGGAATTCAGCTTGGAGCAGAACTACCCCAACCCGTTCAACCCGTCGACGACTATTGAGTTCTCTCTCCCGAAGCAGGCCAAGGTCACACTGACGATCTACAACCTGCTGGGTCAGCAAGTGGCGACCCTCGTCAACGCAACACTGGGTGCGGGAAGCTACACCACCGAGTTCGATGCTTCGAACCTCGCGAGCGGCACCTATATTTACCGTCTGTCGTCTGACGGCTTCGTCAAGACGAGCAAGATGCTGTTGCTCAAGTGAGAATGCTGTCTCTCACCTGACCGACTTCTGTGACACCGGGCGCCTCGGATATGGTTCTGGGGCGCCCATTTTTACATCCTGAAAGAAACCACCCACCCACACAGCGAAAGGCAGCGAGACAGTGGCGGAGTTCACCTCGCAACGCCCTCCCCATGACCGCCGGAAGTTTGTCAGCGAAGCGGTCGAAGCCACCATCGGACAGGTCACGCGCACCATGGCCGATGCGGAACTTGCCTGGATGTTCGAGAATTGTTTTCCCAATACGCTTGACACCACCGTGCGCTTCACCATCGATGGCGGCAAGCCCGACACCTTTGTGATCACGGGCGACATCCACGCGATGTGGCTGCGTGACTCCTCGGCACAGGTCTGGCCGTACCTCCCGCTGGCGCGAGACGACCGGAAGCTCCGGGATCTCATCGCAGGGGTCATCCACCGGCAGGCCCTCTGCATTCTGATCGACCCCTATGCCAACGCGTTCTATGCCGGACCCGGCCAGAGCGAGTGGGCGAAAGACCTCACGGACATGAAGCCGGAGCTCCATGAGCGCAAGTACGAAATCGACTCCCTCTGTTATCC
>Ga0316601_100001927_pt1 | contig 10464 bp, 7 predicted proteins | sample OWC_soil_day5_no_FD_207663 | JGI IMG/M metagenome (GOLD analysis project Ga0316601, IMG submission 207663) | Wetland soil microbial communities from Old Woman Creek delta, Ohio, United States - OWC_soil_day5_noCT | ecosystem: Environmental > Terrestrial > Soil > Wetlands | place: USA: Ohio...
TGACCAGTTATTAAAACAGGCATGTCGGCAAGCTGTAGTACACCCTTAACCTCTTTATTTGTTTTTGTGTACAGCGAGGTTATTCTAGCTCTAATATAGTCTAAATCACTTTTGCTTAAAATGTAGGCCCTTGATGTATCTGGATTAATAGCTTTATCGTAGATAATATCCCCATGATTATCTACAAACATAAAATAATCAATTCCTAGATTCTGAAAGGATGATAATTCGGTAAAATTTGATTTTATATAATCGGGATCTTTACTTTCGATAAAGTTGTAAGTTTCATCCCATATACTATAATCAAAGCTTAGTGAGCTAATATTATCAATATCATTTTCAATGGCATTTAAGATTCTTTTTGTATTCTCCTCTGCTTCTTTTTCTTCAATTCCAGAAAAGCTTTTTAATAAAAAGATTTTCGTGAAAAAATATATTACAACTATGGAAATCAAAAGTGCCAGTCCAATTATTTTAAATATCTTTCGTGAAAGTTTCATATGAGTCCCCTTTATATTAATTGTTAATCATATCATTCTACTATTAAGTATAAAGTTTTATTTTTATAATGTAAATATTAATGTGATTTAAAAATATAGTAAAGCCATCGTTTGAGCAGCAGTTATGCTGTGTAAACGATGGCTTTTTTAGGTATATTTAATTATTCTTGTGAGCAATATTTAATAGTTAAATCTAATGTTGCTAGTATTCCATCCATATGAGTTCTTTCATATGCATGAGAAGCAAATACTCCTGGCCCTATAAGAGCAGTTTTTATATCCCACCCTGCGCGTACTGCCGCAGATGCATCAGAACCATAGAAAGGATAGATATCTATTTTGTAAGAGATAGTATGTTCAATACAAAGTGCTGTTAATTTTTTTCTTAGGCTTAAATCATATGGGCCTGAAGAATCTTTAGCACATATACACACACTATATTCTGATGAATTTTGCCCTGGACCAGGTGCTCCCATATCTATAGAAACAAATTCCTTAGTATTCTCAGGTATAGCAGCAGAAGCACCATGTCCAACTTCTTCGTAGTTACTTATGAAAAAGTTAGTTGTATATGGAAGTTCTATATTATTTTCAGTGATGTATTTAATAGCGTATAAAATAACTGCTACACTGGCTTTATCATCTAGATGCCTACTCTTTACAAAACCATTTTCAGTGATCGTAGTTCTTGGATCAAAGCAAATGAAATCACCGATGTTTATTCCGAGGTTTTCTACGTCCTCTTTGCTGAATACCTTTTCATCTAAGATAACTTCCATGTTATCTGGGGTTCTTTTAAGCTCGCGAGCTTCATCACCACTTATATGTACAGAAGGTTTTATAGTTTGTATAGTTCCTCTAAAAACTTTACCATTAACGGTTTCAACTGTGCAGTTTTCCCCATCAATAGAAGTCATCATGAATCCACCAAGAGGCACTAAGGATAAAGCTCCGTTTGATTTTATTCCTTTAACCATAGCACCTAAAGTATCAACATGAGCAGATAAAGTTCTTTGATAGCTATCATTTTTACCTTTTAGTGTTACTACTAAAGCACCTTTGTTAGTAAGGTAGTAAGGAACATTCAAGCTTTTCAGCTCTCTCTCCATAAATTCCATGATTTTATCTGTGTATCCACTAGGACTTGGGATAGTTAAGATATTTTCCAAGTAATATTTAATTTGATTATCATTGTAGTTCATAATATCACACTCCTATCTAAATACTATCATAAATTATTAGAATTATTAAAGTCAATTATAAAAAAATAAAAATTATAATAAGCTTCCGTAACTTTTTAGTTATACTTTTTAACTTTTTTGTAACTTATTTACCTATAAAAAGGTTTATTATATATAGTAATAGGAGAGTATTTTATTAATTAAAAAAGAATACTAAAAGTAATGTTGTATTGGGGAAATAAATAAATTATTTTGTATTATCATGATGGAAAAAATCATTAATTTTAAAGTACAATAATTTTTTTATTTGTAGTATAATATATACGTACGTGATGAGAGGGGATTTTACAATGAAGAAGAAGGTTTTAATCATTTCAATTATATCTACTCTAGTAGTTGCCGGAGCGGCGGTAGGAGGATATTTTGGTCATGTAAAGAGTGAAGTGAATAAATGGGGAAATGTTATATATCCGGGAGTAAAGGTTGAAAGTGTGAATTTAGCTAGCAAAACTAAAGAAGAAGCTAAAAAACTATTAAAAGACCAATACGGTGATGCGGTTTTAAAGAAAAAAATAAATATTAAAGCAAAAGATAAAACTTACAGCATTGATTACAATAAGCTGAATGCTAGATATAATATCGATAAAGCTGTAGAAGATGCTTATGCACACGGAAGAACTTTGGGGTTATTTGAAAAATATAATTTATTAAAGAAACCAGAGACTAAAGAGTTTAAATTACAATTTGAATATGATAATAAAGCAGTTAAGGATACAATTACTTTAATGGAGAAAGAGATAAATTTAAATCCAGTAAATGCAAAGCTGCAAATGGCAAGCTCAGGAAACTTTACTGTAACTCCTGAAAAAAATGGTGCTAAATTAGCTTCAGATAAACTAGAAAAAGATATTTTAAATCAAATCAATGGACAACTTTCAGGAGATGTAGAAATAAATGCACCAATTGAAGAGATAAAAGCAGCTATAACAGAAGAAAAATTAAAGACTGTAGATTCTAAGGTATCAACTTATTCAACTGATTTTAGTACTTCTATACCTCAAAGAATTAATAATATAACTTTGGCTACGAAAAGTATTAATGGTCTTCTATTAATGCCAGGTGAAAGTTTTAGTTTTAATGGCATTGTAGGACAAAGAACAGCAGCAAGAGGATACCAAGAAGCAGGGGTTATTATAGGAAATAAAGTGGAATCTGGTGTTGGAGGAGGAATATGCCAGGTGTCTGGTACTTTATATAATGCTATATTAAGAGCTAATATGAAGGCTACAGAAAGAACTCGTCATACTATACCTTCAAGTTATGTGCCAAAAGGCTGTGATGCAACTGTAGACTATGGAAACATTGATTTTAAATTTACTAATACTCTTCAATATCCAATATATATCGAAGGAAGTATTCAAAATAAGAACTTATATTTTAATATTTATTCAAATTCAAGTTTAACCAAGAGAAGTTATGAAGTATATAGCGAGACATATGAAACAATACAGCCTAATATAAAGGAAATTCCAGATCCAACCTTAGATATTGGCGATGTGCAAATAGAACAACAGCCTTACCTTGGATTTAAGGTTAAAGTATATAGAAAGACTTTTGAGAATGACACTGTAATTAATACAGAAGTAATATCAGATGATTTTTATAGACCGGTGGATGCAATAAAGAAAATAGGAACAAAGAAGAAATAAATTGTCACCATAATGACAGGTTAATACCTGTCATTATTTTTTTTATGAAAAAGAAGTATTATATGGAAAAAAATGCATTATATGATATAATTAATATAAAAAAATATAAAATAATATAAAAAGTGATACTTTATTCATTTTTATACGTAATATTATACATAAAGTATAAAATGATAGAGGGAAATTATTATGAAGAATAAATGGGGGGTTCATTATGAAAGAGCAACAGCTAATTCAGTCAATCGTTGGTAATATTGAGAAGGTTATTATTGGTAAGGAGAAGGAAGTTTATAATTTAATGAAGGGAATTATAGCAAATGGACATATTCTTATTGAAGATGTTCCTGGAGTAGGTAAAACGACTATAGTAAAGGCCTTAGCAAAGTCTATAAATTTAACTTATAGCAGAATTCAGTTTACTCCAGATTTATTGCCTTCTGATATAACTGGTATATCTATTTATAATCAGAAAACTATGGAGTTTGAATTTAGAAAGGGACCTGTATTTGCAAATGTAGTTCTGGCCGATGAAATTAATAGAACTTCACCAAAAACACAGTCAGCTTTGTTAGAAGTTATGGAAGAAAAACAAGTGTCAGAAGGAAATCATACCTATAAATTGCAAGATCCTTTTTTCGTTTTAGCTACAGAAAATCCAGTTGAGCATGAGGGAACCTTTGTACTGCCAGAAGCTCAATTAGATAGATTTATGATTAAGGTGAATATTGGATATCCTCAGCACAGAGATGAATGTAGAATTCTTGAAACGTATAAAAATGATGATCCAATGCAGTCTTTAGAAAGTGTGGCTACTATAGAGGACATTCTAGAGATTCAAAGAAAAGTTAGAGATGTATATGTTTCTATAGAAATTATTGAATATATTGTGAAAATTATTAACGAAACTAGAAATTGTAAAAGTATTCTTTTAGGGGCAAGTCCAAGGGCTTCCTTAGCCTTATTAAGGATTTCTCAAGCAGCGGCATTAATACAAGGTAGAGATTATGTTACTCCTGAAGATGTAAAGGAAAATGCTGATTTGGTACTATCTCATAGAATTACATTATCATCCCTAGCAAGAGCAAATAGCTATAATAGTAAGGGCGTAATTCATGATATTTTAAAAAATGTGGTAGCTCCAGCGGTGAAGTAAAATGATAAAGAGTAATAGAATATTTATTTTATTTGTAATAATAACTTTTATATTTGCTTTTTTAGAGGGAGGTAACTTGCCATATATCGTATTTTATGCATTTTTATTAATTTTTCTATTAGGCATAGCAGTCGTTATGGCAAATTCAAAGAATCTTGAAGTTACAATTGTCAGTAATAAGGATGCTTATTTTTCTGGAGAAAATGATGATTTTTCTGTAGTTGTTACAAATAATGGGGTTATTCCAATGTGTTGTTTAGTTGTAAAAAATATAGCGCTTGCTGAGTTAAACAATAAGTATAAAGGGGATGCTGTTCGTTTAGGTTATGATGGTGACAAATGGATCAAAAATAATATTAAATTTGAACGCAGAGGTCTCTATGATCTTGGAAATGTTTATGTAGAGTTTAATGATTTGTTTTTTATCTTTAAAAAATCTCAAAATGTAAAATATAATAAAACAATTAAAGTATACCCTAAAGTATATAATATTAAAAAGCTTGATTCTAAAGGAATGGATATATTTAAAACATCTGTGAGTAGAAAAAGTGGTATAGAAGACATATACAGTTCCTTAGATGTTAGAAAGTATAGAGAAGGAGACAATTTAAAGAAAATTCATTGGAGAGTAAGTGCAAAATATGGAGAATTATTTGTTAGAAATTTTGATGTTGTATCCGGTGAAGAAAGCAATATATTCTTAGATATGAGTTATAATAATTTTGAATATGACCAAACTGGAATTATTGAAGAGAAGATGGTGGATTTCTGTGTATCCTTAATAAGCTACATGCTGCATAAAGGTATTGAAAGTAAGGTGCATATAAATTGTGAAGCAGCCAGTGAATTTACTGTAGATACTAAAGAACAATTAAATGACCTAATAGAATTCTTTGTTACAGAGAAAAGTGATTGTAAAGAAAAGTTTGTAAATTTTATTAATGCAAATTTAAATAAAATCCCAAAACTCAGTTGGATAGGCATTATTACCTCAACAGTTACTAATAGGTTAAGGGATACACTGATTGGTATGAAAGACTATGGCTATAGCATTACTGTTTATTACGCCGTAGAAACTGAAGAGCAGCAATATAATGTTGGTTTGCTAAATAAGATTGGTATAGAAACGTATAATTGTTGTGACATATTAAATAATACTGGGGAATAGGGTGGTAATATGGATTTTCTAAAGGATCAAAAAATATCCATAATTATAATATTTTTAAATATAGTGTTTTTGATATTTACATTTGGACAGTGCTACTTAATATTAGACATCCATTATGAATTTATTGTTGCATTGTTTCTCATAGGTACGGCTATATTTTGGTTTTATCAAGAGATACTAAGAAAAGTACTATATAAAATATTATTTACAATTGGTGCGTTTGGAGCTGTGATAGCTACTTATTATGGAAATGTAAAGGTGGTAACTGATTTTATTAATAATCAAATTATTTATAATTTTAATACTATTAATGAATTGATTTATAAAAGTAAAGAGACCTACTTTTTTCTTTACAAGCCTATGTTTTCAATACTGATTCCAATAGGTGTAACTATTATATTATTAATCTCTGCAAAGGGATGGGAAAACAGTGTAATATTCGTCACCTACACATTTATGCTTATGTTATGGTATACAGGTTTCCATGCTGAGTTAAAACCTTGTTTACTAGTATATGTATTCATTAGTATTTTTACTTTTGGTGTGAATTCTTATTTGAAAAACAGAAGAAAATTAAACAGAAGAGGTATTAGGGTTGCTATAGAGCATAGGTTTATAATTTTATATGCTTTAATTATTAGTTTAATTCTTACAAGTGTTATAAGTATTTCTCCTCAAAAATTTAAAGGAAAAGGAAATTTGAGTCTTCAAAACAAAATTGAAAATGCTTTCAGTACAGAAACTGTATTGGGAAAGGAAGAAAAGGAAAAAAGGGAAAAAGAGTCTGGAATGGAACTTCTATATGATATTTCTTATTCCGGATATGATAGTGGCAGCGGTAGACTTGGAGGACCTATAACCTTAAATTTTGAAGAGGTATTTAAAGTTAAGAGTGACAAGCCTTATTATTTAAGGGGTATCGCTAAGGATTTTTACAATGGCTCTTCATGGGAAAAAACTAAGAAGGATTTTAAAAAGCTTGAAAAGGATAAAAATAACATTGAAAGTTACACAATGGCTACCGATTATTTAGATGGCGAAAACTCATTAACCATATATCCTACAGGTTTAAAAACCTCAACTTTCTTTGCTCCTAACTATACATTTAAGGCTAATTCCGAAAAAGGGAATATCTATTATGATGATATACCAACGTTAATGAGTAATGATTATATAGAAGATCCATATACAGTTAAATTCTATAACATCGATGAAAATGCAGACGTTATATCCATTCATAATATTCCACTTGGAGCTGCTATTCCAAGGCAATACTACCAACAGAAATATCCAGAGTATCTTCAAGTCCCTGATAATGTAAATGATCAATATAGCGAATTAGTATTAAATATTGTTAAGGATTGTACAACTAATTATGAAAAAGTGCAGAAAATAAAAGAGTATCTTTCTAAAAATTACAAGTATTCCCTCGATGTAGGTGAGGTACCAGAGGGAAGAGATTTTATAGATTACTTTTTAAATGTGGAGAAGAAAGGATACTGCACATACTTTGCCACTACCACAACAATTTTCTGTAGAATCGCAGGGGTACCAGCTAGATATGTAGAGGGATTTCATATGTCAGATAAAAAAGACAGCAAAGGTAATTACATCGTAGGTAATGATGATGCTCATGCTTGGACAGAAGTGCTATTACTTTCTTCTACCAATAGAGGTCTTTGGTGTACAGTGGATTGTGTTCCAAATGTATCAGAAGAAATTAAAAGAGTAAAAGATTTACAAAGTAAACCTACCACCAATGATCCATCAAAGCCTAATAAGCCTACTAGCAAAAAACCTGAGTTAGAGGATCCAACTGCTGCGGATATTAAAACAAGTAATGAAAAATCACCTGTTATGAGCACTGTATATTTAAGTGCTGCAGGTATTGCAGCTTTAATGTTAATTTTTGCAGCTATTATGCATTTAATATTTATAATTAGGAAAAATAAATTTATGAAAGCTAACAGTGCTATACCAGCATACATTTATGCTCTAAAAAGATTATCTAAGGTAGGAATTAAAAAATCACAGGATGTTGCAGATAGAGAATTCATAGAGCATATTGCTGATAAAGAGGTTAAAAAAGCACTGAGGGAAATAGTAACTTTATGTTATGAAGAATATTATGGTGGTAAGCTTACTAAAGATTTTGATAGGATCCAATTTTACAAAGAAATCGAAAAGTTTATTAGGAAGAAACAAAGTAGATTTAAGTATTATATTAGAAAGTATTATTTTTAAAGAGTTGATTATTACAGTTAAACAAGAACCATATTAATTTGTAATGGAAAAGCGTCATGATACTTAGATGACGCTTTTTTGCTTTAGTCATAGTAAAAATCATTTTTACAAATTTTACATGAATCATGTTTGAATTTTCAAAAAATATGGTATAATATAATTATCAAATAACTATATTTAGTTAAAATGTGCGGGTATGGCGGAATTGGCAGACGCACTAGATTCAGGTTCTAGCGAGAAATCATGCAGGTTCGAATCCTGTTACCCGCACCAGTGTTTTCTTATGATTTAAGAAAAATCACAATCGATAATTAGTCGATTGTGTTTTTTGTTCTATGGTAAAGTAGACTATAAGCATAATTAGGTAGAATATGTGGTTTTTTCCATGACAACGGATTTATAGGCAAAAGAGAAAGGGAATTTATTATGTTTAAATTATTATGTACCGATATGGATGGCACTCTATTAAATGATGAAAAGGAAATTAGCAATAGAAATCTTAAAGCTGTAAAGCTAGCTCATGAAAAGGGTGTAAAGGTAGTAGTGTGTACTGGTCGAATGTTTACCTCCGCAGACTTCTATTCGGATTTATTAAAAGTAAAAGCTCCAGTAGTTTCTTCTAACGGTGCATTTATAAGAGAAAAAGACAGAGATGAAGTGATTTATAAGGGATTATTAGGTAAAGAAAATTGTATTAAGGTTTTAAACATCTGTAAAAAATATTGCATAGATCCGAACTTTCATACCATTAATACAATATTTATTGAGAAGCAAACTCATTCAGCTTTAAGCTATGCAAAATTTAATGAAAGACTTCCTGAAAATAAGAAAATTACTATAAGGATAGTTGAGGATTGGGAAAAGATATTTGAGACCTATGAAAATGAAATATTGAAATGTATTGTTGTAGATAAAGATGGAGAAAAGATAGATAAGGCGAAGATAGAATTATCAAAACAAGATAGCCTAGAGGTGGTCAGCTCTTTTATTAATAATTTTGAAGTGATGAATAGAGGAGTGTCAAAAGGAAGAGCCGTTGAGATATTGGCAGAGTACTACAAAATTAAAAGGGAAGAAATAATTTGTATTGGCGATAATGAGAATGATATTTCTATGATTAAATATGCTGGCCTTGGAGTGGCAATGAAAAATGGGGAAAAATGTGTAAGAGCTGCTGCTAAGTATATAACTGATACTAATAACCAGGATGGGGTTGCAAAGGTAATAGAGAAATTTATCTTGAATAATAAATAAACTGTTATTAGATAATAGTACTTAAGAGATATGCACAGAGGATTAAAATGTTGCAATATTGTAAATTTTATACCAAAGCTTTACGAAATTTTGCTTATAGAGTAATATGTTATAGTATTATCTTTACTGAAGGAGGTGGAGATGTGAATTTTAATATAGTATTATTTGAACCGGAAATTCCTCAAAATACAGGAAACATAGCTAGAACTTGCGTACTTACTAATTCAAAGCTTCATTTAATTAAGCCACTTGGTTTTAGTTTAGAAGAGAAACATTTAAAAAGAGCAGGATTAGATTACTGGCAGTATCTAGATTTAGAGATACATGAAAGCTATGAAGCCTTTAGAGAAAAATACAAAGAAGGTAACTTCTATTGTTCAACAACAAAAGCATCACATATATATACAGATGTTAAATTTCAGCAAGGGGATTTTATTATATTCGGAAAAGAATCCGCAGGCTTACCGGATTACATAAGAAACAGTGATCCTGATAAATGTATAAGAATTCCCATGCTTGAAACTAGTACTCGATCCTTGAATCTTTCTAATACCGTTTCAATTATAGCTTATGAAGGAATGAGACAGATGGGTTTTCCAAATATGAAGTAAAGGGGGGTTATTATGAATAAAATTAAAATAATTACAGATAGTACAGCAGATTTACCCTCATATATAATTAATAAATATGATATAGAAGTACTTCCGTTAATGGTGAATTTTGAGGAGAAGGGTTATGTTGATGGTGTAGATATTAATTTGCATCAGCTTTTTATGAAGATTAAGGAAGAAAATACTTTTCCTACTACCTCACAAGTTATTCCTCAACGATTTTATGAATGTTTTAAGAAATATTTAGAGCAAGGATACAAAATTGTATGTATTAACCTTTCATCCAAAATGAGTGGAACTTACCAGTCGGCCTGTATTGCCAAAGATATGCTGGATACAGAGGATATAGTTGTCATTGATAGTTTAAACGTTACCTCTGGACTTGGACTTTTGGTATTAAAGGCATGCAAGCTTAAAGAGAAGGGACTAGATATTAAGGAAATCGAAAATGAAATAAATAGCGCCATTCCACATGTAAAGAGCTGCTTAGCTTTTGATAAGCTGGATCACTTGGTTAAGGGTGGAAGACTATCTAAAACAGCTGGCATTATTGGAGGGCTCTTAGGAATTAAACCTATACTGGCAGTTAAGGATGGAGAAATGGTTGTAATTGATAAGATTAGAGGAAGCAAGAAAGCAATTAA
>Ga0316601_100001930_pt1 | contig 10461 bp, 9 predicted proteins | sample OWC_soil_day5_no_FD_207663 | JGI IMG/M metagenome (GOLD analysis project Ga0316601, IMG submission 207663) | Wetland soil microbial communities from Old Woman Creek delta, Ohio, United States - OWC_soil_day5_noCT | ecosystem: Environmental > Terrestrial > Soil > Wetlands | place: USA: Ohio...
GATGGATCAGGAAGAGCCCCAGGCTTCGTCCCAAACCATAACTGACCGTGATACCACACATGCTTCCAAGGGCTGCCGCGGCGAAGGCAGGCCAGAAACTCAGGTTATTCTTAAACACTAGATATCCTGCGAAGGTCAACAACCATTCGTCTGGGACTGGAAGGCCAACAATTCCCAATACCAGGAGCGAGAAAATGGCTATGTAACCGTAATGAGCAATCCAGATTGCAATCGATTCCATAAGCTTTCCAAAATATCACATACTTCGGGGCCGGACCACTCCAACCTGTTGGCCAATTTAGGAATACCCCCATTTGAGTGACAAAAAAAATGCCTTGCAAGCAGATTTCATGTGCATTTTCTGATTCCAGATCATTTCACCAATCAGGATGCAACCAGTCATTCTTCTTCCATTATTGAAACAGTTGTTTCGAAGTGTCAAAGGCAGTAATAGAAAATTCCGCTGGGGCTCTCAAATATTTACATGATCGAAAGGGCCAGGAAAAATGGCCGCAAGCCAGTTTATAGGTGGGCTAACAAGAGATAAGCCAAATTATTTCAAGAATAAGAGTGGTCCGACCCCATTTCATCGTGATAAATAGGAGGGTATGCGACGAAGCAAAGCGCAAAAATTCGCAGACTTTGTCACGTTTCCGCTGCGAGCCTTCACTCTTTTCCACAAGGACCGTTGTGGGCTCTCCTCCCTCGCTTCAGAACGCTTTGACTACGCAGCCGCTGAAGTGACTGGCTTTTGCCTGGATGTAGGCTGCGGGTTCGGCAAGCGTTTTATAGATGAATTCTTGGGCGGAAACGGCAGAGGCATCGACGTGTTTCCATACGCAGGGCTTAACGATGAACACATTGTCTCAAACCTATCCTGTTTCCCCTTTGCTGATGAGACGTTCGATTCAGTCACATTCATTGCCAGCATTAACCATGCCCCGGAATCACAGCGTGACACAGAACTCTCTGAAGCCTGGCGAGTGCTCAAACGGGGTGGCAACATCATCATCACAATGGGAGTGCCCGTCGTTGAGGTGATCGTGCACAGATTGGTCTGGTTCTATGATCGTTTCTTGGGCTTCCACGTGGACATGGATACGGAGCGCGGCATGGCGGAGGAGGAAGCCTATTTTCTGCGTGACAGTGAGATCCGCGAGCGCCTTGAACGTGCAGGGTTCCAAAGAGTGATCCGCAAACCGTTTAGAACACAGTGGGGCCTCAACAGATTGTACGTCGCGTGGAAAGATTGACGCTCAGGTGTCACGATTCGTTAATGACAGAGGCGCCTTTTATTTTGCGTTGTACGATATGGCAAGGCTCGGATATTATTTAATATCTGGTGATCATGCGGCTGATTCCCGGAATATCCGGACTAAAACGCTTTAGATATTTGTTAGATATTTGTTGCGGGTCGCAAAATGGAATCCTGATCCGGATTGGTCAAACTCAATAAACAGGAGGAACATATGTCCAAAATCAAAGCTGCAGTAATTGGTGCCGGCTTTATGGGCCGGGTACATACAGAGGGCATCCGCCGCCTTGGAAACGTGGAAGTCGTGGCCGTCGCCGCCATTACCGCCGATGAGGCTGCCACGTTTGGCAAGGTCATGGGGATCGATAAGACAACCGGAGATTATCGTGAAATCCTTGCTGACCCCTCTATCCAGGCAGTTCATGTATGCACTCCCAATGCCTTGCACTACAAGATTTCCATGGATGCCATGCGTGCTGGAAAGCATGTGCTGTGCGAAAAACCGCTGGCGCTCTCCGCGGCAGAAGCCAAAGAAATGGCTGCACTGGCGCGCGAAAAGGGACTGGCCAACTGCGTCAATCACAATCTCCGCTACTATCCGCTGCTGCAACACGCGCGGAGAATGATTGAGAAAGGTGAGCTTGGCGAAATCCTCGTCGTGCAAGGGACCTATTCCCAGGATTGGCTGCTCTATGATACCGACTTCAACTGGCGTGTCGAGACCCGTGATAACGGGGCTCTTCGTGCCATGGGCGACATCGGCTCCCACTGGATGGATATGATCCAGCACTTGACCGGGCAGAAGATTACATCGGTCTGCGCAGATCTGGCAATATTTCATAAAACACGCAAGAAACCCAAGGTGGCGGTTGAAACGTTTGCTGGCAAGCAACTCCGGCCGGAAGACTACGAGGAAGTCCCCATCGATACCGACGATTACGGAGCGGTGCTGCTCAAGCTGGGCAGACGCGCTCACGGCGCCTTTACTGTGAGCCAAGTGTCTGCAGGCTGCAAGAATCGCTTCCAGGTCGAAATCTTCGGCACCAAGAGCGGCTTGATATGGAACCAGGAAGAGCCCAATACTTTGTGGATCGGCGAGCGCAATAGCCCGAACAAGATAGTGGTGAAAGACCCATCGCTGATTGAATCAACGGTCAGCGGCTTCGCTGAAATGCCAGGTGGTCACGCCGAGGGGTATGGCGATGCGCACAAGCAGGTCTATAAGCGGTTCTATCGCAAGGTGGCTGATCCATCGGCGCCAGTGGAATATCCCACCTTTGAAGATGGCGCCTGGGGCATGCATTTGCTGGAAAAAGTACTGGAAAGCTCTCGCAAACGTGCCTGGATTGATACTCTTTAATGAACAAAGCGAGCCAGGGCGGGCCGGCCCACGTGACCGGCCTGCCATCAAAAAGAGCTCCATCGCCATTGATTCCTTACAAAAAATTTACATCCCAACAGCGATGCGAAAATGCTATTATGTTGACAGCTGCAGATGGATTTTTTTAAGATAGGCGCTTTTGAGAGGGATTATAAAGATGGCGAAAAGAAGTAGAACCAAGGGAATGAATCTGAAATGTCCTATTTCGGGAAATGCATGTATCAATTGCGCTCTTTATAGAGGAAGGCATTTCAATGTCTGCTTTCAGGATCACTTTAGAGGGGATAGCACTAAACTCACGGGTCCACTAAAGAGTATGGGTTTTCCAGCCACGGCACGCATCGTTAAATGCGAGAGTTGTTCTTCCGGATATCTGATTAACCCTTAGCCACAAAAGCTTTGTCCTTTGATAGCTCACGGACGCTTCATCATCTCCACAACAAGCCTTTTGATTTATTCCTACGGGGAAGCGTCGTGGTCGACAATAAAAAATGCCCTCCCGGAGGGGAACGATAAAGCGAGAGGACCTGTTGGAACAGGGTAAGAGCGCAACAGTCCTCAGTTGCAACATTTCTATTTGACAATAAATTCCCCACATATTCGAAAGCTCAGCCAGAATATTTGGGAAGTTGGCCTAGTCCAGCATTGCTAGATACGGAAACGGGGAAGAATACGGAGAATTGAGCGAATGTGCGGTTTATCCATTATATTCCCTCCATGACACGCAGCAATTGTTTCCTGCCGCCCTTGCTGGAGAGAATAAAACTGTAAAAATAAGGGGGTTCAAGCTGAAATGAAAGCCATTACCACTGATTTTGAGTACTTGGTTGCCAAAACACCTGAGGAAGCGCTTGAATTGCTTTCTCAGCACAAAGATGACGATTACAAGATACTGGCGGGTGGACAATCTTTGAACACCACGATGAAGCACAGATTGATTACTCCTGCTTATGTAATCGACATCAAAAGCATCTCGGATTTGGATTACATCCAGTTCGATGAGAAGAAAGGGCTGAGAATTGGCGCCCTGACCACTCACAGAGCTGTCGAGAAATCCCCGATAATTAAAGAGAAGTACAGTGTGCTAGCCGAAATGGAAGGGAACGTTGCCTCGGTTGAAACCCGAAATTGGGGCACCATCACCGGCGACCTCTGCCATGCCGATCCCGCAGCGGATCCTGCACCGGTCATGATTGCACTCGATGCCAAAATGAAGATATCCGGTGTCAACGGGGAGAGAACGGTGGATTCCGAGAATTTCGCGCTTGACTTTTTTGAGACGGTGGTTGAGCCCGGTGAGATGGTCACGGAGATTCAGATTCCGGCACTGCCGCCTAATACCGGCGTCAAATTCCAAAAATACTCCCAGATGTTGGGCGATTATGCCATTGCTTCAGTGGCGGTATTAATAACTTTGGATAAGAAGGGAGTTTGCACCAATGCCAGGATCGGTCTGGGCGGCGTTGCATCCACACCTTTAAGAGCAAAGATAGCCGAAGAGGTTTTAAAGGGAAAGAAGATCACCGATGAGTTGCTGGCCGAGGCAGGACGTGCCGCATCAGCTGAAACCAGCCCGGTATCGGGTATTGAGGCTTCGGCAGAGTATAGGAAAGAGTTGGCAGGAACTTTGGTGAAACGAGTAGGAAAACAAGCCTTGGAAAAAGCTCTGAAGGCATAACTCTAGGACAAATGGGGGGCTTTATGAAACAGCAGTTAAACATTGTAGTAAATGGTGAGGCTTATGATCTCTTTATAGAGCCTAAAACGCTTCTGGTTCAGGTCATAAGGGATATGTTGGGATTGAAAGGAACACATCAGGCTTGCGATAGCAGTTCCTGCGCGGCATGCACCGTTGTTCTAGATGGAAAAGCCGTCAAGTCTTGCTCCATTTTGGCGCTGCAGGCAAACGGAAAGTCAGTCGTGACTGTTGAAGGTTTGGCGCAAGGCACCAAGCTGCATCCAATCCAGCAGGCGTTCATTGACAACTGGGCTTTCCAGTGCGGATTCTGCACCTCAGGCCAGATTATGGGCGCCAAGGCGCTATTGGATGAAAACCCGAACCCGACAAGGGAAGAAATTCAGGAAGCGATGGATGGCCATCTCTGCCGTTGCACCGGGTTCAATATGATCAATGAAGCCATACGAGATGCGGCAAAGAGGTTGCAGGAGCAAAAGGCTGCAGAGTCAGGGAGGGTGGCATGATGAAAGAATATTCCGTAATAGGCAAACCAACACCAAATGTGGATGGACCGGCTAAGGTCACGGGCGAGGCGGCGTACACCATCGACATGACTTTGCCCAATATGCTTTATGGCAAACTTTTGAGAAGCCCTTATCCACATGCCAAGATCATCTCCATCGATATCAGCAAAGCGGAAGCGTTACCGGGAGTCAAAGCAATTATCACGGGCAAGGATACACCCGGAGGCAGATATGGATTGTGGCGGCGTTTCCGCGAGCTTTCAGACCAGGAATGCCTTGCTACGACCAAAGTCCGCTATATCGGGGATCCGGTAGCGGCCTTGGCAGCCACTACTGAGGAAATTGCCGAAAAGGCATTGGATTTAATCGAAGTAGAGTATGAGCCATTGCCGGCCGTGTTTGATCCTATAGAGGCCATGAAAGAAGATGCGCCTACGGTTCATGATGAATTTCCCAGCAATATCAATGCAACCCGGCATATAGAATGGGGCGATGTGGATGAAGCTTTTGCGAAAGCCGATTATGTCCGTGAGGACAGATACGTGCTTTCGCCTGCGCATCCTACTGCTATGGAAGTGCATAATTCCCTGGCCAGCTTTGATAAAGGCACCGGCAGGTTGACCGTATGGTCTTCCACGCAATCTCCCTATTTCCTCCAGCAGGGCTTGGCTGATGCGCTGAAGATGAGAGAGGGCGACATCAGGGTAATAAAACCCCACGTCGGAGGAGGTTATGGCGGCAAGAATTCGACCATGCCCGACTCCATCAGTGCTGCCCTTCTCTCCATGAAGACAGGAAGGCCTGTCAAGGTAGTCTTCAACAGGGACGAAGAGTTCACAGCCACGGAGCATCGCACGGGCCAGCACATGGCTATAAAGATCGGACTTAAGAAAGACGGCACGATCGTAGCCCTGGAAATAAAGGCGCTTACCAACGGAGGAGCCTTTACCGCGCTGGGAGCCACAACTCTTTATCTTACAGGCACCTTCGGAACGATGCCTTATAAGATACCCAGCTACAGGTATGACGGTGTTCGAACCTACACCAACACGGTGTGGGGCACTTCGATACGGGGCTTTGGAGCCGTTCCAGCAAAGTTCATCACTGAAACCCAATTAGACAGGGCTGCCCACGACCTTGGGATTGATCCCTTGGACATCCGGATTAAGAATGCCGTAGAACCTGGTTACGAGGCTCCCGGTCAATATACATTTGAAAGCTGCGCCATCAAGCCATGCCTCGAAAAAATGAAGGAGAGAGCCAAAGAAAAATGGCCCAAGCTTCAAAAAGATGAAGGGATAGGGTACGCCGCTTTTGCTTATATGTCCGGCGGGATTTTTAACTGGATTGACACGCCTTATGCTTACTCATCGGCCCACGTAAAGGTCAATATCGATGGCACGGTTGATCTTTACACTCAGGCATCCGACATCGGTCAGGGCCACAACACCGTGGCAGCCATGATCTGCGCCGAAGAGCTGGGTATCGGCATCAAGGACATCCGTTTGCACCTCGGCGATACCGCCCACACATACACCGATCTCGGCGCTTGGGGCAGCCGGGAAACGTTGATGAATGGCAACGCGATTAAAGATGCGGCAGCTCAGGTAAAGAATAAGCTCATCGAAATCGCAAGACTGAAGTTGGGCGAAAACATCGCCTACGACCTGGTTGCCAAAAACCATCGCGTCTACCTTGAACTGCGCCCCGAAAGAGGACTCTCCTACTATGATCTGGTAAAGGATGCCATCAAGGCCAACGATGGCGTGCCACTTACCGGCGTAGGCCACTACACTCCGCACAACAAAGGCATGATTTCACCTGCCTATGGCATGGGAGTCCTGGCAATTAAGGTGAAAGTAGACCGGGAAACGGGTCATGTCGACGCAAAAGACGTTCTTGTGGTGCATGATTGCGGCCAGGTCATCAATCCCTTAGGTGCTCGTGGTCAGGTAGAAGGATCCGTCCATATGGGGCTGGGTTACGGCATGTGTGAGGAGATGCCTATGGATCAGGGCATGGTGCTTAACCCTGAATTCGTGGACTATAAGATCCTCAGGACACGCGATATGCCCGAGATCGAGATCATAGATGTTCCCACTTACGAGCCTAACGGACCATTCGGAGCCAAGGAAGCCGCGGAAGCGACGATTGCTCCTACTGCCCCTGCATTTGCAAATGCTGTTTATGCAGCGGTCGGAGCGGAGTTCTATAGCAACGTCTTAAAGCCAGAAAAGGTTTTAAAGGCTATCCGCGAGGCAGAGGCAAAACAAAAAGCAAATTCCAAGGCCAAAAAGTAAATAGAGAGGAGACTTCAAATGGCTTATTATCGCTGTCCAATGTGTCGCAAGATTTGCCCCGATCATCTTGATCTGGCCAGGCATTACCTGGGACAAACCGACAAAAAGCACAAGGATTGGCTGAAAACCCAAGGCCTCTCCTATGCAAAGCTTATTACCGACCAGATCACTGAATTCGGAAACAAGGGTTACCAGGCCCTGGCTGATGTACTTAAGAAAGAGGCTCCTGAGGTCAAAGAGATATAGACTGCAGGGCTTTCTAACCCAAGCGATGCGGATTCCCTAATCCTTGGGCAGCTAAACAACATCGTTCGCTGCAGGCAGCCACGCTGATCAAAACACGGTCAGTGTGGCTGCGACGATCACTCAAAATTGATCCTGCTGGCCTTCAAATAAACTCATCCTAATTGAGAATGGCTTCGACGCAACGCTTCTAACAGAGAAAGGAGTTGTAAGATGATAATTGACGGGCAATTCAAGCTGCAGGCGCCCATTCAAAAGGTATGGGATTCTCTTCTGGATCCCAAGACCCTTGGTTCGTGCGTACCTGGCACGGAAGTGATGGAAGCAATCGATAAAGAAACTTACGAAAGTGTGGTTGCGCAGAGAGTGGGTCCCTTCAAAATCAAACTGAAATTCACGACCAAATTGACCGAAGTGCGTCCGCCGAACTACATCAAAGCAGTCGGCAGAGGCGCCGATGTAACCAAGCTGGGAAATTTTTCGACTGAAATAGAAGTCAAATTGAATGAGACTTCACCGAACAATGTCGAGGTTTCCTACGTGGCGAACATCAGCCTGGTAGGCCGGCTGGCAACCTTTGGCGAGAGAATCATGCGGGCTAAATCAAAGGAAGTTGGCGACCAGTTTACCAAGAACTTGCAGGAAAAACTTTCGGCAAGCCAAGCCTAATCCGAGCCCGCAGAAGGCAGAGCTTCCCAGGCTATGCCGCATAATTGTTGAGCAAATGCCTGCGGCGGCTGCATGGACTGTACTTTCTTTTACTGGATGCGGACATTCCCGCACATAATGTCCGCATCCAACCCCACAGAATTAAAACATTAAGCTTCTCTCTGACAATCTCCTCTTCAGGATCGGATGAGTTTTTTTATAAAATAGTAATGCAATCACGAAAAACGTGAAATCCTTGGGGGAGCGATGGCAATCTGCAGAAGTTGTCATAAGGAAGTATCCGACGCATCCGTTACAACCTGTGCGGGAAGCAGCCATGTCCGATACCCTGACGGACAGGTTATGCGAGCTGTACCCTTTGACCCAAAACGTCTCCATCTTCCGCAATGGCACCGCTGTCCCGAGTGCAATGTAGTGCCGGGTGGAGATCATCATGCGGATTGTGATTTAGCATTTTGCCCGAAGTGCGCTGGGCAGTTGGTCACCTGCGCATGCTTCGAGGTTGAGATTGATGAAAAAAAACTGTAATGAGTTCCTTCCTTGCTGTCCGCACAAACAGTTTTGATAGAAAATGAATTAGGAGCAAAGCAGATGGGGATTGCCAATTACCTGAACTTAAGCGAGCTCATGAATGGAATGTTGAAAAAGAGGCATGCGCTTTCGATCTCGGACCTGGCAACAGAGGCATACCAGAGAATGGTCATTCTCGCTTCAGAAGGTGAGCGGGCGGACAAATCAGACCTCGAAAATGGCTTTATAAACCTGGTCGATGCGCTTTATCGCGCCGGGGCCATAAAACCCGTTCCTGCAGACGAACGTGAATCGTATCTGATTCGCCAGTACGAATCCGGCAAACTGGCCGAACAGGGTTATGGAGGAATGGAAGGAGACCAGTTTATAAACATAAAATGGATAGCTCTGACTGACGACTTGCCCGTGATCGTCAATTTACCGCTCTAATCCATCTCTGCAGCGCCAAGCTCGATTCCCAGCGGCCAGGCAAAAACCTCCCATCAAGCAGGCATGAACTTCTGGATTCCCTTCCCACATGCATCCTTGAAATTCCCACGCTCAAACCATATTGCCGGCTTGTAAAAGAAACCTCCATAGGTAATCTCAGACGTATCTCAATGCAGGCGCCATGGATCATGCTAAAATTATCAGGGTGAATAGGAGTGTTCAATACGCAATGCCGGAAACGGCGCCAATTGCGGAAGTTGGAAAACAGATGCTTTGTCGGTTCTCGTAGAAATGGCAAAGGGACCTTGGTTTGGACAGAGATCGAATCATCAGGCTGGGAAGCCGGTTGGAATATTTTACGATTGGCTATAACCTGTTTGAGGGGCTTGTCTCCTTGGCCGCCGGAATCGCTGCGGAGTCCATTTCCCTAATCGGTTTTGGCCTGGACAGCTTCATCGAGGTGACATCAGCCAGCGCCCTATTGTGGCGCCTGCACAAGGATCACGATATCTCAGCGCGAAAGAATCTTGAGCGGTCCACCTTGCGCATCGTAGGCTGGTGCTTCATAGCACTGGCGATCTATGTGGGTTTCGAATCATCAATGACATTGATTCAAAAACAGGCGCCTGAGCGCAGCCTCGTGGGCATTCTGATTGCCTGCCTGTCTCTGATCGTTATGCAGGCACTGGCAAGAGCCAAGCGAAAAGTGGCGCATAACCTGGAAAGTCACGCCATGAAGGCCGACTCCAGGCAAACGGACTTTTGCTCCTACCTGTCGGCCGTTCTGCTGGGCGGACTATTGCTGAATGCCTGGTTAGGCTGGTGGTGGGCGGACCCTCTGGCAGCGCTCGCCATGGTTCCAATCATTGCCAAGGAGGGCATTGATTCACTGAGGGGCAAAGCATGCTCGGATGATTGCTGCCATCATTTTGAAACAACTTAAGCCTGCCGGCAGGAGAAATAGCCCATGGAGCCCTTTCGTTATCATGTTTTCATTTGTGACCAGAAGAAACCGGAAGGCGTTCCGGGCTGTATAGCTTCCGGATCCGGAAAAGTTATAGAGGCGCTAAGGAACGAAATTTCCAGGATGGGGTTGACTGATACCGTTCATGTCACAACATGCGGCTCTCTGGGGTTGTGCGAAAGCGGGCCGAACATGGTTGTTTACCCGGCAGGGATCTGGTATTCCGGCATCTCTGTCAGCGATATACCGGAACTGGTTCAGTCTCAATTCATTGAGGATAAACCGCTTGAGAGATTGGTGCGGAAGGATGCGGCATCACTTCGGGCTGAGATTCTTTCAAACCGGAAGCGAATGGTCGCGGCGGTGAAATCCAGGGAGGACGCCAGCGCGCTGCCGGACGATTTGATGCAGCAGATAAGGAGCTTCCAGGAAAGCCGCGTCCTGCTGACTGCCATTGAACTGGATGTTTTTTCTGCGGTTGGATCCG
>Ga0316601_100001931_pt1 | contig 10460 bp, 7 predicted proteins | sample OWC_soil_day5_no_FD_207663 | JGI IMG/M metagenome (GOLD analysis project Ga0316601, IMG submission 207663) | Wetland soil microbial communities from Old Woman Creek delta, Ohio, United States - OWC_soil_day5_noCT | ecosystem: Environmental > Terrestrial > Soil > Wetlands | place: USA: Ohio...
ACACGTCGGTGCCGTGGGAGAGTCCCGATATGCACAATAGATCCGCAAAAGTTTTCGGCCTTGTATCGAGAAGCATCCCTCTAACGAACCTGGTGCCGAACTCGGGAACTCCGAATGTTCCTACCTTAGAATTTATCTGTTCCGGCGTTACACCGAGGGCTTTTGTGGATGAGAATAACGACATGGTCTCCTTGTCATCCATGGGTATCTTTATAGGGTCAACCCCCGTGATATCCTGGAGCATTCTTATTACTGTAGGATCGTCATGTCCAAGTATGTCAAGCTTCAGCAGATTCGAGTCGATGGAGTGATAGTCAAAATGCGTTGTAATGATATCAGAATCCGAGTCATCTGCAGGATGCTGTACAGGGCAAAATTCGAATATTTCTCTTCCCTTAGGAACAACTATGATTCCGCCGGGATGCTGCCCGGTGGTTCTTTTTATTCCAGTGCATCCTTTTGCGATCCTTGCTATCTCCGGCTTGTTTACATTGATATTTCTTTCCTCAAAATACTTTCTCACATAGCCGAATGCTGTTTTGTCCGCCACAGTGCCTATCGTTCCGGCCTTGAAGGTCGTGCCTTTTCCAAAGATGACCTCCGTGTATTTATGAGCCTTTGCCTGGTATTCGCCTGAGAAGTTCAAGTCGATATCAGGCTCTTTGTCTCCATTGAAGCCCAGGAAGGTTTCAAACGGTATATCCATGCCGTCCTTTTCCAGCGCTTCCCCGCAAACAGGGCAAGCCATATCCGGCAGGTCGAAGCCGTTTTTGCAGCCGTAATCCGTGAAATCAGAATGCTTGCAGCCTGGGCATCTGTAATGAGGCGGCAGTGCGTTGACTTCCGTGATGCCAGTCATGTATGCTGCGACAGAGGATCCGACCGAACCCCTCGAGCCTACCAGATATCCGTCCTCGTTTGATTTCCAGACCAGCTTTTGTGCAATTATATACATTACGGAGAATCCATTTTTGATGATGGAGTCGAGCTCCTTGTCCAGCCTGCTTTTGACAATTTCCGGCAATGGATTCCCGTACAGGTTATGGGCCTTTCCGTAGGCTATGTCCTTGATGGTCTGTTCACATCCATCGATGTGAGGGGGACATTTTTCCTGTGAAATAGGGCTGATATGCTGACACATATCCGCTATCATGTTGGTGTTTGTTACGACCACCTCATAGGCCTTTTCATACCCTAAGTATGAGAATTCCTCGATCATCTCCTGAGTGGTCCTTAAATATAACGGAGCCTGATTGTCTGCATCCTTGAAACCCTGGCCTGCTTCCAATATACGCCTGTATATCTCCTCCTCTGGATCCATGAAGTGAACATCCCCCGTCGCAAGTACAGGCTTGTTCAATTTTTCGCCCAGAGCAACGATTTTCCGGTTGATTTCCTTTAAGTATTCCATGTCTGGCACCTGCTCGGTTCTTACCAGATACTCGTTATTCCCCAAAGGCTGGATTTCCAGATAATCATACGCATTTGCGATGTCTTCTATCTCCTCATCCGGTTTTCCAAGCAGAATGGCTTGGTACAGCTCCCCTTCGCTGCAGGCGCTGCCTATTATCAGACCCTCTGAGTATTCCTTGTAGAGGCTCTTCAATATACGAGGCTTTTTATAAAAATAATCCAAATGGGAGTAGGATACCAGCTTATATAGATTCTTCAATCCCGTATAATCCTTAGCCAGGATTATAGCGTGATAGGTCCTGCACTTTTTATATTCTCCCTTCTTTGCTTCTTCATTAGAGCCATATATGTCTATATCCTCAAGAGTCTCTGCGCCCCTTTTCTTCAGCTCCTCGAGCATAACATTGAATACCTTGACAGTAGTGTCGACATCATCCAAGGCTCTATGGGCCACATCAACCTTGAAACCAAGGTTTTTAGCAATTCTTCCCAGTTTAAAGGTTTTGAAATGAGGGAAGAGCTCCTTTGCCAAAGCCAGGGTATCCAAGTATGTGAAATCGAAGTCATGGCCCAAAACCCTGGCATTATGTTTAAGGAAGCCAACATCGAATTCTGCATTATGGGCAACCAGTACACTGCCGTTAATAAATTCCAGCATTTTAGGGAAAACCTTGTCTATGGTTTCTGCGTCCTTCACCATGTCATCGGTTATGTTGGTGACCTCCACAACCCTTGCCGGGATATTCTTCTCAGGGTTTACAAAGCAGCTGAATTTATCTATTACTTTTCCACCTTCCAGCTTCATTATCCCTATTTCAGTGATTTTTTCTGTTATCGGTGAAAAACCCGTCGTCTCCAAATCCAGCACACAATATGTGGTGTCTATAGGCTGTCCCTTGATGTTTGTCACTGACGGATTTTTGTCCGGTGCCAAATACGCCTCTACCCCATATATGACTTTCATGTCAGGATTGTCTCGCCCCAGCAGCTTATGTGCCTCGGGAAAGGACTGAACAACTCCGTGATCCGTTATGGCAATGGATTTCATGCCCCAGCTCATTGCCCGTTTGATTAAATCGGAAGCGCTGGTCATGGCATCCATCTGGCTCATCTGCGTATGCATGTGAAACTCTACCCTTTTCACCTCTGCATTATCCTTCCTTACAGTCCTTTTCACACCTTGTGTTTCTACTATAGTGTTGGCGATAATCTCAACCTCGCCGGAAAACTTGCTGTAGTCTGCATTTCCAGAAAGCCTGACACCCTTAGCCTTTTTAAGCCTTGATAATACCTCTTCACCTTCCCCGGGTTTGATGAAGGACTTGCAGCTCATGGAACTTGAGCCGTCATATAAATCAAAGGAAATCAACATTTTCCCGCTTCTCAGTTCCTTTGATTCAAGATTTGATATCTCACCCTCGATCGCAACCCTGCCCTCATGTGGAGTAATATCAGTAATCTTAATTATTGAATCCTTTATATTGGCATTTCTGCCTAAAATCAAGAACGGATTAACCTTTTTAGCTGTGCTCTCCGATTTCGCTTCCTGCCTGTTTCCTGCTGCTTCTGCAGGCAGGTTATGGGCAGGACTGCTTGGCGTATCCTTAACCTCATTCTGAATGATCAGCATTTCCTTTGCACGGGCGTACTCCTGATGCCTTATCAGCAGCTCGCCGCTCACTTTATCGACAAAATTTATTTTGTATGAGGTGCCGTACAAGTTCTTTATGGTCTCCCGGATTTTTTTATCATACTCCAGGTTTTTCAAATACCTTGACACTACTATTTTGAAATTGAAATTTATATTGTCGTTGTTTATTTCGTATTCACAATTATTCAATGCCGCCCTTAAAAAAGGATGCTCGTTTGCCAGCAGGAATACAATTCTTTTGAGTTCCTCCTCTATGGGCCTTTTTTCCATCCCCTCAGCATATTTTATAGTGATTTTAGAATCTTCCAATGCGAATCTTTTTCTGATAAATTTTTTAATGCCTTCGATTTCTTCTATTTCAATATATTTATCAGAGCTGATATTCATCTCCAGGGTTTTAGTGTTTTTCCTTAAGACAACGCCTTCTACAACTGCATTTCTTAGGTTGCGCCCTGCTTCATAATCACTGAAAATTTCATTTATCTTTTTCATCCTATTTTCAGGCCTTCCTCAAAAAAATTCTTAGTACGTTACTATTATACAGGATGGGGTCGTTGTTTGTCATATGGAAAGGAAACCCACTTCAATCATTTTTGGGGTCTTCCTGCACAGGATGCGCTGATGTTTCACCCTTCTTACGAAGGTATTCCAACTCGCTGATTCCGTAATCAATTCCCCTCGGGCAACTGTTCCCAGCCACAACCAGGTTTTTCACATCGATTCTAAGATTACATCCCTTTGAGCAGCATGAGCATTTTACTTCTATCTCCATGCGGTTCATCCTCCCTTACATGACATTGCATCACATCTCTTATTTTACATTACAGCATATTATTCTGTTTAGCAACCGATAATAAAAAAAGCCACACCCATTATTACGGGCGTGGCTGCTTAGCTAGATCTACGAGATTTATGCTCCTTCTTCCATCTAGTATTTGATGAATTTATCTCCTGGAACGCCACAGATGCTGCATTTATCAGGACGAGCTTTTTCAATGTTGCCGCATACCGGACACAGATAATAGAATACCTCTTCCGTCTGATCAAGGTTTTCCAATGCTTCCTCATAAAGCTTTGCATGCACCTCTTCGGCTTTCATTGCATACATGAAAGAAGTTACAGCAGCTTTGTTGCCCTCCGCTTCAGCAATTTTCACAAAATCAGGATACATATCCTTGTACTCATGGGTCTCTCCTGCAACTGCATCCTTAAGGTTATCCGCTGTTGAAGCTACTTTTCCTGCAACTTCAAAGTGCTTCAAGGCATGCAGGGTTTCGGCATCGGATGCAGCCTTGAATAGCTTGGCGGCATTAATCTTACCGTCTTTCTCGGCCTTCCTGGAATACGCCAGGTATTTTCTGTTTGCCTGGGATTCTCCGGCAAATGCCTCCATCAGGTTATCGATAGTCTTGTTTTCGTTCATTTTTTGTCCCCCTTATTGCTATTTTGATTTATTTTTTTGCAAGATCGAAACGATCTGCGTTCATCACTTTGTTCCAGGCTGCCACAAAATCATTCGCGAATTTATCCTGAGAATCGTCACACGCATAGACTTCAGCTATGGCCCTGAGCTGGGAGTTTGAACCGAAGATAAGATCAACACGGGTGCCGGTCCACTTGAGTTCGCCAGTCGCGCGGTCTCGTCCCTCGAACACGTCTCCTTCTTCAGAGGTCGGCTTCCATGCTGTGTTCATGTCGAGCAGGTTCACGAAGAAGTCATTCGTAAGCGTCTCTGGTCTCCTGGTGAAGACGCCGTGCTGAGACTGTCCGTAATTTGTATTCAGGACGCGTATGCCTCCAAGCAGGACAGTCATCTCAGGAGCGGTCAGTGTAAGAAGCTGTGAACGATCAACCAGAAGTTCCTCTGCTGATACGGAGAATTTGGTTTTCAGGTAGTTGCGGAACCCGTCTGCCTTCGGCTCAAGCACCGAGAATGACTTCACATCGGTCTGTTCCTGGGATGCATCAGTGCGTCCAGGCATGAAAGGTACGGCCAAATTGCGGTTGGCATTCCTTGCAGCCTGCTCTATGCCTGCACACCCGCCAAGGACGATCAAGTCGGCGAGTGAAACCCTCTTTTGGCCTGACTGTTTGCTGTTGAACTCTGATTGGATTTTTTCAAAGATCTGGAGCACAGCATTGAGTTGAGCCGGCTGGTTGACTTCCCAATCCTTCTGAGGTTCAAGTCGGATGCGCGCCCCGTTTGCCCCGCCGCGCTTGTCTGAGCCGCGGAACGTTGACGCCGATGCCCAGGCCGTGGAAACCAGCTGTGAAACGGACAGCCCTGAAGCCAGAATCTTGCCCTTGAGATCTGCAATATCCTTTTCGTTTATCAATTCATAGTCGACGGCAGGCACCGGATCCTGCCAGATCAGTTCCTCGGCCGGAACCTCTGGACCGAGATAGCGCGAACGCGGACCCATATCGCGGTGTGTCAGCTTGAACCATGCGCGGGCGAACGCGTCCCTGAATTCCTCCGGGTTTTGCTGGTAGCGCCTGGCGATCGGCTCGTAGATCGGGTCAAAGCGAAGGGAGAGGTCCGCCGTGGTCATCATCGGCCGGTGCTTCTTAGAAGGGTCATGAGCGTCAACCACCATGTCCTCTTCAGCCACATCCTTTGCCAGCCACTGATTTGCTCCGGCCGGGCTCTTTATCAGCTCAAACTCGTATTTGAAAAGCACGTTCAGGTAGCCCATATCAAATTTGGTAGGGTTCGGCTTCCAGGCGCCCTCGAGCCCGCTGCTGATAGTATCGCCGCCTTTGCCGCTGCCGAAGCTGCTCTTCCATCCCAGGCCCTGCTCTTCGATGCCTGCGGCCTCTGGTTCAGGGCCAACATGTGTTGCAGGACCTGCACCGTGGCATTTTCCGAAGGTGTGCCCGCCGGCGATAAGCGCAACGGTCTCTTCGTCGTTCATGGCCATTCGTGCGAATGTCGTCCGGACATCGCGGCCGGAAGCGACCGGATCAGGGTTGCCGTTCGGCCCTTCCGGGTTCACGTAGATAAGGCCCATCTGCACAGCTGCGAGTGGGTTCTCGAGCTCCCTATCGCCTGAGTATCGCTTGTCGCCAAGCCACTCGCTCTCAGAGCCCCAGTAAACATCTTCCTGCGGCTCCCACACGTCCTCGCGACCGCCGCCAAAACCGAACGTCTTGAATCCCATCGACTCAAGTGCGCAATTGCCTGTGAGGATTATCAGATCGGACCAGGAGATCTTACTGCCGTATTTTTTCTTGATCGGCCAAAGCAAGCGGCGCGCCTTGTCCAGGTTTACATTGTCCGGCCAGCTGTTGAGAGGCGCAAAGCGCTGTATTCCCCAGCAGCCGCCGCCTCGCCCGTCGCCAAGGCGGTATGTGCCTGCGCTGTGCCACGCCATACGGATGAAGAGACCTCCATAGTGGCCGTAGTCGGCAGGCCACCAATCCTGCGAGTCTGTCATCAATGCGTAAAGGTCCTTCTTTATTGCTTCAATGTCGAGTTTCTTGAATTCTTCAGCGTAGTTGAAGTCGGCGCCCATCGGATTACTCAGGTTTGAGTTCTGATGAAGAATCTTGAGGTTCAACTGGTTCGGCCACCATTCCCTGTTTGAAGTGCCGCCACCAGATATGGCTTTTCTCGTTTTGCCTGTAACCGGACATTTCATTTCTTCCATTAAAAAAACCTCCTTTTCAACCAATGTTGTTTCTACACCTCTATTATACAAATACCCAGCGTGTTGCACAATAAAATATTAGAATATTGTGAACATTGAAACAAAGCAAAGAACTAGTTAGACCAGTTCCACAATTTTGATCAAAAGTTTATATATAATTGTAGCCCATCCTGAATGCCTTAGCGTTTATTTCTTCATATTTTTCTTTTCCTTTTTTTCTGAACATGTCATTCATCCCTTTTATGCCTTCCTCTTCAGTGAAGTCGCCTGCGGCTTTTGCAATAGCTCCGGCCATTATTATGTTTGCACCCTGCCTGTGGCCTATTTCCATTGACATTGCGGCACTCGGAACAGATATGACCTTGATGTCATCCCGTACAGCCGTATCGCAGGTAACCATATCTTTGTCAATAACCACGATACCTCCCGGAGCTACAATTTTTATGAACTTCAGAAAGGAAGGGTTGTTCATAGCCAACAGTATGTCCGGTTTTTCCTGTGCGGGGTTGTAAATCATCCCTTCACCATACTTAACTGTGCAGTTTGCCGTGCCGCCTCTCATTGCTGCGCCATAGGATGGCATCCATGTGGCATTCAGGCCTTTGTGTACTGCAATCTGCGAAATAACCAGGCCCGATGTCAATACGCCTTGTCCGCCTGATCCGGCGAATACTATCTCTTTCATAACTATTTCGCCTCCCTTGTTTTGAACTCACCCAACGGATAGTAAGGAATAAGTTCCTTCTCAATTCTCTCTACTGACTGCAAAGGGGTCATACCCCAGTTTGTAGGGCATGGCGAAAGAACTTCAACTATTGAATATCCTTCGTGGTTCATCTGTGCTTCAAATGCATTTTTTATGTAACCCTTAAGTTTGTTTACGTTGGCAGGTGTAGTCATGGTTCCTCTTGCAACATAGGCAACGCCAGGGAACTGGCTGGCTACAAGTTCGGGGAATCTTAAAGGCATTCCGGTTATGTCGCAGTTTCTCCCGTGAGTGCTGGTTGTCGTCTTCTGTCCAGGCATTGTTGTAGTACTCATCTGTCCGCCGGTCATGCCATAGTTTGTATTGTTGACAGCTATCACTGTGAAATTCTCGTTTCTGTAGGCGGCATTCATAGTTTCCGCTAAACCTATGCTGTATGCATCACCGTCACCCTGATAGGATACTATCATTGTATCAGGATTTACCCTCTTCATGGCTGTACAGACAGCGGCGCTTCTTCCATGAAGTGCATCGAATTTGTCTGCATCGAGACCATTGCCTGCTAAACCGATGCATCCCACGCCGATCCCGAATATTACGTTTTTATCCTGTCCAAGCTCTTCCAGGCATTCTGCTATAAGCCTTAAAACCAAGCCGTGGCCGCAGCCCGGGCAGAACATCATCTGCTTTGTCAGAATAGCAGGTGTTTTTTTTGCTTTTGCCATTTTAATATACCTCCTTCATTTCCCCTGCTTCGATGGTCAGGAAATCATCATGGATTCTCTGCATGGCGGGAACTCCAAGAACATAAGGTAAACAATAGACTGGTATGTCTGCTCTCCTCAATCTCTTCACAGTCAACGCAACATCATCAACCATCTGCCCCAGTGCATTTGTTTCTACAGTTATATATCCTTTGACATTCGGATTTACCTTTTCAAAAGCTTTCTCAGGAAAAGGCCACAGCGTGATAGGTCTTATGAAGCCTACCTTGTGCCCTTCAGCTCTCAGCTGCTCTATAGCGCCCATTGTTGATCTGCCTGGTATACCGAAAGCAACGAATACATAGTCGGCATCATCAAGATAGCCGTCTTGCCATCTCTGCTCGTTTGCTTTAACTTCTTCATACTTTGCCTTGATCTCGCCTGCTTCCTTTATCCTGTTCTTGTATAAGGGAGAAATTCTCGGATTGGTGTGTTTCCCGTCGATGAAGCCAGGCATCTTGGTCGCATCTTTAAATTCCGGGAGGTCGCAAGGCTCCATCATCTGCCCTAATGCGGCTTCTGTCATTATCTCTGCAACCATCCTGTATTTTTCAGAAAGCTCGAAGGCTAAACCAACCAGTTCAACTGCCTCCTGGACGCTGTATGGGCTCAGGACTATGCATCTGTAGTCCCCGTTTCCGCCTCCGCGGGTTCCCCTGTGGTAGTCTGACTGGCCTGAGTCGAGTGTTCCAAGTCCTATTCCGTATCGCACAACGTTGATGACCACCAAAGGAAGTTCTTCGTCGGATGCGCAGGATATGCCCTCCTGTTTCAAACTCATTCCCGGCCCTGAAGAAGCTGTCAAGGATCTCACTCCGCATACCGCTCCTCCCAGCACCATGTTTATCCCCGCGACCTCGCTTTCAGCCTGTATGAATACTCCGCCGACTTCCGGCATGCGGTCTGAGAGGTATTCCATAATCTCAGTTGACGGTGTTATCGGATAGCCTGCGTATAATCTTGCTCCGGCTCTAACCGCTGCTTCTGCAATGGCAATGTTGCCTTTCATCATGTCACCCATTATTTATCTCCTCCTTCGCCTGAAATTTCGAACACCCAGTCCGGGCACATCGAATAGCATATGCCGCAGCCTATGCACTTTTCATCATCGATTACTACAGGTCTGTAACCTGTGGCGCTTATTTCTTCTTGAAATGAAATCGCTTTTTTGGGGCAGTTAGCAACACAGTAACCGCATTGTTTGCATCTTTCTGATCTTACAAGGACTTTCATAGTTTAATAAACCTCCCTCACATTATAAATAGTAGTTACGCTTGGAGCCTGCAGCAGTCAGGTGCTGTAGAAATCACTTTGGGAAAACACGCAGCTGAACAGATACCCCATTTGGATCATAAACATTGAAATAGCGGGTTTGATTGCAAGAAATAATAATTCAAGAAATCCTCTATATCTATTTTAACATATTTTTCCCAGTTGCAGCACAAAAGACCATTAACAACATCTCCATATTTCCTCAGCTGTCAGTATGATAAAATATATCGCGCGCCTTCATCGACGGTATAAAAAAAGCACCTACCGAAGCAGATGCTTTTAAACAGATTAATATTTTTATTCTCCCAGTTTGACCCATTGGTCCTTTACCATTTCTCCCGCGGCGCTGTCGCATCCGACCATGGTGATACTGTCTATTTGGGAATTAGTCATGTAGGTACCAACCTCTGATGGAAGTGAGTTGCGATCAACAAATATAATAGGTGCATCCATCTTCGCCGCAAGAGGCACTGCAGCCAATACATCTGCAAATCCGAGTCCAGATGCTGCTATCGCCTTTTGTGAATCAGGAAAAAACTTTCCTGCTACTTCAATTGATGTTCCCAATCTGCTGCTTCCGTAAGTTCTTGCCACTCTTATCCCCATTGCTTCAAGTTCTTCTTCTACGCTTTGGCTCACAACACTGTAGTCTCCTATTACCTCAACCTCTTTTATTCCAAACTCTATTAATGCGGCTTTGGTTTCGCCTGCCAGAACATTTGAATCTGTCATCAAAATGGGAATACCTTTCTTTGAAGCATAGCTTCCTATGGAAAGCGTATCCGCAAAGCCGTACCCGTGTTCAAGTACAACTTTATCTGTTATACCAGCTTTTTCATCTGTAAGTGATGTAGGAATACCTTGCTGTGAAGCATAGCTGGCTATTGAGAGTGCATCTGCAAAATAGCACCCGTTTGAAAGTACAACTTTGTCTGTTACTCCGGATTTTTCTCTTACTCTTTTTGCGATTTCCACAGCAGTGCCGAATGCGCTGCTTCCGCTTA
>Ga0316601_100001933_pt1 | contig 10453 bp, 9 predicted proteins | sample OWC_soil_day5_no_FD_207663 | JGI IMG/M metagenome (GOLD analysis project Ga0316601, IMG submission 207663) | Wetland soil microbial communities from Old Woman Creek delta, Ohio, United States - OWC_soil_day5_noCT | ecosystem: Environmental > Terrestrial > Soil > Wetlands | place: USA: Ohio...
CCGTGACCTTCACGGCCCAGTGGCGGAAGCTCCAGGGGCTCCGATACGGCGAGAATCCGCACCAGGCGGCGTCGTTCTACGCCGACACCGCGCTGCCCGACGAGCCGACGCTCGGGGGCGCGCAGCAGCTGCAGGGGAAGGAGCTCTCCTACAACAACATCGTCGACATCGACGCCGCGCTGCAGCTCGCTCTCGAATTCGCCATCCCCGCCGCGGTCATCATCAAGCACACGAACCCTTCCGGCGTGGGTGTCTCGAAGCGCCGTCTCCTGGACGCCTTCAAGAAGGCGCGCGAGTGCGACCCCGTCTCCGCCTACGGCGGCGTGATCGGATTCAACCGGCCCGTGAACTCCGAGACGGCCCGGGAGATCGCCAACACCTTCTTCGAGGCGGTCATCGCCCCTTCCTACGACAAGGAGGCGCGGAAGATCCTCTCGACGAAGAAGAACCTCCGCGTCCTTGCCACAGGCGGCGTGTTCCGGTGGTCGGGCGCCCGGACGTTCGAGATGAAACGGGTGAGCGGCGGGCTCCTCCTCCAGACGGGCGACCGGTACGTGCTCGACCCGAAGGACCTGAAGGTGGTGACGAAGCGGAAGCCCACCCCGGAGGAGCTCGAGGCGATGCTGTTCGCGTGGAAGGTTTGCAAGCATGTGAAATCGAACGCGATCGTCTACGCGACGAAGGACCGCACCGTCGGGGTGGGGGCGGGGCAGATGAGCCGGGTCGACTCGGCGAAAATCGCGGTGATGAAGGCGCAGCATCCTACGAAGGGAACCGTCGTCGCCTCCGACGCCTTCTTCCCGTTCCGGGACGGCCTCGACGTGGCCGCCGGGGCAGGTGCCACGGCGGTGATCCAGCCGGGCGGGTCGGTCCGCGACGCGGAGGTGGTCGCCGCGGCCGACGAGCACGGGATGGCGATGGTGTTCACCGGAGTACGGCACTTCCGGCATTAGCCGTTCGAAGCGGAGGGAGATGGAATGGGAATTTCGGTCCTCATCGTCGGCGGCGGCGGCCGCGAGCACGCCCTGGCCTGGAAGATCGCGAAGAGCCCCCTCGTGTCCAAGATCTACGCCGCGCCCGGCAACCCCGGGGTCGCGCGGCACGCGGAGTGCGTCCCCCTGGCGACGGACGACCTCGACGGGTTGCGGAAATTCGCGGTGTCGAAGAGGATCGATCTCACCGTTGTCGGCCCCGAGGCCCCGCTGGCGGCGGGGTTGACCGACCTGCTCACGAAGGAGGGACTCCTCGTCTGCGGCCCGGACCGCGCGGGGGCGCAGATGGAGGGGTCAAAGGTCTTCATGAAGACCATCCTCCGGAAGTACGGCGTCCCGACGGCCTCCTTCAAGGTGTTCGAAGAGTACGACGAGGCGGAGCAATATCTGCTGACCCACCGGCTGCCGGTGGTGGTCAAAGCCGACGGGCTCGCGGCCGGGAAGGGCGTCGCCGTCGCGCAGACGTACGAGGAGGGGATCGCGTTCCTGAAGGATGTGATGGAGCGACGGGTGTTCGGCTCCGCGGGGGAGCGCGTCGTGATCGAGGAGTGCCTGCCGGGCGAGGAGGCGTCGTACATCGTCTTCACCGACGGGGACAAGTTTGTCCCGCTCCCGTCCTCGCAGGACCACAAGAGGATCGGCGACAACGATACCGGACCCAACACCGGCGGGATGGGGGCGTATTCCCCCGCGCCCGTCGTGACGCCCGATGTCGAGGCGCGGGTGCACCGGGAGATCTTCGATCCGCTGCTGGCGGGCCTTCGTGCCGAGGGGATCGTCTTCCGCGGCATTCTCTACGCGGGTCTCATGATCGAACGGGGAGTCCCCCGGGTTCTCGAGTTCAACGTCCGCTTCGGCGACCCCGAGGCGCAGCCGCTCTTCCTTCGCCTGAAAAGCGATCTGGTCCCCCTGCTCCTGCAGTGTGCGCGCGGGAAGATCACGGACGCGAAGATGGAGATCGACTCGAGACCGACGGTCTGCGTCGTGATGTCGTCCGGCGGCTACCCGGGGAAGTACGAGGTGGGGCGCCCCATCGGGGGAATCGAGGAGGCGGAGAAAGAGGAGGGCGTGGTGGTGTTCCACGCCGGCACGGCGAAGAAGGAGGATCGCCTGGTGAACCACGGGGGGCGCGTTCTCGGCGTCACCGCGATCGGTGACACGCTGAAGGAGGCGATCGCCCGCGCGTACCGCGCCGTGGGCAAGATCCATTGGGAAGGCGCCTACTGGCGCACCGACATCGGGAGGAAGGCGCTGGTGCGGGGGAACGGATGATGGCGGGGAAGGTCCTGATCCTCATGGGAAGCGCCTCCGACGCGGAGACGATGCGGGCGGCGGCGGAGGTGTTGTCGGGCTACGGGATTCCGTGCGAGATGACCGTCGCCTCCGCGCATCGCTCGCCGGGCCGGACCCAGGCGCTGGCCCGCCGGGCGGAGAAGGAAGGGTTCTCGGTGATCATCGCCGGGGCGGGGGCCGCGGCGCACCTCGCCGGGTGCGTCGCCGCCGAGACGGTGCTCCCGGTCATCGGGGTGCCTCTGCCCGGGTCGGCCCTTGGCGGGTTTGACGCCCTGCTCTCGACCGTCCAGATGCCCGCCGGTGTCCCGGTGGCGACCATGGCCGTGGGAAAGGCGGGGGCGCAGAACGCGGGGCACCTCGCGGCGCAGATCCTTTCCCTTTCGTCCCCGAAGCTTTTGGCGAAGATCCGGGCCGGCAGAAAGGCGATGGCGGAAGCCGTCGAGAAGGCGGCGAAGCGGCTTCCATGATCCGCAGGCCCGAGGGGCGCGTTGAATGACGCGCCTGATCCTCCTGGACGCAGATCGCGCCAACGGGTCGACGACTCCGAAGCCGCGCTTCCCCGATGAGATGATCGCCTCGCTGCGCGCCGGGGGGGCGGTGATCTTCCCGACCGACACCTTGTACGGACTTGGCGTCGACCCGTGTTCGGAAACGGGGCTGAACCGGTTGCTCGCCGCCAAGGGGCGGGACCGGGGAAAACCGATCCCGCTGCTCCTGTCGGAAGGGGGACAGGTCGGCCGCTGGGCGCGGCATGTACCGCCCGCCGCCGCCCGCCTCATGGACCGGTTCTGGCCCGGGGCCCTCACGCTGGTGCTTCCCGCGGATCCGGGTGTCCACCCGTTCGTGACCGGAGGGGGAGATACGGTGGGGCTGCGAGTCCCCGACCACCCTGTCCCGCGGGCGTTGGCGGCCCTGCTTTCCGGCGCTGTCACGGGCACGTCGGCCAACCGGTCCGGGAATCCCGGTGCGTGGAGGTCGGCCGAGGAGATCGTCCGGGAATTTACCGGGGCGGTCGACTGGATCTTGTGGGGGGGCAAAGCGCCTTCCGGGAACGCGCGCAGGGACGGCGCCGGGAACTCCCCCGGGTCCACCGTGGTGCGGATGATCGACGACCAACCGGTCTTGTTGCGGGAGGGGGTTCTCCCGTTCCACGACATCATCGAATTTCTTCAGAGAGGGTGACGCCATGGCCGAAGTGAAACCGTTCCGGGGGATCCATTACGACGTGAAGCGCGTGGGAGACCTGACCCGCGTGGTGGCGCCGCCGTACGACGTCATCTCCCCGGAGGAGCAGGATGCGCTGCACCGGCGCCACCCGAAAAACATCACCTGGGTCGACTTCGGGATGGCGAAGGAGGGCGACGGCCCGGGCGTGAACAAGTACACCCGCGCCGCCGCGTGGTTTCGGGAATGGCTCGCCGAGGGGACCCTGGTCCGCGACACCCTCCCGTCCCTCTATTACTACGAGCAGGAGTTCACGATCTCCGGGAAGAGGACCTTCGTGCGGAAGGGGTTCCTCGGGGCCCTGAAACTGTCGGCGTTCGGGGAAGGGGAGGTGTTCCCCCACGAACGGACGTTGTCCAAGCCGAAGGAGGACCGGCTCGCCCTGATGCGCGCGACCGACGTCCACATGAGCCCGATCTTCGCGCTCTACTCCGACCCGGAGGACGAGGTGCTGAAGAGCCTGCGCTCCGCGATGGCCGCGGCGCCCGACATGGCCGCCGTCGACGACCTGGGCGTCAAACACCGGGTCTGGACCGTTTCGACCCCCAAGGCGCTCCTGGGAGCCGTCGAAGGGATGAAGGGGAAGGGGGTCTTCATCGCAGACGGGCACCACCGATACGAGACGGCGCTGGCGTTCCGGGACGAGATGCGGAAGAAGCACGGCGCGAGCCCCGCCGCCGCGTATGAGCACGTGCTGATGTTCCTGTGCAACATGGACGACGAAGGGATCGTGATCCTGCCGACGCACCGGGGGATCCACTCCGTGGCGGGCTTCACGGCGGACGGCTTTCTCGCGAAGGTGCGCGCCCACCTCCCGGTGGAGAGCCGGGACGGCTCGCCGGAGGACGCGATGCGGGCCGTGGAGGCGGCGGGCCGCGACGGAAAAGCGATCGGATGGAGCGCGGGCGGGAACCGGTACCACGTGGCCACCTTCCCGGACCTGCCGGCGTTCTGCGACAAGTTCCTCTCGAAGTTCCCGCCGCAGCTGCGGCGGCTCGACGTTGTCCTTCTCCACGGGTTCCTTCTGGAGCAGCTTCTCGGGATCTCCCCCGAGGCCGTGACGGCGGGGCTGTTCGTGAAGTATTACAAGGAGCCCGCCAAGGTCGCGAAGGATCTTTCGGCCGGCGCGATCCAGGCCGCATTCTTCATGAACGCGGTGACGATCCCCGAGTTCCGCGACGTATCCCTCTCCGGGCACGTCCTCCCGCAGAAGTCGACCTTCTTCTACCCGAAGATCGGGACGGGGCTGCTCATCTTCCCCGTGGCGGCGGACGATCGGGTACCGGGGTAAATGCCAGGTTTCACAAATACGGCAACATACAGACGTTGGGTACTAAGACTCCGGGCTCGTGCCCCCCGTTTGTCCTACGGTGGGGGTACCCCGGCAGCGCGGAGCTCGTACTGGGGCGCCCTATGTCTACGTTCCCGTATTTGTGAGGGGGAGCAATAAGTGCATTCCTCGCTTCGGATCCGGCAGCCGGAGCGGGGGTACCGATTCTCGATCGACTCCGTGATCCTCGCGGGGTTCGCCGCGCCCTATTGCCGGGGAGCGGTCCTCGATCTCGGGACCGGATGCGGGGTTCTGCTACTGCTCCTGTCCCGCCTCGCCCCCGCGATGCTTGCCGGCACCGGCGTCGATCTCCAGGAAGACCTGCTCGATTTCGCGCGCCGGAATTTCCGCGACAATTGCCCGGAAGGGCGGCTGGTCGCCGTGCCCGGGGATCTTCGGGAGGAGATCCCCGGGATCGGGCCCGGTTCGTTCGACATGGTCGTATCGAACCCGCCGTACGGCCGGGCGGGGCACGGGCGTCGAAACCCGGACCCGGGGAAGGAGTCGGCGCGGCACGAGGTGACCTGCGCGCTTCCGGAGCTCTTCGCGGCGGCGTCCCGGTTCCTTTCCGCGGCCGGCCGGTTCGCCTTCATTTTGCCGTACCCGCGCATCGAAGAGATCGAACCGTGCGCCGCGAAAGTGGGGTTGCGTGTCGAGTTCCTGCGGGTGGTGCACCCCCGGGAGGGCGCGCCGCCGTCCAGGGGACTCTGCTGTGCGGTGCGGGGCGGAAGCGGAATCCCCCGTCTCCTGCCGCCCCTGTTCCTGCATGAGGGGCCGGAGAAATATTGCCCTGAGGTGGAGCGGATCTGCCGCCTCTTTCGCGCGGGGTAGAGCCTCACCTCACCTTTCCCCCAACAGGATTCGCGCCGGTGGGGTACCCCCGATGGAGAAATTCCATGGGGGCACGAGGAGTTCGCGTTACGACTTCGAAGGAATTTCCTTTGGGGGGCAGGAACGGCGGTGGAGGGCGCGCAGGCTCTCGCGGGTCTCCGGGTCCGCGACGGCGGCAAGTCCTTCCGGATCGGGACCGGCGGGGTGGGACGGCTCCTCGCGCGGCGGGTCTTTCGCCTCCTCTACCGATGCGAGAGCGCCCACGGTGAACCGGATGTCGCTCACCGGGATCCTTTCGCCCACCGTCTCCCGGATCCTCCCGATCATCGGGGTCTTGCTCATCCGGAGTTCCTGCGCCCACGCATGGTTCCGCACGATGACCGTGAGGACGCCGTTCCGCAGCGACAGAGGGGTGGCGTTCCGCGAGACCAGCGGGCCGGCGATCTCCGGCCACCTTTTCCGCAGCGATACGAGAAAGGCGACGTGCGGGATCCTCAGCGACTCGAGGAACGCGTCGAGGATCGACGACAGGGGCGCCGCGTCTTTCCGTCTCACGGACTTCCCCGACGGATCCGACGGACCTTGCCTCCGGCGATCTGCCCCAGCACGGCGCACGCGACGAAGGCGGGGATCCCCCACGCACTCACGTGATTTTCGAGCCGCAGCCAGGCGATGAGGGGGATGGAGAGGTGGATGCAGACGAACCACCCGAGGGAGAATCTCCGGAACCCCTCGCGGGCGTACCCCAAGGGAATGTTCACGGTGAGGGCGGCGCCCCCGATCAGAGCCATCAACACCCAGGGCACTTGTGGTGCGAAGGCGGGTACGGAACCAGTCATTCGGATATTATAATCGGAATCCGGTGGTACCATGCAAAGGAGCGGAAAAACGAAGGGGTGGAATTGACCCGCGCGACGGATCCGGTCCTGATTCTCATCTTCCGGGGCACCCATCAGGTCCTGTCGGCGGAGAAGCGGCTGAAGGGGGGTGGCGTCCCGTTGCGCCTGATCCCGGTTCCACGACGCCTCACTTCCGATTGCGGGCTTGCGATCCGGATCCCCCTCGATCATCGCGAACGTGCCCGGGATATCCTTTCGCGAGCGCGGTTGCTTCCGCTGTCCGCCCACCTCCCCCGCGACGGTGGGGAGTACGGCCCCGTGTCCTTTTGAGGATCTCCGGAAGAGGTGAATTTCTCTCCTCGATCGACCGATAGGATGAGCAGGGGATACGGGATCGCCATGCCCCACGGATCCATCGCCCGGTTCCATCGGAGGCAGACATGGGAAGCGGACCCTTGACAATGCGGAATTCATCAAATAAAATGGCACTTTATATTGTTTCCTCGGAGGTTTCTTTGAGGGGTGGGTCGTGAGGAACACCCTCGCGGCGGCGGGATTCCTTCTGCTGTTCGCGTCGATCCCGTCTTTTGGGGAGACCGCGGACACTTTTATGCCGTCCGCGGGAACAGAGGTCGCTTTCGATGGGCCGAGGGCCGGAGAATCTCCGGGCTTCGCGTCTGCCCCCACGGCCGTTCCCCCTGCGGCGGCTGCGCAGGGCGCCCCGGTGGCCGTTTCCGCCGCTCCCGCTCCCGGGATTCCGCCGGCTCAAGCACCGTCCGTTCCCGAGCAGAATCTTCCCCCACCGCCGGCCCCCGCCCCGACCGCCTCGCCGTCCCGGCCCCCCGCAGTCCCCACGGTCTATTTTGTCGCGCCTCCTTCGGAAAAGTCCCCCGACCGGGTCCTCTCCCCCGGCGAGGTCGACCTCCAGGTGACGAAAAACCTCGAGGACGATCCGGAAGATGTGGAGGGGATGGGGGAAGAGTTCTTCGCCACCGCCTCGATGGAGGTCGAGAAAGGAAGGGGGGGGGCGTTCTCCGGGATCACCCGGCCGATCGACAAGTTCATCTACTATTTCCAGACCAGGGGACGCGAGAAGTTCGAACTGTACCTGTCCCGCTCGGGAAAATACGTCGGGATGATGCAGAAGATCCTCATCCGGTACGGACTCCCCGAGGACCTCGTCTACGTCGCGCTGATCGAAAGCGGTTTCTCTCCCAAGGCGTACTCCTCTGCGAAGGCGGCCGGGCCCTGGCAGTTCATCTCGGCGACGGGGCGGAGGTACGGACTCCGCATCGACTGGTGGGCCGACGAGCGTCGGGACGCCGAGAAGTCGACGCACGCCGCCGCGTCCTACCTTCGCGATCTCTACGGGATGTTCGAGTCGTGGCCGCTTGCCACGGCCGCGTACAATGCCGGCGAGGGGAAGATCCAGAGGGCGGTCACCCGGTACAAGTCCGACGATTTCTCCGAGCTCATCCGGTATCGCTACCTGAAGCAGGAGACGAAGGATTACGTCCCCAAGATGCTGGCGGCGCTGACCATCGCCAAGGATCCCGACAAATACGGATTCGGCGATGTCGCTTACGAGGCGCCGCTGGATCTGCGCATCGTGACGGTGCCGGGAGGGACCGACCTGGCGGCCGTGGCCCGTCTTCTCGATGTCCCGGTGGAGGCGATCCGCGACTGGAACCCGGAGCTTCGGCGGTTCTGCACACCGCCGAACCGGGAGCGATACGACCTCCGGCTTTCCGTCGACGCGGCGCGGCTCGCCGAGGAGCGGATGGAGGAGATCCGGATCCAGGCGAAGATCACCTTCCTCCAGCACAACGTCCGCAGGGGGGAGACGCTGCAGGCGCTGGCCGACCGGTACGGGACGACGATCCCTGTCCTCAAGGAGTTGAACGGATTGAAGCAGGATTCCCTCGGGCGCAATGCGCGTCTGGTCATCCCCGTGACGGGGTTGATGGAGACGGAGGCGGTTCCCGGGACCGAGGTTTCGCCTGACCAGCTCACGATGGCGCACATGCGGGTGGAGGAGGGGGGGCGAAGGTCCCGCGTCAAGGGAGTGCCGCGTCCCGGTCCGGGGGGTGCCGTAATCGTCCGGAGGGGGGACACGCTGGCGCGCATCGCGAAGAGGCACGGAGTTCCGACGAAGGAAATCGCGAGCGCGAACGGTTTGAAGCCGACGTCGAAGCTGAAGACGGGTGCGCGCCTCGTCCTGCCGGAACCCGGCGGGGGGACGGAATCCCGCACTGCGAAAACGGCGTCCCCGAGGGCGTCGGGAGCGACGAAATCCCCCGCCTCCGCCGGCGCGGCGGGGGACGTCCGGAAGCGGACGACGCGCTACAAGGTGCACGAGGGGGACACCCTCGACCAGATCGCGCGCGTCTACGGCGTCACGGCCGAGCGGATCGCGGACCGGAACCGGCTGAAAAAGGATCAACTCCTTCGTCAGGGCCTGGTGCTCGTCATCCCGCTGGAGTCCTGATCTGCCCCGGTCCGTCCCGTACATATACCTCGACAACGCCGCGACCTCCCTGCCCAAACCCCCCGGGGTGGCGAAGGCCGTAGGCGATTCCGTCCTGCGGGCCGGGAACCCCGGTCGCTCCGGGCATGCCCTTTCCATCCGCTCCGCCCGCGACCTGTTCGCCGCTCGGGAGCGTCTCGCCGAGCTGTTCGGGTACGCCGACAGCTCCCGCTTTGTTTTTACGGAAAACGCCACCGTCGCGCTGAACCAGGCGATCAAGGGGGTTCTCCGGCCGGGCGACCACGTGGTAACCACATCCGTGGAGCACAATTCGGTGATGCGGCCCCTGCACCGGATGCAGGAGGCGGGTGTTCGCGTCACGGTCGTCTCTGCGGGGAACGACGGCGGGACGGAGGCGAGGGACGTGATCGCGGCGTTCCGGAAGACGACGCGCCTGGTCGTCATGGTGCACGCCTCGAACGTGTCGGGGGCGCTGCAACCGGTGGACGCCGTCGTCGCGGCAGCGCGGCGTCGCGGGATCCTTACGCTGATCGACGCCGCCCAGACCGCGGGCGCCGTGCCGATCGACCTTTCCACCCTGCAGGTGGACCTGCTGGCCGCCTCCGGCCACAAGGGGCTTCTCGGGCCGCAGGGGACCGGGTTTCTCTTCGTCCGGGAGGGGGTTCCGATCGTCCCGCTGATCGAGGGGGGGACGGGGAGCCGCTCCGAGTCCGACCGCCAGCCGGAATTCTTCCCTGATGCCCTCGAGTCCGGGACGTTGAACAGCGTGGGGTTGGCCGGACTCGCCGTATCTCTTGCGTGGATCCTGCGGAAGGGGGTCGGGACGATCCGCCGCGCGGAGGTCGCCCTCGTCGATCTGCTGCTGCAGGGACTGTCGCGAATCCCCGGGGTGACGGTCTACGGTCCGGCGGATCCGGCGCACCGCGGGTCGGCGGTGTCGTTCCGGGTGGAGGGAATCGACCCGGCGGACGTGGGGGTGGGGCTTGAGAAGCGGAGCGGCGTGCTGGTGCGGGCGGGGCTGCACTGTTCCCCGAACGGTCACCGCGCGATCGGAACCTTCCCCGTCGGGACCGTGCGCGTGAGCCCGGGCCCATTCACGACGCGCGCGGAGATCGCGACGTTCCTGTCCGCCCTCCGGAAGATCCGGGGTTCTTCCGCCTGATGTCCGCTGCACGTGCGAGGATCGACGTTGTCGAGCGGCCCGGGAGGAACCGGATCGTCTTCACGGCGCCGCCGTGCGCGCGGACCACGTCCGATCCCACGATCTCCTTTCCCTTCCAGTCGCCCCCCTTGACGAGGACGTGCGGAACCACCTCCCCGATCAACCGCGCGGGGGTGTCCTCCGGAAAAATCGTCACGTAGGAAACGCAGGAGAGCGAGGCGAGAAGATACGCCCGGTCCGCGGCCCTCTGCACCGGTCGCCCCTCCCCCTTCAGCCGGTGGACGGAAGCGTCGC
>Ga0316601_100001934_pt1 | contig 10449 bp, 14 predicted proteins | sample OWC_soil_day5_no_FD_207663 | JGI IMG/M metagenome (GOLD analysis project Ga0316601, IMG submission 207663) | Wetland soil microbial communities from Old Woman Creek delta, Ohio, United States - OWC_soil_day5_noCT | ecosystem: Environmental > Terrestrial > Soil > Wetlands | place: USA: Ohio...
TCGAATCCGGAGGTCGCAGGTTCGACTCCTGTTGGGCGCACCATACTAAAAGCCTTGCAAATGCTAAGTTTGCAGGGTTTTTATTTTGCAATAATATAGAGTTTTGCCCTCTGTTTTACCCCTTATAGATATTAATAGGGTTGTTTTGAAGGGAAATACGATAGCAAATTTGTATGAGTTAGTATAGTTTATAAAGCTAGGGAGAGCAAGGCTTAGATAACTATAAAAGGAATATAAATTTAATAAATTCATTAATGATTTAGGTAAAAAGGAGAATTATATGGGAGGATATAATAGTGGGTTTAAGGGTATAAGAAAACTTACAACATCAGAAGTATTATGCTTAGATGTAAAAAAGATAGGGATAAAAAGAAATGATATGTTTAAATGCACCCTAGAATGGAGTAATGGATCTAGGATAGGTGTAATAAAAAAGGAGCAGTACAATATAGTTATAGGTTATGCTATTGCAAATGTGAATTCTAATAAAGAATATTATAAGTATGATATTAGTATTGATTATACGCCATGTACCTATGGAAATGAAAGGTCATGGTTTATTTGTCCTAGATGTGGAAGAAGGTGTAGTAAACTTTATTTTAGAGAGAATTACTTTAGATGTAGAACATGCCAAAGTCTTAATTATAGATTGCAGCAAGAAGACAAGAATGATAGATTAATTGAAAGTATAAATATAAAAATATATAAACTTCAAGATAGGCTCAAAATGAAAAGGGATCTAAATAGTTATAATTGTATAAAGCCAAAGGGGATGCACTATAGAACATATATAGGATTGGAAGATAATTTAAAATACTATCTAAATAAGAAAGAAGAAACCATACATAAAGTTATGTATAGTTTTAACAAAGATAGTTTATTGAAAGATTAGGCTATTACATATTTTTATATTTAGTATGTAGAAAACAATATTAATTTTATTACAATTGTAATTTATGATGGTGAAGTGTTAGTAGGTACGGGGTTAGACTAAGGTGGATGTTAACCTATGAGTTCATTTAATACCAGTATAATGCTCCATATTAATGAAAATGGAGTAGAAATAGTACAATCTTGTGGCAAATTGTGGTATAATATGTATATTATTTATTTTAAAGCAATAAAGCATTACGATTCGTTTAACAATAATATAAATTGGTATTATACGATACCAATGCTACAAAAACTACTTTATACAACACTTGAAGAAACACTGTGATTGCCAAAGAAGCATTTTAAATAGGGTGAAATTTAATTGAAAAATGTTTATGTAATTGATGGAGATAATATACACGATTTAGAGTCATTTCTTCATGAATTTGCGATAGCAGTAAAAGCTCCTAATGGATATTTTGGAAAAAATCTGGCTCAGTTTGATGATTGTCTTTTTGGAGGATACGGATTAGTTGCTCCATGTGTGGTTATATGGAAAAATTCTGAAATATCAAAACAAAAGCTCGATTCACAAATGCTCTTAAATTATTATCAAGATGAAAAAAAGTATGCTGAAGAAGGTCTCCTTATAGAAATTGAAGAGTTTAAGTATGCGGGTTGTAACCCAGATAATCGAAATCTTCTTTTTAGGGATGTTATATATAATTGTAATTTGATAATTGAGAAAGCTATAACCGGAGAGCTTACATTGTTTGAGGATATTGTTAATCTAATAAAAACTGTTACAGAAAGGGCACGTTTTAATAATCCATGGGTAGTTGAGTTACTTTTAGAGTAATATTACAATCTTTTCTTTAATTAAACATTTACCTTTTTATATCAACTAATTAGAAGAACTTCATTATTCATGTGTGTAGCGCAAGTGTCGTATAAACAATGTATTCAAGTTCGCTTTGGCTAAATTAGGGTCAAGTCCTTCAAACAGCCAAAGCACATTTCTCCACCAAGCCAGGTCTGACTAGGCTTAGGATTGTCTTGAATGCGAGAACGTTATATGTAATTTTTAGAAACAGAGATACTGCTTAAAGTTTAAAACTGGTTTTCTCATTCCCAATTTGAGAATTTTATAAATCAAACATTAAAGGTAGTGTATGAATAATGTTCTTTGAAAATTGAATAATGCGGTGTAAAATAGTAGAGCTTTAATCTTTTAGTATGAACATAATAATATTTTAGAATATGGTATAACTACTTTTAGTTAAGTTGTAGTTGTAGTATATTGTTTAATTTTTATGCATAGTGAAGGAAATCTCTAAAAAAGACACTGGCAGAATAATAAAAACAGTGATAGTAATTAGCTAGTATTTAAAGAATACTACTTCTGTTATAATAGAATAAGAATTAGAGGTGAAACAATGGAGTGTTTTGAAATAAGAGATATAAAGAACAGATTAAAACAAATTCCCTATGAACATCTTGCTGAATTTTTAAAAGGAAATATGACACCAGAGCAGATACAGGAATTAATGGCAATAGAAGCAGATTCAAGTTGTAAGAGTACAAGCTATGATGAATTTATCACACAAGAGATGCCTTGGAAGGCATCTGAAATGGAAAACTTAACTTTTATGGCTGCAGAGTACAATGATTTTTTACCTGCTGATTCATTACCATGTGGTTTGCCAGAAGGAATTAAGAAGTACAAGGAAAATATTTATTTTATGTTTGTACCCAACGGTAGTGTTGAGGTAAGATTTAAGCTACCTACTTATGCTGATGAATATTTTTATTGCAAAAACTGTGAATGGAAGATTAGTAAAAATACACCTATAACACATAGACAACAAGTACTAATGGGCTATACAAAAGTTAATGAGAATTATTATTTCTTTTTAAGAGGATATGGGAGTAAAGAGTTTAATAGATATGCAATATCTGTGTATTGCCCAGATAAGAATGCACTATGGGGGGCGCCACATTATAGTGAAATTTTAACAATGTATAAGGAAATTATATCAATAGAAAATATCCCAGTATTTAGAAATGACCTTGAAAGAGTTATTTCAGGGTTGCATCCTAGAACGATACAATATGAGAACTTATTTAGTTACAAAGGTCTATTTAATGAAGAGAATGTAGAATGCAAACACCAAATTTTTCTGAATTTCATATTCTATTTGACTATTGCAGAAGATAAAGGCATGTATTCAAGAGAATATGCCGAGGTAGGATTTAAGGCCATTCAGGAAGGAAAAACTATAGAAGAAGCACAGGAGAAACAAAGAGATTTCAGGAAAAATGCCTATATTACACTAGTAGATAAAGAAATTAATAAAATTATTGAGCAATATAAATGGCACTATAATATTGTAAATGATATAGATGATTCAATGTCCACTATTATTGAAATACTTCTAAGAAAAGAAAAATCAGATTTAAGAGCGATTTATTCAAGGATGTATTATAGATATAGAAGTAAATGGCAGGGAGAATATAAAGAAGAGGGTCTAGAGTTTGATGAAATGATAGCGGCAATTAGAGATACACTATATAAAGTATTGTTTAATAAAGATGGCAAGTTAAATAAATAGTACTATGCGATTGACTTGTAAGACGAAACAACATTAATAATAAATATTTTTTTAAACACCGTTTTATTCAGAAGTGAATGTTACGGTGTTTTTATTTCATAATTCGAAAATAATGGTAATTTAGTTTAAAGATATAAAGGGTACTTTCAACTTAAAGTGTAGTGGTAAAAACTACATAGAACAAAATGTTCAATTCTGCTTTGTAAAATGAAACAGCCAAGGTTACCAAATAGGCGATATATGGCAGAAGTAAACATGGATAAAGGAAGTGATTTTGTGAGAATAAAATACAAGTTAAAACCTAAAGTAATAAATGAGATTGTTGAGCTTAGGGATTCGCGTGAAGATATTATTAATTTTATGACAAATTTTCTTGAGAATATCGCTCCAAGATACGAAATTATGCATAAGCTTCTTTATGACTATAAAGCTATGGAACAAAAGGAATCTGAAAGTATCAAAGTAGCAGCTGGTTATTATTTAAGTTCATTGGTAACTTGCTGGGAAACATTCTTTAGAGATGTGGTGGTTTTTGTTGTTGAAACAGATACACATGTAAGAAAGAAATCAATAAATTTTTTAAACGAAAAGGGAATTGATGAAGAAAAGATTATAAAAGAAGGTATAGGTCTAGGTGAATTCATGTGTAAACAATTTAACTTTCAAGATTTAGATGATACCTGTGATGCTTTTAATTTTTTATTTGATGATAATAAGTTATATATAACAGAATACATTTCTACAACACTCTCAAGAAACTTAATTTTTTCAGCTCCAAATTTTATACTATACTGGATGAAACAAAAATATGATATAGCATTAAGGATAAGAGAGACGCTTAATAAAGCTTTTGATATTAGACATAAAGTAATACATGATGCAAATTATATATTTCAAATTGATGTTGAGTTCATGACAAAAGTTGAAGACTGCTTTATTTTGTTTCCTCAGTTTATTTCAATATGGCTTGCCGAAAGATATATGCAAAAACGGACTGTCATTGATTTATCAACTGAAAATATAAGGCTTACGGAAACATTAAATGATTCAGAGGTTCCATTTGTTTTTTCTAGACAAGATATCGGGGCAAGATATGAGATGGTAGACTAAATAGAGTATTGTTCTGAGGTATAACAAAATGTTCAAATTCCCTTTGCAAGAAAAGAATAGAAAGCACACATGCGAAGATAAGTACGGTTAGATTATGATTAACGACTTCTGGTTGCGAAACGTTAGCTAATATTTATTCATAAGCTAGTGAAAAATTTATAAAGAAGAGGTGTTTAATATGAATAAGTTTAAAATTTTTATGGTTATGCCTTTTGATACTGAGTTAAACGGCTTATATTTGCATATTAAGAATTTAATTGAAGATGATTTTTTTCAGGTTTTTAGAGCAGATGATTTATTAAATCAACAAAATATACTTAAGGATATTGTTGTATCTATTCATGATAGCGATTTAATTATAGCAGATTTGACTGGCCTAAATGCAAATGTATTTTATGAATTAGGGCTTGCTCATGCATTTAGAAAAAATGTAGTTCTCCTCACACAAGATATTTCGGAATTACCTTTTGATTTACGCTCATATAGGGTAATACAATATTCTACACATTTTTCTAAGATTAAAGATTTGGAGGAAAGCTTAAAAAGAATTCTGTATGATATTAAATTAAACAACATTTCTTTTGGAAATCCTGTTACTGATTGGGTGCAAGCCGATAATCTTAAGGAAAACTCATTTAACATGAGTATTAATGAAAGAGATAAAAAGTCAGATGACATGCCAATTGTAATAGATGAGGTACTAGAAGAGAAAGGGCTCTTAGATTATATTGCTGATATTGAAGAATCTATGGAGAAACTTAATGACTTAGTATTTGAATTTGAAACAAAGTCAACTGATATGACTAATGATATAACAATAAAAGGCGAACAGATACAAAATGCTTTGCAAAAGCCAAGTTCAGGAACTGCATCATATGTAAGAAAGCTTGCAAGGAAAGCTGCTGAACCTATGAATAATTATGGCGTTTTTATATCTCAAACTAATAAAAAGTATGAGGAATTATGGGTTACATTTGAGGACAGTATTTCAAACTTAATAATCAATCCTATTGTTAGAAGTAGTCAAGAAAACATTGATGGATTTACAGGATTTTTAACTCTTTTGGAGGAGTTAAAAAATAGTATCATACCAGCTATAGATGGAATAAATTCAATGGCAGAAGGTGCTGCTTCACTTAAAGGCATAGAAGGTTCTATAACAAGAGCAGTTTCTTTGATTGAACTAGAGTCAAAGACCTTTATTGGATTACTCGATAAGTCTATCTCAACATTGGACAGGGTAATAATGATAGGAAAAGCTCAAATCATACAATAAATTATGGAGAAAAAAATATAAGCAAGTTGGCAAGCCAAGTCCCGTTGGAATCAGAACCCCCTTGAGTATTAGTAAGATTTACGTAATATAGCACGTGGGACAAAGTCAATGAGATTATATAATCTGTTTGATAGATGGTTCGCATTGTATGGTTCTGTAGCCATAAAAAATGGTCTTACTAATTCAAATGAAAAATTATTATGGTTGGAAAGATATGTTGAAAAATAGGGGGGGAATTTATTTTTACAGAGGAAGCTGGATACCAAAGAAATAGGAGGGGATTTAATTTGTTACAGCCAACAAAAGAACAAATAATCAATGAGTTGGAAAAAGTTATGAGAGAAGAATCATCTAGAGAAGAAGTTGTTGATTGGGCAATGAACTTTATTGATTGTGATGAAATGGAAATTACAGATTTTGTAGCATGGGATTTCTTGAAGGTTGTCGGGGGACTAGATATGATAGCGTCTCCGGATGAGTATCTATATAGCCATGATGACATTAAGAAATGGATTTCAGATTATGCTGAAAAATAAGTAGTCAGTTCATTCTTTTTTATAGTGGTAAAATAGTGTTAGATATTGAAATCGCTAAGGTTCATAGCTAAAGATTTAAGTTTTCCTTTATTAACTCTGGAACTATAGTAATATTCGCAGGGCATAATGTGTAGAAGGATGTGCCCAAGCTCATGACAAAGAATATACTTTTTCATACTTTCATCAAGGTCCTCAGAAATGTATATATAATAATTCTCTAGAGGGTCTTTATATAACCTGGCTTTGGCATCAGGATTTACAAACTTCTTTGGGATAATAGTTACCTCTAGATAATCTAGTAACTCATAAATACTTCTTGTTTCATAAGTATCTATTAAACCTATTACTATATCTCTTATCCACTGCATAAAAACACCACCATATGTAAAACTATTTAGTTTTCTTTTTTAGTTTTTCTAGCGACAATCTCATTGCAAAAAGCATATCATTTGCTATTTCTATTATTTCTTCATCTGACATGTTGTTTAAGTCATAACCACCGTAGGCTGCAAGTCTTGGTTGAGACAGAATAAACTTTAAAGCCTGTTCTGCATCTTCGAAGTCCTCTAAAGTTTCAATATGTCTAATTTTTTTATCAGTGGTATCCGAATAGCTTGCAACATCATTATGTTCAGCCAGCCGCTCTGAATTATTTAAATCCTTAGATTTTAAATCTAAGATTGAACAATATTTTACAAAAGTATCATTGCCATTTTTGTAATTTAGTAAAATACTTTTATTTAAATCCTAGGTTATTTTCACCATTTTATTAAAATCAAATATCATCGTTGAGGGAAGAAGGAATGTATAGTAAAAATACTCAAAGTATACTATACCACTATAGTCCGGCGTCCATCTAATACTTGAAAATATAATATTTGTTATTTCAAAAAAATCCAAGTTGGTTAGGGGCATTTGGGCAACATATCTTGAAATTAGATCATCACAGTAAGTTTTTACTTCGTAATTAGATATATCAGTATATTCAGGAATGTAATTAACATAATCTTTGAGTTCCTTAAGAGATATTTGCGAGTCTGATCGAAAATATTATATTGCTGCAACGCTTATAGAATGATAAGCTTCCGTTTCATTTTTAAAAGGCACGATTCCCATTAAATAATCACTAGACACTTTGAAGTAATCTGCTACAGAGATTATTTTATCAACACTAAGTTCACGTTCTTCTCTTTCAACCATACCCACTGCTGATGCACTTTTAAATCCTAGGATTTCAGCAAGCTGCTGTTGCGTCGTCAAATAAAAGAATAGTGGACCTTTGGTACATCATAGAGAATGTAGTTCTTGAAGTAATAAGAACCGGACAGCCAGTAGTATTAAGGGACTTATTATTGCTAGGGAATTGGATTTTGATAAAGGTCAAGGCTTTCTTACAATAACTCTTCCAAGTGGAAGAAAGTTCTTCTATGCAAAACCTTTTATTCAAAAAAACGAGATGGGCCGTGAAGCTCTTTATTATAGAGGAATTAATCAGGAAACAAAGAAGTGGGAGAACATCCCCACATACGGAGGAAAATTAACGGATAACATTGTGCAGTCAATAGCAAGAGACTGCCTTGCAGAAAGCTTAAAAAGACTTGAAGTAGCTGGATTTAGGGCAGTAATGCACGTGCATGATGAGGTTATATTAGATGTTACAGTAGAATTTGCTGATCTAAAAACTGTAACATACATAATAGATGCTCCTATTAAATGGGCACCAGGACTTCTGCTTAGGGCAGAGGGGCATAAAACTGGGTTTTATAAAAAAGAGTAAGGCTGTGATGAAATGAAAAACGTTCTTTGAAAAATGAATAATACGGTGTTACAAAATACAACGTTTGCTTTTACTATGTGTATATTTATGTATTGATTTCAAAAATGTGGTACAATTTAATTAGAAGTTAATTCGGAGTTATTAGAAAATGTGTAGTAAGAAGGGGGAAAATGTAATGGGGATAATAGCAATACTTGCTACAATAGTTTGGTTGATAGTAATTATGAAATTAATATATTTCATTATGCACAATGGAATGAAAATTAATGGAACAGTATCAAATTTAATAGGCCTTATTATAGGACTATTTGTTGCTTATAGAATATTTAGTTATTTGTTTACACCTACAGCTTCAGGTGGAAATTTAGTTGTTACGGGAATATTAATATTTGTACCAGTTGTAATAATTATAATTGCATTATGTATTGATACAAAATAGAATAATACGTTATAAATATATATTATTTTAATAGCAAAATGTTCTTATTCATATTGATTTAATACAATATTTAAGACACAATTCTCTTATATAACGCTATAACTAAAAAACAAAATAATCGTTTATTGTACAATCCTTAGTAGGATGTAGCTTTCCAGTTGAGGCTTCTTTCAATTATTAAGTCTAATGGAGATATGTATGATAGCTGGTTCCCAACAACTTATATTTATAACGGGTACCGAAAGGTGGATATGCTTAAAAGATTAGCCTCTGAAAGACATTTTATAAAAGTAAAGTCTTTATTTAATGTAAATACAAAGGAAGAAATGAGAGCTTTATTTGAGAATTATAAAGTTTCATTTAGAGGGTATAGTAGTTCTTTTGAAAGTATCCCCAATATTTGTTATCATATAAAACCTGAAGATATTCGTACCTATGCTTAGGTTGAAAGTAATCAAATTTTAAAGTAAATATTTTAAAGCACTTGGGTTGAAGCCTGTGTTTTGTTATAAAGAGAAGTACAGTTTTTACATGCAGGAAGAAAAAAATTGTAGGGAAGCCCATAAACAGTAGCTTTAAACCCAAAAAACTTTTCCACATTGTTCCCACACTAGTGCGAAATAGGTGTAAATTCTTATAAACCAAGCTGGGCTAGAAAACTAGTGTTTTCAACGGTTACAAGACATTGTAAATAGTTGTAAATAGGACTTGATCGAATCGGTCGGTCGCAGGTTGGATTTCTGTTGGGCGCACTATAAAAGCAGTAATACCAACGGTTTGAGGGTTTCTTGAACCGTTGGTATTTTTGTTACTACAACTTATAGATATTTCTAAGAGGAAAGTGATATAACAGCTATTATAATACTTAAGATAAGAAAAAAAGTTAGCCTTTTTAACCTTGGTAATGTAAAGCATTGATATATCTAGGCTTTAGATAATTAAAAAGAAGGTTAATTTTTTTATGTGTTAGCTTTAGGTGTGCCAAAATAGATTGGAGTTTTATTTATGATTTAAGTATAATGATAATAAGCATTTGTAATACAATGCCCTATATAAAAGATCTAAAGCAACTTAATAAATAGTAATTTGTAATGAAATTTATATGTAGATTATTTATACAATTGGGGGGGATTATGAGAAAAAATTTAGTTGATGTAATTTATTCTTTTGATGAAGAGTGTAGGTATGAAATATATAAGGAAAATGCTGATTTGTATTATGTTTGGCTACAGCAAAAAGTATATGATGATTATATGACAGGTGAAATGGAATTTGTAGGTTGGTCTGATATTCAAGATTATATCCATAAAACAGAGTGTATGGAAAAAGCATATGAAATAGGCAATGAGGGATTAAGGTGTTTAGGCGGAAATTATGTTACAGTAAAAGAGATAAAATATAAATGGTTAGAGAAATTTGCACCTAATATAAGTGATGAGGATAAAGAAGAACATATTACTTCGAATCAATGTGCGGTCCATACTTTTTTATAACAAAAACGAAATAGGGTATATGAGAATAATCTGATAAAGCAATTCTATAATGAAATAAAAAAACTATAAAATAACTTATCAGACGCTAAAAAGTAAATGATAAGAAAGAAAGGAGTATTTAGTGAGGGTTTGGTGCTTGAGATACACTCCATCACTAAAGATAAAATATGAGATTTATTATTACAGGTTCAGGTGGTTGTACCTGTACCCCTAAGCCATTATGTCAATGTAACATATGTGTAGAAGCAAGAGAAAAGGGATTTCCATACAAAAGGTGTGGTTGTAGTTTGTACTTAGAAGATATTGCACTTTTAATTGATACTCCTGAAGATA
>Ga0316601_100001937_pt1 | contig 10445 bp, 11 predicted proteins | sample OWC_soil_day5_no_FD_207663 | JGI IMG/M metagenome (GOLD analysis project Ga0316601, IMG submission 207663) | Wetland soil microbial communities from Old Woman Creek delta, Ohio, United States - OWC_soil_day5_noCT | ecosystem: Environmental > Terrestrial > Soil > Wetlands | place: USA: Ohio...
GTCGTCCGACGGCATCGGCTTCTTCACTTCGCCGCCGTCGTCCGACGGCATCCGCGCCTTCGCCTCGCCGCCGTCGTCGGACGGCATGTGCGCCTTGGTCTCGCCTTGGCTGCCACCGCCGGGTGCCCCCCCGACGTCGAGCTTGCCGTCGGTCGCGCCGCCTTCCTTCTGTTCCTTCGGCGGCTCGGTCGCGGGTGCCGCCGTGGGCGCCGGCTCGGTCGCCGCCGGTGCTTTGTCTTGGGACTTCTTCTTCGCGCACGCACCGAGCGCGAGCGCCGCGATCACGACGACGATGCCAACCCTCATGCCCGCGATGGTAACCGCATATCGGCGGGGAGCGGCGCCTCTGCCACCACGAGCTGCTTCGTCGCCGGGTGCGGGAACGTCACGCGCGCCGCGTGCAGCGCCTGGCGTGGCAGCACGAACAGCTTCGCCAGCTCGGGCACGAGCCCCTCGTCGCAGAACCGGATGAACGCGTCGTCGCCGTGCGTGTAGAGCTTGTCGCCGACGATCGGAAACCCGACCGCCGCCAGGTGCGCGCGAATCTGGTGCTGACGTCCCGTGACGAGCGTGCAGCGGACGAGCGCGGTGTCGGCGTGCCGCTCCTCGACGCGGACCTTCGTGATCGACGGCAACCCGCCCGGCCCCGGCAACATCCGCACGTGCGGCAACCGCGTCGGATCGCCGGGCAGCGCGAGCCGTAGCGGAAGATCGATCGCGGTCTCGACGTCCCACGGCGGCTGACCGTGCACGAGCGCGACGTACTCCTTCGTGACCTTGTCCTTCGTCGCGAACGCCCCTTTGATCACGACCGCCGCTTCGCGATCGCGCGCGACGACGAGGCACCCGCTCGTCTCGCGATCGAGCCGATGACAGATCTGCAGCTCGGGCTCGTCGGGAAACCGTTCACCGAGCACGCGCGTGAGCGTGTTGAAGTAGAACTTCGCCGACGCGTGGACCGGCAACAGCGCCGGCTTGTCGACGACGATGAACCGCGCATCCTCGGACACGACCGTGAACGTGCGCGGGCAGGGCGGCTCTTGGCGCGCGGGTCGGCGGATGACGAAGCGATCGCCCGCCGCGACCGTCGTCGACGACTTCAGCGATCCGACCCCGGTCACGCGCGAGAGCTGCGTCTCGATCACCTGCTGGATGCGCGTGCGCGACAGCCGCTGGATCTGCGTCTTGATGAAGTGGTCGAGTCGCAGGCCCGCGAGCTCGGGCGGCACCTCGAGTTGGCGCTCGATGATGCGCGGCGAGCCATCGGCGTGCAGGTGCGATCGCAGCCCCCAATCGATCGACGGGTCGGCGCCCGGCGGCAGCGTGTAGACATCGACGTGCTCGAGCTCGCCATCGTCCGGCTCGAGCTCGTCGTCGTCACTCGTCGTCGGCTTCGTCGACACCGGCAGCCTCGATGTCGTACTTCTTCATCAGCTTGCGGAAGTACTTGCGGTCGATGTCGGCCGCACGTGCAGCGTGCGAGATGTTGCCGTTGTTGCGGCGCAGGAGCTGGAGGATGTAGTCGCGCTCGAACGCGGCGACCCAGCGCTCCTTCGCATCCTTGAACGTGACGCCTTCGGCGAGCAGCTCGGTCGGCGGCACCGGCGCGGGCGCGTTTGGATCCATCGAGACGACCGGGTTGCCACCGGTGGTCCCCGAGCCCGACGTCGGCGTGCGACGCACGGTCGTCGTGGACCCGGTGTGGGTCGAGGCCCGCCCGCCCGCGTTCGTCGGCGGGCGTGCGGTGCGCACGTAGTCGGGCAGGTCGGAGAGCTCGAGCAGCTCGCTATCGCAGAACGAGACCGCGCGTTCGATCACGTTGACGAGCTCGCGCACGTTGCCGGGCCACGGGTAGTTCTGGAGCGCGGTCATCGCGTCGCGCATCACGCCGCGAACGCGGGGTGCATCGCCGCGCTTGTTGTAGTTGCCGGTCTCGAGGAAGTGCGTCACGAGGAGCGGGATGTCGTCCGCGCGCTCGCGCAGCGACGGCAGGTGCAAGCGCACGACCGAGAGGCGATAGAACAAGTCCTGGCGGAACCGGCCCGCCTTGACCTCGTCCTCGAGGTTGCGGTTCGTGGCGGCGATGATCCGGACGTCGACCTTCGACGCCTTCGTCGAGCCGACGCGGCGGACCTCGCGCTGCTCGAGCGCGCGCAGCAGCTTCGGCTGCAGATCGATCGGCAGCTCGCCGAGCTCGTCGAGGAATAGCGTGCCGCCATCGGCCTGCTCGAACAGGCCTTGGCGCGTCATCATCGCGCCCGTGAACGAACCCTTCTCGTGACCGAACAGCTCGCTCTCGATCAGGTTCGGCGGGACGGCGCCGCAGTCGAACACCACGAGGTCGTTCTTGGCGCGCGGCGACAGCGAGTGGATCGCCTGCGCCACGACCTCCTTGCCCGTGCCGGTCTCGCCATCGATGACGACGGTGGTCGCGGTCGGCGCGATCTTCTCGATGATCGAGTAGATCTCGCGCATCCGCGGGTTGCCGCCGATCAGCCCGGCGCAGCGATCGCTGCGCGACGGGACGATCTGGACTTCTTCTTCGCGCGCGTTGAACCGCAGCTGGGACTGTCCGACCGACACGATCGAGCCCGGCTTGATATACGCCTCGCGCACGCGGACCTTGTTGATGAACGTGCCGTTCGTCGAGCGCTGGTCGAGGAGCACGTAGCCCGTGTCCTCTTGAATGATCTTGCAGTGATAGCGAGACACCGTGTCATCGCTGAGGACGACGTCGTTGTCCTCCATCGAGCCGAGGCGAATCTCTTCCTTGTCGAACGTCCACTCCTGGGACGGATCGTCGACCGACTGCAGCGTGCAACGGCGCAGGTGCAGCGTCGGGCCACGGTCGGGCAGGTAGGCGACCTTGGTCGGAGCGACGAAGTCAGGGAACTTCTTCATTAGGACGCGCTCGTCATCATAACCTCAAACGATGCCGTCCGCGCCGTTTCGCCAGCTTCGCTTCGAGGACGTGCCGGAAAGCCCGGCCGTGGCTCACCGCTGGGCCGAGACGACGCGCCGGGACGTCACGATCGAGTGCGACGGTTTGCCGCCGACGCGAGTCGCAGTTCGCGAATATGGCAGCGGTCCGCCGCTCGTTCTCGTCCACGGCCTGATGACGGCCGGCTACTCGTTTCGCTACGTGCTCGACCTGCTCGGCGCGCGGCATCGCCTGCTGATCCCCGACCTGCCCGGCGCCGGGCACTCCGATCACCCCGACGTCTACCTCGGCCCCGACGTGCTCGCGCGCGCCGTGATCGCGACGCTCGACGCGCTGCGCGTGCGCGGCGCACCCGTGATCGGCAACTCGATGGGCGGCTACCTCTGTATGCGGGCGGCGATGATCGATCCCGGCGCGATCGGCCGCCTCGTGAACCTGCACTCGCCGGGCGTACCGACCGCGCGCATGCACGCGCTGTATTGGGCGCTGCGCGTGCTCCCCGCGCGCTGGCTGATCGATCGGCTCGTGCGCCGCGACGCGGAGCGTTGGGTCCACAAGAACGTCCACTACTACGACGAGTCCCTGAAGTCGCGCGAGGAGCACCGCGAGTTCGCGCTGCCGCTCTCGACGCCCGCCGGTCGACGGACCTTCTATCGCCACCTGCGGGACTCGCTCGACGTGCGCGAGATGGCGCGCTTCGTTCGCCAGCTGCGCGCGCGCACGTTCCCGATCCCGCTGTTGTTCGTCTACGCGAAGCAGGATCCGATGGTCCCGCCGATCGTCGGCGACAAGCTGCACGCGCTCGTCCCCACCGCCGAGATGATCCGCCTCGACGAGGCGTCGCACTTCGCGCACGTCGACGCGGCGCCGCGGTTCTGCGCCGCGATCGCGCCGTTCTTGGCTACGGCATCCCGATGACCGTCCCGCGGTCCGTGTAGTTCTCGGTGACCAGCACGCCGTCCTGCCTCCAGAACGACGACAGCGCGTGCTTGCGATCGAAGGATGCGGCGGCGATCTGCGGCGGCGACAGCTTCGTCGCGTACAGCACGACGCGGCGATCGAGCGGGTTCTCGCCGCCCTTCGCACCCTGCTCGCCGTAGACGACCATCATGATGTGGTCGGGCGAGACGCCCACGACCATCAGGTGCTGGCGCACCATGAACGCGCGGCGCGTCGCGAGATCCTCGTTGTAGAGAAACCCTCCCGTGCCGTCCGTGTAGCCCTCGAGCACCAGCTTGTGATCCGGGTGCTGCCGCAGCCAGCGCGCCGCACTCTCGATCTGCAGGAACGCGCTCTCGGTGAGCTGCGTCGAGTCGGTGGCGAACACGACGTCGTCGAGCGGGCCGATCTCCGAGGAAGCCGGAGACGCGGCCAGCGGTCGCGTACGTGGCGACGGCGACGTGAAGTCGGGGCCCGCGGCGGCCGGCGTCGTCAGGGCCGCGAGGAACAAGGAAGCGAATAGCGTCTTCATATGTGAACGAAGCGCAGCATCGGACGTGCCACGCGAGCTAACTGACGTGGGCACGTCGGGTGGTCGGAGGATCTCGCAAATGATCTAGTCGCTCGGCCGCTTGGCGAGCAGTCGCTTCGCGACGAGCGCGATCGCGAGCAGCGACGCGATCGCGCCGATGCCGATCGCGAGCCATGGCACGCGGTCTTCGGTCGGCGTCGTGGCGCCGGCGCACTCGCCCGAGCGCGGCGCCTGATCGCTCGCGACGAACGCGACGTGGAGGCCGTCGTCGGAGAGCGGGCCGCCGGGCCCGACGAACTTGAAGTCGTTCGCGAGCGCGTCGGAGGTGCCGATGCGCGCGTGCTCGATGGTGATGCCGGGCCCGTCCTCGACGCGAACTTCGGTCTCGCCCGGCTTCGGGACGCGGAACCGATCGCGAAGCAGGAGCTCGTGGCGGCCGCGCGCGTGGGCGAGGCAGACGTACGCGATCATGTCGACCGAGAACGAGCCGGCCGTGACGGTGGGGGAGCCCATGCCCACGGCGACCTGCTTCCACGCGAGGCGCTGTTGCTTGCCGTCGACGGCGAGCTCGACGGCGGCGAGGACGTCGGCGGCGAGGCGATCGCCGTACGCTTGGGCCTCACCGTCGGAGATCGCGCCGTCGTGGTCGGCGTCGAGGGTGGGGCGCAGCGCGGCGCCCGGAACCTCGCCGAAGAACACGGTATATGCGAGCCGGACGCGGTCGGCCTGCGGGGTGAGCTTGACGTAGCGGTTGTTGTCGTCGACGGACGGGGCGACGTGGGCGACGGCGCGCGGGGCCAGCGTGATCATCACCACGAGCAGGAGCACCCGACGCATGGCGGCATCCTAGCCATGTTGACCCCCAGTCGGTATCCGGTTGACCTGGCCGGATTCGTCGTGTTTCAGTGCGCGCGATGAGGATGAGGACCACCGCGACGTATTTCGTTTCGGCTTCGCTCGCGTTCGCTGTCGGATGCGGCGGAGACGGCGGCTCTGGAAACATTTTCGAGGAGAAACCGGAGTGCACCGGCGAGGCGATCACCGCCTACGCCGGCACACAACCGCAGGTCATCTCGAAGCTCGAGATCGGCGCAGCCGCAGACGGCTTCGACCTCGACGGCGACGGCAAGCCCGACAACAAGCTCGCGGCGGTGTCGAGCATCGCGAAGAGCGCGATCGACGATTCGCTCGCGGGGTACGAGATCGTCATCCCGATCGAGTTCTTCGATCTGCAGGCGGCCGCGAAGGACACGTGCGTGAAGTTCGCCATCTACCTCGGCGACTACGTCACCGACACCGACACCGACGGCAAGAAGTCGTTCGTCGAGAAGGGCGACTGCAACGACCACGAGCTGTCGGCTCGCCCCGGCAACCCGGAGATCGCGTCGAACTTCCGCGACGACGACTGCGACGGCCTCGCCGACGAGGATGGCCAGAACGCGCCGTCGCTGGACACGATGGATCGCGACGGCGACGGCCAGTCGATGGCGCAGGGCGACTGCGACGACAACCTCGCGGCCGTGAAGAAGGGCGCCGCCGAGATCTGCGGTGACGGCTTCGACAACGACTGCGACGGCGTCGCCGATCGCACGGGTGGTGCGACCTCCACGGCGTGCAGCCCGTTCGACACCACGGCGGACATCCCGCTCGATCCACTGTCGTTCGCCGGCACGGTGCCCGTCATCTCGTTCAAGGAAGGCGTGATCGAGCAGAAGGGCGCGGACCTCGTCCTCACGGCCGGTCCGTCGATCTTCAGCGTCAACATCCCCGTCACCGACGGTATCAACCTCGACCTCCGCATCACCGGCGCGCAGATCCAGGCGAAGGTCGTCGACCTCGGTGGCCGGATCGTCCTCCAGGGCGGTCGCCTCGGCGGCGTGATCGACTCGAAGACGGCGGATACGATCCGCGGCCTCGAGGTCGAGCAGATCGGCCTGCTGCCGGAGAACTCGCTCCTCGACGCGACGTTCGCGAACCTCCTCGGACCGCTGCTCGCGCTGCCGAAGGCGAAGCCCGCCATCGGCGAGAAGTACCCGGGTTGCCGCACGCCCGACATCGACGTCGATCAGGACGGCCTCGAGGCGTACTGCGACTCGAACCCCGACGACGAGGTGAAGGTCGTCGACAAGTGCATCGATGGTGACGGCACCGAGTTCTCGGACGCCGGCAACATGCAGTGCACGGAAGCGATGAAGGGTACGAAGTACCGGTTCGTCGACGGCATCTCCGTCGAGCTGAACTTCGAGACGTCGGCGATCAAGTCGATCAAGCCGCCGCGCTGAGCGGGTTCTCGCGCTAGTCTCTAGCTCCCTTGTCGCTCCCGCTTCTACTCGCCTCGGCCTCGCCGAGGCGTCGCGAGCTGCTCGAACGCGTCGGCCTCGCACTCGAGGTCCATCCCGCGGACATCGACGAGCGCGAGCAGCCGGGCGAGACGCCGGCCGCGTACGTCGGGCGGATCGCGCGCACCAAGGCGATCTCGGTCGCGCGCCGCAGCGAGCACTGGGTGCTCGGCGCCGACACCACGGTCACGCTCGGCGGCGCCATCCTCGGCAAGGCCGGATCGCCCGAGGAAGCCGCGAAGATGCTGCGGTGGCTGTCGGGGAAGACGCACCAGGTCCTCACCGCGTTCGTCCTGATCGGCGAGCGCGAGGAACGCACGGTCATCCGCGAAGGCCTGGTCTCGACCGACGTCACGATGATCGAGCTCGACGGCGGCACGCTCGCCGACTACGTCGCGAGCGGTGAGTGGCGCGGGAAGGCCGGCGCCTACGCGATCCAAGGCATCGGCGCCGCACTCGTCCGGGAGATCCGCGGCTCGGTCACGAACGTGATCGGCCTGCCGCTCGTCGAGGTGCTCGCGGCGCTGCGCGACGTGGGTGGTCCGCGTCCGAAGCTCGCGGCCGGCAAGCCGTCCTGACGATGTCGACGATCGCGGAGCGCTGGCAAGCCGTGCGGGCCCGTGTCGACGAGGCGTGCGTGCGCGCGGGGCGTGACCCGAAGGCCGTCACCATCGTCGCCGTCTCGAAGACGCATCCCGCCGCCGCGGTTCGCGAAGCCGCCGCGGCCGGTGCGACCGATTTCGGCGAGAACTACGCGCAAGAGCTCGTCGCGAAGCGGCCGGCATGCGGCGACGTGCGCTGGCACTTCATCGGCCGCCTGCAGCGCAACAAGGCGAAGCTCGTCGCTGGCCAGGTCGCGCTGGTGCACGCCGTCGACAGCGTCGAGCTCGCGCAGGAGCTGGCGAAGCGCGCGGCCGGCGTCCTGCAACCGATCTTGATCTCCGTCAACGTCGCCGGTGAAGACACCAAGGGCGGCGTCACGCCCGACGCCGCGATCGCGCTCGCACGCGCGCTCGTCACCGTCGACGGCGTTCGTCTCGACGGCCTGATGACGATGCCGCCGCCGAGCGACGATCCCGAGGCGAGCCGGCCCGCGTTCGACGCGCTCCGCGGGCTGCGCGATCGCATCGCGCAGGACCTCGGCCGCTCGCTGCCGGTCCTGTCGATGGGGATGAGCGGTGACTTCGAGGTCGCGATCGCGTGTGGCGCGACGCACGTGCGGATCGGCACCGCGATCTTCGGCTCGCGAAGCGCTTAGCGCTTGCTCGGCTACCCGACCCGGGATGAAATCGAAGGATGGGATGGTGTCGGGCGTGGCTCGTGGCCATGCTTCCCGCGTGCTCGTTCGAGGTGCAGCTGGTCGCGGCCGATGCGCGCGCCGTCTCGGCGTGCACGTTCTCGGTCACGATCGGGGGCTCGTCGTCGACGTACTTGCTGTCCTCGGACCTCCTGAGCTGGCGGCTCGCCGAGGCGAGCTGCGAGTCGCTCGGCGCGCACCTGTTCGTCCCCGACACCGACGCCGAGGCCGACGCGATGCGCGGCAAGCTCACCGGCGACAAGCGCTGGGTCGGCATCGCTCAACCGTTCGGCCAGGCCTCGCCGACGGCGGGTTGGGTGCGGATCACCGGCGGCGACGTGACGACGCGCTGGGCCAACGGGAAGCCCGACGAGGCCGGCGGTCCCGAGACCGGCGGCGAGCAGGCCGGCTCGCTCGCGGCCGGCGGCTTCGACGACGACGACCACCACGTCGCCCGGCCCTACATCTGCGAGTGCGACGGCATCGCGGTGATGCGGACGACGGTCGAGATGCTGCCACCCTAGTCGCGCGGGATCGCCGTGAAAGTAGCGGGGAATCGGCGGCTCGGAGGCGAGAATTCGCGGCTGTCGGACCCGTCCTGTACGGTCGTCCGGTGCGCATCCTCGGAATCGACCCGGGCAGCCGCGTCTGCGGCTATGGGGTGATCGACTTCGTGGGTGGCGAGATGCGGTACGTCGAGTGCGGCGTGCTCACGGCACCCGAAGAGAAGGCGATGGAGGAGCGGCTCGGCGAGATCGCGCGCGGGCTGCGCGAGGTGATCGCCGAGCTCGAGCCGACCGCGGTCGCCGTCGAGGACGTGTTCAGCCACCAGAATCCGCGCAGCGCCCTCGCGCTCGCGCAGGCACGCGGGATGGCGCTCGCGGTGATCGGGCTCGCGGGGCTGCGCGTGGCGTCGTACCCCCCGGCGAGCGTGAAGAAGGCGGTGTCGGGATCGGGCCGCGCGGACAAGGAACAGATCGCGCGCATGGTGCAAGCGCTCATCGGGTTGCGCAGCTTGCCGCGCGCGGACGCCACCGATGCACTCGCGGTGGCGATCACCCACGGTCGATCGATCCGCCCCACGACCGCACGCATCGCGAGTGCCGTGGTAAGGGCAACCGAGGTTCGAAAATGATCGCGAGGCTCGAAGGGACGCTGCTGCGCGACGGGGAACATCTGATCGTCGACTGCAACGGCGTCGGGTACGAGGTGACCTGCTCCGCGTACACGCTCGCGTCGCTGCCGAAACACGGCGAGCGCGTCGTGCTGCGCATCTACACGCAGGTGCGCGAGACGGACATCGCGTTGTACGGGTTCGTCGATCCGCAAGAGCGCGGCCTGTTCGACCTGCTCATCACCGTGAAGAACGTGGGGCCGAGCACGGCGATCACGATCTTGTCCGGCTCGAGCCCGCGCGACATCGCGGCGCTGATCGCGCGCGAGGACGTCGCGGGGCTGACGCGCATCAAGGGCATCGGCAAGAAGACGGCGGAGCTGCTCGTCGTCGAGCTCCGCGAGAAGTGCGAGCAGCTCGTGCTGTCGTGGACGGCGGACGGCAACCTCCGCGCGGTCGCGATGCACGCCGGTGCGAGCAAGGCGAAGCCGCCGCGTCACCCGATGCTCGGTGAGGTGATCAGCGCGCTCGTCGGGATGGGCTGGAAGCCGATCGAGGCGGAGCAGGCGTGCAGCGAGCTCGTACTCGAAGAAGGCGCCACGATCGAAGCGCTGCTGCGCCAAGCGCTGCGGAGCATGCCCCGATGAGGCGCCATGAGTAGAAAGAAGCACGTCGACACGCTGCGGGACGGGATCGACGAGCCGCGCGAGGTCGCCGCGGCCGAGAAGGGCAGCGAGAAGGCATGGCAAGCCGCGCTGCGCCCGCGCACGTTCGACGAGTACATCGGCCAGCGCGACCTGATCGACAACCTCAAGGTCAGCGTGCGCGCGGCGAAGGAGAACGGCTGGGCGCTCGACCACTTCTTGTTCGCGGGCCCGCCGGGTCTCGGCAAGACGACGCTCGCACACGTGATCGCGAACGAGCTCGGCGTGAACCTGCACGTCTCGAGCGGCCCGGCGATCGATCACAAGGGCATGCTCGCGTCGCTGCTGACCTCGCTCGGCGAAGGCGACGCGCTGTTCATCGACGAGATCCACCGCCTCGCTCCCGTCGTCGAGGAGAACCTCTATCCCGCGATGGAGGACTTCCGGTTCGATCTGTTCATCGGCGAAGGGCCTCACGCGAAGGCCGTCACGATGCAGCTGCCGCGGTTCACGCTGCTCGGCGCCACGACGCGGATGGGCCTGCTCTCCGCACCGCTCCTCGATCGCTTCGGCTTTCACTGGCAGCTCCGCTACTACGAACAGGCCGACATGATCGCGATCGTGAAGCGCTCGGCGCAG
>Ga0316601_100001940_pt1 | contig 10437 bp, 6 predicted proteins | sample OWC_soil_day5_no_FD_207663 | JGI IMG/M metagenome (GOLD analysis project Ga0316601, IMG submission 207663) | Wetland soil microbial communities from Old Woman Creek delta, Ohio, United States - OWC_soil_day5_noCT | ecosystem: Environmental > Terrestrial > Soil > Wetlands | place: USA: Ohio...
CCCTATTCGCGCCGTGTTAAAGGATTCTCAGCGGCCGTCTCGAAGCGTGCCCGCCACATCGGACGCGGCATACGTGCCCGACATTGCCGCTGGCCTCAGCTCCTCGCCGGCGCTGCGGCCGTCCCATCTGCGAGGCCCTGGATGATCTGCGGCGAGCCGCCTGCCGTGTGCGGGCGATTCAGCCACGCCGCTGGGACCAGCGCGCCGCCGTCAACGACGAGGTCGGCGCCGGTGACGATCGCGATCTTTCCCGACAGGTCGGGAGTCCGCGGAATTCCCTTGCGAAGAGACACTCAGGTTGTTCTCGACCAGTCCCGAATGACCTCGAGCGTCTTGTCCGTGTAGTCTTTCTTCTCCGGCAACGGGCGCCCCAGCCACTCCGCATAGAAGGTGTCGAGGTCGGGCAAAAAATCGAAATCCGGCGGACACCCACGCGGCACCGCCTCGACCTCGAGCTGGCTACCGCAGCCGGGGCAGTAGTATTCCCGGACGTGGATCCAGTCGGGATCCGGTTGCTCCATGCCGCGATAGACTTCCGCCAATTGCTCGGCCGTTTCGCGGACGTAGATCAGCGACTCCAGCTTCCAGTTGACCCGATAGTCACAGAATTCGTGGCCGCAACGGCATTTGACTATCCGCTCACGCTCCTTCTGCACGATGAACAGGTTCGGACCCAACGGCAGCAGGATCCTCTCTTTCCAGGCAACGCGCCCTTGCAGGATCTCGACCCACTTGTCGAAGCGGTCGGTATCCTTAGCCTCCTTCATGATCTCCTGGACCTGGCTCCAGGGTAGTTTCCCGTCGACGAGTTTCTCGATCTCACTGATGTCGTAAGTCGGCACGATCAATCTCCTTGGATGGTCTTGAGAACGTGTTCCCGGCTAGAAGGCAAAGTCATCGGGCAGGTTCCAGAACTGCTTGAGTTCCTTGCCGTAGTCCGGCGACAGCTGCATCGACGACCGCCACATGTCAAGCACCGGGGGCGCCATCTGCTCCTTATTGAGGACCTTCTTGCGTTCCTCCTGCCACCACTGCTTGAACGGGACGCCGCGCTCTTTGCGCGCGGCGCGAATGGCGGCGCGCTTCGCATCCGTTGCCGCCTCGTCCACCGTCCACTCGCGCGTCGCCTCACTGTAGGTCGCCACCACGCCGTAAATCGACTCCGCCACGCGGGGCCGCGTCCACGCGTTGTCGAGGTCGCCCTTGACCAGCGCGGGGCTGCGCTCGATCGGGTCGCCGAGTGCTTCTGCGCCAGTGATCGGATTGACGATGACATCGTATTCGTGCAGCAGCGCCTTGCTCACGAACGGGGCGATCTCGTTCGGCAGCATGATTTCGGCTTTGATATTCTTGACCAGATCCGGGTGCTCGGGATCGCCGATGGCATGCACGAGCGGCTGTTGGCCGTCGATCAACTCTTTCACGTTGGTCTTGCTGGCATAGCCCCCTCTGTCCGGAAACTTCGGATAGGCGCCGAACATCCCATGGTTGGACAGGATCTTGCTGCGGAGACCGGCACAGGCGCACATGTACTCGATCCCCGGCGTTCCCTTGACCAGCCACACCGCGGTATGCCCGAGACCGCCGCGGAACTTCCCGTAACCGCCGGAGTCCGGCCACGCGTTCCGCCCGAGATACATAATCGGGTAAAAGAGCTCATTGACCTCGGCGTTGCCGAAGTCGGCGATGGGCGTGTAGATCGACCAGGCGCTGTTCTCGCCGTCCCCCATACCGCGCGCGGGCACCCCGTTGCTTGCCTGCTCGAGCGTCATGCCGACCGAGTACAGACCGTACTGGTTGACACCGGCAAACTCGCCGCACATGGTCGTGCCCGGGCCGGCAGCAACCTCCTCGATGAAGCCCCGGGCCCAGTACAGACGCCCCAGCGACTCGTACAACGAGCCGAGCCACAGCACCGCTGGCGCCCATGCGACACCCGAGGAAGCGAAGTAATTCACCGGGAACGGATTTCCCCATGATCCCGGCGGCGGTGTCTCGAGTTCCCAAGCAGCCGCCGAACCCCAGTTGAACATGTCGAAACCGACCATGTGAGAGAAGCCGTTCATCATGGCGGAGATCAGCGCCTTGGGGGTGATGTTCTCACCGAACGGCACCCACCCGCTCGCTCCACGCATCGAGAAGCGGGTCTTACCGCTGCCGCTGATGACAATCTCCATCGGTTCGTTGAAGATGATATCGACGTCTTGCTCCGGCTTGATGACGCGCTTGCCGCGCATGGCCAGATCCTTGAAGTTGGACTTCCGGATACGCCCGGGCACGGTCTGGGTCTTGATCCGGCTGACAGCATAGCGCCGGCTGTCTTCGATGAACTCCCGCGTCACGTCCTTGAAGAAGTCGACACCGCACTTCTCGATCATCTTGATCACGCGGTCGCGGATGGTGAGGCAGCCGGCCAGCCGGCCGCGCGCGTCACCAATCACCCACTCGGGCTGACGGGTACGTGACCGCATGAGCCGATCGTACCAGGGGTAGTGAGCGTCATTCTCACCCACTCGCTCCATGGTGATCGGTACGCCGTCACTGAAGCAGTCCGGGTTCAGGAAGCCGATCGAGCCGGGCAGAACCATACCGGCGTCCATGACGTGGCTCACCGAACTCGCCCACCCTATCAATTCGCCGCGATAGAATATGGGAATCGTGGTCTGAAAGTCGGGAGAATGCAGTCCGCCGTAGTGCGGATCGTTGTTTTCAAAGATGTCGCCCGGCCGAAAGCCAGGATTCACTTCGTAATCGTTCTCGATGTAGGAACGGATCAACTGCGACAGCAGGCCGGGATGCGAAATGATGCCCCTCGACGTGCAGACCGCTTCACCGGTCGGCAGGTGCAGGACCCACACGGCATCGCCGCCCTCCACCGCGGCCGGCGACGAGGAGACCTTGCAGCCGACGACCCAGCCGGTGTTGCAGACATTGAGCAGGATGTGCCAGGCGGCTTCATAGGTACCCGGATCCGCCTGCTTGCGCTTCATCTTGGTCAGGCCGAACATGTGGCCAGTGTCCTTGAACAGCTTGTCGTTCATGGCCAGTTGTTGCTTGAGCGGCACGGCCGGCTTGGCGGCCTTCGGTTTTGTCTTGGCGGCCACCGCACGTTTCACGACCGCGGCCGGTCGCGACGGTTTCCGTGTGCGCGCGGCGGCGGCCTTACCCTTGGCCGTGACGGCCTTCGTCTTTGCCTTGGCAGTTGTGGCTTTCGTCGGACTCATTACTTTTTGCCCTTCCTCGTCAGCCAAAAAATCTGGTACTCGTCGACGCGAACGTGCCAGCCTTCCGGCACGAACAACGTCGTATTCGGCGCCTCGATCACCGCGAGTCCACTGATCTCATTGCCGGGACGGAGTTCCCCCATCTCCCAGATGCTCCCCACCGACCAGCGACCCTTCTGAAAGACCTTGCGCGTCCCCTTCGAGGCGGCCTTCGGCGGCTTTTTCCCCTCGAGTTTGTAGCGATGGAGCTTCGGCTTCACGGTGTCCACCTGGGCAATCACGCTGACCTCAGTGAACTGGTAGGTCGGCTCGGCCGGCTTACCCGCGAGGGTGAACATCTTGGTAAACAGGTCCGAGTGCCGTGCGAGCAGTTTTGCCATGTCGGCCTCGGTATTGAGGCGTGCCACCGGGGACTCCACCTCGACGTCCTCGAGTTGCCCGTAGAACCGGATGTACACGACCTGCCGCAGGGTGATCTGATTGCGCTTGAACCCCTCGGCCATCAGCTCGCTCAGGAGCTCCTTTTCCAGCTCCTCCCACGTCGAGCTGACGATCTTCCCCGCGGCGATTTTGGTCGCGGCGTCCGCACCGAAGGGGATGACCGCCGCAATGCTCTTGTGGCGACGGTGCGCATAGTCCATGCAGGCGCCGCCCCACGCCGAGAAGGCCCCGGCGTGCGGCACCGTCGCAACGGCCTTCCAGGGATAGTCGCCGGCATAGCCGAGCAAATGCACCGGCCCCCCGCCACCGTACCCGAGCAGCACGTAATCACGCAGGTCGTGACCAACCATGAGGCTGCGCACGAGGTGCTCACGCATGAGCACGTTGACCAGGTCGACGCATTGCTCGGCGGCGACATAAACGTCGAGCTTCAGCGGAACGGCAACCTTCTCCTTGAAGACGCGGTAGGACTTCTCCACGTTCACTTTAATGCGCCCGCCCAGGTAATAGTCCTTGTTGAGGATACCCAGCAGCATATTGGCGTCGTTGATGGTGGGAATCTCGTTGCCGGTTTCTTGAAACACCGGCCCCGGCGTACCGCCCGCACTGTCCGGACCGAGCTTGATGCGGTTGGTTTGCGGATCGAGGCGGATGTAGGTCCCCGTGCCGGCGCCGATCGAGCGGATGTCGAGCATGGGCACGTTCACATACATCTGCTGGAACGGCGGCTCGCGATCGATCGGCAGCACACCGGCGGTGATGGCGCCGGCATCGAAGCTCGTGCCACCGACGTCCGAGCACACGATGTTGTCCTCTTTAATCACCTGCGACAGGTACTTCGCCCCCATGATGCCGCCGACGGGGCCGGACATGACGGTCTCGAACAGCCGGGGGTAGCGGATGTTCGTCACCCCACCGTAGCAAAGTACGGTCTTGAGCGAGTGTTTGTAGCCGTGCTGCGCCAGCTTGGCCTCCACCCCCAGGAGCTGCTTGCGGGCCGGCGCTGTGGCGTAGGCCTGGATGATCGTCGCATTGGCACGCGACATTTCCCGCATGGTCGGCGCGACGTCGCTCGATACGACGACCGGGATCTCGAGGCCGGCGCTCGCCAGCTCCGCGCGCACCAGTTCGGCCGCGCGTTGTTCGTGCGCCGCATTCCGGAACGAGTTGAGAAAGAGGATGGCAAGCGACTGAATGCGCTCGGCAATGAGCGCGCGGGCCGCGGCGACCACCTCATGCTCGTAGAGCGGAATGACGACGTTGCCGAACATGTCGATGCGCTCGGTCGCGCCGAACGTGAGGCGCCGCGGCACCAACGGGATGCGGTGCTTGCGGTACTGCATGTGGGTGATCTCCGACCACTGGCAGTCGATAAAGGTCTCGCGGCCCCGCCCCTGCACGATCATGTCTTCGAAACCCCTCGTCAGGATCAGGCCCGTCTTGAGACCGGACAAGTTGATCAGCGCGTTCAGCATGCTGGTGCCGGTGTAGATGGCCGTCTCGATGCTCTTGCAGAACTTCTGACCGTCCCGCGCCATGTCCAGGTTCATGTAACGGAGCGCCTCTTCCAGAGACTCCCAGTATCCCACGCTCTCGTCGTACGGTGTCGTCGGCGCTTTCCCGATGACGGATCGTCCTTCCTCGTCGACGACGATCACATCGGTCATCGTGCCGCCGGCATCGCATGCTACAAGGTACCGAGCCATTGCAGAAATCCACCTCCTCTATCGCCGTGGAAACGATGCCCAGGTGGCTACCATACGCAGCCTAATCTAACAAGCGATACATTTGGGCGCAGAGGACGACGTTCGTCACGCCGGGAACGAAGCGCCGTCCTTGCCGGCGGCAGTTACCACCGGGGTATTATTTGACGACGGCTTCGGCGCGCAGTCGGGCAATGGCCGCGGCGTCGTACCCCAGCATGGTGAGAATCTCGTCGGTCTGCTGCCCAACCGCCACCGGCGGTCCCTGGATTTCCCCCGGCGTGCGGCTAAAGCGCGGCGTGGGCGCCGGCTGCACTACGCCGTCGCGGGTGACGAAGCTTCCGCGCGCGCGGTTGTGCGGGTGGTCGGGCGCCTCGTCCATCGGCAGGACCGGTGCGAAACACACGTCGGTCCCCTCCATGAGCGCGCACCACTCGGCACACGTTCGCGTCCGAAACACGGCGGCCAGACGCTCCTTCAGGGCGGGCCACCGCGCCGGAGCGAAATGGGCGTCGAGCCCCGCCGCCTCCATCGGAACGCCGATCTTCTCCAGCAGCAGCGTGTAGAACTGCGGCTCGATGGAACCGACACTGATCCATCTGCCATCGGCGCATTCGTACGTGTCGTAGTAGTGCGCGCCACCGTCGAGCATGTTGTTCTGGCGCTCACGACTCCACAACCCAAGGGCTTGCTGTGTCAGGTGGTAGGCAAGCAGTGACACCACCCCATCGGTGATCGCAGCATCGATCACCTGACCTTTTCCAGACGCGTTCCGTTCAACCAGCGCGGCAAGCACGCCGACCAGCAGGTACATCGTGCCACCACCGTAGTCACCCAGGAGGTTCAGCGGCGGCACCGGACCGCCCTGGCGCCGGCCAATAGCGGCGAGCGCGCCGGTGATGGCGATGTAGTTGATGTCGTGACCGGCAGCATGCGCGAGCGGTCCGTCCTGCCCCCAACCCGTCATCCGGCCGTAGATTAGCCGCGGATTGCGCGCCAGGCAGACGTCGGGGCCCAAGCCGTTCTTCTCCATCACACCCGGCCTGAACCCCTCCAGTAGCACATCGGCCCAATCGACGAGGCGCAACACCGCCTCGATGCCCGCGGGTTGCTTCAGGTCGATGGCAATCGACCGGCGACCGCGGCCGGTGATATCGGCCGGGTTATCTCCCAAACTCGAACCGCCCTTGGTACGATCGATACGGATGATGTCAGCGCCCAAATCGGAGAGGAGCATGCCGGCCAGCGGCACCGGCCCGATGGCGGCCATTTCCACAACGCGAATGCCTGTGAGCGGTCCCATGGATTCCTCCTTAGGAGCAAGCGCAGGGGCGTGCGGACCGGCCCTCAGCACTTCGGGCGGCGGACGTTTTCGGCCGTGCCGACGGCGGCGGCACGCACCAAACTCGCGATTTCCTCGGGTCCGTAGCCCAACTCGGTGAGCAACTCCTCGGTGTGTTGGCCGAGCATCGGCGGCGCCTGGCGTACAGCTCCGGGCGTCCGGTGGAACTTGATCGGAACCCCCGTGACCTTGACGGGACCGAGTTTCACGTGCTGCGTGGTGACGATCATCTGGTTGTGATGGATCTGCGGGTCCTCCGCCGCCTCCGTCACCTCATTGACAGGCGCGGTCAGCACATCCGCTGCGATGAGACGCCGGACGAGTTCGTCGCGGGTAAAGTCCTTGCAGCGCGCTTCGATCACGCATTCGAGCTCGTCCTGGTTTTCCAGGCGGTGCTCGATGTCGCAGAAGCGGGGGTCCTCCACCCACTTCACCCCAAGACCCTCGCACAAGTTGCCGAAGAACTTCTCCGAGGGACAGGTGATGACGGCCTTCTTGCCATCCTTGCAGGTGAAGATCCCCGACGGCGCGAAGTACTGGCTACGGTTGCCGGTCTTGGGCGTGACCTCGCCAGTGGTCAGGTACGGGCCTAAGCCGGTGCACTGCGCGTGCATCAACGCGTCGAGCAGGCAGATGTCGATGCGCTGGCCTTCGCCGGTCTGATCGCGCACCCGCAAGGCCGTGAGTGCCGCAATCGTCACGTGCAGCGATGTCATGACGTCGATGGCGGGAATACCCAATCGCACTGGAGGCGCGCCCGGATGGCCATTGATGACCAGCACCCCTGCGTACCCCTGCGCCAGGAAATCGATGCCCCCACGACCGGCGTACGGTCCATCCGGCCCAAACGCCGTGACCCCGATCCAGACGATGTCCTTGCGATGTTTGCGGACCGACTCGTAGTCCATCCCGAGGCGCGACAACGCCGGCTCACGGACGTTGGTGATCAGCACGTCGGTGGTCGCCAACAAGCGGGCAAAGACCTGTTGTGCCGGCTCACGCTTCAGATCCAGAACGAGATCGCGCTTGCTGCGGTTGAGACTGAGATAGGCCGATCGCTCCCCGTCGCGCTCCGGCCCGAGATGACGGCTCTCATCGCCGTAGAACGATTCCACCTTGATCACATCCGCCCCGAGGTCACCCATCAACGTGGCGCCATACGGACCAGCCATCATCGTCGCCATATCGAGAACGCGGACACCGGCAAGGGGACCAGCGCTGGACGCAGACTTCTTGGTCATGGTGTTTTCGACTTGCAACTTTCGACGTTTGACTGGTTTTTCAAGGGATCACGCCCTGCTCTTTGAAGGCACCTACATCCTCCCAGGAGTAGCCGAGCGTTTCCGTGAGCACCATCTCGGTGTCCTGCCCAAGTTCGGGCCCCAGGCTGCGCACCACCCCGGGCGTCTTGCTCAGGCCGATGGGAAGGCCGCGGACCTTCACCTGACGCTGGACCTCTTCGCAATAGGTCTCGACGAAGTAGTTGTTCGCCCAGGCTTGCGGATCCGCCGCGAGGTCGGCGAGGTTTTGAACCGGGCTGGCGGTAATGCCCGCCGCCGTCCAGCGTGTCATCCACTCGTCCGCTTTCCGCCGCTTGATGATCTTGTCGAGCTGCGCGATGAGGCGCTTGGTGTTCTTGCGGCGTTTGTCCGCGCTGTCGAAGCGTGCGTCGTTTAGGACCTCTGTCGCCTCGAGGCTCTGGCAAAGCCGTGCCCAGTCCGGATCGGTGTTGGGCACACAGAGGAACACCCATTTGTCCTTCGCCCGATAGAGATTCCACAGTGGATTCTCCGCCGTCTTCCTCGACTGCTGCTTGGCGTACTTGTCGTTGCCGGTTGCAAGATAGGCTTGCAGGGTCGGTGCGGTCAGAAACAACTGCGCCCCATAGAGGGAGGCATCGAGCATCTGCCCCTTGCCGGTGCGATTGCGATGATACAGGGCCAGTATGATTCCCAGCGCGGACATCAGTCCGCCGTAAGCGTCACCGGACCCCATGCCCAGATAGATTGGTGGCTGGTCCGGCTCACCGAGGCGCGCCATCAAGCCTGTCAGCGCCTGCACGGTCATGTCGAACGACGGCCGATTCACCTGTCCGAAACGCCCGTAGCCGGTATTCGTGGCGTAGACGAGCCGCGGGTTGACGGCGCTGAGCTTGTCGTAGCCGAGGTCCCAGCTCTCGAGGAGATCGAGGCCCATGTTGGAGAGAAACACGTCGGATTTCTCCACCAAGCGGTACATGATCTCCCGGCCGGTCGGCTTCTTCAAGTCAAGCGCCACGCTCTTTTTGTTGCGGTTGATGACCAGAAAGTACTGGTTCCACTCACCGACCGGCACGTTCTTGATGCTGCGCACGCCACGGGCCTGATCACCGCCCTGCGGACGCTCGACTTTGATGACCTCGGCCCCGAAATCGGCCAGGTGCTGTGCGGCAACCGGTCCCTGAAACCACACCGTCAGATCGATGACCCGGATTCCTTCCAATGCGCTGGCCACGTCGCTTCCCTCTTTCCGTCACCCAGCTAGGCGACGACCCCCTTTGCCTGCAGTTCGCCGATGCGATCCTCCGAATACCCAAGCATGTCGTGGAGGATCTCGGCGGAATGCTGCCCCCGGCACGGCGCGGTCCGGTTGAGGCGGCCCGGCGTCTCACTCATGAAGAGGGGGAACCCGATGGTCTTGACCCGCCCGACGCCGGGACGCTCCAGATCCAGGATGTACCCGTTGCGGAACGACTGCGGATCGTTCGCCGGGTAATCGAATTGCTCGATGATGTCCGCCGAGAGTTGCCGTTCGGTCAGTTCGCGTTTCCAATGCGCGGCCGGCTGCTGCCGGAAGATCTCCTCCAGGACGCGCAGCATTTCCAACCGGTACTCGCCGCACCGCTTCTCGTGCGTGTCGAATCGTGGATCGTTCGGGTCCAAGCCAACCATCGCGGAAAAGCCCGGCCACCAGCGGTCGGTGTCCGGCATGGTCACGCACACCCAGCGGCCATCGCTTGACGGGTAGAGCACACCGCTCATGGGGTTGCCGGCATCCAGTCGAGACGCCGGATGCAGAAAGCGTTCCCCCCCCATGGCCAGGAAGGCTTGAAGGTCCAAGCTCGCGCCGTACATATTGCCGGCGAGCAGCGAGACATCCACCTCCTGGCCCTCGCCGGTGGCCTGACGATGGTGGAGCGCGATGGAGACGCCGAGCGCGATCATGACCGCGGCGTACATCGGCCCGGTACCGGCATAGACGGGAGGCTGGCCGGGCTGAGGCAGGATAGGCATCATGCCCGTACGCGCCGCCGCAAGCTCGTCAAGAACCGGCAAATCCCGGTCCGGCCCTTTCGGACCGAATCCGGTCTCTCGCGCGTAGATGATCTCGGGCTTCAGTGCGCAGACAGCCGTGTAATCCAAACCCCGTTGCTCGAGCGCAAGGCGCGGCCAGTCGGTAAGGAGCACATCCGCCTTGCCGAGGAGTTCCCGCACGATCCCCCGCCCCGTGTCGCTGTCGAGGTCGAGGGCGAGGCTCAGCTTGTTGCGATGCGCCAACTCCGCCTCGTAATCCCACGGGGCATCGCCGCGCTGCGGCGCGGACTCCTCGTGCGCGGTGGAGGCGCGCTCGATTCGAATCACCCGCGCACCGAAATCCGCTAACAGGGCGCTAGCCACCGCCGCTCCGAAGGTGGTGGTGAGTTCTACGACAACAACGTCCTCGAGTGCTTTCGACATCGGCGATGGCC
>Ga0316601_100001941_pt1 | contig 10431 bp, 9 predicted proteins | sample OWC_soil_day5_no_FD_207663 | JGI IMG/M metagenome (GOLD analysis project Ga0316601, IMG submission 207663) | Wetland soil microbial communities from Old Woman Creek delta, Ohio, United States - OWC_soil_day5_noCT | ecosystem: Environmental > Terrestrial > Soil > Wetlands | place: USA: Ohio...
TCGGTTGATCAGCGTGGCGCGCATCGACTCGCGCGCCCACCAGCCGAGGAACGTGATGAGGACGCCCGCGCCCAGCGAGAACGCGATTTGTCCCCCGAGCGTGGTCAGCTGCAGCGCCGGGAAGGCGGCCGCGAGCAACGGTGCGATCGTGAAGACCAGCCCGAGCGCGACGACCAGGACCGTGCGGGTCCGCGTGCCGATCGATGGATCGTGCTGGCGATCGAGGTGCTCGAGCTCTGCGCGCCGGGTGAGCTGCGCGTCGACCGCGATGCGCGCGGTCGCCAGCAGGGGTGGAGGCTCGGCGAGCTCGCCGAGCAGCGTGACCGCGGCCGCCGGATTGTTGACGGCGAGCTCGAACTCCGCCACCGCGACCGACGCGGCGGTCAGGCCGCGGCGCGCGTCCTCGTTGTCGGTCCACACCGCGAGCGCGTCGTGGAACCCCGATCGACACGCCCCGTAGAGCCGGTAGATCTCGTCGCGCCGGGCTGTCACCGCGTGCCCGGGTTCGAGCAGCGCTCGGAGCTGGTCGAGCCGCTCGTGTGCGCGCTCCGCGAGCTGCGTCGATCCGCGATGCTCGACGTAGGCCTGGAGCGCCAGGCGCAGCGCGTCGGCCGACTCGAAGCGCTGCGCGGGATCTTCGTGCATCGCCCGCGTGCAGATGCGGGCGAGCTCGCCGGGCACGTCGGGCGGGAGTTGCGGCTGCGATACGAGGATGCTCGTGATCACGCTGATCGGATCGGCGCCCGTGTGCGGCGGACCTCCGGTCACCAGCTCGTACAACACCGCGCCTGCGAGGTAGACGTCGGTACGCTCCGAGATCGGCGGACTGCCCTCGCGGCCGAGCATCTCCGGGGCCATGAAGCATGGTGTCCCCGCGATCGTGGCACCGACGGCGCTCGGCAGGCGACCCGTGACGTCGTCGTGCAGGGACACGGCGATGCCCCAGTCGAGCAGGTAGACCTCGCCGAAGTCGCCGATCATCACATTGCTCGGCTTGAGATCGCGATGGATGATCCCGCGGCTGTGCGCGAAGCGCACCGCGTTGAGCACCTGCATCAGGATGCCGAGGTTCCACGCGAGCAGGTCGGTCGCCCCGAACCTGCGCGCGACCTCGGCGGGGTCGGCGAGTAACTGCCGCCACTCCACGCCGTCGATCCGCTTGAGCACGATGATCGGGAGGCCGTCGTTGTCGCGCGAGAGGTAGTGCACCGGCACCACGTTCGGGTGCTCGAGCGAGCCGGTGACCCAGGCCTCGCGCAGCAGGTCGAGGATCGCGCCCTGATCGCGACGGTCTCGGAGCGTCTTGACGGCGACCGTGCGACCGAGCGCGACTTGCTCCGCCGCGCGGATCACGCCCATGCCACCCTGGCCGATCACCTCGCCGTGGCGTAGCTGGGCGGAGTCCGTGAGCGACCGGTCGGCGAGCTCCGCGAACATCGCGAGCGCGCGCGCATCGGTCGTGCCCGGGCCCTGAGGGGCCGGGACGATCGTGCGGCCGGGCATCGTCAGGATCGTCGCCCGCGTCCCGGCGCCGACGGTGTCGAGCCACGCAGCGGCCGCGCGCTTGGCGTCGCCGTTGCGGTCAGGGGGCGAGTCCTCGTCGACGATACCGGCATGATACCCCCAGGGAACCTCTGCCGGGCGTTGCGGCCGCGCTACTTCTTGGCTTCGTGGCACTCCAGACAGCCGAACCCCTTCGGGTTGGTGTCGGAGTGCTCGGGCTGATTGAGCAGCTTCGCCATCTGCGGCTTGACGACCTTGTTCATGAACTCGGCCATCTTGGGCTTCTGCGTGCCGGCCTTGAGTGCCGCGAAGTCGAGCTTTGGCAGCTTGGGGTTCGGCATCTTGTACTTCGACTTCTGCGGATCCTGGCCATGGCAGGTCTTGCAGGTGAACTTGTCGAACTTCTTCGCGTCGAATTCCTGGAAGGCTGCCTTCATCGCCGGCATCACCTTGGTCTTCATGAAGTCCATCTTCTGCTGACGCGTCAGCTTGTCGAAGTCGAAGTCGGAGCTCGCGGCGCTGCCGCTGCCCGCCGCGCTGCCGCTGCCTGTCGCGTCACTGCCTGCCGCGCTGCCCGCCGCGCTGCCGCTGCCCGCCGCGCTGCCGCTGCCCGCCGCGCTGCCGCTGCCCGTCGCGTCGCTGCCCGCCGCGCTGCCACTGCCCGCCGCGCTGCCGGGATCGCTTGCCGCCGCGCTGCCGCTGCCGACCGGGGCGCTGCCGGTTCCGGCGACGGGCTCCTTCGACTTCGAACACGCGCAACCGAGCACGATGCACAGAATGACGATTCGCTTCATGCGCGGAGCCTAGTGCATCACCGGCGACGAATCAGCGCTCGGCGCAAGGTTATCGGTGCGTGCTGCACTCCGCCTGTGACGGCTTGGTGGCGACGATGACATACTGGTACGGCAGCGTCTCGGCGCGCAGCTGGGGGGCGAGGCCGGCGGCGCGCAGCTCGTCGGCGACGACCTGGGGGGCGAGGCGCATCTCGGGCGGCGGCCCGAACGGGCTGTCGGCCACGAAGTCGACGACGGTCACGGATGCGGGTGAGGTGCGGCAGCCCGCGAGGGCGGCGGCGAGCTTGCGGGCGTAAGCGACGCGATCGCCGAGGTGGTGCCAGGTGTCGACGATGAGGATCTTGTCGAACGACTCGGCGGGGAGCGAAGGATCGTTGCCGGATACGAGGCGGGGCTCGACGTTGGCGAGCTGTTCGCGGGCGACACGCTTGCGCATGTGATCGACCATCGCCGGCTCGACATCGAGGGCAAGCACCTTGCCGCCCGGACCGACGGCGCGTGACAGGTAGGGCAGGAAGTATCCCGTACCGGCACCGAGGTCGGCGACACGTTCTCCCGGCGCGATCGCCATCAACTGGATGACGTCATCGGGCTTCTGCCAGGCGAGCCGCTCGGGGGCGTCGAACTCGGCAGCCCAGTGCGCGGCATCCTGGAAGTGGTGTCCAGCGTGGTGGTCGGGGTGCGCGGGGTGCGCGGGGTGCGCGGGGTGCGCGGTGGGCGCGACGACCGGCGGCTGTGTGGGATGGCTGCACCCGGCGACTGTGTCCAGCAATCCAGGGAAACCTACGATCAAGGCGGTGAGGCGAAAGCGCACGCCCGGACGTTACGCCATCGCGGGGGATCGGATCCCAGGCGCACGCTGGCTCGAACATCCAGCATCAGTGAGGATCGATAAGAGGATCGACGCGCGCCTGCGACCTCGAGGATTTCTTGCGAGAGATCCGAGACCAGGTGAGACCGCTTCGAGGCCGGGAGGGTCCGGGAGGGGCCGGAGGGAACCGCCAACCCCGTGATTATGTGGGGGTTGGGCTGCCCACATCCGGCGTGGCCGAGGTGGGCTGCCGTCCACCCGCGGGTCAGCTTCCGCGAATTCAGCCTGACCGTCGGCTCGCGCGTCCTTATACTCGAAGGGGAAACCCGCGCTCATGACGACCTCCATGCGCCGCCACAGACGTGTTCCGAGCTCGACGATCTGGGCCGCGGTCATCGCGACCACGTTGTTCGTGCACGGCATCTTGCTGGGCACCGCGGACGAGCTCGGACCTTTGCTGATCGGGGAGGGATTCTCTCCGATGGCGCACGCCGCCACGAAGCGGGCGGAGCCGGTGGACCTCGCGACGAACTGCCCGGGCGACGTGATGCTGGCGACGTCGGTCCGTGCGGTGATGTGTCTGGCTCCGTGGCGCGGCGATGTGCCGGGATGTGCGGACGAGGTCGAGATGGTGATGTGGATGGATCTGTCGGCGTGCGACCGGGGCGAGGAGCGGGCCGACACCCCGATCGCGATGGCGATGGTGGAGCCGCGACAGCTCCAGAAGCTGACGCCGATCGATCCCGAGCCGCTGCTCGACGAGCTCGCGCAGCAGCAACAGGCGCCGCCAACGCCTCCGCCGCCGCAGCCCCAGGTCCAGCAGCAACCGCAACAGCCTCCGCCCCCGGCGCCGCCGCCGCCGAAGCGGCCGTCGCAGGTGGTCGAGACGGTCAAGCCGAACACCGAGCAGGAGCCGGACAACGCGCGGTTCCTCGCCGAGCACAACACGAAGGTGGAGAAGCAGCAGGTGGCGCGCGGGGCGCGCAACGAGCCGATGGTCGCCAAGAGCAAGCCCGAGGAGCTGACGCCGAAGGACAAGCCCAAGGACGATCCCTCGATCGAGAAGCAGCCCGACAAGCCGCCCGGCAAGAACCCCAAGGCGCCCGACGCGCCCGGCACGCTCGCGATGCGTCCGCCCGGCGCGCCGGCCCCGACGGAGCTGCCCCAGGATGCCAAGACGCTGGGGGCGCAAGGCAAGCAAGGTCCGATCGTGTCGGATGGCTTCATCCCCCGGCGCGGTGATGGGGCGGTCGAGCAGCAGCGCCACGATCCGGGCGAGCTGACGAAGGGGCAGGGAGGCGCTGGAGGCGGGGAGCCGCCGATGCCAAACCTCAAGCCCTCCAAGGAACAGCTCGAGCGGATCGTCGGTGGTGGCTCGGTGGATCACCTCGAGGATGTCGACCACGGCGACGAGACCGCGCTCTCCGCGAAGCGCTGGGTGTACGCGAGCTTCTTCAACCGGCTCAAGCGCCAGGTCGCGCAGAACTGGGATCCGCAGACGGTGTGGCGCCGGACCGATCCGAGCGGGACCCACCACGGCTCGAAGACGCGAGTGACCGAGGTGCGCGTCAGCCTGTCGGGCAAGGGCCAGTTGGCGAAGATCGTCGTGACCAGTCCGTCGGGGGTGAACGAGCTCGACGATGAAGCGGTGCGCGCCTTCCATGCCGCGGCACCGTTCCCGAACCCGCCCGATGGGCTGGTGAAGGATGGTGCGATCACGTTCGCGTTCGCGTTCTACTTCGAGATCGGCGAGCCGCGTTCGTCCTGGCGCGTGATCCGATCCAACTAAACGCGGTCATACTCGCGGCGTGACGGTCTTGGCGCGGCTCGCGACGGTGGTGCGGACGCGCGCGCTGCCGGCCGCGATCTCGATCGTGCTGATCGGCGCGACGCTGTGGCCGCTCGTACGCCAGCCAGTCGACGATGACTTTCCGCTGTCGACCTATCCGATGTTCGCGTTCGAGCGACCGACACGAATGACGATGAGCTACGCGGTTGGCATCACGCGGACCGGGCGCCGCTACCTGCGACCGGAGATCGTCGGGACGCCCGAGGTGCTGCAGGCCCGCGCGATCATCGAGCGCGGGATCGGGGGCACGGCGCGCGAGCGCATGGCGCTGTGCTCGCAGATCGCGACCACCCTCCGCGAGGTCTCGGAGTTCGACGACGTGGTCGCGATCGCGATCGTGACCGGCACCCACGACGCGCTCGATTTCCTGATCCGGGGCCAGATCGGGACGGAGATCGAGCGGGTGCGGTGCGAGGTGAAGCGGTGAAGCGCGCGATCGCGTGGCTCGGAGACTGGTGGTTTTCGCCGGCGCCCGCGGAGCGGCTCGCGGCGTTGCGGATCGCGATCGGGACGTTCGCGGTCGTCTGGGTGGTGGGACGGACCTCCGAGCTCTCGGGGCTCGCCCGGCTGCCGCGCGCGCACTTCGCCCCGGTCGGCGTGGTGAAGCTGCTCGATGGGCCGCTGCCGCGCGAGCTGGTGATCCTGATCGCGATCGCGACGGCGGTGCTGCTGCTCGCGTTCACACTCGGGGTCGCGTACCGGGTCACGGCGCCGCTCGCGGCGGCGGCGCTGCTGTGGACGCTCAGCTATCGCAACTCGTGGGGGATGCCGTTCCACACCGAGAACCTGCTCGTGCTCCACGTGATCGCGCTCGCGTGCGCACCGGCCGCGGATGTGTGGGCGCTGGCGCGGCGCAAAGGCTCGCCGCCGGCGACCGGCTACGGCTGGGCGATCCGCCTGCTGGTGGCGCTCACCGCGGCGACCTACTTGCTCGCGGGGATCGCGAAGCTGCGGATCGCCGGGCTCGGCTGGATCGACGGCGAGCTGCTGCGCAACCAGATCGCGATCGATAACCTGCGCAAGGCGCTGCTCGGCGACGCGGTGGCGCCGCTGGCGACGCCATTCCTCGATCATCCGTCGGCGCTCACCGTGTTCTGCGGGCTCACGCTGGTGCTCGAGCTCGGGTCGGTGGTCACGCTGCTGGGTGGACGGGTGGCGCGGATGTGGGCGGCCGGGGCGTGGGCCTTCCACCTCGGGGTCGTGTTGCTGATGAACATCTGGTTTCCCTACCCGCTGTTCGGATTCGCGTTCCTGCCGGTGCTGCACGCCGAACGTCCGTTCAGCTGGCTTTTCGGGTGGTGGCGAGATCGCCGGCAACGGCCTCGCGCACTCGGGAATGCGCCACCGGTGTGACCTGGTTAGGGGTCTCGCGGTCATGCTCGACTTCCTGCTTGCCCTCAAAACTACGCCTGTAGTAATGCTACGAGGGTCGTCGTAATGAGCCGCGCTGCTGCCCCCACGCCCGACCTCTCGCCGGGAGAGCTCCGTGTCATGAAGGCGTTGTGGGAGCTGACGCACGGCACGGTCGCGGAGGTCCGCGCCGAGCTCGGTCGCCGCGGCCAGGACCTCGCGTACACCACGGTGATGACGCTGCTCGGCCGGCTCGCCGCCAAGCAGGCGGTCGTCGTGGACAAGGAGCGTGAGCCCTTCATCTACCGCGCCGCGCACCGCCGCGAGTCCGTGCTGCGCGATCGGCTGCGCGAGTTCGTGAAGGAGGTGTTCGATGGCGAGGCGGACTCGCTGGTGCTGAACCTCGTCGAGGACGAGACGCTGTCGCGCGCCGAGCTGCGCGCGATCGAGCGCAAGATCGCCGACGCCGAGCGCGCGGTGGAGAAGCACGAGCGCGCGGTGGAGAAGAAGAAGTGATCGCCGCCGCAGTCACCGCGAAGGCCGTGCTCGGCGCGCTCGCGATGATGGTGGTGCAGGGCAGCGTGCTCGCGTTGATCGCGCTCGTGATCGTGCGCGGCCGCCGGCTGCGCCCGGCGTGGCAGGCTGGGGTCTGGCTGGTGGTGCTCGCGAAGTTCTTGCTGCCGTGGGGCCCCGCGTTGCCGTGGTCGCTCGCGGACGTGATCGCGAGCCTGCGCGGTGAGGTGATCGGCGGGCCCATCGTGATCGGCGCGCCGGGCGCCGGCGGGACCGCCCACGCGGGTTCGCTCGGCGGCTCGCTCGGCTGGCTCGCGCTCGCGGCCGTGTGGGCCGCCGGCACGTTGTGGGTGGTGGCGCGCGCGGTGGTCGCGCATCACGAGACCTACGCGGCGGCGCGGCGAGGCGGGGAGGCGCCCGAGACTGCGCGGTCGCTCCTGGCCGAGCTCGCGGCGCGGGTGCGGGTGCGAACGCCGCGGCTCGTCGTCGGGGATCCCACGGTCGGCCCCCACGTCGTCGGCGCGCTGCGTCCGATCATCGTCATCCCGCCTGCGCTCGCCGAGCCCGCGGAGCACGAGCTCCTGCGTGCCGCGCTGATGCACGAGCTCGCGCATGTTCGTCGGCACGACGCGCTGGGCCGGATCGTCCAGCTCGCGGCCCGGGCGCTGTTCTGGTTCTGGCCGGTGGTGCGGCTCGCGAGCCGTCGGCTCGAGCTTGCTCGCGAGGCGGCGTGCGATGCCTGGGCGCTCGAGGCCTGCGCGCTGTCGCGGCCGGCGTATGCCCGCCTGCTGCTCCGCATGGCCCAGCTGCGCGCGGTCGCGGCCCCGGCCCTCGCGGCACCGCACGCCCTTGGAGATCGGGTGGCAGGCGTGCTCGGGCCACCGGTTCGGCCCCGGCTCGGGGTGGTGCACAAGCTCGCGCTGGTGGCCTGGATCGCGGTCGCGCTCGGCGGCGCCCGGACGGCCGAGGCCCGCGGCGAGAAGTCCCAGGTCTGCATCTACAGCCCCGAGCTCGCCGAGGCACTCCGGCTCAGCCACCCCGAGGCAGATGCCGACGGAGATGGCGTGCTGTCGCGGTCGGAGGCATGTGACTACCAGGCCGAGGTGCTGCGCCGCACCAGCGAGACCGACCGGGTCTCCAAGCTCGACGATGCGACCGCCGAGCTTCTGGCCGAGCCCCTGTGTTGCAATTGCGACGCCGCTGAGGGACTTTCCCGCGCGGTAACGCTCGACGCGAGCTGCCCATCCGAAGGAGTTGACCCATGAAGAAGCTTGTCTTGCTTGCGCTGGTAATGACCACGGCCTGCCAGAACGACACCCGGAGCCTCGAGCGCAGGCTCGACGAGATGAACAAGAAGCTCGACAAGATCGCCGCCAGCGGCGGTGGTGGTGGTGGAGCGGGCGCGGCGGCGCCACGTCCGCAGCGTCCCGAGCCCGATCGCCAGAAGACCTACTCGGTCCCGGTCGAGGGCGATCCGTTCGACGGCCCGGCCGCCGCGAAGGTCACGCTGGTCAAGGCGTACGACTACGCGTGTCCGTACTGCGAGAAGGTCCGCGACACGATGGAAGAGCTCCACAAGAAGTACGGCGGGGATCTGCGCGTCGTCTACAAGCAGCTCGTCGTCCACCCGCGCAACGCCATGGCCGGCGCCCTGGCGTTCTGTGCCGCGGGCAAGCAGGGCAAGCACAAGGACATGGATCGTCTGCTCTGGGACAAGGGCTTCAAGGCCCGCGCGATGGATCTGTCCGACGGGCCCCCGGCCGCGCCAGGCGCCGAGAAGGTCGCGACGCCGCCCCAGAAGTGCTGGGACTCGCCCGCGGGCTGCGCCAACGTGGTGGGCTTCGCGCAGGAGCTCCAGCTCAACGTCGAGCAGTTCAAGGCCGACATGAAGGGCGCCTGCCAGCAGCAGGTCCAGGGCGACATGAAGGCCCTGCAGCAGCTCGGCGTGTCCGCGACGCCGGCGTTCTTCGTCAACGGCCGGTTCCTCTCGGGCGCGATGCCGATCGAGAACTTCGTCACGCTGATCGACGAGGAGCTCAAGAAGGCGAACGAGCGCATCCAGGCCGGCACGCCCGCCGCCTCGTACTACCAGTCGTTCGTCGTCGACAAGGGCCTCAAGTCGCTGCAGCCCCCGGGCTGATCTTCCGACGAGCGCTGGTGCTAGGGTGAACGCTGTGGCACTCCCCACGGCGATCCCCGAGCGCAACTGGGTCAACATCCAGTGGCTCGCGCGATTGCGCTGGGCCGAGATCGCCGGGCAGGCCGGCACCGTCCTGATCGGGCAGTTTCTGCTCGATGGGGCGCTGCCGATCGCCTCGCTGCTGCTCGTGATCAGCCTCGGGCTGGTCTCGAACCTTGGGCTCGAGCTCTACTTCTTCGGCGATCGCCGGCGCGAGACGCCCTCACGTACGGTCCACGAGTGGCAGATCGCGCTCGTCATGATGCTCGACGTGGCGATCCTGACCGGGCTGCTCTACCTGACCGGAGGTCCGCACAACCCGTTCGGGTTGCTCTATGTCGTGCAGATCGCCCTCGCGACGGTGCTGCTGCGCGCAAAGTGGGCGTGGCTGCTCGGCGGGCTGTCGTTCCTCGGCTTCGGGGTCCTGCTGATGGTGCATCAGCCGCTGTGGATTGCCGAGGACAACCTCGCCATCGGGCTGTGGGCGGCGCTCGGGGTCGCGTCGGCGTTCGTGGTGCACTTCCTCCAGCGCATCATCGGTGCCCTGTCGGAGCGCGAGGCCGAGCTGACCAAGACGCGCGGGCTCGCGGCGCGCCAGGAGCGCCTCGCCTCGCTCGCAACCATGGCCGCGGGCGCAGCCCACGAGCTGTCGACGCCGCTCGGCACCGTGGCGCTGGCCGCCAAGGAGCTCGAGCGAGCACTCACCAAGGCCGGCGCGTCCACGGATGCGCTCCACCTCGAGCTCGCGGCCGATGCCCGGCTCATCCGCGAGCAGGTCGGCCGTTGCCGCGCGATCCTCGAGCACATGGCGCAGGGCGCGGGCACCGTGGGCGAGAGCGTGGCGGCGAGCACCGTCGGGGAGCTGCTCGAGGAGGCCATGGTGGGGATCCGGCCGGCTCCGACGATCCATCGCGACATGCCGGGCGAGCTCGGCCGTTGGCCGGTACGGTTGCCACCGCGGGCGGTCAGTCAGGCGCTGCGCTCGCTGTTCACCAACGCGCAGGATGCCTCGTCGCCCAATGCGGCCGTGGTGGTGGCGGTGCGTCGGGCGGGCACGACGCTGTCGATCTCGATCCGGGATCGCGGCGCCGGGATGCCCAGCGAGGTCATGGCGCGGATCGGCGAACCGTTCTTCACGACCAAGGCGCCCGGGCGCGGGATGGGACTCGGGCTATTTCTCGCGCGCGCGGTGATCGAGGGGGTGGGCGGGACCCTGGAGATCGAGTCCATGGTCGACCAGCAGGGCACCGAGGTCCTGGTGACCTTGCCGACCGATGTCTCGCCCCGGGACATCCCTGTGGCGCGATCGGACGAACCTCGCGCTGCGCCAGTGGTATCCAAACCAGCATGAGCAACGAGCAGAAGCCCTCGATCCTGATCGTGGACGACGACGAGGTCTACCGGAACCGGCTGGCTCGCGCGTTCGTTGACC
>Ga0316601_100001942_pt1 | contig 10430 bp, 7 predicted proteins | sample OWC_soil_day5_no_FD_207663 | JGI IMG/M metagenome (GOLD analysis project Ga0316601, IMG submission 207663) | Wetland soil microbial communities from Old Woman Creek delta, Ohio, United States - OWC_soil_day5_noCT | ecosystem: Environmental > Terrestrial > Soil > Wetlands | place: USA: Ohio...
CCATCCGGAACACATTCGCGCACGCGGGATAGGCTGCATCGCCCCGCGTCTCTCACCCGCATGCTTTACATCGACCTTTTCAAATCGCTGGAGCGCGCCCGCTGGAACATGGAAACCGACATTCCGTGGGACCAGTTCGACGCCGGCAAGCTTACCGACGAGCAGGCGCTGACCATCAAGATGAATGCCATCACCGAGTGGGCGGCGCTGCCTGCCACCGAGATGTTCCTGCGCGATTTCGTGCACGACAGCGACTTCTCCGCCTTCATGTCGATCTGGTTCTACGAGGAGCAGAAGCACGCGCTGGTGCTGATGGAGTATCTGCGCCGCTTCAAGCCGGAATTCATGCCCACCGAGGAAGAACTGCACGCCATCCGCTTTCCGTTCGACCCGGCGCCGCCGATGGAAACCCTGATGCTGCATTTCTGCGGCGAAGTGCGCCTCACCCAGTGGTACAAGTGCGCGTCCGAATGGCACACCGAACCGGTGATCAGGTTCATCTACGAGACCATTTCGCGCGACGAGGGCCGCCACGGCGGCGCTTACCTGCAATACATGAAGCGCGCGCTGAAGCAGGGCGGGCCGGGCGTCGCCGCCGCGTTCGCCAAGATCGGCTTCCTCATGGCATCGAGCAAGCGCTCCGACAAGGCGCTGCATCCCACCAACCTGCACGTCAACGAATTGCTCTATCCGAAGGACACCATCCAGTCGCGTCTGCCCGATCCGGAATGGCTGGAGCACTGGCTCGACGAACAGATTCGCTTCGACGAACGCTGGGAAAACCGGGTGGTCGGCGGCATCCTGCGCAACCTGTCGAACTTGCTGGGACAGACCTTCGAGAACGTGCGCGACCTCAACAAGTACCGCAAGCAGGCGCTGTCGGCGGCGTGACGCTCGCCGGCGCATCTACAGGCCAGCTTCGTGCTGGCCTTTATTTATTGTGCATACATAAGAAACGAGCACATGGGTGCGCGAGGCGGAGAGACGGAAACCCAAAAAGCGCGTCGTCCCGCGCCCGTGTGCGAAACCCTGGGTTGGCTCTTTGGCCCGTCGGGCGGCCCTTGCTCAGGCCAACAGGGAACGCCTTCTGCTGTCGCCGTCGGGCAGAGGGATAGAACGCTGACCAGTCATGGCTGTTCCCGACGAAGGCGCCCACCCTACCTGTGCAGGATTATCGGCGAGCGATAAATTGGATTTCTTCTCCAAGTTGTTTATTTAATGGGGTCTGCTAGAAATTATTAATGGCGCTTATCCTGATGGGCGCTTTCGAATTTCAAATACAACGATAGGAGGCGACCATGCAGATCAGTAGGCGTCAATTTTTCAAGGTGTGCGCTGCCGGGGTGGGGGGCTCCAGTCTCGCATTCCTCGGGTTCTCGCCCGAACCGGCGCTGGCGGAGGCGCGTGCTTTCAAGCTCGCTCGCGCCACCGAAACCCGCAACACCTGCCCCTATTGCTCTGTCGGCTGTGGTGTTTTGATATACAGCCTGGGTGACAAGTCAAAGAATGCCCACGCGGAGGTCATCCACATCGAGGGTGACCCTGACCATCCGGTCAATCGCGGTACGCTCTGCCCGAAAGGCGCAGGGTTGCTCGATTTCGTGAAAAGCCCGAACCGGCTCCAGCACCCGGAATACCGTGCGCCCGGCAGCAAGGAATGGAAGCCTATTTCGTGGGATGAGGCCTTCACCCGTATCGCCAAACTGATGAAGGAGGATCGGGACAAGCATTTCGAGGCCACGAACAAGGATGGCGTGACCGTAAACCGCTGGACCACCACCGGTTTCCTGGCCGCTTCCGCTTCCAGCAATGAAACAGGCTATCTCACCCACAAGGTGGTGCGCAGCCTGGGAATGCTCGCATTCGATAATCAGGCACGTGTCTGACACGGCCCGACGGTGGCAAGTCTTGCCCCGACGTTTGGCCGAGGAGCGATGACCAACCATTGGGTTGACATCAAGAACACGGACCTGGTTTTGATCATGGGCGGCAATGCCGCCGAAGCCCACCCGTGCGGGTTCAAATGGGTGACCGAAGCGAAGGCCTCGCGCAAGGCCAAGCTGATCGTGATCGATCCGCGCTTTACGCGCTCGGCCGCGGTATCGGATTTCTATGCGCCGATCCGCGCCGGTTCGGACATCGCGCTGCTGGGCGGCATCATCAATTACCTGCTGACCAACGACAAGATCCACCATGAGTACGTCAAGAACTACACCGATTTCAGCTTCCTGGTGAAGGACGAATTCGGATTCGAGGATGGCATCTTCAGCGGCTACGACGCGGAAAAGCGCAAGTACGACAAGTCCACCTGGGGCTACCAGCTCGGAGACGACGGCTTCGTCCTCACCGACCCGACGCTGCAGAACCCGCGTTGCGTCTACCAGATGATGAAGGCGCATTATTCCCGCTACACGCCGGACATGGTGTCGTCCATCTGCGGCACGCCCAAGGATGCGTTTCTCAAGATCTGCGAGATGATCGCGGCAACGTCGGCATCCGACAAAACCATGACCATCATGTATGCCCTGGGCTGGACGCAGCACTCGCAGGGATCGCAGATGATCCGCACGGCGGCGATGGTGCAGCTTCTGCTGGGCAACATCGGGGTGGCGGGCGGCGGCATGAACGCGCTGCGCGGGCACTCCAACATCCAGGGACTGACCGATCTGGGCCTGCTGTCCAATCTGCTGCCGGGCTACATGACGCTGCCGGGCGAAGCGGAAGCGGATTACGCAGCCTACATCGAGAAGCGTGCCTCCAAGCCGCTGCGGCCGGGCCAGATGAGCTACTGGCAGAACTACGGCAAGTTCCACGTCAGCACCATGAAGGCCTGGTACGGCGACGCGGCGACGGCAGAGAACAACTGGGCCTATGACTGGCTACCCAAGCTGGACAAGACCCACGACATCCTGCAGGTGTTCGAGAACATGAACAACGGCAAGATCAACGGCTACATCTGCCAGGGCTTCAATCCGCTGGCTTCGGCGCCATGCAAGATCAAGGTCTCGGGCGCGATGTCCAAACTCAAGTTCCTCGTGACCATCGATCCGCTGGCCACGGAAACCTCCGAGTTCTGGCAGAACCACGGCGAGTACAACGACGTGGACCCGACCAAGATCCAGACCGAGGTGTTCCGCCTGCCCTCCACCTGCTTCGCGGAGGAAGACGGCTCGCTGGTGAACTCCGGGCGCTGGCTGCAGTGGCACTGGAAGGCCGCCGAACCGCCGGGGGACGCCAAGGGCGACCAGGAAATCATTGCCGGCATCTTCCTCAAGCTGCGCGAGATGTACAAGAAGGATGGCGGCGCTTTCCCTGATCCCATTCTCAATCTGACCTGGAAGCATCGTCAGCCGAACGCCCCTTCACCTGAAGAACTGGCGAAGGAGTTCTCCGGCAAGGCACTGAAGGACGTCACCGATCCGAAGGATCCGACCAAGGTGCTGGTGAAGGCCGGCGAGCAATTGAACGGCTTTGCCGAACTCCGCGACGACGGTTCTACGTCCTGCGGTTGCTGGATCTTCTCCGGCGCCTGGTCGGAAAAGGGCAACCTGATGGCGCGGCGGGACAATTCGGACCCCTTCGGCATCGGCCAGACGCTCAACTGGGCGTTCGCATGGCCGGCCAACCGACGCATCCTTTACAACCGCGCGTCCTGCGACCCGAGCGGCAAACCCTACGATCCCAAACGCAAGCTGATCGCCTGGGATGCCGGGGTCGGCAAGTGGACCGGATCGGACATTCCGGACTTCAAAGCGGACTCGGCGCCGGAAGAAGGCATGAACCCCTTCATCATGAACCCCGAGGGCGTGGCGCGTTTCTTCGCCGTCGACAAGATGGCGGAAGGGCCTTTCCCCGAGCATTACGAGCCGATGGAGTCGCCGCTCGACGCCAACCCGCTGCACCCGAAAAACCCCAAGGCACGCGCCAACCCCGCAGCACGGGTGTTCAAGGGCGACTGGGAAACCTTCGGCAAGGCGGACAAGTTCCCCTACGTCTGCACCACCTACCGGCTCACCGAGCACTTCCACTTCTGGACCAAGCACGTGAAGACCAGCGCCATCGTACAGCCGGAGCTGTTCGTGGAACTCGGCGAGGAACTGGCAAAGGAAAAGGGCATCCAGTCGGGCGACCATGTCCGGGTGAAATCCAACCGCGGTTTCATTATTGCGGCGGCGGTGGTCACCAAGCGCATCAGTACGCTCACGATAGCCGGGAAGAAGGTGCACACCGTCGGGGTGCCGATCCACTGGGGGTTCACGGGCGTGGCCAGAAACGGCTATATCACCAACACCCTGACACCGTTCGTGGGAGATGCCAATACCCAGACACCGGAATTCAAATCGTTCCTGGTGAACGTTGAGAAAGTGTGAGGAGACGACCATGGCACTGCAATCACTTGATATCAAGGCCCGGTCCGCCACCACCACACCTTCTCCATCGGTTCGCGGCGAGACGGTCGAAGTGGCGAAACTGATCGACATCTCCCGCTGCATCGGCTGCAAGGCATGCCAGGTGGCCTGCATGGAGTGGAACGATCTGCGTGACGAGGTGGGCGTGAACGTCGGCGTATACGACAACCCGCGCGACCTGACCGACCAGTCCTGGACGGTCATGCGTTTCGATGAAGTCGAGACGGAAGGCGGGCGGCTGGAATGGCTCATCCGCAAGGACGGCTGCATGCATTGTGCCGATCCGGGTTGCCTGAAAGCCTGCCCCGCGCCGGGCGCCATCGTCCAGTACAACAATGGCATCGTGGATTTCCATGAGGAGCACTGCATCGGCTGCGGCTACTGCATTACCGGCTGCCCGTTCAACATCCCGCGCATTTCGAAGAAGGATGGCAAGGCCTACAAGTGCACGCTGTGTTCCGATCGGGTTGCGGTGGGGATGGAGCCCGCCTGCGTCAAGACCTGCCCAACCGGAGCGATCGTTTTCGGCTCCAAGGAAGACATGATCCACCATGCCGAGGCGCGCATCACCGACCTCAAGGAACGCGGCTTCCAGAACGCCGGCCTGTACGATCCGAAGGGAGTCGGCGGGACCCACGTGATGTATGTCCTGAATCATGCGGACAAGCCGGAGATGTACGCCGGCTTGCCGAACGATCCCGGCATCAGCCCCATGGTTTCCCTGTGGAAGGGGATCACCAAGCCACTGATGAATTTTGGCCTGGGCATGGCCGTCCTCGTCGGCTTGTTCCACTACGTGACTCAGGGGCCCAATGAGGCCAAAGAGGAAGAGGAGGAAAAACAATGAGCCAAGGCAAACTGATCGAGCGTTACAACGCGAGCGAGCGGGCCAACCACTGGTTCGTTGCCATCACCTTCATCCTCGCGGCGTTGTCCGGACTCGCCCTGTTTCACCCCGCTTACTTCTGGCTGACCAATCTGTTCGGCAGCGGCACCTGGGCGCGCATCCTGCATCCTTTCATCGGTGCACTGATGTTCCTGTCCTTCATCGCCATGGCGATTCGATTCTGGAAGCACAACCGGATCACCGATGCGGACAGGCAATGGGCCAAGCACATGACGGATATCCTGCAGAACAAGGCGAAGAATCTGCCGGAGATTGGCAAGTACAACTTGGGGCAGAAGTACCTGTTCTGGACGCTGTTGGCCACGATCATTCTGATGCTGATTTCCGGCATCGTGATCTGGCAACCCTGGTTCGCGCCGCTGTTTCCCATTTCGCTGCTGCGGATTGCCGTGCTGGTTCATGCCCTTTCGGCCTTCATTGCGATCCTGTGCCTTATCGTCCATATTTACGCTTCCTACTGGACGCGTGGTTCGATCCGGGCCATGACCCGCGGCACGGTGACGGCTGCGTGGGCAAGGCACCACCATCCCGCCTGGTACAAGGAAGTGGCAAACAAAAATCGGTGACACGCATGTCCTCCCGCCGGCTATTCGCACGGGGGGAGGCTCGGATAGCGAACGTGACCGCGTTCAACCAGCCAACTCGAGACGTGGCGTTCAATAACATCGAGCATGAAGACAACAACGAAGTCTGAGGGGACATGACCGCCACCACGATTCTGCAGCCGGGCCAGATCGAAGCCAATGCGGGCAGCATTCCCGTACTGCGACTGCCGCCGTCCGACCTGTTCACCACACGCGCCAGGCGGCTGCGCCAACTTGCGGACGGCCACGCACTGGGCGAATACCTGCGCTTTGTGGCCGCTTTGGTCGAAGCGCAGCAGACAGCGTTGATGAACATGCCGCCGGTGTCGTTGGCTGATCCGTCACTGCTGGCTCGCTGCCATACCCATCACATGCCCCCGTTCGCACCTGCCGGATGGCAGCGCGATCCGGTTTGGCGCAGCGTGGCACGCGAACTCGCGGCAGCGCTCGGTGCATCCGCGAATGCCACGGCGCGGCAAGCGCTTGCGCGGGTACGCGACGAGAGCGACACCTGGCTTGAATCCCAGGCGGAACGGGTTTTAACCGGGCAAAGAGAAGGGCTGGATATCGCTTGCGCCCCGGTGATCGGCGCGGCGCTCCAGGTCTACTGGACGCATCTGGCCGCTTCGCTGACGCCCGATCAGGTGGCGAGTGCTGAACATCCCAGTCTCTGCCCGGTGTGCGGCAGTCATCCTGTTGCCTCGGTGGTGCGCATAGGCGGCAGTGAAAGCGGCCTGCGCTTTCTGCAATGCGCCCTCTGCAGTTCGGAATGGCACGTGGTGCGATCCAAGTGCAGCAATTGCGACAACACCAAGGACATCGCCTATTACACCGTGCAAGGCGACGCCGGCGTGGTGCGCGCGGAGACCTGTCCACATTGCGAAACCTATCTCAAGGTGGCCTACATGGACAAGGATCCCCATGCCGAGGCGATGGCAGATGATCTGGCGAGCCTGGCCCTGGATATGCTCATGGGCGAGCAGGGATACAGCCGTAGCGGTATCAATCTGCTCATGGTTCACGGTGACGTGTCGGAAAGTTGAACTAATCTGAATTGCGGCTGATGCCGCTCCTTGTGGGAAGGTCTATCGTGCATAGCGCCCAAATATTGCGCCCCCCTGCAGTCGATCGTGTTCTGAACTGGCCGTCCGTGGGTCCCCTGTTGGAACGGTATGGCCGCCAGCCCGTGCTGGATGCGGTGCGCGGCTTGCTGGAAGCGTTACGCCAGCAGCCGCGCACGGCTGACGACTATGGCGAGGCGGCGCTTGCCGTCCAACTCGAGGCGCGGCTTGCCAAACAGGATGCCGCCCGCCTCAGACGCGTTTTCAACCTCACCGGCACCGTGCTGCATACCAACCTGGGTCGCGCGCCCTTGCCGGAGGAGGCCGTCGAAGCGCTGGTCAACGCGGCGCGCCACCCGTGTGCGCTGGAATACGATCTGGACACCGGCGGCCGCGGCGATCGCGACGACGTGGTGGAAGGCCTGCTGCGCGAACTCACCGGCGCTGAGGCCGCCACCGTGGTCAACAACAACGCGGCAGCGGTATTCCTGCTCCTCAACACGCTGGCAATGCGCAAGGAAGTGATCGTGTCGCGTGGCGAACTGGTCGAGATCGGCGGTGCCTTCCGGGTGCCGGACATCATGAGCCGGGCGGGGGGGAAGCTGAAGGAAGTGGGGACGACCAACCGCACCCATTTGCTCGATTTCGAGCAGGCCATCGGCCCGCGCACCGCCATGCTGATGAAGGTGCACACCAGCAATTACGCCGTGCAGGGCTTCACCGCCGCGGTATCCGAAGCGGAACTGGCCGCGCTGGCCCATGACCACCAATTGCCCGCCATCGTCGATCTGGGCAGTGGCACACTGGTCGACCTCGCACGCTGGGGTCTGCCGCATGAGCCCACGCCGCAGGAATCCATTGCCAGCGGCATCGACCTGGTCAGCTTCAGCGGCGACAAGCTGCTGGGCGGTCCGCAGGCCGGCATCCTGGTAGGCCGTGCCGAGCTGATCCGGCGCATCAAGAAGAATCCATTGAAGCGCGCCTTGCGCGTCGGCAAGATTACCCTGGCTGCGCTCGAAGCCGTGCTGCGTCTCTATCGTGACCCCGACAGGCTGGGCGAGCGTCTTGCCACGCTGCGCCTGCTGACTCGCGCCGAGGCCGACATTCGTTCGCAGGCACAGCGGCTGTTACCCCGGCTGCAGGAAGCCCTGCTGAACCGGCCAGTGACGGTGTCGGTGGAATCCACCCTGAGCCAGATCGGCAGCGGCTCGCTGCCGGTCGACCGTCTGCCAAGTGTCGCCCTGGCCATCCGGCCCAGACAAAAAGGCGGCGGCGTGCTGCATGAGATCGAAGCGGCCCTGCGCGGCATGCCCATTCCCATCATCGGCCGCATCCACGACGGCGCGCTGTGGCTCGATCTGCGCTGCCTGGACGATGAAAGCGACTTCGTCGCGCAACTCGATACCTTGACCCCATCATCCCGGACGCCGGCCCGCACATGATCATCGGCACCGCCGGCCACATCGATCACGGCAAGACCACGCTGGTGCAGGCGCTGACCGGCGTCGACACCGATCGCCTCAAGGAAGAGAAGGCGCGCGGCATCTCCATCGAGCTGGGTTATGCCTACCAGCCCCTGGAAGACGGCGGCGTGCTGGGCTTCGTTGACGTGCCCGGCCACGAGCGCTTCATCCACACCATGCTCGCAGGCGCGGCGGGCGTCGACTTCGCCCTGCTGGTGGTGGCCGCCGACGACGGCGTGATGCCGCAGACGCGCGAGCACCTCGCCATCCTCGACCTGCTCGGCATCGAACGCGGCGCGGTGGCGCTGACCAAGGCCGACCGCGTCGACGGTGGTCGCATCGCCGAGGTCGAGCGCGACCTCAACCACCTGCTCGCCGGAACCGCGCTCGCCGGCATACCGCTGTTTCCGGTGTCGGCAGTGAGCGGGCAGGGGATAGATGTCTTGCGCGACTACCTGCACGCAACGGCGCAGGCGCTGCCGCAGGCCGGCGAAGCGGGCGGCTTCCGCCTCGCGGTCGACCGCAGCTTCACCCTCAAGGGCACCGGTACCGTCGTCACCGGCACCGTGTTCGCCGGCCGCGTCGAAGTCGGTGACGAACTGGTGGTAACGCCCTCCGGAAAATCGGTGCGCCTGCGTGGCCTGCACGTGATGAACCAGCCGGCTGAGGCTGGCCAGGCCGGCCAGCGCTGTGCCTTGAATCTGGGGGGCATCGGCAAGGACGAGATCGCCCGCGGCGACTGGATCGTCGCGCCGCACCTGCACGCGCCGACCGCGCGCTTCGACGTCCGGCTGCAGCTGTCGCCACAAGCGCCCGCGGCGCTCACCCACTGGGCGCCGGTCCACCTGCACCTGGGCGCGGCGCACGTGATGGCGCGGGTGGCGCTGCTCGAAGGCGACACACTCGCACCCGGCGAATCCATGCTGGCGCAGTTGGTCGCCGATCAGCCGATCGGCGCGTTGAACGGTGACCGTTTCATCCTGCGTGACGCCGAGGCGCGCCACACCCTCGGCGGCGGCACCGTGCTCGACCCCGACGCTCCAGCGCGTAAGCGCAAGACGCCGCTGCGCCTGGCTGAGCTCGCCGCGCTGGAGACGCGCGACCCGGCGCAGCGGCTGGCGCGCCTGCTCGACCTCGGCGGAGTGGACCTCGTGAAGCGCGCCGTGCACTGGAACCGCGACGACCTCGCCGACCATCTGCCGGCCGACAGCACGCGCGTGCACGCCGGCCACGAGGACTGGGCGTTTTCCGGGGCGCACTGGGCGAGCCTCAGGGAAAAGCTCGCCGCCGACCTCGCCGGCTTCCACGAACGCTTTCCCGACGAGCAGGGGCCGGAAGCGACGCGCGCCCGCCGCATGTTCTTTCCGAGGCTGCCGGTGCCGGTCTTCGCCGCCCTGACCGAGGCCTCGCTGGCCGGCGGCAGCCTGCAGCGCAGCGGCCCCTGGCTGCACCTGCCCACCCATACCCTCGCGCTCAGCCGCGACGACGAAGCGCTCTGGCAGCGCATCCAGCCCTGGATCGCGGCGTCGCCGCTCGATCCGCCCTGGATGCGCGATCTCTCTAAACGCGCCGGGCGCGACGAGGCCGCGATGCGCCGCCTGTTGCAGAAGCTGGCGCGGCGGGGCAAGCTCTACCAGGTCGTGCGCGACCTGTTCTACCTGCCCGAAGCCGTGGCGCAACTGGCGGCGTGGGTGCAGGACCTGGAGCATGCCAGCGGTGAAACCCGCGCCGCCGAATTCCGCGACAAGAGCGGCCTCAGCCGCAAGCGCGCGATCCAGGTGCTGGAGTTTTTCGATCGGGTGGGCTACACGCGCCGCGTGCGCGAAGCCCACCGGCTGCGCAATCCGGACATGTTCGGGGGAGATGCGCAAAGGGTTTGAAACGGAAGGGAAGCGTTCCTGGTGGTGCGGCCGGACTTCAAATCCGGTTGGGGGTGTCAGTCGCTCCCGGGTGGGTTCGACTCCCACTCCCTTCCGCCATTTCATGTCCGGTGGCATCCGGAAATG
>Ga0316601_100001943_pt1 | contig 10430 bp, 6 predicted proteins | sample OWC_soil_day5_no_FD_207663 | JGI IMG/M metagenome (GOLD analysis project Ga0316601, IMG submission 207663) | Wetland soil microbial communities from Old Woman Creek delta, Ohio, United States - OWC_soil_day5_noCT | ecosystem: Environmental > Terrestrial > Soil > Wetlands | place: USA: Ohio...
CCAAAAGGATTCACATCACAAACTTCATTTATATTGATGGCTTTATCAACTTTGCTGCGTATTTCTTCATCAGCAATAATGATATTTGCAATCTGAAGTCCGGCCAGATTAAAGGCTTTGCTGGGCGAAACACAGGTTGCAGAATGTAGCAATAACTCTTTGCTAATAGAAGCAAAAGGAGTATAGGTATGTCCCGGGTGAACAAATTCACAATGAATTTCGTCGGCAATGACAAATACATTGTGGCGTAGACAGATTTCGCCTATGCGAATCAATTCTTCGCGCGTCCATACACGTCCGGCAGGATTGTGAGGATTACAAAGAAGCATCACCTTTACTGCACTATCAGCAGCTTTGCGTTCTAAATCATCGAAGTCTATGGTATAAGTGCGGTTGGCGTAAACTAAATAACTGGTTACTAAATCGCATCCATTATTACGAATAGAGGAAAAGAAGCAGTTGTACACAGGTGTCTGCACAAGTGCCTTGTCGCCCGGAGATGTTACAGCTTTTATAATAGCGGATATTGCCGGAACCACTCCGGTAGTGTAAATAATCCACTCTTTAGAAATCTGCCAGTTGTGCCTGCGACTAAACCAGTCTATTATCTTTTCATAATAAGTATCGGACACCTTTACATAGCCAAAAATGCCATGTTCCACGCGGTGCTTTAATGCCTCAATAATAGGTGGGGCGGTACGGAAATCCATATCAGCCACCCACATTGGAAGAACATCCCCATCCGCGGTACTATCCCATTTGTAGGAGTTGGTGCCACGGCGAGGAATTATTTCATCAAAATTATATTTCATCATGGGATTAATCAAAACAAGTGTGATTGTCCCAAAGCTTCAGTTCACAGTTGCCGGGAGCTTTAATGTTTTTATCAAAAATGATTTCGCCATAGCTTTCGGCTGTAATACTACCACTACGAGGATTCTTTACACTATGAACCGGACTATTGATAGTAGCATTTAAACTTGAATCTTCAAATGCAAGGTCGGCATTTTCATTCATCGTGCAGTTTTCCATTATCAGGTCAGTGGCATAGCAAAGTGGTTGCGTACCGGAAATCTTGCAATTTACCAGACGTAAGTTCTTTGAATGCCAGCCCAAGTATTCGCCATCCAGAATAGAATCATAAACCGTTACATTTTCTGTGTTCCAGAAAGCATCCTTGGAGTAAATCTCGGCATTCCTGATTTCTACATTCTTGCAATACTGAAAAGAATAGTTGCCATTCAGCGTAAATCCATCAATCTTTATGTCAGAGCCATGTGTAAAAAGGTAGTCTCCTTTGTTTACACGTACATTTTGTAGTTCTGCATTACTGCAATACCAAAAGGTTTCCAATGCATAAGGCAGTTGCACGTTTTCAAGCACCATACCATTCATCTCGCGAAACATTTTAGGAGCTTCCACCAGCGTATCTTTCATGCGAAGATTCCGAGAGTACCAAAGTGCGGCACGTGCACCTTCTTTGAACAGACAGTTCTCGATAACAAAACCATCGTTGTGCCAAAAAGGATATTTACCCTGAAATTCACAGTTAAAAGCTTCGATATTTCTACACTCTTTCAATGCCGATTCACCAGGGAAAACAGTTACTTCTTCCAGACGCAGACCATTGTTTGCAAACAGTGGACGTTCGCCTTCGAAAGACGTATTTTTAATTAGTCTCATTTTATTACTCAATTTATTATCAGTATTTTTTAATGCTGCAAAGTTACGAAGACCTAACAGGCTTCTTTGTACACAAATTACGGATAAGCATACCCGGATTACTGATATTCAAGAAACAAGTTTATTTGCCTTTTAATTGATAATAATAAAATGAATTGTTTCTTTTATGGTGTGTTTTAGTAGCAGATGATTTGATTTAGTGGTAGATGATTTTTTATCTTCCACCAGCTGAAAGCCTTTGTAGTAAATGGTTTTAGCTGTTTAGTGGGGGATAGGTAGATGATTTTGTGTTTTTAGTTATTTTTTTGTGTAGCAAATTGTCTAATGGTTTTGCAAAATGCGTAAATGGTCAACAAATTTCTATGAGCTAATATTATTTCAGTTCTTAAAAAACGATCTACTTTATTGTGTATTTCTGAGAAATATTTTTATCTTTGTAACTGTGTACATGATGTTGAATGCTCTTGTATATATAACAAATAACTCTTAAATCTATGAACATAGAAATAAACAAAATAAAACAGTTAATAAAGCAAGGTGAAGGAATAGAAGTGGAATTTAAGGAATCCAATGGTTCGCTTACTCGTTCTGTGTTCGAAACTATTTGTGCATTCCTCAATCGTAAAGGAGGAACAATCTTGCTGGGAGTAGCCGATGATGGAAAAATTATCGGAGTAAATGAAGATACACTTCAGGCTCAGCTCGACACATTGGCACGTGATATGAATAATCCTCAGATTATTTCTCCTACTTTCTTTCTATCCACAGATGTGGTGGAAGTTTATGGAAAAAAGATTATCAGAATTTTTGTTCCCGAAAGCTCGCAACCTCACACATACAAAGGCACTTATTATGATAGGAAAGAGGATGGCGATTTTAAATTGGCAAATCAGCACTTAATAACAAATCTGTTTCTGCGCAAACAAGATGGGTATACGGAGAATAAAGTATTCCCTTATCTACGAATGGAGGACTTTGAAACGGAACTCTTTGATACCGTTCGCAACTTAGTGCGACTCACAAGAGCCGATCATCCGTGGATTAATATGACAAATGAAGAGATTCTGATTTCGGCACGAATGAGATTAAGAGATTCTTATACTGGAAAGGAAGGCTATACACTTGCGGCGGCTTTGGTTTTTGGAAAGGAGAATACAATTGCAAGCGTGCTTCCTCACTTTAAAACGGATGCTCTTTGCAGAAAGGAAGATGTGGAGAGATACGACGATAGAGATGATATTCGTTGTAATCTAATGAGGTCTTATTCTCGCCTTTTGGCTTTTATTCGCAAACATTTGCCAGATAGATTTTATCTGGAAGGATATCAAAGAATGAGCATTCGGGAACTGATATTTCGTGAAGCGGTGGCAAATCTTTTGGTACATAGAGAGTTCTCAAACGCTTATCCCGCAACAATGACTATTTATAAAACGGAAGTAGTGATGGAGAACTGGAATCGCCCATATATGATGGGACGTATCAATCTGGAAAACTTAAAACCGCATCCAAAGAATCCTACTATTGCTAATTTCTTTAAACAGATAGGTTGGGTAGAAGAATTGGGCTCTGGAGTAAGGAAGATGTATAAGTATTGTCCTATTTATGTGAATGGTGCACTGCCACTTATTGAAGAAGGCGATGTTTTTAAGGTTACACTTAAATATGAAAAAGATGAGATAGTAAATGAGGGAGTAAATGAGCCTGTAAATATCCCTATTAATGGGGTTTTAAGAAAAAATGGACCTGTAAATGATAGAGTAAATGATAGAGTAAATGAGCTTGTAAATAAACCATTAAATGATAATGAAATATCAATTATATCTCTCTTAAAAATAACGCCAGGATTAAATGCAAATGAAATATCAGAGCATATTAAAAAAAGCATACCATCAGTAGCACGTTATATAAGCTCTTTAAAGAAAAGGGAATTGATTGAGTTTAGAGGAGCAGCTAAAACCGGAGGATACTACATCATAACAGAAAAGAAAGAAGAAAAATAGTAATAAAGTCCTTGTTGATATAAGTTTGAGTAGTCACTATGTTTTTAATTAATATGCAGAAGAACAAAACATAAGCCAAGAGAATTCATTCTTTCTATTAAAAATCATAATATTTTTTATATTCTGTGCTCGGATTTATTTTCAATTGTAGGCATTTGGTTCAGGGTAATATATATTCACGTTTGCAAGGAAATTTGATAGAGAGGTTAAAAAATAAGTCAGATTTTCAACATTTCCATTATTAATATGAAGATTCTCAAATTCATAGTCCATATATTTAGGAAAATACATTGGTGTGTTTTGTGAAATTTTTGGATCTATATCATTAAATTGATTTTTATACATCGATACACCATCGCTAATGCTTAAAATAAAATTGTGACGAAATTCATAATCAATATTGTTTTTTTTGTAAAATGTATTCATTTCTTGATTTATTCTTGCATAATTAAAATTTTCTATTTCATCACAAATTAAAAAAGAGAAAATAGTATCATAACAATTAACTTTTGGATTAAATGTATTATTGTTAGGTTTATTTACACAAAAAACATTATTTTGATTTATTTTCTTTATTGCTTTATTTTTAGAAAGCTTTACTAATGCTTCACATAGTTTCTTGATTGTTAGTTTTGATTTGATTTCTCCTATTCCAAGAACTGATTCAACTGGAAAAAATCTGTTGTTAGAGCTATCTTGAATTAGAGGTGTGTTGCTTAGATCATAAATAACAATGTCGCATTGAGTTGAGATTTCATCAAAAGAGTTAATTAAGAAGCCAGTTCCAGTATTATATTTATTTGGAATTGTGAATTTAATCAATTCATCACAAATATTCTCTCTAAATAATCCAAATTCTCCAGGATGAAAAAGCTTGTTTTGATTATCTAAACTTTCAAATAATTCCTTTGATGACTTGAAATCTGTAATAAATTGATCTATTTTATTTTTGAGTAATTTCTTGTAAATTTGATTCATTTTAATCTCTTTTTTATATTGAATGCTAATGATGGGGGCTATGGATTATGCCGAATTGCTGCTAAGCTTGCTGTTGTGGTATGGTTGATGCGGCAACAAAATCTACTAAAAGCACGCTAGCTGCCAATTTCTCATAGATGTGTATCAGCTGATGAGCATTAGTGCTGTCAAAATAGTTCGAGCTGATTTTTATCTGCTGTTTTCTTCTCTCTATATTTTTTCCCTTGAGGTGTTTCTATTGAAATACCTTCATCGTGTTGCTTTAATACTGTAATGACTGAGAAATTTGAATTGAACATATTCCCGAGATCATCTATTTTCCTTTCTATTTCTAAAATACATTCAATAAAAGTCCCATTTTTAAAGGGAATTCCTTCTTTTACTACTTTATCTTTAAACTCTTTATCTTTCATTGTAAACTCAATCACATGACCAAGTTTGCCGTAAATTCCCTTCCATTTATATTTCCCTTTTTTAAGTACTGGTGAAATAATTTCAATTGTTGCATTCTCGTCAGATAGCGAAGCAATATTATCACTTTCTAAAATGAATTTTTCGAAGTCTTTGCGTTCAACAAAAGTGGGCTCATCTATTTTCTCTTTTCTTTCATTAAGTTTTGTTGTGGATAGTTTCTTTACTTTTGGATATTTGTATAAATGTTTGTAAAAGTTTGATTTATGCTTGATTATTTTGTAATTGCTATTTAAGACTAAAACCAACTTTTCAAAATTGATTTTGTTTTCGGATATTCCTTTCTTTTGAAGTTCATTTTTTAGAATTTCTATATTTAGTTTTCTCTCTTGAATGCTCAATTCTAAATCTTCTTTTTCAAGTTTAGATTTTCTTAAAGGAATTCTTGATAAAGCTAATGTTAGGATTATTAATATTAAATTAAGTTGTTCGTTGTCTGTTCCTAAGAATGTCCATAGTTCTGTTAGTCCACCTTCTTCATAAGCTTCAGTTTCTATCTTTACATTTACGTCTAATTCTCTCGTGATTTCACTGATAATTTGCAAAAGTTCATGCTCGCATTTGTTACGTATAAATGCGTCCATGGAATGTGTCTTGTCTTCTTTACCAAAGTAGTAGTGTAACTCAAATTTATTATTCATAGGAATTTTAACCATTTTTCGTTTATTTATAGAATGAAGACTATAGTATTATAACTTAAAATATAATTCCAGTAGGTGAACTTGACTGTTACAATTCATGCAACCGATAGCATCTAGTACAGTTAATGTTTTTTTTGTAATATACATATCCAAATATCATTTTAAATTTCAATATTTCAGATACTTATAAAATTTGTAGTTTTTTGTACTTCTGGGCTTATCTAATTAGTTAACTAGGTTTATTGATGAATCTATTTTTGTTTTTATATTTTAAAATTCAAAGATAGAACGGATTCTTTACATTAACAATGAATATTAAAATTATTTTTTAATCTATTCAGCACAAACCGCTTGACCTTCCAAAAAAAACGAATACTTGTATAATGTTTAAAATCAAAACTTTAATATCTCACCGCTTAACAGCAAGACTTTGCGGGAAATTTAAATTTGTATGATGATATTATTGACGATAAATACAAGCAACCAGCTTTGAAAGAAAATGAAAATTATAGCACGATTTGATCAAAACCACCTTATTATAAACCGTTGAACACAAATCTCTTTATATCAAAAATGCAAGTCATAAAATCAAAAAAAGAAGTGATATTGTTATTTTAAAAATATATCTTTATGACTCATTGTTAATCTTTAAAAAACAGCCTATGAAAAATCTAAAAATGTTTATCAATGGGAAATTTGTAGAAAACGTTTCTGACAAATGGATTAATGTTCTGAACCCTTCGACTGAAGAAGTAATCTCACTGATGCCGGATGGTACTGCCGATGATGTAAAAGCAGCAATTGATGCTGCAGAAAAAGCTCAGCCTGCATGGGAGAAGATTCCTGCTGTAGAAAGAGCTAAATATCTTAGAATTATTGCAAACGGTATCAGAAAAAGAGAAGCTGAGCTGACTGATATTATTGTGAGAGAAGGTGGCAAAACGCAGGCGTTGGCTAATGTTGAGGTTTTATTTACCGCTGATTATATGGATTACATGGCCGAATGGGCCCGCCGCTATGAAGGCGAAATTATTCAAAGTGACAGACCAAAAGAAAATATATTCCTGTTTAAGAAACCAATTGGTGTTACTACAGGTATCCTTCCATGGAATTTTCCGTTTTTCTTAATTGCCAGAAAGGCTGCTCCTGCATTGGTAACAGGTAATACTATCGTTATCAAACCAAGTCAGCTGACTCCTGAAAATGCTTATGTGTTTGCTCAGGTTGTAGAAGAATCTGGTTTGCCTGCAGGCGTATTCAATATTGTATTTGGTAAAGGTTCGGTAGTGGGGCATGAACTGGCTGCTAATCCGAAAGTGGGTATGGTTAGTCTTACCGGTAGTGTGGATGCTGGCCGTCAGACTATGGCTGCTGCTTCAACTAATATAACCAAGGTTTCTTTGGAACTAGGTGGAAAAGCTCCTGCTATTGTAATGAATGATGCAGACATTGATCTAGCTGTAAAATGCATTATCGCATCCCGGGTTATTAATACGGGACAGGTTTGCAACTGTTGCGAACGTGTTTATGTGCACAAAGATGTAAAGGATGAATTCCAGAAAAAGGTGATTGAAGGAATGAAGAAAGTTACTTTTGGAGATCCGAGCAAAATTAAAGAACTGGATATGGGTCCGCTGATTGATGCTAATTCACTGAAATCTGTTCAGGATAAAGTGGATAAAGCCGTTAAGCAAGGGGCTAAGATTGCGTGTGGCGGAAAGAAGATAGATCAGAAAGGTTACTTCTTTGAACCTACTGTTCTTACTGATGTAACCCATGATATGGATATAGCTCACGAAGAAACCTTTGGTCCGGTGTTGCCTGTCATTGAATTTACTGACCTTGATAAGGCTATTGAATGGGCTAACGATTGCGAATACGGGCTTACCTCATCTGTATATACAAAGAATCTGAATACTGCGTTGAAGTTGGTTCGCGGTTTGAAGTTCGGTGAAACGTATGTGAACAGAGAGAACTTTGAGGCTATGCAGGGATTCCATGCCGGATGGCGTAAATCGGGTATTGGTGGCGCTGATGGTAAACATGGCCTGGAAGAGTATTTGCAAACTCATGTTGTATATATAGAAACTCAGGATTAATGGACTAATTGAAATAAATAATTTTTGCTGAATGTTCACTGAAACTAAGATCTTTGAAAAGCAACGGCTGCAAAGATGTATAGGTTTCAGTGAACATTTTTTTATGAAAGCTTTATTTGCTAAAACTCAAAAGTAATTCCCAGAGTAGGAATCACTGTACCACTATTCTGACTGATGTATTTCATTTTATAACGTTGCTGATTTGCAGGCGCTGAAGGATTCTCAATTACTCCAGTGCTCATTAGGGCATCAGCCTGCTTAATCTGATTTCCTGTTATGTTCTGTAAATCAATGTAGAATCCAAGCATGTATTTCTTTATATAGAAAGTTTTGTCAACTCTCAGGTCAATACGGGTATAGGCAGATAAGCGTTCGGTGTTGTATTTGGAATAGTTGTAATATGCTCTGCCTTGTGCATCCCAGGCAGTTACCAGTGAAGATTTATCTACATCATAAGGAGTGTAAGGTGCTCCGCCTATACTGCTGATTTTTGCTCCGAAACTCCAGTTCTTTTCAAAGTTGTACGTACCTCCCAAATTGAAGATGTATTTGTTATCCCACGAAGAGGCGATGTATGGACTTATTTCGTTTTTACGGTATTCACTTTTAAAAAGGGTGAGGGCAGAGGATAGATTCAGCTTTTTCACAATAATCCATTTTGCCATCAGCTCAACACCATACGAACGACCCTGAGCAGTGGGGGCGAGTTCTTCATTTCCCACCACACCATAATCGGCTCCTTTATCTGCCAATGGTATATTATCATTTACGGAAAAAGGAATGTTATCGTACTTTTTGTAAAATCCTTCAGTTGTAATCTGCAGATTCTCACTGTGCTTGTATGTTAGTCCGGCACTGTATTGGTCCACGGTTATATATCCAAGATTTTTATTAAGATAAATTCCATTGTTATCTTTATATCCAAGAGCGGTATAAGCCGGCAACTGATAATACCGACCTACATTGCCACTGAAATAAACATCGCCTATAATTTGGTAGGAGAGGGATAGTCTTGGTGAAAGCTGATTATTGAGCTTATTCATTTGTGAGGTGTAATTGCAGGCATCGCCCCTTACTCCGAGTGAGACGGTCATCCGTTCATCCGGCGATTCATAATTCATGGTTCCGAAGAATCCCCAGCGAAGCATATCCAGGAAGGTGTGATACTTATACGTCTTCGATTGATCTGTATATGCCTTTTGAAATGTGGTATTAGTATATTGTGTGTGATCCAGATTTGCTCCGAAACTCACTTTAACTGTTCCAAAGGTAGAGGTGTTTTCTACACGTAGCTTAGTTTCCTGCTCCAGAGAACCATATTTCAGAGTCAGATTATCCGGGGTGCTTTCATCATTTCTGAGATATTTAGTGAGATGATTATTCAGGTAACTATGACTAAGAACAACTGTTTGTATATGTGCGCCTGCATAGTGTTTGTATACCGAGCCAAGGGTGAATGTTTCTTGCTTAACAGTAGGCAGATAACTTAGTATGTATTCTGCCTTTTCGCCCGTAAGACTTGTATTGAGTTTCATATTATCAATACCTGTAAGTCCAAGGAATGTAATCTCATTATGCTGAGACAGCCTTGTTTTTGTTTTAAACTGCGCATCGGTATATGTAGGCAAAAAGGGTAATCCTAAAGCTTTGAACAAGAATTGCAGGTATGACTGACGGACAGAAGCCAGATAAGTTGTCTTTTTACTCAGGTGACCGTTGGAAGTAAGAGAAAATTCTGCTGCTCCTAGAGTGGCCTTCATTGAATTTTTCTCCATATTTCCATCGCGAAGCCTGAAGTCGAGCACGGAACTCAGTGCATTTCCTTTGCTTGCAGGGAAGGCACCGGTGTAGAAGCTGACTTCACGGATGAGGTCGGCATTAATGATTCCAACCGGGCCGCCCGATGCTCCCTGCGTACTGAAGTGATTAATATTAGGAATTTCCACTCCATCCATAAAGAAGCGGTTTTCTGAAGGTCCACCTCCCCGAACAATCAGGTCGTTACGGTATCCCACCGGTGAGTATCCCACACCTGCATAGTTTTGCACAATGCGTGAAATGTCGCGGTTTGCTCCCGGACTTTTCTCTATTTCCTGCAATCCTATCAGGCGAAGACCAACAGGGCTTTCCGGATTTCTTCTGAACATGGAAGCAGTAACGCTTACTTCGCCCAGTTGAGTAACGCTTTCTTCAAGTTCTACTGTTATAAAGAGATCTTTTGTGGAGATAATATATTCGGGAGTGAGCACTGTATTATATCCCACTGCAGAAATCTGTAACCTATATATTCCAGGAACTACATTTGGGATGTTGAATTTTCCCACAGAATCTGTCACTGCTCCTTGTCCGGTTCCATAGATGCCTATGCTTGCAAAGGAGATTGGCTCTCGTTTCCCTTTGTCGATTACTATTCCTTTTATGGAATGTTTTTGCTGAGCCACAGTGGATAGAGCGACCAATATAAATAAAATCAGGGATGTTATCTTTTTCATAAGTTGTCGTATTTTTATCAATAACAAAAATCGGAATAAAAATGTTATAATCCTTTTTCTTTTTAT
>Ga0316601_100001947_pt1 | contig 10428 bp, 8 predicted proteins | sample OWC_soil_day5_no_FD_207663 | JGI IMG/M metagenome (GOLD analysis project Ga0316601, IMG submission 207663) | Wetland soil microbial communities from Old Woman Creek delta, Ohio, United States - OWC_soil_day5_noCT | ecosystem: Environmental > Terrestrial > Soil > Wetlands | place: USA: Ohio...
TCCCCTTCGACGATCTGGCAGTGGTAGAGGTCCATCTGGACCTTCAGGTTCGCAGCGCCGATGCGCTCGACGATCGCGTGCGCATCGGCCTGGGTGTTCAGCAGGAAGCCCGGGATGTCCCGGGTGTTGATCGGTTCGATCAGCGTCATCAGGCCGGCCTCGCCCAGCCGCTTCGCCGCCCAGGCCAGGTTCTCGACGTAGATCTCGCGCTGCGCCACGCGCTCGCTCTCGCGCCGGACCAGTCCGGCCATCACGTGAACCCTGGGGCAGTCGAGTGCCTTCGCGTACTCGATCGCTCGATCGATGCCCTCGCGGAACTCCTCCTGCCTGCCGGGCAGGCTCGCGATGCCTCGCTCCCCCGCCTCGAAGTCGCCCGGCGGCGCGTTGAACAGCACCTGCTGCAGCCCATGGCGGTCGAGCTCGTCGCGGATCTGCCGGGCCGGATGCGCGTAGGGGAACAGGAACTCGACCGCGGCGAAGCCGTCCGCCGCGCAGGCGGCGAAGCGCTCGAGGAACGGCACTTCGTTGTACATCATCGAAAGGTTGGCTGCGAAACGGGGCATCGAACTCTCCTATTGCGGCTTCAGTAAAGTGTAGGCGAGAAACGGCGACGAAGAGATGCATTCGGCCTTCCCGGCCGGTCGACCCTGACGAGGAGCGCACGCATGGCGCGGACCGAAACATTCACCCGGCGGACGCTCGCGCTCGCCTTCGCGTCCCTGGTCGGGACGTGGTTGGCGCCGGCGCGGGCCGCCGAGCTTCCGATCTTCGACGCGCACATCCACTACAGTCACGACGCCTGGGAAGTGGTGCCCACCGCCGACGTGATCGCGCTGATGCGCAAGGCGGGCCTGAAGCGCGCGCTGGTGTCCAGCTCGAACGACGACGGCACGCAAAAGCTCTACGCGGCCGCGCCCGACCTCGTGATCCCCAGCCTGCGCCCCTATCGAATGCGCGGCGAGATCTCGAGCTGGGTGCGCGACCCGTCGGTTGCCGCGCACGTCGAGGAGCGGCTGCGGCGCTATCGGTATGCCGCGATCGGCGAGTTCCACCTCTACGGCGCCGACGCCGACCTGCCGGTGCCGCGCCGGCTGGTGCAGCTCGCCGGCGAGCATCGGCTGATCCTTCACGCGCACTCGGATGCGGACGCGGTCGAGCGCATCTTCGCGCAGGACCCGCAGGCGAAGGTGCTCTGGGCGCACTCCGGCTTCGATCGGCCGCAGCAGGTGCGCGAGATGCTGCGCAAGCACCGGAACCTGTACTCGGACCTCGCCTACCGCAGCGACATGGGCGCCGGCGGCCGCGTGGACCCGGACTGGCTCGAGGCCTTCCGCGAGTTCCCCGAGCGCTTCATGGTCGGCACCGACACCTTCACGCCCGAGCGGCTGCACTTCATCCCCGAGCACGCGAACTACTCGCGCGGCTGGCTCGCGGCGCTGCCGGGCGCGCTCGCCGAGCGCATCGCGTGGAAGAACGGCGAGGACTTCGTCGGGCCCGTCTGGGATGCGAGCCGCGCCAGGCCGATCGTGCAGGCGACGGCCGACTCCTGTGCCGCGTTGCGCCAGGGCGGGGTCCAGGGCGAGCGCCTGGAATCCGCGGCGGCGGTCGTCGTCTATCGGCTCAGGCCCGCGCCGATCCGGGTCGGTCAGCCGTTCGCGGTGGACCTGACCGCATGCGCGAAGTCGCCCGGCGGCGAGTTGCGCGAACTGCGCGTCGACGCGCAGATGCCGGATCATCGCCACGGGATGAACTACGCGCCGAAGATCGCCACCACCGGTGACGGCCGCTACTCCGCCGAGGGCCTGGTCTTCCACATGCCGGGGCGCTGGCAACTGATCTTCGAGGCAAGGGTCGACGGCAGCGGCGAGCGGCTGACGACGGACCTCGTCCTGCGTTAGGCCGCAGTTGGCGCAGGCCATCGCACTGGCACTGGCACTGGCACTGGCGCTCGCTGTCTCGCTCGCGCCAGCGGCGGCGCAGGCCCGGCACGGCGCACCGCCGTTCGACGAGGACGAGGTCGCGCGCATCCTCGCTCACGGCCCGTGGCCGCTGAAGTCCGGCGCACCGCCGCGCGACCCGTCGAATCGCGTCTCCGGCAGTCCCGAAGCGGCGGCGTTCGGCCGGCGGCTCTTCTTCGATGCGCGGCTTTCGGCCAACGGTACTGTGTCCTGCGCGAGCTGCCACCTGCCCGCCCGCGGATTCACCGACGGGCGGGCACGCGCGCAGGGCCTGGGCCTTCACGACCGCAACACGCAGGGCCTGTTCGACGTCGCCTGGCAGCGGTGGTTCGGCTGGGACGGAGGCGCCGACAGCCTGTGGGCCGCGGCGGTGCGGCCGATGCTCGCCGCGCACGAGATGGGTGCCACGCCCGCGACGATCGCCCGGGTGGTGCGCTCGGAGCCCGAGCTCGCGGCCCGGCATCGCGCGCTGTTCGGGACGAGCGGCGACGACGAGACGCTGATGGTCGACCTGGCGAAGGCGATCGCCGCTCACCTGGAGACGCTGGTATCGCCCGCGACGCCCTTCGACGCGTTTCGCGATGCGCTGGCGCGTGGCGACGCGCCGGCGGCTGCCCGCTACCCGAGTGCGGCCCGGCGCGGCCTGAAGATCTTCCTCGGCCGCGGCAACTGCGGCGTCTGCCACTTCGGCCCGCTGTTCACCAACGGCGAGTTCCACGACGCCGGCGTGCCGTTCATCGTCGAGCGCGGACGCGTGGATCCGGGACGCTACGCGGGCATCAAGCGCCTGCGGGCGGACCCCTACAACCTCGCCTCGCGCTTCAACGACCAGCGCGAGCCGGGCACCGGCCTCGCGGACGCCGCACTGAAGACGCGCACCGTGACCCTGCAGCACCGCAACTACGGCGAGTGGAAAGTCCCGAGCCTGCGCAACCTGCGCGCGACCGCGCCCTACATGCACGACGGCAGCAGGGCGACGCTGCGCGACGTCGTGCGCCACTACTCGGAACTGAACGAGGACCGGCTGCACGCCGACGGCGAGGCGATCCTTCGGCCGCTGCGGCTGACCGAATCCGAGATCGACGACCTGGTGGCCTTCCTCGAGTCGCTGAGCCCCTGAGTCGTCGGCCTCACGGCGGCGAACGCACGTCCCAACGCCGCATGCTGCGCAGCGCGATCGCCGCCGCGATCGACTGCAGGGCCGCTCCGGCGAAAAACGGAGCGCCCAGCCTCGGGTCGCTCGACGGCAGGTGGGCAACCTGCGCGAACAGCGCCGTGCCGACCAGCGGCGCGACGACCGTCATCACGCCGTTGATGGCGTTCAGCGATCCCAGCGCCAGGCCCTGGCGGCCGGCGTCGAAGGCGCGCGAGATCGTCGCCTGCAGCGCCGGCATCGCCGCGAAGCCGACCAGGTTGGCGAGGATCACCGGATAGACCATCCAGCCCGCCGGAACCACCGGGTAGATCACCAGCGCGAGCGACCCCGAGACCATGCCGGCGATCGCGAGCCGCTGCTCGCCGAACCGCCGGATCGCGCGCCCCAGCAGCACCCCCTGCATCGTCACCGAGGCCACGCCCACGACGAACAACGACAGCCCGGCCTCGCGCGGTCCCCATCCGAAGCGCGCGGCGGTCACCAGGACCCACGTCGCGTGCAGGATGAACTGCGAGAGGGCGAGCAGCGAGAACGCGACGACGAAGCCGCGCACCTCGCGCAGCGCGGCCAGGGCGCGCAGCGCGGCGAACGGATTCGCACGGGCCAGAACGAATGGCGAGCGCCGGTCTCGCGCAAGCGACTCCGGCAGCACGAACGTGCCGTAGATTCCGTTGAGCAACGCCAGTGCGGCCGCCACCAGGAACGGCAGTCGCAGGTCGATGTCCCCGAGCAGGCCGCCGGCTACCGGCCCCACGATGAACCCCAGGCCGAAGGTCGCACCCACGAGCCCGAACCCACGGCCCCGCTGCTCGGGCGCGACCACGTCGGCGATGTAGGCATTGGCCACCGAGATCGTCGCCGCGGTGGCGCCACCGAGCAGGCGCCCGAACATCAGCCAGCCCAGCGACGGGGCGCCGGCGAGCACCAGAAAGTGCGCCGCGAGCCCGAAGACGCTGACCAGCAGCACCGGGCGCCGGCCGACGCGATCCGACAGTGCGCCCAGCAGCGGCCCGGCGAAGAACTGCATCAGGCCGTAACTCGCGACCAGCAGACCGTACCACCAGGCCTGCGCCTGCGGGCTCGGGGCGAACTCGCCCACCAGCGCCGGCAGCACCGGCACGATCAGGCCGATGCCCAGGACGTCCAGGAAGACCGTGACGAGGACGAAGGGAACGGCGGCGCCGTGCCCGCTCAGTCTCACGAAAGCACGATGTCGAACGTCCCCTGCAAGCCCTGGCCGGCCGGCACCAGCCGCACGGTGAGCAGCGCCCGCGCCTGCGGCGGCAGCCTTCGATACAGCATGTCGGTCGCGTTGCCGGCCTCGCCCTCGACGAAGGCCTGAGTCACCAGGCGGCGGCGCCCGCCCGCGACCACCGCCACGTGAATGTGCGGCGTCCTTCCGGGATACGGCACCGGGCGGATCGTGTCGAAGCCGTAGCGGCCCGACGCGTCGGTGAGCATCCAGCCGAAGCCCGCGAAGTTCGGGTCGCGCTCCTGCACGCCGCTGTCGCGCGAATGGTGATAGCGCCCGCCGGCATCGCACTGCCAGATCTCGACCCGCGCACCGGCGACGCCTTCGCCCTGCGGGTCGATCACCCTGCCCTCGAGCCGCAGAGGCACGGCGTCGGCGCTCGCGCCCAGCACGAGCCGCGGGCTCGGCTGCGCGCTGAAGCGCTCCGGGTAGAACGGCCCCTCGGTCATCGCCGGGGTCGCACGGACCGTGGCCCACGGGCGCAGCGGCAGCAGCAGCGTGCCGACGGCGGCGAGCCCTGCGAGCGCGCGGCGGCGCGCGGGACGCACGAAGCCCTGCTCGATCGGTCGGAATGGCATGCGGTTTCTCCTCGATCCGAAACGTTAGCACCGCCAGGCCTCTCGTGTCGCGAGCCCACGCGCCGACAAGGGCGTTCCCGGGCGGTACACTGCTCGCGCGATGAACCGCTACGCATCCCGCCACCTGCAGCCGTTCTCCGGCCAGCACATCCGCACGCTGGTCGCGGCGCGTGCGTGCGATCGAGGCGAGTTGCGCAAGCTGCCGGCGACCGGATCGATCGGCTGATCGAGCCTGAACGGACGTGGAACGCGATGCGATCGAACCGTAGACGCGTGCTGCGCGGCAGCCTGGCGCTCGGCGCCGGCTGGCTTGCTCCCCTGTTCGACGAGGCCGGCAGCGCGCGCGCGCGCCCGCTGCCGGCGCGACGGCTGGCGCAGTTCGTCGAGGCGCTGCCGCAGCCCGCTCGGCTCACGGGTCCGTCTCTCGAGCTGCCCGCCGTCGAGTTCCGGGCGAGGCTGCACCGCGACCTGCCGGCCACCCGCCTGTGGGGCTACGGCGGCACCTATCCGGGCCCGACCATCGTCGCGACGCGCGGCGTGCCGCTGCAGGTGCGCTGGACCAACGAACTGCGAAGCCCGGCGCTCCTCGCAGCGCTGCCGATCGACGAGACGCTGCACTGGGCCGATCCGCTCGCGAGCGCGGGCGAACGCGGCCAGGCGGGCGTGCCGGGGCACGGCCGCGACCGCCACGGTGCATCGAGTCGCACGCCCGCGCAGCAGCGCGCCGCCTACCGCGGTCCGATACCGCTGGTGCCGCACCTTCACGGCGGCGAGACCGAACCGCAGAGCGACGGTCATCCCGATGCCTGGTTCACGCCCGGTTTCCGGCTCCGGGGCCCCGGCTTCGGCAAGCCCTGGGCCGACTACGCGAACGCCCAGCCGGCCGGCACGCTCTGGTATCACGATCACGCGCTCGGGATCACGCGACTGACCGTGTACGCCGGCCTGGCGGGGTTCTACCTGGTTCGCGACCCCGCGCGGGAGCGCGCGCTGTCCCTGCCCGAAGGGCGCTTCGAGCGCGAGATCCTGCTCCAGGACCGCAGCTTCGACACCAACGGCCAGTTGCTCTATCCGCGGCAGGGACTCGATCCCGCCCGTCACACGCACTGGGTTCCCGAGTTCTTCGGGGACACGATCGTCGTCAACGGCAAGTGCTGGCCGACGATGGCCGTCGAGCCGCGCCGCTACCGTCTTCGCCTGCTGAACGGTGCGAACGCGCGTTTCTTCCGGCTGCGCCTCTCCGACCGGCGCCCGTTCGTGCTGATCGGCGCCGACGGTGCGCTGCTGCCGATGCCGCAGTCCGTCGAGTCGATCGTGCTCGCGCCGGGCGAGCGCGCCGACGTGATCCTCGACCTGACCGGCGCGTCGCCGGGCAGCCGGCTGCGCCTGCTCAACGACGCGCCCACGCCCTTCCCGGAAGGCGAAGAGCCGGATCCGCGCACGACGGGCCGTGTGCTCGAGTTCCGGATCGTCCCGCTCACCGCGCCGGACCGCAGCGCGGTGCCCGATCGCATCGCGCCGCTGCCGGATCTCGGTGCTCCGGCGCGCACGCGCCGGCTCACCCTCGAAGAGGAGATGGGTCCGCACGGCCCGGTCGCGGTGCTGCTGGACGGCAGGCGCTGGAACGAACCGGCGACCGAGCGGCCGCGGCTCGGCACCACCGAAGTGTGGGAGATCTTCAACCTGACCGAGGACGCGCACCCGATCCACGTGCACCTGGTGCACTTTCGGCTGCTCGAGCGGCAGCGCCTGCGCGCTGGCGTCACGGCCGCGGCGATTCGCACCGGGCGGGAGCCGGCCGAGCTCGTCCAGGGGACGACGCTCGCTCCCGACCCGGCGGAGCGAGGCTGGAAGGACACCGTCCGCGCGAACCCCAGAGAGGTCACCAGGATCGCGATCCGGTTCACACCGATGGACGGGGGTGACTTTCCCTTCGATCCGACGGCGGCGCCGGGCTACGTGTGGCACTGCCACGTGCTCGAGCACGAGGACAATGAAATGATGCGCCCGCTGCAGCTGCTGCCTCGGGGCGGCTGAAGCGCCAACGCATCGCCCCGAGGCAATCGTCGAAGGAGTGGTCTGAATGAACATCGAATGGCAGTCGCTGTCCGGACTAAGACGGCTGATGGATCGCGGCGAACTGTCCGCGCTGGAGCTCGCCGAGTCGCTGCTCGACCGGATCGAGCGCGCCGACGCCAAGCTGCAATCGTTCGTGGAGGTCTATCGGGACGAGGCGCGCGCACTTGCACGCGCGGCGGACCAGGCGCGCGCCGCGCGGCTTGCGCTCGGGCCGCTGCACGGCCTGCCGATCGTGCTGAAGGACCTGCTCGACATCGAGGGCCGGGTCTGCACGCTCGGCTCGAAGCACTACACGACGCGGGTCTCCTCCGAGACCAGCGCCACGGTCGAGCGACTGCTGGCCGCCGGCATGGTGCCGCTGGGCAAGACCCACATGACCGAGTTCGCGTTCGGCGGCTGGGGCACCAACCCGCTGATGGGCACCCCGCACAATCCGTGGGATCTTCGGGTGCACCGCGTCCCCGGCGGTTCGTCGAGCGGCACCGGGGTCGCGGTGGCCGCCGGGTTCGCGCCGGTGGGAATCGGAAGCGACACCGGCGGTTCGGTCCGCATTCCCTCGGCGTTCAACGGACTCACCGGCCTGAAGGTGACCTACGGTCGCATCAGCCTGCACGCGACCGGCCTGCTGAGCTGGACGCTGGACTCGATCGGCCCGATGGCGCGCTGCGTGAACGACTGCGCGCTGGTGCTCGATGCGCTGGCCGCGCCCGATCCGCGCGACCCGGCCACGCTCTCGCAGCCGCTGGAGCGCTTCGCAGTGGAGCCGCGCGCGGTGCGCGGCATGCGGCTCGCGCTGCCCGACGCGGCGCAGCTCCCCGGCTTCATGGACCCGGGCGTGACCGCAGCCTGGCAGGCCGCGGCGCGCACGTTCGAATCGCTCGGCGTGCAGGTGATCGCGGCCCGGCTGCCGGACTGGTACTTCGAACTGTCGGTGCCCGCGGGGCGCATCATTGCTTCCGAGGCCTTCGAGCTGCACCGCGACTACGTCGACGACCCGTCGGCGCCGCTCGGGCCCGCGGTTCGCGATCGCATCCTGGCCGCGCGCGGCTTCGCGCCCGGCGAATACGCGGGGGTGCTGCGCACGATGGCGCAGCGACGCGTCGCGCTGGCTCGCTGGTTCGAGGACTTCGACGCGATCCTGCTCCCGACGGTGGCGATCCCCGCGATCCCGGTCGCGGAGGTCGACGAGGCCTCTCCGATCCCGGGCTACCTGACGCGGCCGGCGAACTACCTCGGGCTGTGCGCGCTGTCGCAGCCGGCCGGACTCGTCGGCGGGCTGCCGGCGAGCGTGCAGATCGTAGGCAAGCCCTACGCCGAGCGAACGGTGCTGTCGCTCGGCCAGGCCTTCGAGTCGGCCAAACGCTTTCACGAGGCGCGGCCCGCTCTCGACACCCTGGGCCTGCGTTGAAGAGAAGCCTCGCGCGCGCGGCGATTCCGAGATCGCCTCGCGCGATAGCGCTTGGCGCCACCACGGTCATCGGATAGATTCCGCCCATGGCGCACGCGACCCCTTCGCTGTCGGCGGCCGACCGCGAACGCGGCGAACGCATCTACCGCCGCATCGCGGCGCTGCTCGCGGTTGCGGTCACGCTCTACTTCCTGCTGGTTCCCGTGCTGGGCCTGAACATCGCGTTCCACTTCTACATGATGCTGTGGATCACGATGGCATCCGCGTTCAACGTGAGTTCCGGGTTCTCCGGCTACATGCCCTTCGGTTACGTCGCGTTCTACGGCGTCGGCGCGTTCACCACCGCGATCCTGGTCAAGAAGCTCGGCGTCGCGGTGCTCTTCGCGCTGCCGCTCTCGGGCATCGCGGGCGTGCTGCTGAGCCTGCTGTTCGCGCCGACCCTGCGCCTGTCCGGGATCTACTTCGCGATCGTCAGCCTCGCGCTGGCCGGAATCTGCCGGCTGACGATCTCGAACCTGCCGGAGGAGATCACCGGCGGCAGCTTCGGGATCCAGCTGGGCAGCCGCGCCGAGCCGCTGCAGGCCTTCTACCTGATGATGGCGGTGATGGCGGTCGCCCTGGCGACGATCTACTGGCTGTCGCGATCCCGTCTGGGCAAGGCGCTGCGCGCGGTGCGCGACGACGCCGAGGCGGCCGACATGATGGGCGTGAACGTCGGCTGGGTCCGGCTGCAGGGCTGGATGATCGCCGCCTTCTTTCCCGCGGTGTGCGGCGGGGTCGAGGCCTGGTACACGAACGTCGTCGACACCGAGACCGCGTTCAACACGCTGGTCACCGCCAAGACCGTGATCTACGCGGTCGCCGGCGGCCTGGGCACGGTCACCGGCCCGGTGCTGGGCGCGATCGCGATGTCCTGGCTCGACGAACTGGTGTGGCGGCGCTTTCCGCTGATCAACCTGCTGATCCTGGGCGTCGCGACGATGCTGCTGGTGCTGTTCCTGCCGCGCGGCATCGTCGGCACGCTGCTCAGGGCGCGCCCCCAGTGGCGCCGCTACATTCCCTGAGGGCGCGCGATGTCGATCCTGGTGATGAACGGGCTCGTGAACGGCGTGATCGTCGGAGGCATCTACGCGATGCTGGGCCTGAGCCTGTCGCTGCTCTACGGCGTGCTGCGCGTGGTCAACTTCGCGCACGGCGAACTGGTGATCGGCGGGTCGTTCTTCGCGTACTTCCTGTTCGCCGCGATCGGTCTGCCTCCGCTGGCCTCGGTGCCGCTCGCCGCGCTCTCGTTCTTCGCGTTCGGCTGGGTCGCGTACTACCTTCTGATCCCGCGGCTGTCGCGCAGCGACGACCCGGAGATCATGTCCTTCCTGCTGATGTACGGCTTCTCGATCGCGCTGGCGGCGACGATGCTGCTGATGTTCGGCGCGGATTCGCGCTCGATCGACTATTCGTTCGAGCCGGTGTCGGTCGCGATCGGTCCGGTGTACGTCTCGACCGCCCGCTTCTACGCGCTCGGCGTGACCGCGGCGATCACCGCGCTGATGGGCTGGTTCCTCTTCCGCACGCTGCCGGGCAAGGCGCTTCGGGCGGCGCAGATGAACCGCGAGGCGATCCAGATCGTCGGCGTGAACATCGTGCGGCTCTCCGCGCTGGCGTTCTCGATCGCGTTCGGCATCGCGGGCCTGACCGGCGTGCTGATCTCCCTGGTGTTCCCGGCGTTCAATCCCTTCTCCGGCGCCGAGTACTCGATCATCGGCTTCATCGTGATCGTGCTGGGCGGCCTGGGCAACCCGATCGGCGCGCTGGTCGCCGGCGTCTTCTACGGGGTCGCCGAGCAGATGGCCTCGGTCTTCCTGCCGCAGGCGCTCGCGCAGATCGTGGGCTTCGCGATCCTCGTCGGCACGATCCTGCTGCGGCCGACCGGCCTGTTCGGCTGGCGGGCGATGCGATGAACGCGGTCATCCGGGTCGAGGGGCTGATCAAGCGGTTCGGCG
>Ga0316601_100001948_pt1 | contig 10425 bp, 9 predicted proteins | sample OWC_soil_day5_no_FD_207663 | JGI IMG/M metagenome (GOLD analysis project Ga0316601, IMG submission 207663) | Wetland soil microbial communities from Old Woman Creek delta, Ohio, United States - OWC_soil_day5_noCT | ecosystem: Environmental > Terrestrial > Soil > Wetlands | place: USA: Ohio...
CTACGACCCGGATCGTCGCCATGCCCTGTCCCCTGGTTGCTCTTCAGTAAACTTTGGGATTATTGCAGCGCAGTAGCGGTCGTGCACCTGCGCCGTCGACCGCGTCCGATGTCGTGCAGGCCGATGGTCAGCAATAGCCAATATAAATAGACACTTACGACAACTTCTTGTCGAATATCCGAGGATCAAGCCACGGTCGTGCGCAGGGGACGAGTCAGGTGACGAGTCGCACGGCCAGCGTCTCGGCGCGCGCTGCATATTCACCGGCCGTGCCCGGATGCGTTGCAGTCCACATCCGGAACCACAGCCACTGCACGTAATCGAACAGCCGGCACGCGGCGTCCAGCGAGCGGCTCCCGGCAAGTGATGGCTCACCGTAGGACTCCAGCATCACCCGGCGCTGGTCCGCCGTCGCGTCGTGCTGGCACAAGAAGCCGGCCAGGTCGAACAACGGGTCCCCGCAGCCACCGTACTCCCAGTCGACGAGCCATAGGCGATCGCCATCGTCGATCACGTTGAGGTGATGCAGGTCGTTGTGACAGAGGGTGGCCGGCACCCTGCGCTCCGCAAGTTCGGCCACTGCTTGCAATCCTGCGCGCTTCACTCGAACGTCGACCGGACCGAGAACGGCGAGCTGCGCTTCCAGCTGGGCCGCCTGCGCCGCGAAGCTCAATGAACGTACGCCAGGCCTGCGCGGCAGCGAATGCAGTCGCCGCAGCGACGCGCCGATGCGGCGCAGGTTGCGCGGATCATGTGCATCGTCGCGCTGCCAGTGTCGTCCCGTGACGAAATGCGTCACCAGCAGCCGGCTGGCCGGCTCACAAGCGACGACGGCGGGCGACAGGCCTGCCGCGGCCGTCGTCGCGAGCAGGACACATTCGCTCTTGCGATCCACTCCCAGCCGCTCCGCCTCTGGAGCACCGAGCCGGATGAAATAGCGCGCCCCGTCGTAGTCGGCGTACCAGGCGTGGTTGCTCAAGCCCCCGGGCACAACCGTGAGCGGGCAGGTCGCAAGCTGCCGCGTGGCGGGATGAAACGCGAGCGCCGCTCGGACGTCGGCTTCATGCACTGGGGACAACCTCCCGGGCGGCGCGAGCGACGACGAGATCCGTCCGCCAGGCCTGGAAACCCCTGACCGCGATCGCGACGTAAACGAGGAACAGCACCGTGGTCGCGTGGAACCCCTGCGTCCAGTAGAGCCCGGCGGCAACCAGGTCGATGACGATCCAATACAGCCAGTTCTCGAGGATCTTGCGGGCAACCATCCACGTGGCGAGCACGCTCACCCATGCGACGAGGGCGTCCACGTATGGGGTCGCACCACCACCGACCGGCGCCAGCAACCAGCCGTTCACGGCCGTCGCAAGCAGCGCGGCACCGATCGCCATCAAATGGGTCGTGGGCGTCCACGTCGATACTTCGAGTGGCGCAGCCTGTGCGTCGCGCCCTCCTCGCCACGCGTACCAGCCGTAAACGGCCATGGCGATGTAGAAGACCTGCAGCGCCGACTGCATGAACAGGCCGGCGCGCGCGAAGAGGACGAAGTAGATGGCCGAACTCGCCGCAGCGCAGACCCAGCACCATGGATTCTGTCGCACGGCCAGGAGCAGATAGCCGAGCGCCAGCACGACGGCGAGCCACTCTGCCGCCGGGATAGCGGCGAACGACGCCAGCAGGCCCTCGACCAGTGTCACTGCTCCGCCGCGGAAGGCTCGCCGCCGAGCACCTTCATCACGAATACCGCGCGCGTTCCGGACGCAAAACTCGCTTTCGTCTCCGCGGCAAGCGCCGCGAAGACGCGATCGTGCTCACCGGCGACCTGCGTGCTCATCGCGTTGGTCGCAACGTGCAACCCCTCGTGGCGGTTCAGGCGCTCGATGAAGTCCTTGATCGGTGGTACGTAGTCCGCGTCGAGCGGATACAGGCTGATGTCGACTGCAATGCGGGACACTATCGGATCCTCCACTCTATCGTCATGCCGAACTGCCGCGGGTCGCCACGCTGCACGTACAACTTGTTCGCGTAGTCGGGTGGCTCGAGGCCGAAATAGAAGCCGCGTACCGCGTAGTTCTCGTCGAACACGTTGCGGCCCCACGCGTAGACGGCCCAGCGTTCGCCGGCACGACCGGCCTTGAGATTCACGAGCGTATAGGGCTGAGACCTCTGGTCATGGCTCGCATCGAAATAAAATGCGTCCGAACCGTTCAGGTCCACTCGCGCCAGCCAGCCACGCTCGTCCTGCCACTGCGCGGACAACGCGTACTGGTAGCCGGGTGCGTGCGCCTGCTCGCGGCCGTCGAGGTTGCGATCACCATACTGGTAGTCCACGTATTCCGACTCGAGCAGCCCGAGCGACGCGGCGAGCGTGATGGCCGGCCGCACGCGCCAGCTCAGGGACGCCTCGAGGCCATAATTGCGGCCGCGGGCGGCGTTGTCCGTGAAAAAGACGTAGGTCAGCGGGTCGCCGGGGACGAGCTGGAACGAGGTGGCGACCTGCTGCTTCTCGCGCCACATGTGGAAGAGCGCGAGCGCACCTTCGATGGAGTGGCTGTCGCTTGCGTAACGCAGGCCAGCTTCGAGGCTCCAGAGATACTCAGGCGCGAATTCGCGGCGGTCCTCGGGCACGAACTGGCCGATGTTGAAGCCGCCGGCCTTATAGCCACGGCTCGCCGTGGTGTACCAGCCGGCCGATTCGCCGAGATGTCCCGAGACCGAGAAGTGACCGCCGGCCATCGTCTCGTCCGGCGAGAAGCGCGCGCCATCGCTGTCGCGGTAATCGGCCGAGCGCGCTTCGATCCTGAGGCCGCCAGAGACGACGATCCCTCCGGCCACGCTGCGCTCGAGTTCGCCGTAGGCGGCGAGGCTCGTCGCTGAATAGTCACTTGCGAGCGCGGGGCGCACCAGCTCCGCCGCCAAGTAGTCCTGCTGCAGGTTGTCCTCGTCGAGGCGCAGCGCATAGACACCGGCCACCCAGCCAGAGCCGCCATCGTCTGCAGACGAGTCGCTGGTAAATCGCAGGTCCTCGCTCAGCGTCCGGCGCTGGCGGTCGAATCGGGAGAAGTAATCGTACGGCTCTTGCGTGAATTGACTCCAGTACCCGTCGTTGCCCCAGTCGCCGTCGAAGCTGTACACGATATCCGAGTCCGCATAAGCGGTCGTGCTGCGGACCGAGAGTCCGCCGAGATCCCCCGTGACCCGAGCCGAAGCCCCGCTGGAGCGCTGTGCATCCTGACCCGGGCGATCGGACAGGGTCCTGAGCGAGTTATCAGTCGAAAAAGCGTCGTAGCCATTGTCGAGGTCGACGTAAAGGCCTGCGAGTTCGACACGCCAGTCCTCCGTCGCCTGCACCAGCAGCTTGCCGCGCAGTGTGGTTTCGTCGCGACCATTGGTGTCATCGCGGCCGAGGTAAACATTGCGCCTGAACCCATCGCTGCGTGCACGTTGCGCGGCGATGCGCCACGCGTTGCCCCGATCCGGATCGTCGCCACCGAGAGCGCCCCCCGCCACGACACCGGCCGCGAGCGTGCCGTCGTCCCCCGCGGTGAGTTCCGTTCGCAGCTCGGGCTCCGCCCGTGGGTCGCGTGTCTTCACCTTGATGAGGCCGGCCAGGGCATTCGCGCCGTAGCGCGTGCCCTGGGGACCCCGCAACACCTCCACCTGCTCGACATCGAACGAAGTCGCCGGCATGCCGACGCCGCTGAAGTCGATGTCGTCGATCAGGAAGCCGACCGACGGGTTCGGGGCACCCTGGTATTGCTCCAGCTCGCCGATGCCGCGCAACTGGAAGTAGCGCGGCCGCGACGTGCCGCCCGACCAGTTGAGGTTGGGGATCAGGCCGAGCACGTCCGCGAAATGCTGCAGTCCGGCGGCCTGCAGCACTGACGCATCGATCACCGTGGTGCTCACCGGCAGGTCCCCGAGCGGCTCCGGTCGCAGCGAGGCCGTCACGATGATCTCCTCGAGCGGCCGGGAGTCCGCGTCGTTTGCGGCGGCCACCGGAGGCACGCCGGCCAGAATCAAGGCCACGCCGAGAAAAATGGCGTAATTACCTGATTTTAAAAATGAAACTATTGATCGACCGGGCATCACACCTGCTCCCTACGCCGGTACTAACCGGATCAGGTTCAACGGGTTCGCCGGTGAGCGGCTCGCACCGCGGTCGGCATCTCAGGCCCAGTCAGGCCACCCCAAGGTACCGCAGAGTATAGCCCCGGCACGCCGCTGCCACGAACCGCGCCTGTTGACGCCAGCCGCGCGGTTGGGGGCTAATGCGCATCCCCCGCAGTCTGGATCGTTCCCGCATGGCAAAACGCAAGTGCCGCCTGTTCCACGTTGACGCGTTCACGCGAGAGCGCTTCTGCGGCAACCCTGCCGTCGTCATCCTGGATGCCGAGGTGCTCGCCGACGAGGAAATGCGCCGCATCGCAAACGAGGTCGGCGGCCGCGAGGTCGCCTTCCTGCTCGAATCGGAATCGCCGGACTACGACGTCGAGATCCGCTTCTTCACGCCGCGGCGTGAAGTCGGGTTCGTCGGGCATGCGACGGTCGCTGCCCATTACGTGCGTGCGATGGCCAACGGCGTGCCCAAGGGCAAGGTCCGGCAGAAGTCCGGCGCGGGCATCGTCGAGGTGGAGGTCACCGGCCGCGGGGCCGCCCTTCGCGTGTCGATCAACCAGAGCCCGGCCACGTTCGGACCGGTCGTGCCCGAGGAGCGACGCGGCCCGGTCCTCGATGCGCTCGGCATCAGTTCGGCCAGCCTGCATCCGGCCTGCCCGATGCAGGTGATGAGCAAGGCCAATTCCCGCCTGATCATCGGGCTGCAGTCGCCTGAGACGCTGGATTCCCTGCAGCCGAACATGGAAGCCCTCGTGCACCTGACACCGCACGTCGGTGCCGACGGATTCTTCGTGTTTGCGCTGACGCCAGGCAGCGGCCCGGCGACCACCGAATCCCGAATGTTCTGCCCCGTCATCGGTGTGCCCGAGGACCCAGTGAGCGGCAACGCCCACGGCATGCTCGGCGTCTACCTCTTGAGCAATGGCTTGCTGGCCGCCGACGGCGGCGTCGCCCGCTTCGTCGGCCACCAGGGGCGGTTCGTCAGCCGGCCCGGCACCGTGGAAGTGGAGGTGGCCGCATCGGGCAAACGTGCCAACAGCGTGCGGGTCACCGGCGATGCCGTGATCGTGTTCGAGGCGGAACTCCCGCTCTGAGGAAAGGGGAAAGGGGAAAGGGGATAGGGGATAGTGGAAGAAGGCGCCTTCGGCACCGGACGTCACCTGCGCGTGAGGCTTCGCTCTTTCACTATCCCCTATCCCCTAACCCCTATCCCCTTTCCGACTCCCATGCCGGCCCTCCGCCCACCGTCGTTCCGGCTCGCGCTGGCGCTTGCGCTTTCGCTGTCGCTGGCGCCACCGGCGAACGCAGGTCTCTGCGGAACCGGACCACTCGACATCCTGCTCACCAACGACGACGGTTATGAGGCCCCGGGTGTACGTGCCCTGTACACGAGGCTGCGTGCAGCCGGTCACCGGGTATTGCTCGTCGCGCCGGACCATAGCGCCAGCGGCAGCAGCGCGAGTCTTACCTGGGGCAAGGTGCGAGTGACGCGGGATCCGTCCGACCCGAACGTCTACGCTGTCGGCGGCACACCGGCGACCGCCGTGACCCTCGGTGCGACGGCCCTGTTTCCGCCCACCGCTCGACCGGACCTGGTCGTGTCGGGCATCAATAACGGTGCAAACGTCGGTTCGCAGCTGGCCGTGTCAGGCACGGTCGGCGCGGCTCTGGCAGGCACCATGCTCGTCGATCCGCCGATTCCCGGCCTGGCCATCAGCGCTGAGCGCGCTGGGCCCGGGACTGCGCCAGCGCTGCCCGCAGATCATCTTGATCAGGTCGCGGCCCATGTCGCGGGTGTCATCGCCGCGACACGCACCTGGTTCTGCGAGCGTGACAAGGCGTCGCTGGCCAGGACGGTCCTCAACGTCAACTACCCGGCCCGGCCCGTTGCAGACCTTCGCGGGACCGTCGTGGCCGCGCAGGGCCGCTCGTCTGCCCGGCGTGTGGGATTCCAGGCAACCGGCGCGGACGAATTCATCGCGCGACCGACCCGGGACGCTGCCACGACGGACGATCGGGACGCGGATGTCAGCTGGCTCGGGAAGGGCTACGTCACGGTGACGCCGATCGAAGCACGTTTCCAGGACGGCGACTCGGCCACCCGTGAACTGCGGCAGCGCCTGCGCAAACAGAGCCCGTAGCACGGCGCAATGACGGCGCGGCGGGCGTCAGCCGGGCACCCGCCGAAACACATCGCCATCGCGGGTCGCGCGCCCCTCCTCCTCGAGCTTGATGGCGTGCGCGAGCAACGAAAACCGCGCGTAGGCGTGCATGAACGAAGGCACGTCGTCGTACACCTCGGCGAGCACGTCATCGAGCGTCGCGGCGCCGCGCCTGCCCAGCGCCGACACGAGCTTCTCTTCGCGCTTCAGGCGGTGCGCGACGACGCGATCGATCTCCGCAATCGCATCGGGAATCACTGCACCGTGGCCGGGCGCGATCGCGACGACCGGCAGCGTGCGCAGGTAGCGCAAGGACTCGAGGTACTGCCGCATCGAGCCGTCGGGCGGCAGTATCACCACGGTTGAGCCGCTCATCAGGTGGTCGCCGGTGAACAGCAGCCCGCTGGCCTCGGCCAGCAGGCAGACGTGGTTCGATGCATGACCTGGCGTGTGGATGGCGCGCAGCACCGTCGTCCCCGCCACCATGCGATCGCCGTTCACGACGCCGGCATCGGGGGAATAGGTGTCGTCCTGGTAGCCGTCATCCGGCGCGGGCTGGCCGAACACTTTCGCACCGGTGCGCTTGCGCAGGCGCACCGCTCCCGGCGAATGGTCGGGATGAGAATGCGTGCAGACGATTCGGTCGATCGTGCCGCCCGCGACCCGCATGATCCGCTCGAGGTGCACGTCGTCGTCGGGACCCGGATCGATGACGACCAGCCGCTGCGTTCCTACGACGTAGGTGTTGGTGCCTGGGCCCGTGAGCGGACTCGGGTTCGGCGCCACGATGCGCCAGATCTCAGCCGCGATGCGCCGGACGCTGCCGGTGACGGGTAGCGCAAGCAGGTCGATCTCCTCGACCGGTTGCAGCGGACCGGGGCTCACGTTTCGACGGCCGCGATGCATTCGACTTCGACTCGCGCCCCAAGCGCGAGACCATTCACTCCGAGGGCGCTTCGTGCCGGATACCGGCCGGAAAAAAACGTCCTGTACACCTCGTTAAACGCCGCCCAATCGGCGATGTCGGCGAGCATCACCGTGCATTTCACGATATCGGTCATCGCGTAACCGTTCACCTCGAGCGAGGTCCTGATGTTCTCCATCGCCTGGCGCGCCTCTGCCTCGATGCCCCCGGGCACGAGCTTCAGGGTGCCCGGCACGATACCGACCTGCCCGGAGAGATAGAGCGTATTGCCGACGCGAACCGCCTCGGAGAACGGCAGGTTCGTGGGAACGACCTTTCCCGAATTCAGAAACTCTACCTTCCCGGGTTGCTCAGCAGAGGCGGAACCCGTGCCGGCAAGGCTTGCACACGCCGCCAGAAGCAACAGGACTCTTCGCATCTTCCCTCCCCTCGTGAGCACCCTCGACGATTACGCGGCAGGCGACAGGTAATTCTGTCTCACGTACAGTTCCTCGAATCCGGCCCGGACAATATTCCTGTACGACGCGCTCGGCCGGTCCGGAACGCGTTCGCCTGTTTCGGTGACGGCCACTCGCGCCCCGCGCGCCGCGGCTTCGTTCAAGCGCCGGGCAAGCAAGGCAGTCTGTGCCCCGCGACGTCTGTGCGACGTCAGCGTCGCACCCAACCCGAGCCAGGCATGGTCGCGGTCCAGGTAGACGGCTCCCGCCGCGGCGGGTGTGTCGCCTTCGAACGCCATGACACAGACCCAGTTCGCCCTGCCCGCGAGGGATCCGACCCAGGGCGCGGTCGCTGACGGCAGCCCGAATCCTTCCGTCACCACTCGTCCGAACTCGCTCGCGTGTTCGCGGCCGACGACGCGAACCGCCAGACCGGACGTCGCGTGCGGCACACGATCGCACGGGCGAGCGAACTTCATCCAGCCGTAGCCCCGCGTGAACCCGCGGCTTTCCAGCCACGACGCCAGGGCGGAGGGCCGCGACTGCGGAGCGACGGGCACGGCATAACGCAGTCCACACCGGTTCATGATCGCGATGACGTCGTCGACCTCCGACTCGCTGGGCTCCCGGGCGACACCCAGTCGAACTGCCCGGCGAAACATCGTCGCCGGCTCAATTCCGCGAGAGGTCAGGCAGGTCGTGCCAGCGATGTCGCGCACCTCGATGTCGTGTGCGGCCCGGACGTCCCCAGGCGCCGCGCGGAAAAGGTCGATGGCCGCTGCAAATTCGACGTTTTCGACTGCCGCGAAGTCGTATGGGGTCATTGGCCTGCCCTCGCCGCCGTCACCTTGTCGCTCACTTCCAGGCGCAGCAGTTCCGCACGGATCTTCTCGACGCGACGCTCGCGCTCCCGCAGCAGGGCGTCATACGGCGGATGCCCCTCGAGGCGACGGAACCACGGCAGTTGCGGCTGGAATGCATATGGCAGTTCTCCGCAGCGCATCGCCACCTGCAAGGCGTGCACGGCCTCGTCCCGTCGGCCTTCGTTTGCCGCGAGGCTGGCGTACGGCAGCCAGCCATCCCACTGGCAATCCGTGAGGGCCGCTCGTCGCTCGCCACGCAGGGCCTCGAGCCGCTCGTTCGCAAGTCGCGTGGCCTCCTGCCCACGGCCAGTGGCACGATAGATGCGCACTTTCGCCGTGTCCTTGAGTCCGAAGCCCCAGTCCTTGTCGCCGCTCAGCAGGGGTGGGATCCCGGGCTCGTCTGGCGCCGGCTCGGCCAGCGCAAGCGACTTCGCCGCGTCGTCGTAACGATCCTGCACAGCGAGCCAGAAGGCCATTTGTGACCTGACGTGCGGGTTCTCGTCGCCCAGTCGCATCCTGAGTGCGTCGAACTTGCGGTCGAGCCGAGCCCAGTCGCCCATGAGACCCGCTGTCTCGGCGTCGAGGAACAGCCGAATCTTTTCATAGTCGACCCCGTGACGGACGTCACCCGGGTCCCCCAGGAACTGCTCCGCGCGCTCGACGTCGACCAGGGACCAGGCCCTGAAGAAATTGAGCCACGTCGGCAGGTTGTCTTCGGCCTGCGCGTCCCGCTTCGCGAGGCCGGCCTCCATGATCACGATCGGGTAGCCGTGGACGGCTGCCCAGGGCATCGTCATCCGGTCGAGCGCGAATGGCATGTCCCCGACCATGCGCACCGCACGCTCGAATTCCTCCCTGAAGCGCTTGCCACCGGGCTCCATGGTCGACATGAGATAGTTCGCCCAGGTCGCAGGTTGACGAGGATCGAGCTGCAGGGCACGTGCCGTGGCGCGCTGGGACTCGAGCGGTCTCTGTGCGTCGATGCCGAGAAAGACGGCGTAGTCATGCCAGGTGGCGGCGTTGTTCGGGTTGAGCGCCAGGGCGCGCTTGTACTCTTCCTCGGCACCCGGTCGCTTCGTGTCGCGGAGCAGGTTCGCGTACGCCCCGTGCGCCTCGGAGAGGTTTGGATCGAGCGCAAGTGCGCGATGAATCGCAGCCTCGGCTGCGCGCAGACTGGCCGCAGATTGTTCAGGCGTGGCCTGGTCATAGAGCAGCCGGAAAAAGAGCAACGAGGCTGCGAGGTGGGCCTGTGCCCGCGCGAAGTTCGGGTCCAGTCGCACGGCCTGCTCCATCAGGTCCACGGATTTGCGGATCGAGGTCGGGGTACGCATTGCAAGCTGTGTGCGCGCGAGCAGGTACAGGTCGTAGGCGTTCATGTCGCTCGTCGGCGCGGCCGCCTCCGCCATCGTATCGCCGCGGGCGGCCGGGATGATGGCGCCGACGATCGCGCCCGCCAGTTCGGCCTGCACCGCGAAGATGTCCGTCACCTCGCGATCGAAGCTGCCGGACCAGGCCTGTTGACCCGTGGCGCCGTCGATCAGCCGGGCCGTCAGCTTCAGGCGCCGCCCGTCACGGCGGACGGTGCCTTCGAGCACCGTCGTTACGCCGAGACGCTCCGCGACGGTGCGCGCGTCCACGTCCTTGCCCTTGAACGAGAACGAGGAGGAGCGGGCAATGACCTTGAGACCAGGTACACGGCCGAGCCGGTCGAGCATTTCCTCGGCGAGACCGTCCGAGAAATACTCCTGCGCGGGGTCCCCGCTCAGGTTCTCGAACGGCAGCACCGCGATGGCGGGATTCTCCGGCGGCTTCGGCTTGCCGAGGTCGGACTGCCGCACCAGCAGGACGGCGACGACCACCAGCAGCAGCCCGATAACGATTGCATCGGCGTAGTGACGCAGCCCGCGCGCCGATGGGCGGGG
>Ga0316601_100001949_pt1 | contig 10423 bp, 10 predicted proteins | sample OWC_soil_day5_no_FD_207663 | JGI IMG/M metagenome (GOLD analysis project Ga0316601, IMG submission 207663) | Wetland soil microbial communities from Old Woman Creek delta, Ohio, United States - OWC_soil_day5_noCT | ecosystem: Environmental > Terrestrial > Soil > Wetlands | place: USA: Ohio...
CCACAGATTGTTTCAGATCCATTCTGACCTGAATCATCTCATACGCTCATTACACCCCGACCTGATCGCTATCGAGAATGTGTTTTCACTGGCAAAATACCCGAAGGCGGGTATCTTATTGGGCGGTGTTTTGGGTATCATATACCTGTCCGTGTTCCAGAATGATGTATCGATGATGGAGATAACACCAAGGGAAGTAAAGAATTCCCTGGCAGGATACGGGGGGGCAGATAAGGATCAAATGAAGAGGACGGTCAAGAAACTGCTCAACATACCTGATCTTAAGTCCTTCCACGCCTCCGACGCTCTCGCAGTGGCATTGGCCGCATCTTACAGAAAGACACTGTGGAGGGGCCGTTGATTTCCTACCTGAGAGGAAAAGTGAGACTTAACCGTTCAGATGACAAGATCACCCTGATTGTGAACGGCATAGGCTACGACATACTGATTCCGGCGTATGTGATGAACGGGATTAAGGGAAGCAGGGCGGATGGAGATGAAATGGAACTTTATGTTTCCTATAACCAGACAGAAAGACAGCCGAAACCGGTACTCGTGGGATTTGAATCGCCCCTGGACAAGGAATTCTTTGAACTCTTCATATCCGTTGAGGATATTGGCCCCACTGCAGCAATCAGGGCCCTCACAAAACCGGTGAGAGAGATCGCCCGCTCCATCGAAGGGAAAGACACGAAGGCGCTGAAGGCACTGAAGGGAATCGGTGAGAGGAAGGCAGAGAAGATTATTGCGACGCTGAAAGGGAAGGTGGCAAAATTTGCGTTGATGCCTGAGGTTGAAGTACCGGTGGGTATTGCGGAAGATTTCAGCAAAGAGGTGGAGGATGTGCTTGTGAATCAGCTGGGGCATAAACCTATGGAGGCGCGCAAGATGATCGAGGAGGCTATGAAGAGGAATCCCCGTATCTGCTCGTCTGAAGAGCTGTTCGAGGAAGTGTATCGGGGGCAGGGGCAATGATTCATGAAGAAGGGGATCCCCTCTCCGAGATCCTCAAAGAAAAAAGTTCCCTGGACGAAGACGCGATAACCCTCAGGCCCAGACGGCTCAGCGAGTATATAGGACAGGATAAGATCGTAGAGACACTGAAGATCGCCATCGAGGCGGCACTGCAGAGGAAAGAACCCCTGGACCATATTCTCTTCAACGGACCTCCCGGTCTGGGAAAGACCACATTGGCCCATATCATTGCCAACGAGATGGGCAGCAAAATCATCACTTCATCCGGCCCTGCCCTGGAAAAGGGCGGTGATCTCATGGGTATCCTCACTCATATGGAAAAAGGAGACGTGTTTTTCATCGATGAAATTCACAGGATCCCGAAGATAGTAGAGGAATTCCTCTATCCTGCCATGGAAGACTTTGCGGTGGATTTTATATTCGACAAAGGGGTGCACGCGAGGACCCACCGGTACAGGCTCGAACCCTTCACCCTCATCGGCGCGACCACGAGAGCAGGACTTTTGTCTTCCCCCCTGAGAGAACGCTTCGGGATCACAAGGGACCTCGACTTCTATGATGACAAGGACCTCGTTCAAATTGTGAAGCGTTCCTCCGCCATACTGGGAGTGACTATCGAGCAGGATGGCTCTTATGAGATAGCCAGGAGGGCAAGGGGCACCCCAAGGGTTGCGAACAGGTTGTTGAAACGTGTGCGCGATTATGCACAGGTGAGGGCGCAGGGGAAAATAACAGGACAAGTGGCCAAAGAGGCGCTTGCTCTGGAGGGAGTGGATGAGGAAGGGCTTGGGGAGACCGACCGGAAGCTTCTGAAAACCACTATTCTGAATTATAAAGGGGGCCCGGTGGGGATCGAGGCACTTGCTTCTACTCTCCAGATAGAGACGGACGTGTTATTGGATGTGGTGGAACCATATTTATTGAAGTCAGGTTTTATCATAAGGACATCCCACGGCAGAAAGGCTACGGAAAAGGCTTACCACCTCCTCAATATCCCCCATAAGGGTGAGATGGGATTATTTGAAGGGGCAAAAGGGAAAAAGCATCCGTAGAGGTTCTCTTTGGGTATCGCATGCCCTCTCTTCTTGCCCCCTCCATGTGATTTTATGGGAAAAAAGCTACCTGTGACTTTCCAGGGTTATTAGTCTCCCCTGAAAGATTGTTGCTGAGCGAGGCAGCTGTTTTTGATATAATAAGCTGCGATACGTGATCCTTTGCGGATGAGAGAAATAGAAGAGATTTCCCCTGTTACTGCGTATGAATAGGGAGCATGAGAGAGAACAGTAAATCATCGGTACGAAATCTGGTTGATCCGGCCACCCTTCTGATCGTTATTATAGCCTCGATTTTCGCATCAGGCGCTCTTGTTCACCTCATTCTGTCAATATTTCCCCCTTTATCCATAGAGAATTTCGCGCTTCTGGATGCTGCCATACTCACCATTATCCTTTTCCCTGTTATGTATTTTCTTGTATTTAAGCCATTCAGGGCATACATCGAAGATCGCAGGCGATCTGAGGAGGCGTTGCTGATGAGCGAAGCGAGGTATCGTTCCCTGGTGGAGAGTACGGATGATTCAATCTATCTTGTGAACAGGAAGTGCGAATACTTGTTTATGAACGCGAAGCACCGGTCAAGGCTGGGTTTTTTCGGTGAGGAATATATGGGGAAGGCGTACGGTGACTTTCATTCGCCGGAGGAGACGGGGGGATTTCGTGAGGACGTGGAGAGGGTATTTGAGACCGGGGAACCGTTGCAGCATGAACACAGAAGTCAACGGGACGGCAAATATTTTCTCCGCACATTAAGCCCTATCAGAGGACTGCAGAAGGAGATTGTGGGCGTGAGCGTGGTTTCCAAAAACGTCACTCAATTAAAAGACTGAAAAGACGACTTTCGTACAGGCCGCCTTTCCCTTTACCTGTTTTCCGGCAAGGAACCCGACGCAGGATTTCCGTGATCAATGCTCTCCCTGGAACCTGAGGGAGACTCTCCATTATTTTAACAGTGACCTGAAGATTCTCAGTATATTGAGCCTCCAGCCTTTTATGGGCCAGTCAAGCTCGCGCTTATCGCAGAGGGAAGCGAGGGTGTTGAGGTGAAGGATTTCTGTCCTTGTTGCGTCATCTATCTGTCCTGAACTATCGATATGTTCAATGAGGACCTTTGCCTTCTCTATATGCTCTCTTATCATCGAGGCCTTTTCTTTTCCAATGACCTGATATTTTTCTTTTATGTCGAGGAGCATGAGGGCTCCGTCATACGTGGCCTTCACAATATCTTCCCTTGTCATCCATTCCGTCTCGTAATTGAGGGTATATTTCCAACTCGGCATGAGCATGGCCTGCCGGTGCTCCTTAAGGGTCTTGTAGAGAAGGCGGTAGCCGAATTTCTCCGGTTCCTCAAAGATGCTGCTGCCGGGGTCTATGAAGGGCGCAAGGGGCGCTATCATGGGAAGGAGCCGCCTGGTCCCGCCGAATTTCCGCAAAAGCTCTTCACAGTATCCCACGGTCTCCATGACCGACCGGTAATCCTGGTAAGGCAGGCCAACCATGAAGAATATGTCAATCCTTTTGCAGCCGGCATCAAGGAGCGTTGCGATCATCTGCTCCAGCTCTCTGTTTTCATAGTGTTTCCCAAAGGCCTTCCTGATCTTTGGGTCGTGTGATTCCGGGGACACCTCGACATTAAAGTTTTCGATACAATCAGCGACCTTTCTGATAAAGGTTTCGGGGGGAGGGGTAAAGAACTCGACGGTCAACTCGTTTTTTATCCGGTACTTCTTGACTGCATCCAGAAATCTTCCGGCATAATCCTCCTTGGCCTGCAGCAGGTCTCCTATCACCATGACCGGGGCGCCCGTGTACTCAGAGATCTTTCTGATATCTTCTGCAAGAAGTTCAGGAGACCTGAAACATGGTTTTTCTCTCATGCAGACCCTCTTGAAAGAGGAGAGGGAGCCTGCGCACGAAGCACAGTTATGGACGCATCCCCTGCATTGGAATACCGCGGTAACAGGATAACTGAGCCAGTACCGGAAAGGGATATACCCTGACGGGTCCCGGTATTTTATGGCCATCTTGAGAAGATGAAGGTAATCAAAATTGATGTCATCGAGGTTCTCCGGCCTGTTGGAAAGCTCATTTGTGATGACCTTTCCGCTTCCGTCCCTCCATACAAGGTTTGGTACGCTCTCAAAGCCGGTCCCGGATTTTATCGCCTGCATCAGCATCCGCAGAGGCTCTTCTGCAGAGTCGCCGAGCACGATGAAATCCACGAAGGGATAGTCCGCCATGATCTCATTGTGATAATAGGTGGCAGAGAGCCCGCCGAGAATGACCGGCTTTCCGGGATGATGCTTCTTTAACATTTCCGCAAGGCACAGGCTTCCGTCCGCGTGGGGGAGCCAGTGGAGGTCAATACCAAAGGCAAGCGCATCCAGCTTTTTTATGAATTTCTCGGGGTTGAAGGATTCAGCCCTGAGCATCTTCATGGCAAGGTTTACGATCCTCACCGGTATTCCGTGACGGTGAAGATAGTCGGAGATAGCGAGAAAACCGATGGGATAAATCTCAAAGATCGAAGAAGACGGTATCACATCGCTCATGGGACCGTAAAAACCCGGCCGCTCGCGGAATCTGAAGACAGTGGGGGGATGAAGGAGGATCAGGTCAGGTCTGGGCCTGAAGAGGTTGCGCATTACAGTTTCAGCTCCTTTATTAATCCTTCTCCTATTTCCCTCAAGGCATTCTTCCCTTTTATCTCTTTCAGCGAGAAGGGAAGCTTTGCGACCGGTAATCCATCTGCCAGCCTTATGAGATCTGCCAGATATCTTTCCTGCATTTCCTGCAGGGTCCTGAATGACGGAGAGTCGGGATCCTTGATCACCCTATTGATAATCATACCCTGGAGAGTGATGTGGTACTCCCTGAGGGTTTCAACTACCCTTCGGGCCTGTTTGAGCACAAGCGCTTCAGGGTTAGCGACAACGACGAAGGCTGCGCTGCGGTGAATATATCGGGAGATCCTCTCCGATGCTGCAATCCATTCATCCATGATTTGCGCGATAGACCTTTTCCCTGTGATCTTTTTCCCGATTTTGTCCAGACCCTCGAAGACCCTGGAGCCAGCGCTGAGATGGTTCCTTATGTATGTCGGCATATTGAGGAGATTCAGTGTTTCCCCCGCAGGTGCAGTATCCCAGACAATACGATCATAGGTGCTGGTCTCAGCCATATCTACAATGAGGTCGAGCATGGTTTCCTCCCTCAGGGAAGGGGCAGAACCGATATAGTCCAGCAGCTGGTGGCGTGACTCGTTGTCCAGCCCTTCCACATCTATGAGATGAGAGAGTATCTCGTAAAAATCAGGGCCGAACTGTTTCTTCCACCTGTTCAGGATGGCGTCATCACTTATCTCAACAGCGTCGAGACGCTTCTCTATAGATCTGATGGTATCCCCTATCTCTTCTTCAAAGATGTCAGAAAGGGAAGGGGTCGCATCTGACGTTATGATCAACGTCTTCTGTCCGGACGACGCGAGCTGCAACGCAGCGGCCGCCGAACAGGTAGTCTTGCCCACACCGCCTTTGCCCCCGAACATAATCATAGGTCTGCAAATCAAATCTCTTTCCACAGCGGTTCATTTTACCTCATATAATGAGGAAAAGCCATGGTGTTTGAGTATATTTGCAGATCCTCCCCATTCACCTTTTGCGAAAGGGGAGCGAATACGCGGTAGTTCCCTTACATCGCTTTTCCGGATCGCAGTCTTTCCAGCTCCTTCTGAATCGGCCACTCAGTTAAGGCAAACCAGATGAAGAGGATGACGTTTACTCCAGGGACGAAAAGGAGAACAATCTGGAGGCCTGAATAGCCGGCCTTCCTGAAAATGAGGACCATGAGCAGGGCCCATATAATAAAACCTAACAGAGCGAAAAATCCCATGACTCCCTCCTTAATGTGGTAGTGAGCTATATTTTAGACGAGATAATAATAATTTTAAACAAGCGGCGGGAGTCAGTGGCTATGGCCAATGCCCTGGTTCCAAGCTGCGGGCGTTCGCCTCCAGATGGAGCGGCTTGTTGGGCGACCAGCCGCGAGGATTAGCCCTTCGGCAAAATCTTTGCGGCAAACGACTGGGCGACGATCTTACCGTTCTGAACGACGAAAGTGTCTGTCGCCAGGTCGTAACTATTGTCGGCCGTCTCGGCGGTCCACAAAATATAGGCATATTCACCTTTGAGCGACTGGTGATTCAATTCAAACGAGGAACCAGGCTTTGAGAACTCTGCCAACAGACCCTCGAATAACGGTCTGATAGCGTCGACTCCCACTAACGGTCCTTTGGGCGTGAACAGAATCGCCGTGGGAGCGTAGTCGGAGAGGATGCCATTGAGGTCGCGCCTGCCAAAGCACTTCAGATGGTTCTCCAGGACTTCTTGTGTCGTATTCATTCTTACCACTCCTTTCTCGGTTTCTGTTCTATTGACTGCAGGCACTCACTGAAAATGGGAACTATAAGCAAGATCCATGTAATATGACCTAAGAGAGCGAAAAAGCCCATAACACCTTCCTAAGCTATATTTTATAACAGAAAACAGTAATTGCAAACAGGTGGCAAGAGTGAGGTGCTCTGTGTCAATGCGAAACTAAGCCGTGTTGATGAAGCGAGTGGGAGAACGCCGGGCATGAGCCGCGCCGCCACAGAGCTTTACGGAAAAATGACCGACGCTATTCGGCGTCGGTCTCAATGCCTTTGTTGTATGCTGGCTTGATTTCATCCTCTATTTCCGCCGATGAAGAAACGGCAATAGAGTAGAAAGATCTATGTTGAATAAAACAACAGCGGCCAACAAATATACAAGCAAATTAAGAGGGACTATCGTGAGCAGAAGAATTACTCGTTTCTCATTTGGTATGGGGTCTTTCCATATCTCTGTTTTTACGCCGAACAGATATCTGGTCTCGTTTCCGCTTTCCGTTCTTTTGATGTCCCGATAAATGTTTCTTGACATCCTAACCGCGTATACCAGGACCATAATACCGACCAGTATTCTGCCCACACTATTATCCTTTAATCTGTCTCATTTTTTGTGCATACAACAATGTTATTAAGCGACATATGGAAGTTTAGCAGAATAAGGTGATTTTGTAAAATAAAAGTAGACATAACACCTTGATATCATTATACAAATATGTCGCTCGTCACAACAAAAATAGTGCATAGCGTCATCCAAGGGGGCCCGTGCTGATCAATGTGCGCTGAGTCAGGGCCTGAAATAGATTCTGTCGAAGTTCAGGATCAGGAGAGCTATGACGATTTGGATGATGACCCCGATGACGAGCGAGGAGATGAAATTCAGCCGTGGTGAAAGGAATATGACCGTGAGGATGAAAATCATCCAGGGGATGATCATTATAGTAAGTCCTTTCGCGTATGCCAATACCGCGGTCTGGCCGGCATTAAAATAAATCAGCAGGAATGTGCTTATAGTGATTATCGGGAGCGTGCCGACAAATGCGGCGAGCAAACCTTTGGAGTTATTCGCGAGATAGGTGACCGCACTCGTAATTATCCCACCGAACAGGAAATAGAGCAAATATTTCGATACCATAGCGTTAACCTTCTCCTGCTTATAATTATAACAATTAAGAGCAACTGTCTGCTGTGAGGGAGGATGAAACGCGAGAATCTTCTTAAACCTTTTCCCCTTTCTCTTGTCTAACCTGATAAGAGAGGTATAATGGGAGAGAGGTTGTATTCGTTCCCATGGAACGAAGGAGGAGAAATGAAGACTATTGGTGAACATAGAGTGCAGCAGCTTCTTATGCGGTGGTTGTTCCTATCAGCAGCAGTGGCAATGGCTGTTCTGGTAACTTGGGGAGTTTCTGGAGCAGAATGGGTCTGGCCCCAGGAGATTGCGGATCAGGAAGGCAAACTCACGGTGTATCAGCCCCAACTCGAACTTTTTAAGGCTGACAGAATAAATGCCCGTGCGGCAATGGCCCTGCAGCGGAAAAACGAGAAAGAGCCTCACTATGGTGTCTTCTGGTTTTCTGCCCGCGTGATGACTGACCTTGATACGCGTACTGTGGAATTCGCTGACGTGAAGGTTGCCAATATCAAGTTTTCGAGTGCAGCCACCGATGAGGACAGACAGTTTGCCCAATCGCTCGTAAGCAGAATGGCAACCCAAGCACCTATGTCCATGTCCCTTGACCGGTTTCTCACAATGGCTTCGGCAGTTGAACGGGAAAAGGCGGCATCGGATGAGATCAACAACGATCCCCCGAAGGTCCTTTTTGCCACAACCCCCACAGCCCTGATTATCATCAACGGCAAGCCCATTCTGAGAGAGGTCACTGGTACAAGTGTCCAGCGGGTGGTGAATACGCCCTATGTAATGCTCTATGATCCCTCTTTGAAAATGTATTACCTTAAGGGAGGGAGCATATGGTATGCTGCCGCTGATGTGAAAGGGCCCTGGGAGACGACTTCATCTCCTCCCTCTTCCGTGGTATCTGCAGCCCGACAGATCGCAGAACCTGAAGACCCCGCCATTAAACAGTCCTTGGCGACAAAGGCAAATGTCGTTCCCCGTATTATTGTTGCCACAGAACCCTCTGAGTTGATTGTTACAGAGGGCGAACCAGAGTATTCCGTAATCACGGGCACGGACCTTCTGTACATACGAAACACCCCGAACGACGTCTTCATGGATATCAAATCCAACCAGTATTATGTGGTGCTTGCGGGACGATGGTACAGGAGCCCTTCATTGAGCGACGGACCCTGGGCATATGTGCCTTCCCAGAAGCTCCCCGCAGCCTTTTACCAGATTCCTGCCAGCTCCGAAAAAGGACATGTCCTCACCTTTATCGCTGACACCAAGCAGGCAGAAGAGGCGGTGATGGAGGCCCAAATTCCCCAGACAGCGGCAATCAAACGGAGCGAGGCCAGGATTGAGGTCAGCTATGACGGCGCACCCAAGTTTGAGCGAATACATGGTACTGACATTGACTTTGCGGTCAACACAAGCTCTCAGGTGCTCAGGATACGAGACAGGTATTATGCATGCCAGCAGGGGGTATGGTTTGTCTCCGACTCCCCATCAGGACCGTGGGTGGTCTCGGATTACCGTCCCCAGGATGTGGATTCCATCCCTCCTGACAGCCCGGTCTATAACGTGAAGTATGTATATGTGTACGACTCGACCCCTGAGGTGGTCTATATGGGGTACACCCCCGGCTATCTGGGAAATTATGTGTATAATGGCTCAGTGGTGTACGGCACCGGATATTACCATCCGGGGTGGTGGGGAAGTGTCTATTACCCTTCACCCATCACGTGGGGCCTCTCGCCCTGGTACTATCCTTACTACGGCACGTGGGGCTTTGGGGCAGGCTTTGTGTCAGGGACTTTTTTCGGTTTCGCAACCGGCGTAATCGCCTCTCCTTGGTGGGGCTGGGGAGGCTGGTGGGGCCCTTGGTGGGGTTGGGGAGGCAGTTGGTGGGGCTGGGGTGGATCGTGGCGCCATGGGCATGCAAATGTGCATGGCAATATACACCGTCCCGGGTTCCACGGACACAGGCCGGGGCCAGGCGTGCATTCACGTAACATGTATGATCGGCCCGGAAGACAGGCCTGGAATACCCAGAGGCTGAGAGGGGTCAGGCCTGATCATCGTTCTGGGACCGCCAGAGATACCCGGGTTGAGCGGCCAGCTCCAAGGGGTGTAAGAGAGCCGGGGATGAGTACACGGCCAGGGAGTTCCAGGGATTCACAATATACTCAGAGATATGGCGGAAGCGGACAGGGCAGGGTTGACCGGTCTTACGGAACTGGAAGGACAAGGGAGAACAACGTCTTTTCTACCCGTGACGGTAATGTGTACCGCAGGACAGATAGAGGATGGGAGCAGCGAAATCGTGGGACATGGACCCGGCCTGATTCCAGTGAACGCTCCGGCTTTTCACGCAGCCAGCCCGGTCTCGAGAGGGATCACTACATTCGCTCCCGGAGTTTGGAAAGGGGAAGCAATGTCCCGAGTTCCGGTACCTATCGTGGGGTGAGTCCCGGTTCCGGAGGACAGCGGTCAGGTGGTTTCAGCAGGGGCACCCCTGGTGGAGGCAGCAGCGTGAGGGGAGGAAGCCCCGGAGGAGGGAGTTTCAGCAGGGGTGCTCCCGGTGGAGGTAGCAGCATGAGGGGAGGGAGCCCCGGAGGAAGTTCAGCGGGAGGAGCCTCCAGGGGAGGCGCACCAAGTGGTTCCGGCGGAAGAAGGCGTTAATCGCGCCGAGATTATATGCTTACAATCTTTCCCTCTCGTATGAGCAGCAGGTAGTCTGCGAGTCTTTCTGCCTGTGCCTTGTCGTGAGTGGTGATGATGACTATGGAGGGATGTTTATCTTTCATTTGCAGGATGATGTCCTCAATAATTTGTGTGTTT
>Ga0316601_100001951_pt1 | contig 10420 bp, 7 predicted proteins | sample OWC_soil_day5_no_FD_207663 | JGI IMG/M metagenome (GOLD analysis project Ga0316601, IMG submission 207663) | Wetland soil microbial communities from Old Woman Creek delta, Ohio, United States - OWC_soil_day5_noCT | ecosystem: Environmental > Terrestrial > Soil > Wetlands | place: USA: Ohio...
CGTTTTCACGAGATGCGTGGGGGATTGTCCTTGGCGGCTCGAGCGGTTTCGGTCTGGCCACGGCCCAGAAACTTGCTCAGCATGGGATGAACCTCTGTATTGTGCACCGCGACCGTCGCGGAGCCATGGCCCGTATCGAACCGGAATTCGACAAGATTCGGGCGGCGGGCGTGTCGCTGCTCACCTGCAATACGGATGCGCTGGATCCGGCGGCGCGCGGAACGATCCTCGATCAGCTTGCCGGCAAGCTGGGGGACGGTGGTCGCGTGCGCGTCCTGCTCCATTCCGTGGCCTTTGGCAACCTCAAGTTGATCGCACCCGCGAAGCCGCCGGCAGCCGATTCGCGCCAAGCGCTGGCTGCCGCGCTGGGTGTCGACCTCGAGCGCCTGACCGCCGCCGTCGACGCGTTGTTCGACCAGGGCGTCGATGCGATGTACACGCTCGCCAGCCCGGTTGCATATGGGGCGGCATACATCGACGATGAAGATCTTGCCCGCACGATCCACAGCATGGGGACGAGTTTGCTCGGGTGGACGCAGGAGGTATTGCGACGCGGCTTGTTTGCGGGCGATGCGCGGGTATTCGGCCTCACCAGCGAGGGCAACGAAGTGGCATGGAAGGGTTATGCGGCGGTGGCGGCGGCCAAGGTTGCGCTTGAATCGCTCGTGCGCGCCATGGCGGTTGAACTGGCGCCGCACGGCATCCGCGCCAACGTCATCCAGGCCGGTATTACCGACACTCCCGCCCTGCGGGCGATTCCGGGCAGCAGCCTGCTGAAGGCGCAAGCGCGCCTACGCAATCCTTTTCACCGCCTGACGACTCCGCAGGATGTCGCCAACATCATTTACCTGTTGTCGCTTGACGAGGCGGCTTGGGTCAACGGCGAGATCATCCGCGTGGACGGCGGCGAGCACATTTCCGGGGGCATGCCGTGACGCTCTATCTGCACGGGCTGGGGCACTTCCACCCGGAGAACGAGATCACCAACCGGTTTCTGGAAGAGCTCGACATCGGCACCACCGAACAGTGGATCCTCGAACGCGTGGGCATCCGTTCGCGCCGGACCGCGCTGCGGTTGGACTACATTCGGGAGACCCGCAATCGCGACACGCGCGAAGCGCTCGGCGCGGCACTGTACACCCATGCGGAGACCGGACGGCGGGCGGCCGAGATGGCCCTGGACCGTGCCGGCGTCGGCAAGTCGGATATCGGCATGGTGATCGCCGGATCGTCGGTGGTGGACATGGTGACCCCGGCCGAGGCGTGCAACATTGCGGGTGCCCTCGAGATGGAAGTGCCCGCTTTGGACGTCAACTCCGCCTGCACCAGTTTCTACGCCAGTCTCTACCTATTGTCCCTTATGCAGCCGGAGCGACTGCCGCCCTACGTCCTCCTGGTTGTCCCGGAAGCCATTACCCGGTCGGTCGACTACAACGATCGGTCATCCGCGGTGCTCTGGGGTGACGGCACCGTGGCGGCCGTGGTTTCATCCCGCGTGCCGAGCCGGGCACGGATCCTCGGCAACACCCTGACGTCAAGCCCCGCCGGCGCCGATAAGGTTACGGTGCCGCGCGTCGGGCACTTCAAGCAAGAGGGGCGCCAGGTCCAGATGTTCGCGATCAAGAAGACCGTCGGAATGCTCAAACACCTGCAGAAGCAGCACCACCAGGAAGGGCGCACCCTGCATTTCGTCGGCCATCAGGCCAACCTCCGGATGCTCGAGAGTGTCTGTCGCCAGTGCCACGTTCCGCCGGAGCGGCATCACAAGAATGTCGAATGGTTCGGCAATACCGGTGCGGCCTCGTCAGCATCGGTCATCTCCATGAACTGGGAACGCTGGACCGATACCGACGACATCGCGGTCGTCGGGGTGGGTGCCGGCCTGACTTGGGCGAGTTATCTGCTGCGATTCGGGGGCGAGGCATGACCTACGAGGAGTTCTGCTCCCAATCGAGCTTCGCGTTGGTCGAGCTGCTCGCCTTCGCGCACGGAACGTTGGTCGATGCCGCGCCGGAGGGGTTTCTCGCGCGCCTGCCGGCGCCGCCGATGCTGATGGTGGATCGCATCCTCGAAATCAAGCGCCAGGGGGCGCGCGGCCGGATCGTGGCCGAGCGGGACATCCGCGTCGATGATTGGTTCTTCCAGTGCCACTTCGTCAGCGATCCGGTCCAGCCCGGCTGCCTCGGGGTCGATGCCGTCTGGCAACTCCTCGGCTTCTATTGCACGTGGAACGGGGGGCTCGGCAGCGGGCGTGCGCTCGGCTGCGGCGAGGTCGAGTTTGCCGGGCAGATCCGCCCGCACGACCGCACAGTGCGCTATGAGGTGGATGTCTTGCGCTGCGCAAGCCTACCGAAAACGGGTTCGACGATCGTCATCGGCGATGCCACGGTGCAGATCGACGGCGAACGCATTTACACCATCAAACGCGCCAAGGTCGGGCTGTTTCGCGATCTCGATTACCGCGACTATCCCCGTCCGTCGGCACGCTCGCGCGGCGGGCGGCTGGGAAGTGAGACGTGATGAACGCGCCACAGCCGCCTGTAAAAGGGGACCTATTGACGCCTGCGGAAGTGCTGGCGGCGATTCCGCAGCAGGATCCCTTCCGCTTCGTCGACGACATTCTGGAGATCGATGACGACCACATCGTTGCCAGCTATCGTTTCCGTCCCGAGGCGGATTTTTATCGCGGCCATTTCCCCGGGCGCCCGATCACGCCGGGCGTGCTGCTGATCGAGTCGATGGCGCAGGCCGGTGTCGTGGCGTTGGGTATCTACTTGTTGGCGAAGGAACGGGGGCGTGCCGCGGCACGTGACGTCGTCACGGTGTTTACCGACGCCACGGTCGAGTTCTCCGGCGTCGTGCGCCCGAACGAGCGGGTCATCATTTCGGGGCGCAAGCAGTTTTTCCGGCGTCTCAAGCTGCGCTCGCAAGTGGAGATGCGTCTGGAAGACGGCACGCTGGTGTGTGCCGGGCAGCTTGCTGGCATGGGGGTAGAGAAATGACACAACGGGCTGTCGTGACGGGGTTGGGGGTGATCGCGCCCAACGCCAACACTGTGGCCGACTTTGCGCAAGCGTTGCGCGAGGGGCGCTCAGGCATTCGCGCCGTCGAAAAACTCACGCAGCTGAATTTCGGCTGCCAGGTCGCCGGCATCCCCCAGGGCATCGACGCCCTGGCGCAATCGTATTTCGGCGAGGCCGAACTGCTGGCGATGAATTCGAACCTACGGTACGCGGGCATCGCGGCGATTGATGCCTGGCGCGATGCCGGATTCGAACGCCCAAGCCCCGAGGACGACGATGTGCATTGGGACACTGGCGCCATTCTCGGCACCGGCACCGGCGGTCTGGATACGATGGGGGAGAAGATCGTGCCGCTGACCGATGCCGGCAAGGTGCGCCGTCTCGGCAGTACCATGGTCGAGCAAGTCATGAGCAGCGGCATTTCGGCCAAGGTTGCCGGCTTGCTTGCTCTCGGCAATCAGGTGAGCAGCAACTCGAGCGCGTGCTCCACGGGCACCGAGGCGATTGTCGAGGGCGCCATGCGTATCCGGCACGGATTGGCGACCCGCATGCTTTGCGGGGGTTCGGAAGGTTCGAGCCATTACATCTGGGCCGGATTCGACGCCATGCGTGTGCTCTGCCGGGCGTTCAACGACGCGCCCGAACGCGCCTCGCGGCCGATGAGCGCATCGGCTGCCGGCTTTGTGCCAAGCGCCGGCGCCGGGGTCGTGCTGCTGGAGAGTTTGGACAGCGCGCTGCAGCGCGGCGCACGGATCTATGCCGAGGTTGTGGGGGTGGCGGTCAACTGCGGCGGTCATCGTGGTGGTGGCAGCATGACCGCACCCAACCCGGACGGCGTCCGCCGCTGCGTTCGCGCGGCGCTGGCGGACGGGAATCTCCGACCCGATCAGGTCGACGCCATCAACGGCCACCTGACGGCCACCGGCGCCGACCCGAACGAGGTGCGGGCCTGGGCCGCGGCGCTGGAACGGACACCGGACAATTTTCCCCCCATCGTTTCGACCAAGTCGATGATCGGACATGCCCTCGGGGCGGCAGGTGCGATCGAATCGATCGCCAGCATCCTGATGTTGCATCACGGGTTCATTCACCCGTCGCTCAACTGCGAGGATGTGCATCCGGAGATTCTCCCCTATGCCGACGCCATTCCCCATACCGTGCGTGAAGCGCCCACCCTGCGGGTCATGGTCAAGGCGGGATTTGGCTTTGGGGACGTCAACGCCTGCGCCGTCTTCCGCAAGTGGGAAAATTGAACAACACAGGGATCGAAGAAGAGGAGAACCACATGGAACGAACCGAAGTGCAGCAGAAGGTGGTGGCAATTCTGACACCGTATGTGAAGAACCAGGATGCGCTCGCCACACTCACGCCGGAAACCAGTATCCTCGAAGACCTCAAGGTCAACTCGGCGCGACTGGTCGACGTGGTCCTGGCCTTCGAGGACGAATTCGGCATTGAAGTGGCGGATGACGAAGTTGACGCGGTTGCCACCGTCGGCGACGCGGTAAACCTCATTTGCAGCAAACTCTAGCAACACTGCCCGAGAAGAAGGCGGCGCTCTCCCGGCGCCGCCGGTTTGCACTCGTCGTACAGCGGGAGGTCGGCCGAGTGCTCAGTCCGATCTGGATCCCTGCGGTCTGCGCACTGATGCGCTTTTGGTTCCGCTACCGCATCGACGACGTGGCCGCTGCGCGGCGCAAGTACCAGGAGATCCGACGAACGCACCAAGGGCCGCTGCTCATCTGTGCCAACCACCTGACGATGATTGACTCCGCCGTCATCGCCTGGGCGCTGGGATCCGCATGGTGGTACCTCTGGCACTTCTCGGCGGTGCCGTGGAACATGCCGGAACGGAATAATTTCGCCGCATCGCTGGCGGCGCGCATGCTGGCGTACATCATGAAATGCCTGCCGGTGGTGCGTGGCGGCCCGCGTGCCGACGTCACCAACACCCTCAACGCGTTCATCGCGATCGTCGCCGGCGGCGAGGCGGGCCTGCTCTTCCCGGAAGGCGGCCGGAGTCGCGAGGGGCGCGTGGACATCGATGCGACGGCCTACGGTGTCGGCCGGGTCGTGCGCGAATTGCCGGGCTGCCGGGTGCTGTGCGTCTACCTGCGTGGCGCGCGCCAGGACACGTTTTCTGACGTGCCGGCCCGCGGCGACCGTTTTTACGTCAACCTGCGGCTCATCGCCCCCACCACAACCGCCACCGGGCTACGCGGCGATCGCGAAGTTGCGCGCCGCATCGTGCAGGAACTGGTGGACATGGAGCGACAGTACTTTGATGGTCGGTAATGACGTCGTCGACCTGGCGGATCCGCAGTGCCTGCCGAGGGGAACCCACCCGCGATTCGACCAACGGGTGTTTGCGCCGAGTGAGTTGCACATGATGCACGCCAGCGCGACGCCGGCGCGCCTGCGCTGGATGCTCTGGGCGGCCAAGGAGAGCGCCTACAAAGTCCTGCGCAAGCGGGACCCCGCGGTCGCCTTTGCGCCGCGGCGCTTTGTCGTCGAGCCGCACGACTCCGGCGCCGGACGCATGTCGGTCCACGGCACCGTGACGTGCGCGGGGAACCGCGTCGCGTTCCGTGGCGTCATCGACGGCGAGGCGCTGCACGTGGTTGCCGCCGACGCGGCGCCCCGTTCCTTCGAGGTGGTGGCGGCGGTGGTCGAAGCCGCAACGCATGAGCCCGGGGTCGCCGTCCGCCGGGTCGCGGCGGCCGCGCTTGCGGACCGGCTTGGGGTGCCGGCGAACGACCTGCGCATCGTCCGGCAGGACCGCATCCCGCGCCTGCAACTGCGCGGCGCGCCGCTGACGATCGATCTGTCGCTGTCGCATCACGGCCGCTTTGTGGGCTTCGCGGCGCTGGTCCCTTGCTACGGAGGTGGAATGTGACCGCCGCTCCCATCCGCTGCCTGGGCATTGTCAATCGCGGCGAGGCCGCGATGCGGTGCCTGCGCGCGGTCAAATCCTTGCGGGCCATCGAAGGGAGCACGCTGAAGGCGCTGGCGCTGTACACGGAGATCGATCGGGAAGCACCGTTCGTGCGGCATGCCGATCTGGCCGTGGCGTTGCCGACACGTGGCAGCGGGGTCACTGCCTATCTCGACCGTGATGGTGTCCTCGCAGCGCTGCAACGCGGCGGTGCCGACGCGGCGTGGCCCGGCTGGGGATTTGTGGCCGAAGATCCGGAGTTTGCCGACCGGGTGGTTGCGGCCGGCCTGTGCTTTCTCGGGCCGAGCGGCGCCACCATGCGAGCACTCGGCGACAAGATTGCCGCCAAGCGGTTGGCCGAACGCGCCGGTGTCCCGGTTGCCGCATGGAGCGGTGGCGAATTGACCGACGTCGACGCCGCGCTGCGCCATGCCCAAACGCTGGGTTTTCCGTTGGTGATCAAAGCGGCAGCCGGCGGTGGCGGTCGCGGCATCCGCATGGTGGCGAGCGAAGCCGAACTCGCACCCGCGTTTCGGTCCGCCGCCGGTGAAGCGCAGTCCGCGTTTGGCGATGGGCGGCTATTTCTCGAGCGGCGCATCATCGGCGGCCGTCATATCGAAGTGCAGATCGCCGGCGACGCGCACGGCCAGGTGCTGGCGTTTGGCTGCCGTGACTGTTCCGTCCAACGTCGCCACCAGAAAGTGCTGGAGGAAGCCCCGCCGCCGCACCTTGCCCCCGCGGATATCGAGGGCCTGGAAGCCGCCGCCGTGCAACTGGCCCGGCTCGTCGGGTACTGCGGCGTCGGGACCGTGGAGTTTCTGGTGACCGACGCGGGATTCTACTTTCTCGAGGTGAACCCACGGCTCCAGGTCGAACACGGCGTCACCGAAGCCCTCACGGGCGTCGACCTCGTGCAGCTGCAAATCCGTATTGCCCGCGGCGAGCCGCTACCGGCGGTCGCACCGCCCAGCCGTGGCGCGGCGATCGAAGCGCGCGTGTGCGCGGAAGATCCGGACGCGGGCTTTCTTCCCGCGCCGGGTCGGGTTGTCCGTTTCGACCCGCCTCTGGCCCCGGGTGTGCGCGTGGACACCGGAGTGGTTGCGGGCAGCAGCGTCCCGGCTGACTTCGATTCCCTGATTGCCAAAGTGATTGCCATGGGCGACACGCGCGAGGAGGCACGGCTGCGGCTGGTCTGCGCGCTCAGTGATCTCGAACTGGTGATTGCCGGTGGTGCCACCAACAAGGGGTATCTGCTCGATCTGCTGGGAGCGCCAGAATTCTGCGCCGGCACCGTCGATACCACGTGGTTGGACCGTTGGGGGGTCACCCGGCGGCGCGACCAGTTTGCAGTCGAGGCGTTGCTGGTCGCAGCCATCCTGGCATACCAAGAGGCTCGCCGCACGGCGCGGCGGAATTTCTACGCGGATACGGCGAATCTGCCGCTCTCGCGCGTGCCGACATCGAGCGGACAACAGATCGATTTGCGGTACGGCAGTGAAGACTATCGCCTGCAGGTGTTTGCGCGCGGTGGCCGGCGCTATCGCGTCTGCTTGGACGACCACGCGGTCTTCGCCACCTTGCGTGAAGACGGTCCGCAGGCGGCTCGTCTCGCCATCGGCTCGCAAGTGCTGCGCGTCCTCTACGACGTCAGCGATGCGAGCATCCGTGTCGAGATCGAGGGGCGTCCACACCGGTTCGGGCGGCAGACCGCCGGGCAGGTGTCGGCCGGTGCGCCCGCACTGGTCATCGCCTTGCATGTGCGGCCCGGCGAGCAGGTGGCGGCGGGGCAACTGATTGGGCTGCTGGAAGCCATGAAAATGGAGGTCGCGGTGCATGCGCCCGTGGCCGGCACGGTCAAAGAGGTGTGCGTGCGCGCCGGCCAGCAGGTGGCGGCGGGTGACGTGCTGCTGGTCATCGAGCCAGCGTCGGACGCGACCGTCGATCAGCCGAGTGCGCGGCTACGGCTGCCGGACCAAGCCGACCCTCTCGCCCGGTTGTTCTCCCGGTCGGCCGGCGTGGAAGCGGATGTGCGCAATCTGGTCGCCGTCGACCGGACCGAGCCGGCGGCGCGGCAGGCGGTGATTGCCGCCGAACGCGAGGAGATCGGCAGTCTGTTGCTGGGCTACGATGCCGACCCCGGCCGAAACGAGCGGCTGCTCCGCCTCCTCGAGACGCCCATGCCCGACGGCCTCTCCAAGCCGTTCCGGCGCGAACTCGCCGCAATCCGGCACGAGCTGACCATCTTCTCGGACATCGAGCAGCTGTTCGTGCGCACGCCGCGCCCCGGTGCCTCGGGTGGGCTGCGTCCGTCCAATGAGGCCCGGCTACGCATCTACATCCGCCGCATCCGGGCAGGCGGTGCCGGTTTGTCCGAGGGCTTCCTCGCGCTACTGCGGAAGGCGCTCCGGCACTATGGCGTGTTCGACATCGCACACAGTGATGCATTGGAGCGCGCCGTCCTGCGGCTGCTGGCGTCGCAACGCGGGGGTGATCTGCGCTACCAGCTGGCCACGGGGATTTTGCGGCGCGTGATTGCGCTGGCGCAGTCGGGCATTGCTCTCGGTGATGATGGCGACCTAGCCAAAGCGCTGACGCGTATTGCCCGTATGCGCGGGCAGGTGCCTGACGCGTTGGCGGACACCGCCATCGAGGCCCAGCATGTCATCTTCCAGGCGCCGGCATTGGCGCGGCAGCGCGCGCGGCGCGGACAGCCGCTGGATGCTTGGCTGACCGCCGCCGAGGCGACGTTCCGGCAGCCGCCCGAGTCGGTGTTGCGGCAACTTGCCTTGGCGCCGCAGGCGGTATTTGCCCGTGTGGAGCCGTGGCTGGCCGACACCGATCCGCAGCGCCGCGCGTTTGCCGTGCGGGCCATGCTGCGCCGACTGTATGCCCCGTGCGCAGCGCGCGCCGCCGGGCGCACGGCGCCGGCGCCCACGCCGGTGCAGCGACTGGAGTTCTCCGATGGGCGGATCGTGTACGGGAGCAGCTGCGACTCCGATGCCCTGTCTCGCACCGTGGCGCACCTCTGCGAGGCCGCCGCACAGGAGCCTTTGGGCGTCGAAGCGCTCGAGGTGATCGTGACAGTTCCCGCACGACAGGCGCCCGGAGACAACGACGCCGGCCACGCCGAGACCAGCGCCCCGGCCATCGCGGACGCGGAGTTGACGAGCGTACTGCCGGCCACCCTGCCTGCCCGCCGCTTGACCGTGACGATCGTACGGCCGGGGACCATGCCGTGGCACCGGACCTTCGTGACGGCGGCAACCGCCTTGGCGGAGCGCAGCGAACTGCACGGCATCCATCCGGAGGCCGCCACGCGCGTGGACCTGAACCGGCTGAGCTGCTTCGACCTCAAGCGGCTCGACAGTCCGGAGAATATTTACAGCTTCCACGGGCGCAGCCGGGAGATGCCGGGAGACGAGCGGTTCTTCGTCCTTGCCGACGTGCGCGGTCCGAGCGAGGAAAAGGCCGACGTGTCCGTGCACGTGGCAGAATTCGAGCGCGCGTTCGACGCTGCCACCCGGGCGCTGCGGGGCTTGCACGGGGCCCGCGACCCACGCCGCCGCTTGCACTGGAACCGCATCTCGGCGTTTGTGGCTGGCGCCGTGTCGCTCGATACGGCGGCGGTGGAACGCCTGGCCCAGCGACTCCGACCTGCAACACGGCGCCTCGGATTGGAAAAGGTCGTGGTGCGCATGCCCGTAGTTGATCCGCATGTGCCGGACCATGCCCGCATCGTTGAAATCGTCATCACCGATCCGACGGGCAGCAGTATGGAAGTGACGTGGCGCGAACCGCACCACGAACCGCTGCGCCCGGCCAGCGATTACGAACGCAGCGTGGCCGAGGCTCGACGGCGGGGCTTGGTGTATCCCTACGAGATCATCCGCATGCTCACGGGGCATGCCGGCGGCAATGGCCGTCCCGATGCGGCGCCGGGGGACCTGCCGACCGGCACCTTTGCTGAATACGATCTGGATCCGGACAGCGCGCATCCGGTGGCTGTCCGCGTTGCCGAACGGCCGTACGGCCGTAACGTCTGCTCGGTGGTCTTCGGGATCATTTCCACGCCGACGGACAAGGTGCCCGAGGGCATGCAACGCGTGCTGATTCTCTCCGACCCCACGGTCGACATGGGGGCCCTCGGCAAGGATGAATGCGACCGGCTCGTCGTCGCCCTCGATCTCGCCGAGCGTTTGCAGATCCCGGTCGAGTGGCTGCCGGTGTCGAGCGGCGCGCGGATCGCCATGAACAGCGGCACGGAGAATCTAGACGCGACTGCGCGCATGGTGCGCCGGATCGTTACCTTTACGCAGGCGGGCGGCGTGATCCACATCATCGTGCGCGGGGTCAACGTGGGGGCGCAAAGCTACTTTGACGCCCTGAGTACGATGCTGATGCATACACGGGGCGTGCTCATCATGACACCGGAAGCGTCCATGGTGTTGACCGGCCGGGCGGC
>Ga0316601_100001952_pt1 | contig 10419 bp, 7 predicted proteins | sample OWC_soil_day5_no_FD_207663 | JGI IMG/M metagenome (GOLD analysis project Ga0316601, IMG submission 207663) | Wetland soil microbial communities from Old Woman Creek delta, Ohio, United States - OWC_soil_day5_noCT | ecosystem: Environmental > Terrestrial > Soil > Wetlands | place: USA: Ohio...
AGAGAAGCGTGGCGAGAAGATGAGTTGTTTCTCGATAAGGCTGAAATAATCGAGCCTTCCTCCCAGGGTTACCTGAAAACCCGCGGGAAGGTGTTGGGAAAATTGAAGATACCCTGCACTCTTGTAGCCAATGGACGAGTAGTTGGACACATTGACATTCAATGTATCCCCGAACGACGTATAGTAATCGGGAAGGGCGATTGAACCATCAAACCGTACCCGTTTCAGGGACACGCCGCCCGACATTTCCGTTGCGCCATCCTTGGAAAGCTTAACCACTGCATCACCACGAAGCCCAGTCTCTCCTTCTTTGGACCTGTTTGTGAAGATCGGTTGCAGCAACGAATCCGTCTGGATGCCGTCGTAGGACACGAAGGATCTGCCCAGCGTCAGCGTGGCATAGCCGCGGCCGAAAAGCCGTTGCCAGGTCGCGCCGAACGCATACTGATTCTGCGCGGTGCCGAGGATTTGCGAGTTGTTATAGTAATCGTCGGCATCGTCATAAAAGTAATTCACGTCGTCAATGGCCCCGACACCGAGGACTGTGAGGGAGTTCGACGGGTCGAGTTTGAAGGTGGTCTTCCCAAAAAAGTCCCAGTACTCGGGGACAAAACTGAATCCCGCCGCGCGGAATATCAGATCCAGATAGCTCCTCCTCGCCGACAGCAGAAACGAACCCTTTTCCGTCACCGGCCCTTCAAGATTCAGGCCAAACTGGGTGGCCGAGACCGTAGCTTTTCCCCCCAGCCCGTCGGTTCGGCCATCGCGCAGGTCTATGCTGAGAACAGAGGACATTCTGTCCCCATACCGCACGCCGAACCCGCCGGTCGTAAAAGCCGTCTCACGAACGAAGTCGAGGTTGATGTAACTGAGCGGGCCGCCGCTTGCGCCCTGGGTGCCAAAGTGATTGATGTTCGGGATTTCGATGTTATCAACGATATAGAGGTTCTCCGATGGAGCTCCGCCGCGAACCACGAGGTCGTTCCGGCCCGGCTGGGCCTGTGCGACCCCCGGAAGCACGGAGATCGCCCGCACCACATCTTCAAATCCTCCCGGGGAACGACGAATCTCCTCATACGAGAGACGCTGTGCACTTACGACGGCATCAGGATTCTTCTGAAAGTAACTTGCCGTGACTTCAACCGTTCCGATTCCGACGGGTACCTGATCAAGCGCAACGACGACTTCGGTAGGCTTTCCCGGTTCGACGATGATATCACTGACGATCGTCGCCTGATAGCCGACAAGCGAACCGCGCAACTGGTAGGTACCGGCAGGCACGTTGCGGATGACAAAACGCCCGTCCACGTCCGTGCTGGCACCGAGCGTCTTTCCTAAAATCTGCACATTCGCCGCTGGCAGGGGTTCCTGGGTGACCTGGTCCCTCGCCACACCCGTAATCGAACCGGTCTGCGAAAATGCCATGGGAGAAAACACCATGAAGCTTAATAGCGTCGCGAGGAGAAGTCGCCCGAACATCGAAAATTCCCGAATTATGATAGTGGACTGAGTAATGCTAACAACACCCGCAGGGTCGTCGGGAGTTCCATTATAACGCCCAAATCGCTTAATTAGGCCAATAGGGCTTATTTTGGGCGTATTCCCGACGGCGCCCTGATCTCTCCCACCAGCTCGGCCTGCAGAGCATCATCCCGCAGACGGTTGAGATTGCGCGGATCCTTGAGGTCGGGACCAACGATCTTTTGGCCTATCGGCTTGCCCACCTGCACGGAGGCGACATAATTAGCGAAGAAAATGGCAGAGGCAGGATCCTCATCGATGCAGAGAGAGAGCGCCAGCGCAGCCGCGAACATATCGCCGCAGTGCATCGCGATGCCCCCTGCCAGCTTGTGCGCGCCGGGCGTCGGAAAACGAACGACCGTCCCCCGCCCTTCCCGCACGGTCACCAGCGCTGCTCCCCGTTCTCCAAGCGTGATGACGATATTGGGAAAGTCATTCCCCCATTTCTGCCCGATGCTCTCGGCAAGTGTCCTGAGATTCGCCCCAACACTCCAATCCATCCTGGGAAGGTGAACCACCCCTGCAGCCTCAACATCGTTCGGTTTGAAGAGGTCAACCTTCAGTCCCTCGAATTTCTCCCATTCACGTTTCGGGTCGACAACCACTCGAATCGGTTCCATCCCGTCGGAGGCACGGCGTTCAGCGACGCGGGCAATCCGCTCATTGAGGGCAACCATGACACGCCGTGAGAGAAAGCCCTTGCCGGTATCGCTGAAGAGAATGACATTGGACGCGTGGGCCTGCTGTTCCCACCAATCGAGGAAATCCCGCGTACAGATTTCTTTTTCCGCCCTCGCATGGGACGCACTCGCATCGGGGTCTTTATCCACCCGAAGGCGCAAATCAAATCGGTCGGCGGCCGGATCGTGCACATAGAATCGCAGACGGGTCACCGTCTGGACCCCGGGGAGCCGGATCTGTCTCGCCCGCACACCTGACGCAGCGAAGATCTCACCGACGCGATCCGCTTCCGGATCGTCTCCGGTTACCGTGACCAGGAAACTCTCCGCACCGAGCGCGCCCGCAAGTACACAGGCGTTACATGCCGCCCCCACGGAGCCAAAGTCGTCCCCGCCTGGGCGTACATCGACAATTGTCTCACCCGCATGAACCGCATGCAGACCGGCAGGAGCGGGATCGCAGAAAAATGTGCGGTCGAGGGCGATATCCCCCGCCACAAGGACCCTCTTGCCGTGAAAAAGGATTGGGTTCCTGAGGAACTGCTCAGTAATGGAATGTGTCTTCATCCGAACGTGTAAGATACGGACAGACGCGATCGAAAGCAAAGTCGTACTTGAAAAGCAGGCGCTGCTTCCGTATACTCTTTGCACAACTCCGGAGATACGTGCATGGTACGATTTGTGTTCTTCCTTCTGCTTCTTCCTATCCCCTTGCTGCCGGCACAGGAGACCGTCCCGCAGGCGGTGAAACTCATTGAAGCCAGGAACTTCGACGACGCGCGGGATATGCTTGGAAGGATTGTCGAAAGGAACGACACCGACGGCGAAGCGCACTTTCAGCTCGGCAGGATTCTGTTCGAGCACTTTCACGATCTGGACGCGGCGGAAGAGCATCTCGAACGCGCCCTGCAACTTGCCGACGGCCGTGCAGACTATCACTTCATGCTCGGCAGGGTCTATGGTGCCATTGCGCAGGACGGCGGCGTCTTTACCGGGATGAAATATGCCGGAAAGGTCAAGAGCGAATTTCTCCGTGCCGTGGAACTCGACCCGGACAACCGGGACTATCGGACGGGCCTCATGAGATACTATTACCGCGCACCTGCGATGGTCGGCGGAGGTGTGTCGAAAGCACGAGAACAAGCTGGCGCGATCCTGCGGCTTGACGCATACGAAGGACATCTGGCCTTCGCGGAGATCGCCACCCATGAGAAGAATTTTCAAGAAGCCGAAACTGAGTATAAGGCCGCGATCGCGGCGAGTCCTGCAAAACCCTTGGCATACTTCCGCCTCGGGTATGTCTACCTTGGCCAGAAGAGAATTGACGAGTCGATCTCAGAATTCCGGAAGTATGTGAAATACGCCCCGGATGACCCTAACAGTCATGACAGCCTCGGGGAGGCACTGCTGGAGCGGGGGAACATCGATGAAGCGTTGCATTCGTACCGGAAGGCGTTCGCGCTGAATTCCCGTTTCCCTTCTTCCTTGTACGGCATGGCTCTCTGCTACGACAGAAAAGGCGCAAAGGCCGAGGCTCTCGAGTACTATCAGAAATTCCTTTCACTCGACCCCGGAGGAAAATCGGCCGAAACGGCCCAAAAAAGGGTGGAAGAAATCAAAGACTAGAGGGCCCGCATGGAATCCCTGGAGCGTTTCCTGGGAACCCGGTCAGGGATGGCGGGGAACAAAGGCTTTTTCTCAAGGGTTAATTCTGTGTGAAACTGCGAATTGGTCTTTCATCTTTCCCACTTGCCGCGGCACTGATTGCGGCGGGGTGTGCAAACCCGAGCGTCGTCGTCCTGACGAGCGACGAAACCTACTATCCCGCCGTGAAGCCCGACTCCGTGCGCATCACCACGGAGATCCTTCCGAGTCCACCCTACAAGGAGATCGGTTACCTGTTCATCCAGGAATCCGAACTGGGGAATGTCGTGCGCCTCTCCCGCAAACGCGCCGGTGAGGTGGGCGGTGAAGCAATCATGAACGCCCGCGTCGGAGTCAATGTCAAACAGGTAGGCAGTTTCCTTTCGTTTCCGGTCTTCGATAAGGCCTACTTCGTCCGCGGCGTCGTTGTCAGAAGGAAGGCCCCGCCATGACCCTTTTGCGCTCCATGTGGATGAGCCTCCCCTTGCTCATGCACTGCGCCGCCTGCGGAGGAGGAACGGAGAGCATTGTGCATCTGAACGACGGTGTTGCTCCTCACAAACCGACCTTCAACGAGGCGGGTATCGCGGTGTTCGCCGAGAGGACAATCGGGCGTGAGGTGGAAGAACTTGGCACCGTCGGCATCAGCACGCAGTCCGAACTCTTGCCCGACGAGTACTTGAGGCGCATGCGGAAGGAAGCGGCCAAGATCGGGGCAGACGCTATCATCGGGTACGAAATCATGGACGGCACGGCCACGGGGATCGCCGTCCGATACAAAGGGCCCTAGCTGTGCCTGATGGAGAGAATATCGCCATCCTTCACCGGGTATTCCTTTCCTTCCAGCCTCCAGAGTCCCGCCTCTTTTACCCTGGGAAACGACCCGCCATGCGCCATGAAATCATCATAGCCGACAACTTCCGCGCGAATGAACTTGCTGACAAAGTCAGAATGAATCACGCCGGCGGCTTCCTGTGCCGTCGCTCCCTTCCTGATCGTCCATGCCCTGCACTCGTCTTCGCCGACAGTGAAAAATGACTGCAACCCGAGAAGCGCGTAAGCTTCGCGGATCAGCGTGTCGAGCGCGGATTCCTTGATGCCGTACTCATCCATGAAGGCCCGGGCTTCTTCTGCGGGGAGCTCGGACATCTCCAGGTCGATTTTCCCGAAAAAAGAAACGACCTTCGTGTTGTTTCCCTCCTTCCTGGCGGCAACACGGCCCACGAGATCCTCCGCCTCGCGCTGTTGCGATTCGTCAAAGTTCACCGCAATGAGCATTGGCTTGAGCGACAGGAGCTGATAGGTCTTGAGGACCTGCATCTCCTCCCTCGAGAACTCAGCTTCCCGGAGGGGCTTCTCCCCGTCCAGCACCTGATGGCTTTGTTCCAGCACCGGAAGCTCGGCCTTCATCTGAGCCTCCTGGGATTTTTGGAGCTGCTTCCTGAGCCTCTCCAGGCGCGTCTCGATGATGGAGAGATCGGCAATGATGAATTCCGTTTCGAAGGAGGCAATATCCCGCTCAGCATCGACAGTTCCGTCCGGGTGCGGAACGGCATCATTCGTGAAAGCGCGGACCACCTGGACGAGGGCGTCGTTGGTCTTGACATTGGAGAAGAAATTGGTGGTGAACTGGGTCGATCCCGATTCCCCTTTCTTCAGCCCGACCACATCCACAAATTCGATGGTCGCATAGACAGTGCTCTTAGGGTTGAACAGTGCGGAGAGTTTATCCAGGCGCGGATCGGGGATCTTCACGATCGCGTGATGTGCCTCCGCTTTTCCCAGGGCCGATGGGTCAAGGTGCATCTTTGTTGCTGCCTGAAAGAGAGTTGATTTTCCCGAGAATGGGAGCCCGACAATGCCGATCTGCATGGTATACTTCCCTGATGTATGGCTTGATGAATTCAAGATACGAGGATTTCTCCCCTGTCTCAAGCCGCCCGGGCCCCTGCCGTTCTTCCGTTGCGATGAAAGGAATGCTCCTCACTTCCCCGGGGGATACCCGGCAGGCTTGATTCAGTACCTTGCCCTTAGTATACTTGTAAATGCTGCACCCACCGTCTGTCCTACCGTTGCTTTGACACCCGGAAAGGAGAGTTTCCCGTATGGTCTGTTCACTCATGATATATCTGCTTCTGGCCCTTCCCGTTATGGCAGTCGCACAGGATGTGGTAAAAGTGAATATCCTCGAGATCGCCGCTAAGATCCCCGCCCCGCCGAAGGATGTCACAGATGCGTTTTCGCGTACCACCGGCGGCAAGGACGACCCTGCGCATGATCAGCGCAAGGCGGATGGTTTCTACAAGCCAGTCGTCGACCAACTTGAATCTACCAACAAGCAGATCCAGAAGGCGATTGAACTGCTGTCCAAGCCGCAGATCGACGCGGCCACGCAAATGGACCAGAAGGAAATGCAGAAGAAGTTCAAATCGATGAGCAAGGAAGATCAGATGAAGATGGCGATGGAAATGAGCAAGACGATGGGGATGGGGTCCACGGCAATGACTCCCGAGTCACAGTCCGTCATGGCGGCGCAGCAAGAGTGCAACAGAATCAACGAAGAGCTCGGCAAGGACGTCCAGACCTGGCAGGCTGGACATGAGGCGCGGGAGAAAATGACAAACGACCGCAATGCAAAGCACTCCGAAATCCAGACATGGCAGGAAGAGCAGGCAAAGAAACTCCCTCAGATCAACTACGGCGAGATGAGCGGCCCGGAACCGAAGGCAGACTACGAGCTTCGGACGAAAGCGATGCAGAAGCATCTCGCCACAGAGAATGAATTTCTCAAAGCGGTACAGAAAGAATGGAAGGCGGCATGGGACAAGTATAACGCGCGATTCTCACCCTTGCAGGACAAGCTCGCAAAGATCCGTTACGGCGAGGATGCAAAGAACCCCACCACCAAACGTCAACTGCTGACCGCACAAGGACAGATGGTAGCCAGCACGGGGGACCTCACTGAGTTGTCGCGGAATTCCACGGAAGGGGCTGCGGAGTGGTGGCAACGCAAGCTGGACCTCGAAAAAAGGAAGCCAAAAGACTGATGGCGTAGACATCACGGCGCTTGCGCCACACCGCCTCGACGTTCTGGACTTGTCGGGGCGGGTCAATTTTTGGCCGGTCGGCCTTCCCGGCCAGAGCCACAACCCTGACTTCCGTTTCCCCCGAAGTTCATGTCATGTATCTTCCCCCTATTCCCAAGAATAGCCGGCTGATTTCGTGCGGAGAAGCGAGCCGAAATGCCTCTTTCTCCGGAACACCTTCTTCCACCCTGCTGTTGCACGTACAAAGAACCCCGCCCCGGGGCGGGAAAATACGCATCATCTTACATCTCAATGACTGAGAACCGCCTCCCCTTCGTTGTTACACTCACAGCCATCCTTCTCAGCACGGTCCTGTTGGCTCTGATCCTTTACTTTGGACGGGATATTCTGGCCCCGATCGCTCTCTCTGCCTTCCTTGCGCTCCTGATCTACCCGATCGTAAAATTCCTGACCAGCCGCCGTGTGCCATATGTTGTGGCCATCACCCTGGCAATCGCCCTTCTGATCCTTGTGGTCGTCGGCCTGGTGGTGTTCTTCTCCCTTCAGATCGCCACCTTCGCGGAGGACTGGCCTAAACTCGAGAGCAAGATCATCACCTACTTCGCGGACCTGCAGGCACTGGTGGAGGAACACCTGAACATCGCCCAGAGCCGGCAGATCCAACTCCTGAAGGAAGCTACCGGATCTGCCGCAAAGTCCGGGGCGGCAACCCTCGGAGGATTACTCCTGGCGTTTTCCGCGTTTACGATCAATCTGGTCCTGATACCGCTCTACATTTTTCTTCTCCTCTACTATCGCGACCTCTGGCTCGAGTTCTTTTTTCGGCTCACCTCCCGTAAAGAGCACAACAAGGTCGGCACAATTCTCCGTGAGGCAGGGGGAATGGTACAGCAGTACCTGAGGGGACTCACCATTGAAACGCTCATCGTGATCGTCCTGAATACCGCTGCACTCCTCGCGCTGGGCATTGACTATGCGATTCTCTTCGGAGTCCTTGCGGGACTGCTCAACCTGATACCGTATATTGGCATCATCATCGGAGGCATACTCCCCACTCTCATGGCGCTGATCACGAAGGATTCGGTCTGGTATGCCTTCGGTGTGGTGGCATCATATGCGGTCATTCAGATCATCGACAACAACGTCATTGTGCCTCTCATTGTCGGAGGGCGTGTGAACGTGAATTCGCTCGCCGCCATCGTGGCCCTTCTTGTAGGAGCCGGTCTCTGGGGCATCACGGGTATGTTCCTCTCTCTCCCGATCGTGGCCATCATGAAGGTCATCTTCGACCGCATTGATCCGCTCACACCGTGGGGAATGATCCTGGGGGATGCGATCCCGGTTCACTCGGTCAAGAAGAACGAGAAACAGAAATGACGCGTCTTGATGCCTCAGGGCGGGAACAAGTGAAATATCACTGACACCTGATACCCGGCACCTGTACCCTTTACTTCCGCTTCACCCGCCTCGTTGGCTCCGCCTCCATGGGGTTCTCCGGCCAGTGATGTCTTGGGTATCGCCCGCGCATTTCCTTTCTCACTTCCGGATACGCGTTCTTCCAGAAGCTGGGCAGATCCTGCGTCACCGCGAGCGGCCTGCCCGCCGGCGACAGCAGGTGAATGAGCACCTTCACCTTGCCCTCGCCGACAGTCGCAGTTTGACTTTGCCCGAACATCTCCTGGAGGCGCACAGCAAGGATAGGCTGTGCATGTGTGTAATCGATGTGAATTCGTGATCCTGTTGGGACAGTGAGCGTTTCCGGCGCGAGCCGGTCGAGCGCTTTCATCTGTTGAAAAGAAAATCGGCTGCGCAGGGCTTCATCGAGGTCCAATTGCTCGAGCCCGGCGCGACGGCCAATCCGTCCGAGGAAGGGGCCAAGCCATTCGCGGAGTGTCTGCAGCAAATGCTCGTCGCTCAGATCCGGCCAATCATCCGGAACCAGCCCTTGCCTTCGGAGCCATTCACTGCGTGACCGGAAGGATTCGGACCCGCGTCGCCATGGCAAAGAGGCGAGCCCCATCATTCGGACCCCTTCCGCCATCGCGGCATGTAGCGCATCATCGGAAGGTGTAACTGCCTGTTCATCAATGATCAGAGCGTCCAGCCGCCGGATGCGCCGGGCAACAACGGCTTCTTCTCCCGGACTCCAGAAGACCTCATCATTCACGGTCATCCTGTCGGAATACAGGTCGACAAGCTCTTGCTTTCCCAGAGGAGAAGCCAGGAAAACTCGCACTTCGGTTCCCACCCCGTCTACATCGGCAATGGCGAGGAATTCTTCTCTGGCGAGCAGGCTCCACTCGGGAAGGAGCGCGCCGGTGCCTCCGGCCATCTGATAGCGGCCGGTGGCGCCTCCCCGCCGCCTGGCCACACGCTCGGGATAGGCGAGGGCGAGCATGACCCCCAGGCTTTCCTCACCTCCTTCGCTCTTCTTGATTCCGGTCAGTTCGCGGAGTCTGCGCGCTTCGGCACGTACCCGGTCTCGCACGGTGCGGTCCACTCCGGAACCGGAACGCAAGGCGTGCCACCGTGCCGCAAGATCAATATCGGTGTTTCCCTTGCCGCGCAGCAGATCACGGTCCTCAAGAAGCCCGGCGACCTCGCAAGCCAACGCTCCCAGACCACGCTCGTGTGCGCGAACAATCATGTTTGCCAGCCGGGGATGCACGGGGAGATCAGCCATCGCAGTTCCATGCGCCGTGAGACGCCCCTGGCTGTCCAACGCATCCAGGCTTCTCATCAAATGACGCGCCTGCGCAAGGTGCGCAGCGGGGGGAGGGTCGATGAAGCGCAGTCCGTCCCCTTCTGGTGCCCCCCATCGTGCCAGGTCGAGGGCGAGCGGGGCAAGATCGGCCGCCTGGATTTCCGGCAGCGGGAAAGGTGCCAGGGCACGATGCTGCTCCTCCGTCCAGAGGCGATAGCATACGCCTGGCCCCTGCCTTCCGGCCCGCCCTCGCCGCTGATCGGCAACGGCAGCCGAGACCGGGATGGTGACTAGCCCGGACATTCCTCTTCGCGGATCGAACCGCGCACTCCGGGCGAGCCCTGAATCCACGACTACTCGCACCCCGTCAATCGTAAGGCTCGTCTCGGCGATACTGGAAGAAAGGATGACCTTACGTTGCCCCTTCCGTGCCGGAGCGAGCGCTGCCTCCTGGGCCTCAGCACCTGCCTCGCCGTAGAGCGTATGGATGTTCACATCTACATGCGTCTCCTCGGTCAGAAGCGCCTCTACACGCCTGATCTCCTTTTGCCCCGGGAGAAACACGAGGATATCGCCCGCTTCTTCGCGTAGTGCTTTCCTGGCTGCATCGGCCACGCGTGGCTCGAGAGGCCCGTCCGGAGTGAATTGCAGGTAGCGCGTTGTGACGGGGAACTCGCGTCCTTCGCTCTTGACCGCCGGCGCGTTTCCAAGTACCCGCGATACCGCAAGGCCATCCAGTGTCGCAGACATGACCAGGATGCGCAGATCGTCCCGAAGATTCGCCTGGGCATCCAACGCAAACGCCAAACCAGTGTCCGCATGA
>Ga0316601_100001953_pt1 | contig 10417 bp, 7 predicted proteins | sample OWC_soil_day5_no_FD_207663 | JGI IMG/M metagenome (GOLD analysis project Ga0316601, IMG submission 207663) | Wetland soil microbial communities from Old Woman Creek delta, Ohio, United States - OWC_soil_day5_noCT | ecosystem: Environmental > Terrestrial > Soil > Wetlands | place: USA: Ohio...
CGCCCTCCCGGAAGGATTTGGTTTTTGAACCAAAAGTCATCCTGAGGAATAGACTCAGGAGTGGCTTATGAATTTATAAAAGGAAGCAGAGGAATCATAAGGCGAGAGCAGACCGATTCATCCTAATAGAATATCCAAGACCTCCGCAAAAATTGACAAAGGAAAAAGTGGACGAGGAGTGATTGTCATTCCGTCGTTTTTTTGATATAGTGACCCCGGGTGGGGTATCCAGAGGATTGGTCCAATTCAAAGCCTATTCCAAAAAGGGGATGGGCTTTTGTTTTTTCTGATGTTTGACACCTTACGCCTTGCGGATTTAAATTAACGCTACGCTCTATGCGCCATGCGCTATGCGGCAGCTTCGAGTCCTTAAGAAGGCAAGTTAAAGCTTTCCCAACCTGAAAAGGATCAAGGGATCACAAGTTGTGATCACCTCAAACATCTCAAAGAGGAATGTTTAGGTCGGAAGCCACGCGCTCCGTGGAGGGAAAAGGGTATTACCTCTAAAAGAGGGTAATAATATTTTTGGTTCGGCAGGGTTATCTATTTAAGACGGACACTGACACTCCGTCTTCGGCCCCAGTGAGTTGAGGGACACACAGATACGATGTTTAGAACTACGCCCCTAAGTCCGACCACATCTCCAAAGAATTAAACCCTTATTCTGGTTCTTTTCCGAGCCGGAATAAATAAAAAATTCGTTAGTATCTATGGTGCCGGTCGCCTCGATCGTAATCATGCCGATCACCCCTATCGTGATAGTACCGATCATCCCGATCGCGATAGTGATCATCCCGGTCGTGACGAATAAAACACCCGGTCAGGGCTGATAACGAGAAGAGCACAACCATAAACCATTTTAGTAGTCTACCGTTCATTGGCTTGCCTCCTTCGCTTAAAATATAAGCACGTAAACTCAAGCTGTCAAAGTAGTGCTGTCGTTAGATTCGGGACGAATGAAATGTCCCTTTATCTTTCATTTCGATGGATGATCGCCCGCCTTTGATGGCAGACTGTTTACCTATCATAAGAATGACCATGGCTTTAAGGATACTGGACTGCGTTTTGCAAAGGCAAACGAGGACACGTTCTCCTGCCCTGTATGCAAAGCCAAGCTGAAAGCAGTGTATCTATGATCCCGCAGAAGAAAAAAGATATGACTTTCGACCAGTTGGTCTCATCTATGCGAGGCCCATGATCGTTGCGTACCTGCAAATGTTGCGGGCAGTGTCCGCAACATCCAAGAGTTGCTCTTAGAAGAGAGGTTCTGTTGAATGTTGCGGCCTGACCCCGGTTGTGAGTAAGTGTAGGCAGGGACACTGACACGATAGATTGGGGAAGACGAGTAGTGAATAGAGCGGATCAGACACCTAGGCTGGTTGCCGAGGAGTTGGGGATATGAGGAAAAGCAACCAATTGATTCCTGAAGATTATGGTGCTTGGCCCAACTGATTTCTCCAACCAGCGGTTGGAGTTTTTCGTGGCCGTGATAGGCGAGGTAGAACTGCCGCATGTACCAGAGATTCTGAGACGAAAATCTCTGGATACCCGGAAGCGTCGAATTGAGACAGACACAATATTTAATAGAAGTTACCGACACTAACACTCCGTCTTCGGCCCCAGTCAGTTGTGGGGGACACTGACACTAGCACGATAAAACGCCTTACGCTTCACGGCAGTATTGAGACAGCCATGCCAGCGATTGCATCTCTTGAAGATTTGAGAGCGGCTCAAAAAGATCTTCAGGAAGCGAAGGACTTGAATCAGTTGAAGGCGACATTTAAGAAGTGGCGGCGGATCGGATGGAAGAATGTGTGTGGAGCCCCCATGGGAAAGGGTCGAGCCATTCAAAGGCTGGGTGGGGGCGACATCCCCCGACTGACGTCGGGACAGGCCGTCCAAGAGTTGATGGTCTTCTCTGCCGGGGCAAGCTTTGGCTGGAGGAGAGAACCCCGGAACAGTAGAAGGGTGAGAGCAATTAGTCAATATTGTAGACCTGACACCCGTACTGTGTAGACCCGTGCCGTGGGTGGGGGCTATGCTCTATGGGTTATGTCGGCGTATGAAGGCGAGAGGGGAGTTGATTCCAGGAGAATGGAAAGAAAACCCCATCTCTTGATCTTCGCCTTTTCGTCCGTTCGGTAATATTTTCCTGTAACGATGGATCAATTGATCCGAAAAAGTTTTTTTAGGTTACCGCAGAAAAATTTTTCCTTATCCTTCGGGGGGACATCGAACCGGTTGATATCGCCAAGAATCTTCTTGACGTATTTCGGCTCCATCAGCTCATAAGGATAATCTGACCCAAAGCAGATGTGGTCTGCCCCCAGGGCCTCAAAAGCCGATTTCATCACCGGCAACCATCCCCCCAAGCCTGCCGAGTCGAAAGATATCTTTTTGAGTTTCGACTCAAAATCATCCACCAACCCCAATGCTTTCGCTTGATCGACGGCGAAGCCATGGCCGCGATCCTCTGCCGGCAAAGGAATCTCTTTGGATCGATGCCAGGCCAACAACCTCCCTTTTAGCGCCGGCAGACCCCCTCCGAAATGGGCAAAGATGGTTGTCAATTCAGGAAACCTTGGAAGGACCCCATAGATGAATTCCACAAAAGATTTCGCAATGTCATATTCCCTCGACAACGTCATGGCCAGGTCGTGACGCTCTCCACCCCAGAGCTTGATTCTTATGGTCGGGTGGATGTAGACGGGCATCTGATATTGAATCGCCGTCTGATAAATGGGATCCATGAGAGGAGAATCGATCGTCATGGTCCTATAGGAAGACACCACAGCAATTCCCCACAAACCGAGTTCCTCAACCCCTCTCTTGATTTCATCCTTGTTCTTGTCTTTCGCGTAGGGATAAACGTGAATCATCCCCTTGAACCGATCGGGATGTTGTTTGACCACCTTCGAATATCCGTCATTGCATACCTTACAGAAACGGAAGCCGTTGGCGGAAAAAGCGGCAGTGCTCAGAATGGCCATATCGATCCCCGACGCATCCATCCATTTCAGGTGTGTCCGGATGTCCTTGATCATCTCGTAGGACTTGGCAAGCCTCTTCAACCCGATCGTGTAATCATATTCTCTTGTTTTTTTGACCAGACTTAAGGCCTCCGGCGGGATGTAATGCGCCTGCATATCGATTACCGATGGTTTCTTTGTCATCTTCGTTACCTCCTCTTTCTTAAGATCGTCAACCCCCCTCCTTCATTTTACCGGAAGGAGGGGTCTTTTCTTTTTGGCATAAGAGGTTATTTGAAAGACCAGCAGGCCGATCACGAATACCATGCAGACCAGCGAAATCGGACGAGAAAAAAAGATCGAGAAACTTCCCCCGGAGATGTTGAGAGACTGACGCAAAGAAGTCTCCAGCAGGGGGCTGAGAACATAAGCAAGCGCCATTGGCGCGGGTTCAAAATCAAATTTTCGCATGAGATATCCGACCACGCCAAAAAGAATCATTAAGTAGATGTCCAGGACGGAATTGTTAACGCTGTAAACCCCGATTAGGCAAAACAGCAGGATCAAAGGGAAGAGGATGGTGTAGGGCACTTTCAAAATTTTTACCCACATGCCAATCAAGGGAAGGTTGAGCGCCAGCAACATGACATTGCCGATATACATGCTCATCACCACCCCCCAGAAGATCTCGGGATGGCTTCGGATCAAAAGCGGGCCGGGTTGTATCCCATGGATCAGCAGCCCGCCGAACAGGACAGCCATGACCACGTTGGGGGGAATGCCTAAAGAAAGGAGCGGGATAAAGGAAGACTGGGCCGCCGCGTTATTGGCGGACTCAGGCGCCGCCACGCCTTCGATCACACCGGTACCGAATTTCTCGGGATATTTAGAGACCCTTTTTTCAACGGCATAAGAGACGAAAGAAGCAAGAACCGCTCCTCCTCCGGGGAGAATCCCCAAGAAAAATCCGATGACGGTTCCGCGGAGAACAGCCCATTTACACACAACCCAATCCTGTAAGGTTGGAAGGAGCCCTTTAATTTTGGTCTCGTAGATCTTCCGCTTCAACGGCTGTTCAATATTCACCAGAATCTCGGAGATCCCGAAGAGTCCCATCATGAGCGGGACGATCCCGATTCCATCCATCAACTCGTTGACTCCGAAGGTAAACCGGGAGGTTGCTGTAAACATGTCCAGACCGACGAAGCCGAGGAGAATCCCCAAAAGAGCCATCATCAGGGCTTTGTACATGGACCCCTGAGTCAGAAAGGTGAGAATGATCAATCCGAGGCACATGAGGGCGAAATATTCAGGAGGGCCGAAGCTTAAAGCCGCTTTCGCCAGGGGATAGGCCAGAACCATGAGACCGACAATCGAAATCGTTCCGGAAATGAAAGACCCGATTGCTGCCATTCCAAGGGCAGGTCCTGCTCTCCCTTTCCTGGCCATCTGATATCCATCCAGGCAGGTGATGACAGACGAGGCTTCCCCGGGAATATTGACCAGGATGGAGGTGGTCGATCCGCCATACTGGGCCCCGTAAAATATCCCGGACATCATGATAATGGCGGCGACGGGCGAAACACTGAAGGTTGCCGGGAGCAGGAGGGACATCGCCCCCACAGGGCCAATGCCGGGGAGAACTCCGATCAGCGTTCCAATAAAGACGCCCGCAAAGCAATAAAACAGGTTGACGGGTTGCAAGGCGACCTGGATTCCGAGAGTGAAGTACTCTAGCATCTTCGTGTCAGACCTGACTCAAATTCCCAAAGGGCCGACGGGGAACGGACAACGCAACCAGACCACAAAGATCAGGTACGCAAACACAACGGTGAAGAAAGAGACAGCCAACGTGGACCACCACGTTTGACGGCCCACCCCTCCGACGAGCAGCAGCATAAGGAAAAAGGTGGAAAGGCGGAAACCTAAACGATTGAACACCGCACCGTATCCCAGAAGGCCGCACAACGTGAGCACCACTCCGCGCCACGCAACCCCCTGAAACACCCCCTCTTGTTGAGATCCGACGGTCGATTTCAATAAACCTCTGAGGAGCAAACCGATCGACATCACACCCAGGAGGGCCGCCACCCCGAGAGGAATCAGGCCGGCCCCCGGATTATGAATACTTCCAAGGCCCAAGCGATAGGCCAGGAGGCAAGTCACCCCGCTGAGTGCCGTCAGAAAGAGAGCCGAGTAGATATCATAAATTTTCAATGAATCCACCCCGACATCTTTCTCCGCTTATTTTTTGCCCAATCCAACCTTCTTAATGAACTCGCCCGTTCTTGCTTTCTCCGTCTGCAAAAACTTCGCGAGGTCTTCCCGGTAGATATTCTTCTCGGCGTACACCATGTTGTTCTTGGCGAGATCCTTGAACGCAGGGCTTTCGGCCGCCTTGCCAAAAGCGTCCACCAGTTTACTCACCACGGGTTCGGGAAGGTTTTTCGGACCAAAAACGAAAAGGACGATCGGCAGTGAGAAGGGGTAACCTAATTCGCCCAGCGTCGGGACTTCTGGAAACATGTACATTTTTTCTTCAGCGGCAAGGAACTTGAGCGCACCCGCCTGGATCTGGGAGGTCCAAATCGTGCCTGCGGAGGCGCCTCCGGCCATGACATGTCCCCCGAGGATCGCTGCCACTTCCGGGGCATCTCCGGCAAAGGCGACAAAATTCATCTTGATGCCTTCATGGGCGGCGATCATTTCCATAATCAGATGCGACCTCGTTCCAACACCGGGATGCCCATACGTCAACTTGCCGGGGTTTTTCTTGGCAAACTCCAAGAGGTCCTTAAGCGTTTTGAAGGGGCTGTCCGATTTCACAAAAACTCCCCCATAGAATTTTGCAAAGGAAAGGAGCGGGGTGGTATCTTTTACCAGGTCCACACTGAGCTCTTGAAGATAGGGGCCGATGGTGAAGGCAGCCGTGGGATTGCCTCCCAGGGTATATCCATCCGGCTTCGCGGCAGCGACCTGCATCGCCCCCACGGTTCCGGCAGCTCCCGCCTTGTTCACCGGGACAATATCCTGCTTCAAATAATTCTTCGCGTCTTGAGCCAACGCACGGATGAGGATATCCGTACTGCCGCCAGGGGGTTGGGCGACAACGATTTGGATAGGCTTGGTCGGGAAATCAACCTGACCCTCCGAAAAACCGACAAGCATCGTCATCCATAAAACCAATGTGATCGTGGGAATAAGAAGTTTTGCCTTCATGGGAGCCTCCTTCCATTTGATCGATACTTCCCTTTGACCGACTCAGCTTATTTTACCACGGAGGGGTATGTCAAGCTTAAAATATTTTTGTCATTACAAAAACCTGCCCGCTCGCAATGGGGGATGGGCTTTTTGTCTTTAAGCCCGGCCTGGCGATTCACGGTCAGGGAAGGGGTTGACGGGAGAATGCCATGCCCGCGATTGCATCTCTTGAGGATTTGAAGGCGGCCCAGAAGGACCTTCAGGAAGCCAAGGATTTGAACGAGTTGAAGGCAGCATTCAAAAGATGGCGGCGTATTGGGTGGAAGAATGTGTGTGGAGCCCCACGGACAAGCGCGTTGCAGCATACTTAAGCCTTGTGTGTAGGCGACATCCCGGCCCGAAGCGAATGGTCTTCTCTGCCGGGGCAAGCTGTGGCTGGAGAAAAGGACTCCAGAACAGTTAAAAGGAGAAGAGGGATAGTGTAGAGTGTAGACCTGACACCCAGACTGGTTCCAACGGAATGGAAAAAGAATCAATTAAGAATATTTTTCCGCTAGATCGACAAGAGAATGGAACTGATCACCGATCTCTCCAACGGAGTGTTGAAAAAGTTGTCGAACACGAAAACCACGAATGGCAAACCTTGAGGGTTCAAGAGGATACAAAGATTAAAGTTGAATGATTGTCAATCCGTTGCTTTTTTGATATAGTAGGGCAAGTTCGGGTGGGGGATTCAAACATTGAAAAATTCTGGGTTTGGTTTTAAGCCTATTCTCAAAAGGAATGGGCTTTTTTGTTTTTAAGATAAGAAAATGCGTCAGAAGAAAATCTTCATGTTGAAATCACAATTTGTGATTTCAAAACAACTTATCTTCTTGTTTAAGGTCACAAATTGTGACTTTATCGTGTAACCAGAAATGGAGTTAAGAAAGTGACAGGTCAGAAAGCCATCATCCCAATTGGGCAGATTGAGGAGCGGATCTTATTAATCCGGGGACAAAGGGTCATGCTGGACGCCGATCTAGCAGGTCTTTACGGAACAACCACGAAGCGGCTGAATGAACAGGTTAAACGAAATCGCGGCCGATTCCCTGAAGATTTTATGTTCCAGCTTACGAAAAAGGAAAAGGCTGAGGTGGTCGCAATTTGCGACCACCTCGAAAATCTCAAATATGCTAAAGCCCTGCCTAATGCATTCACCCCGTTAGAAATAATGCCACGATGCTCTTCAGCGAGGTAACATCTAGAGTAATTCAGGGGAGGCATAACGCGAAGCTCGAATTTCTAACGGGGTGAACCGAACACGGGGCGATCATGGTTGCCAGCGTTCTAAATACCAAACGTGCTATGCAAGTTAGTGTGTTTGTGGTACGAGCATTTGTCAAACTTCGCGAAATGTTGTCAACGCATAAAGAGTTAGCCCACAAGCCTGCCGTGCTGGAGAGAAAACTACAAAACCATGATGAATCGATAAGATCCTTGGTAGTTGCTATCAGGCAACTGATGGCAACCCCAGAGCCGAAGAAGCGCCCAATTGGGTTCCTTGTTGAGGAAGCTAAAGTTCCTTATATCACAAGAATGAAGAGGAAAAGTTAGGTGTAATACCTGACTCTTTACGCCTCACGCTTTACGACAGTAAATTTACGCTACCTGTCCGCCCTAGGAGGATGCGCCGTGTTTACCTGCCGAAGCCTCTTGATCTCCATAGCCCTGGCGTAGGAGGTTGGCGTAGGCAGGTTCTCTGTCCTATGCTTCTTTGCGGACACAGACACGTTTTTTTGTATTACGTTTAACGATGAAGATTTTTACGCTACCTGTCCTCCGTAGTCCCGCAAGACCGGACGTAGGAGGATGCGCCATGCCCTATGCGCTTTGCGCCATGCGTCAGTGGGGGGTAACCCATGCCAGCGATTGCATCTCTTGAAGATTTGAAGGCGGCTCAAAAAGAACTCTTAGAAACGCAGGATATCAATGAGTTGAAAAAAGTTTTCAAAAAGTATCGTCGGATTGGATGGAAGAATGTGTGTAAGCTTTGGCTTGGAGAACGAACCCCAGAACAATTGAAAGGGGAAAGCGATTAGCCAATAGTGTAAGACTGACACCCAGACGTTCCAAAAACTTATTGACATTTGAAGATGTGACCCCGGAAACCGTCTTTGTTTTCCGGTGTGGGCTGTAGATATTCAATGGGTTTAAAGGTATCACAATTTGTGATATCCTCGAGGTGGCTAAATGAAGACCCTTATTCCCGTAGAGGTGATTGAACGAAGGATCCTGTTGATTCGGGGTCAGAAAGTTATGTTGGATTCCGATCTTGCCGGACTCTATGGGGTGACAACCAAAAGGCTGAACGAACAGGTAAGGCGTAATCTTTCCAGGTTTCCGGAAGATTTCATGTTCCAATTGACAGAGTCGGAGACTGACCTTTTGAGGTCGCAAATTGCGACCTCAAAGAAGGGCGAGGGGGACGGCGTTACCAACCTTATGCGTTAACCCCGTTAGAAACTCTCGCCATTTACAAGAGGGATGATATAGAGAAAGGTTCGATTCCTCACAGGAAGGGCGGAGTGAAAACCCTATTTTCTAACGGGGTGAACGGAGCAAGGGGTTGCCATGCTTTCAAGCGTATTAAATAGCGAGAGAGCAATTAAGGTGATGATCGAGCGGCCTGTCGTCGAGAACTCATTTTAGAGGTAGAGGCAGCCTATGATGGAAAAACTTGTGAGATACGACTCACTGGGAATTGAACCCATGATTCTCACTATTCGTGGACAAAAAGTTGTCTTAGATATGGAGTTGGCGAAGATATATGGGGTGACAACCAAGGCTTTCAACCAAGCAGTCAAACGAAATAGGCGGAGGTTTCCCCCAGATTTTATGTTCCGGTTGACGGCGGAGGAATATGCGAATTTGAGGCCGCAATTTGCGACCTCAAACCGGTCACAAATTGTGACCGGTTCTCAAAAGCATCGCGACCCGAGATATGTTCCCTATGCGTTCACTGAACACGGTGCAGTGATGGCTGCCAATATTTTGAGGTCATCAAAGGCCATTCAGATGAGTGTGTTTGTCGTGCGGGCGTTCATTCGCATGCGGCAGATGCTTATTGAGCAACGGGGACTTGCTCGCAAACTCGCTGAGTTGGAAGAAGAACTGACCGCGAGGCTTGATATTCACGAGACTGCAATCAAGGAGATATTAGGGCATATCGAGCGATTGCTGAGCTCCCCACCAGAACCCGAACGGCCAAAGAGGCGAATAGGCTTTCTGGTGGAAGAACCGCAGGTACCTTACAAATCCAAAAAACAGAAAAGCAAATGAGTCCATCTCGGGAACCGCGTCAGACCAGTTTTTGTTCTATAGCTACACCTTACGCCTTACGCTTTACGGTCGGGTGTTTACGCTATGCTCTATGCGCTATGCTCTATGCTGTATAAAGGCGGCGCATCGGTTGGAAGAATGTGTGTGGAGCCCCCATGGGAAAGGGTCGAGCCATTCAAAGGCTGGGTGGGGGCGACATCCCCCGACTGACGTCGGGACAGGCCGTCCAAGAGTTGATGGTCTTCTCTGCCGGGGCAAGCTGTGGCTGGAAGAGAGGATTTCGGAACAATTGAAGGGTGAGAGTGGATGGGATTTAAAATCCCTTTACAAAGTCAGAAGAAAACATTAACCGTTAAGTCGAAAAGGACTTGATGAAAAAGAATAAGTAAAGAGGAGAGTAGTCCGCCAGAATGGTTATGACAAAATCCCTTCAAATATCAGACAGCCTGTTCCAGGATTTAAGATCCCTGATCATCGAGGCGCGGCAGGATGTGGCCCGGCAGGTGAATTCTGCGCTGGTCCTGCTCTACTGGCGAGTGGGCCAACGCATTCGAAAGGATATCCTGAAGGAAGAGCGGGCTGACTATGGGGAGAAAATTGTGTCGACACTGTCGACGCAATTGGTCTCTGAATTTGGTTTGAGTTTTTCCTCTCGAAACCTGTGGCACATGTTACGGTTTGCGGAGGTATTCCCGGACGAGAAGATTGTGAACGCACTGAGTACACAATTGGGCTGGACCCATTTTCGGCACATCATCCCTTTGGATGATCCGCTGAAGAGGGACTTCTATGCGGAAATGTGCCGCATCGAACGGTGGAGCACCCGGACTCTCGAAAAGAAAATCTCCGGCATGCTCTTTGAGCGAACCGCCCTTTCTAAGAAACCGGTGGAGTTGGCCAAACAAGAGCTCATTAAATTACGGGAA
>Ga0316601_100001958_pt1 | contig 10405 bp, 9 predicted proteins | sample OWC_soil_day5_no_FD_207663 | JGI IMG/M metagenome (GOLD analysis project Ga0316601, IMG submission 207663) | Wetland soil microbial communities from Old Woman Creek delta, Ohio, United States - OWC_soil_day5_noCT | ecosystem: Environmental > Terrestrial > Soil > Wetlands | place: USA: Ohio...
TAAAGCTGTACCTGGAATTCATGAGAAAATACAGCGATGACGGCATGAGCCGTGAGGCCGAATTCATGGATGAGGGAACAGAATATGTCAGCATGAGGAGCATTCTTTACAGGGACTGCTCGGTGGAGAAGGTGGAGCAATTCCTGAAGGAGAGGATAAACGCGACAAAAGCTGTGCTGCTGACAAGGAACTCAAGCAGGACGGTGGAGCAGAGGGCGATCTTTGCGCTCTTTTTGAGGTGCTTCTGCAACTTCAGCAGCAGGGCAATATGCGAAACAATGGGCAACATCTCTCAGTCCAGGGTGTCCATGCTCTGCGCCATGGCAACGGAACTTCTACGTGAAAAGACTGAATACAAGGGATTGATGTCCGAATTCATAGAGGGATGCATGTCATAGATCCTTAAGGAACGAAATCAAAGGACACGGGTCTGCCCATTTTTAATGATATTCATATATTCCAGCCTCAATTCAGAATGAAGGCTGTTTATTTTTGGAGTTTTTTTGCGAAAAGGGCAGATGAACCGTCCCCAAGGCGAACCCAGGCAAAAAAAAAGGCCGCAAAAGCGGCAAATCTAGGAGAATGAGAATAATTCTATCTATCTACATATTCTAAAAAAATTATACACATAGCACGTTAAATAAGCAACAAAAAAACTCAAAAAATCGGAACCTTCAAAGAATCAAATGGTCTATAAGCGAAAGGGCAAAGTAAAACGCCCGCATGACGGAAGTCATACAGGCGCATTACTGAACAAACAAATTTTATCTTAGAGGACACGAAGTGTATCTAATCACATGGACATCTTAACATTATGAAGGGTAAAATGTCAAGATTTTGATAAATTGGAAAATTGAAAATTGTTAATGGCGTCCTGAAAAATATCGCTTCAGAAGAGGACTGAGTCAAAAATATGCTATTAAAACATAGCGCGAAATATGATACTATGGACACAGGAAGCTACAACGGAGGTGAAAGCGGCATGGAACAGAATCCTTTCATAAAGGAAGCAATAAATGAAGCGAAAATATCGGAAAGCCTCGACGAGGTCCCCGTAGGGGCAGTGATCGTGAGGAACAACGAGATAATAGCCAGGGGTCACAACTTAAAAGAGAAATTGAAGGACTGCACGGCACACGCCGAAATCATGGCTATCAGGGAGGCTTCACAAAAGCTTGGTTCCTGGAGGCTGCCGGACTGCGACCTGTATGTAACACTGGAGCCATGTGCAATGTGCGCCGGAGCCATACTGAGTGCAAGGATCAGAAGGATATATATAGGCGCCTTTGACTCAACAGCAGGGGCCTGCGGCTCTGTGATAAACGTGCTGCAGAACGACGCTCTCAGCAAGTGGACAGAGGTCATTTGGCTTTACGACAGCGAGTGCGGGGACATTCTTACAAATTATTTTAAAAAGAAGAGGGTGGTTCTGAAATGATGGTTGAATCTCTCACGATAATTACCGCAATAATATCAGCTGTGATGGTGCTTGTTGTGGTAATAGTCTTTCTTTTCTTATTCTCAGGCAAAAGGTGATTTCCGCCTTGTCTTAGGATTTTATTTATGGTACCATTGTGGTGTTTGCTTACAACAATATTCGAATGCTAACAAACTAACATTCGAATGCTAAGTATATATTTCTGGCGATAATTTTGGATGATTAGGAGATTGAGTTGTATATGCATGATTTTTTATCTGTTTTTTTCATTGTTTTAATAGTAATAACAGCGCTTCCGAACGTAATATACTCCTTCGGATACCTGGAAGAGTACAGAAAGGATTACTCGCTCAAGTATCTTTGGGGGATGATGGCTCTTTTTATCCTTTCCATGGCAGGGGTGGTAATATCAGCCGACGGCGTAAGCTTCATGATATTCTGGGAGCTGATGTCCGTATCGTCATTCTTTCTGGTAATATTCGAACATAAAAAAGGTGAAAACATAAAATCCGGGATCATGTACTTCATCATGACTCACATAAGCGGTCTTCTTGTCATGACGATGTTCATCCTGACAGCTAAATTTACGGGTACATATGACTTCAACGTTCTCACGGCTGGAGCAGCCAATATTACAGATCAGCAGCGTCTTGCCATCCTTATTCTTGCCCTGGCCGGATTCGGGTCAAAAGCGGGTCTTGTGCCGCTTCACGCATGGCTGCCGAAGGCCCATCCCGCAGCGCCGTCCAACGTGTCTGCGATGATGTCCGGGATCATGCTCAAGATAGCTATTTACGGTTTCATAAGGGTGGCCTTCATATTTGCGAAAGACGTTTCAGTCTATTTTGGCGTAGCCGTAATGCTGGTTGGAACGATAACGGCAATCTATGCGGTGATCAACTCCCTTGCACAGAACGACATCAAGAAGCTTCTGGCATATTCAAGTTCTGAAAACATCGGGATGATTTTCGCTGTGCTGGGCCTGGCGCTGATACTGAGGAGCCTCGGCCTCCGGTCACTCAGCGCCCTGGCGCTGGCAGCTGCGATGTTCCACGTTCTGAACCATGGAATTTTCAAGAGCCTGCTTTTCATGAGCGCGGGCAGCGTGCTTTTTGCTGCAGCCTCCAAGAACATGAACGAGCTGGGAGGCCTTTACAGGAAGATGAAATTCGCATCCACATGCGCTCTCGTTGGAACTGCGGCCATAGCAGCGGTTCCGCCGCTCAACGGCTTTGCCGGGGAGATACTCATCTACGGGAGCTTCATACAGGCATTGTCTGCGGTCAGGATCCCCTGGATAGCCATGACAATCCTGTTCTGCGGCATAATCCTGGCACTGACCGGGGGTGGTGTTGTATGGGCTTCCGTGAAGAGCTTCGGCATGACATACCTGGGAGAACCTAGGTCCAGGAAGGCCGAGGAGGTGCACGAGGTACCAGCAGCTATGAAGGCAGGCATGGCCGTACTGGCTGGATTCGCAGTCCTGTTCGGAGTGTTCTCCCCTTTCATCATAAACCTGATTTACGGATGGACCTCAGGCGATCCTGCTGCCAGCGCAGTAGGCTATGAGGTAACCATAGTATCCGCAGTTCTTCTGCTGGCAGTATCTGCTCTGTACCTCGCGGGCAAGATGCTCAGCAAAAAGGGCGTGGCAGACGAAGTTCGCGGAACATGGGCATGCGGCTTCAACGACTTCAAACCCTACATGGAGTACTCTCCGGACGGATTCGTGCAGCCGGGCATGAGGATTTTCGGAAATGCGGCCGGCTACAGGAAAGAGGTAAAGGTCGACGGTGCAGTCCATACCAGGGCGAGGATTAAGGATGTAATTGAAGCAAACGTCTACCTCAGGGTCATAAAGGCGGTCGATTATCTTGCGGCCAGGATCATAAAAATCCACTACGGGAAAATACAGATATACGTGTCCTATATTTTTGTTTCTTTAATTGTTTCGCTGATACTTGTTCTGAGATTTGTTTAGGGAGGGGAAGCCATGAAATACGTAATATATATAATCCAGAGCCTGATGCTTCTCTTGCTTACCCCGCTGTTCATGGGAATTATAAAAAACCTCAAGGCTTCGATCAGGGGCTATGAGGCATGCCCGGTACTCCAGCCTTACTACAATATTGCCAAACTGTTTGAAAAAGGCAGGGTGCTGTCAAAAAGCAGCTCCATCATAACTCTGATAGCTCCAACCCTTTGCCTGTGCGCATGCGTCACAGCTGCGTTCATGGTTCCGGTTTTTTTCAATGACGGGAACCCCTTCGTTGGCAACCTGTTTATCATAATATTCCTTCTCGGAATAGTGAAGTTCTTCATAACTCTGACCGGCCTTGACTCGGCCAGCGCTTTCGGCGGGATGGGCAGCAGCAGGGAGCTCTTCATATCAATGATCGCGGAGCCCGTAATGTTCCTGACAGTAGCGTTCCTGTATATGGAGACAAAGTCCTTGAACATATTCGCCATAAATACAGCTGTTGCAGGGATGGCAGGATTCGACGTAGCAAATTGCATTGCAGCTATGGGATTTGCAGTCCTGCTTGTGGCCGAGAATGCCAGGATGCCCGTAGACAATCCGGAGACGCACCTTGAGCTTACGATGATACATGAGGCCATGATACTGGACACATCAGGAAGAGATCTGGCCCTGATGGAGTTGTCATCCTGGATCAAGCTTATGGTTTTCGTGACTATATTCATAAACTGCTTCTTCCCTATGGGGATGACGGGAGCTGTTGCCTTTGTTCCCGTTATTCTCTCCTTTATAGCATACATATTGAAGGTGCTGGTTATCCTGGCCGTTATATCGCTTGTTGAATGCTCCATGGCTAAATTCAGGCTTTTCAGGGTTCCTGAGCTGCTTTCTGCAGCATTTTCGCTGAGCCTGGTAGCCATCGTCATCAATTTTTTTTAGAGGAGCTGTATAATTAATGATTGAAATACTGATTTCTGTGATTTTAATATCCGCCATAGCTATGTCCGGCTTCAGGAGGGCAAGGATGTTGAACAGGGGCTTCGCTTTGCAGTCCCTGACAATAGCGCTTCTTTGCCTAGCAAAGGGGTATCAGACAGGGGAGTACCACTACTACATCCTGTTTTTACTCACGCTGATAACAAAGGTCGTAATCATCCCGCTTATAATAAGCAGATCGATGGTGCACTCAAAGCTGGAGAGGGAGACGGATATGATCCTCAGCGGCTCCTGGTCATACATAGTGACGGGAATAGCGGTCGCGCTCAGCTTCATATTCCTGGGGAACTTCTCGGACTACCTTTTCAGGGTGGGCTGCATCCTGATAATAACAGGGGCAATCCTGATGATGGGAAGGAAAAAGGCCATCACCCAGATGATTGGGCTGCTAACAATGGAAAACGGTGTCGTGCTCTTTGAGATATCGATGGTGAAGATGGGATCGATAATAGAATTCGGCATTGTATTCGAGATGCTCATCCTGGCGATGATCATGGGAATAATGATCTTCAACATCAACAAAACCTTCGACACGTTGAATACGGACTATCTTTCGAATCTAAAGGAATAGCAGGTGGGAAAATGCATATAAATCTAATGATTGCGGTATTCATTGCGGCAATATCGGTATCAATAATCATAAAAAATATAGACGTCATATCCTATGTCAACATTTTGGGGACGGTTCTTCTGCTGATTCTGTCTGTTCTAATAGGCTTCGATGTAGCGGACCGCGGGCACATTTTCCATTTCGGAACAGCCGTGTATATAGACAGCCTCAGCCAGATACAGCTGCTGATAATAACGACGGTAAGCGTTATGACAGCCTTGTATTCCCACAAATACATAAAGGGGGAGTATGAGGAGAATATCATATCCCTGACGAAGGCGAAAGTTTACTTCGTGCTTTTCCAGGTTTTTGAGTTCTCGATGATATTCCTCTGCATGAGCAACAATATCATGGGAATGTGGATCGGGCTGGAAGCCACTACGCTGGCTACGGCATTCCTCATAGGCTTCAGCAACAGCAAGCTTTCACTGGAGGCAGCCTGGAAGTACATAATAATTTGTTCGGTTGGCCTCGCCATGGGGCTCGTAGGTATCATACTTTTCATATATTCTCTCAATTCGGAGATAAACACCTCCATGCTTCAATGGACCTACCTCTTGAGCTGGGATAAAGGATTCAGCAAGAAGGTGCTGATGGTAGCTTTCACATTCATATTCGTTGGAATAGGCACAAAGGCCGGCATAGCGCCGATGCACACCTGGCTCTCCGACGGACACAGCGAAGCGCCTTCGCCCATCAGTGCGATGATGTCGGGAATCCTCATTAACCTGGCCCTTTACGTCATTATTAGGTTCTACATTATAATCAGGCTCGCGGATGGACTGCAGAACATGAGGTACCTCTTCATAGTATTCGGATGCCTCTCGCTCATAATATCGACATTCAGCATACTCAAGCAGACGAACTACAAGAGGCTTCTGGCCTTCTCCTCCGTAGAAAACATTGGGATAATGAGCCTGGGCTTCGGATTCGGGGGCGTGCTTGGCGTCTACGGCGCGCTGCTCCACTCGATTGTGCATGCCTACGGAAAGAGCCTCCTATTCCTGGTTTCCGGCAACATACTTAATGCATATCAGACAAAGAGGATTGGCAAGATAAAATGCCTGATCAGGACGATGCCCGTTAATTCGGTTTTCCTGATAATAGGAATACTCGTCATAACGGGAACTCCACCTGCGGCATCCTTCTTCAGTGAGCTTAAGATTCTGCAGAACGGCTTCAACAACGGTGAATATCTTCCTGCAGCGATTCTGGCGTTCAGCCTTCTCATAGCCTTCGCCGGATTCGTGGTTACTTTCATGAAGATGATCTTCCTGAATGACGGAGCTGAAGAATACGTAAGGCTGGAGAAAGACAAGGAGAATATCTTGCCGCTTGTGGTTGCAGTTGCATTGATAGTGCTGATCAGCGCCACATTCAGCAGCCTTCTGAATCCATTGATAAACAGCGCAGTTGAAATAATCTGCGGTTAGGAAGTGTAGTATGAAGATTGAACAGCTCAAGGAAAAACTTGAGAATTTAAAATACAGTACAGGCATAAAAAACAGGAACGAGCTTTATGCATATGTTCCAAAATCGGCTGCCGTGGACGTGGCTACGATGCTTTATACGGCTCACAAGCTGAATTTCGCGGCTGAATTTTGCCAGCAGAAAACCGGGGAGGACGGCTTTTTCATCAGCATCCTTTTCATCAGCAGGAAGCACAACTACTATGTTGTGATAAGATACGAAACCGAGGACACTCTTATGTCCATCCAGGATCTGGTATTCCAGGCCCATCTGTTCGAGAGGGAGATATCGGACCTCTACGGGCTTGGGATAGCGGGCGGTAAGGACGCCAGGAACCTGGTGAAGCATGAGGCCTGGGAAAGCGGGGTTTATCCGCTGAAAAAGGATTTCCCCTACGGAACAAAGATAAAGGAAAGAAATGAAACGGGCAAATACGAATTCAAGGGGCTGTCAGGCGAGGGTGGCTATCAGATAGCGGTGGGGCCGGTGCATGCCGGTATAATCGAGCCGGGGCATTTCCGCTTCAGCGCCATAGGCGAGTCAATTGAAAACCTGGAGATAAGGCTCATGTACAAACACAGGGGCATAGAAAAGATGATGGAAAACGTGGATGCCGACAAGCTCAGCTTGGTATTCGAGAGGGTTTCCGGCGAGTCGGCTGCGGCATATTCCGAAGGGTACGCTCATCTGGTCGAGAGTCTGAACGGATGGCAGGTTTCAGAAGACATTAAAGCCCTCAGGGTTGCATTCCTGGAGCTTGAGAGGGCCTGCAACTTCCTAGAGGACATCGCTGGCATATGTGTAGACATAGGCTTCAGCTACCCGGCAAAGAAGTTCAGCTATTTTTCCGAGCTTATCCGCCAGCTCTGCGAGAGGGTGACAGGCAGCAGGTTCCTTAGGAACTCAATAATTCCGTGCGGAAACAATGTGGAATTCGGCGGGGACAAGGCTGTGGATATTGTGGATACAATCGATGGCATTGTGCATAGATTCAATAGAATTGTGGAAATGACACTCGTATCCGTATCCTTCCTAGACAGGGTTGAGAACACAGGTATAATAAGGAACGACAATGCCGTCAAGCTCTGCATGACCGGAGTCTCGGGCAGGGCCAGCGGAATAGTGTACGACGTCAGGAACAGCTTCAGCTATGAGCTTTATCCGAAGCTGAAGAAGCCGGTTCAGACTGAGACCCTCGGAGGTGTGTTCGAACGCTACAAGCTGAAGATCGAGGAGATACGTAGTGCATTCGACTACATCAAAAGCTCTCTTGACTTCATCGGCGGAAGAACCGTCCCCAAAGAGAGAAACAGCATATCGCTGCAGGCAGGACAGGAGGCCATCGTCTCCGTGGAGACCGTTAAAGGCGATCTGATCATTTACGGGCTCACAGGCATGGACAACAGATTCGACAGAATCTACATGAAGACGCCGTCCTTCGCAAACTGGAGGGGGCTGACCTATGCGGTAATGGGCGAGATTGTGCCCGACTTCCCTCTCTGCAACAAGAGCATGAATATGTCTTATTCTGAGAATGATAGGTAGGTGGTGTTATGAGATTTATATATGACAGGGTAATGTACGGAAAGGAGTCCGCTCTGGATCCCCTTTGCGTGAATGAGAATTCCTACGGGAGAATAGATGTAAAGGACAGCTGCACAGGCTGCGGCGCCTGCAGCCGGGAGTGCCTGGTTGGAGCTATAAATCTGGAGAACGGAAAGGCGAGAGTTGACAGCAGAAGCTGCATCTACTGCGGGAGATGCATAGATGCCTGCGGCCATGGGGCCCTTTCAAACAGCCACGACTACAGGCTTGCAGATCCGGAGCTGGCCGGAGATGAGCTCAGGAAGAAAATATACAAAAAGTTCAGCAGGTCGCTGGTGCTGAGATCCGTGGATACAGGATCCTGCAACGCCTGCCTGCTCGAGCTGTCTGCAATGTCAAACAACTACTACTCGCTCTCAAGGTACGGCATCGAGTTCGCCGCATCCCCGAGGCACGCTGATGGAATAGTTGTGACAGGTCCAGTGACCATAAACATGAAGGAGGCCCTCATCAAGTCATACGAGGCCATGGCGGAACCCAGGATTGTCATAGCGGCAGGAGCCTGCTCTCACGACGGAGGTATCTTCAAGGACAGCTACGGCGTGGTGAACAGGCTGGATGAAATCATCCCTGTTGACCTGACTATTCCGGGATGCCCGCCTTCTCCGCAGGCCATCATATACGGGCTATTGAAGCTTCTTGACAGGGTATAGGCACCTGTCCACAAAATCGACGACCATGTCGTTTTTGACTGATTTGTTTAGAAAGTGAAGGAACGTATTGAGCTCTCTGAGCTTATCTGTCGGCACATTGTCCAGAAGGTTCAATGTGCCGATTTTGTTTTCATTTTCCTCCGAATCCTTATCCAGCAAAGCATCAGCCTTTCGGGTGGTGTACATGTGAAGGGAGTTCTTGACGGTACCCTTGTTTCTGTAGATCAGGTCCTTTGCCAGCAGGTTCTTCACTACCAGGTTGGCCGAGGAAGCGGACCAGAGCGCTATCTCGGCAAGCTGCGAGGAGGTCAGCCCGCGGAAGGACCGTATCACTATAAGGGCCCTCATCTGGGGGTACGTGAGGTCAAGTTTCTTCAGAAGCAGGCTGTGAGTATTCTCCACCGACAGGACAAAGACTCTGAGAAGGTTGTACAATTCTACAAGGCTCTTCAGCCTGGGCTGCTCTTCTTCCGGGAAAGTTGTGTAGTCTATCTTCAAGGACAGTTCGTTTATTTTGTCTATGTAATCCATTATATAGCGATTGCCTGATTCCAGCGCGGTATACCTGTAAACAGCTATCAGGTCGTCAAGTTCTTTTTGTCCCGAAGCACCCAAAAGCCATAGCAGCGGAAAGGAGCTTTCATGATGCTGCCTGTTCGACTCAATTATTTTCAGGCCGTGTTCAGTGAGATGGATCCCCTTTGACTTGCCGGACGAGATATCCCTGCTGATGAGGCTCTTCTCAAGGAGTATCTTGATCATTCTGGAAACTGTCGGCGGAGTCCAGCAGCCGATCTTTGAAATCATGCTGGAGTTGGCTCCGGGAAAGGCGCGGAGTATCCACAGGATCCTCAGCTGCGGTAGCGTAACTCCGGACTGCTCGACAATTTTTGCATATTCCCTTTCGATTTTAAGGAACAGGTATCTGGACAGCGTGTAAAACTCAAGTTTCATATTCATCCCTCCGATATAAGAAAATAATAACAATTATCGGAGATCTGCGCAATAAATTTGATTTGCTCGTAAAAATTTAGTATAATGTATTGGTAGCCATTTGGAGACGTATCGAAGTGGTTATAACGGGACTGACTCGAAATCAGTTGTACCTTCACTGGTACCGTGGGTTCGAATCCCACCGTCTCCGCCAAAAGTAAGAAGAGCCTGCAAGAAATTGCCGGCTCTTTTTCATTTCACGGGAACGAAAAAAAAACAACCCGAAAAAATATTCCCTTTTTTTCTAATATAATGTATAATGAATTATACGAATATTCAGAATAAATATTTGGTATATAAAAACCGGGAGGTGTTATTATGTCTGAAGAAACCAAGCCAACCACACCAAATATGGAGGGAAAAGAGGAAGAAATTGCTGAACCATTACCTCTAACACCACACATACATGAGAAGGAGGCAAAGGGAGTAGGGGAAATCAAACCGTTCGGAGATCCGGAAGTGCCTTTGACACCACACATACATGAGAAGGAGGCAAAGGGAGTAGGGGAAATCAAACCGTTCGGAGATCCGGAAGTGCCTTTGACACCGCACATACATGAGAAGGAGGCAAAGGGAGTAGGGGAAATCAAACCGTTCGGAGATCCGGAAGTGCCTTTGACACCGCACATACATGAGAAGGAGGCTCGGTCGTGCACACGACT
>Ga0316601_100001959_pt1 | contig 10405 bp, 7 predicted proteins | sample OWC_soil_day5_no_FD_207663 | JGI IMG/M metagenome (GOLD analysis project Ga0316601, IMG submission 207663) | Wetland soil microbial communities from Old Woman Creek delta, Ohio, United States - OWC_soil_day5_noCT | ecosystem: Environmental > Terrestrial > Soil > Wetlands | place: USA: Ohio...
GCCCTGCGCATGCGCTGGACCCGGCGGTCGCGCCGGTGCCGATCGACCCGCCCGTCGCGCTGCGCCCGCACCGCGCACCCTCCGAGCCGCAGACCGTGATCGTGACGGTCGCGGGCGTGCCGGACGGCACCGAGGTGATCGCGGGCGGGATGACCGCCGGTGCGGCGCCGGGGCCCGTGCAGCTGCCGCGCGACCAGGTACCGATGGTGCTGACGTTCAAGCTCGACGGTTACCTGCCGACGTCGCGCACGGTGACGCCGGATCGCGATCAGGCGCTCACTGTGACCCTCAAGAAGAAGCCGACGAGCGCACCGGGGCACCGCAGCTCCAAGGACGACCTGATCGACATCTTCGGAAAGCGAGCCCCATGACCCCTCGACTGCTCCTGCTCCTGCTCGGCGCGGTGGTCTCCGCCTGCACCGACTTCACCGCCGTCACCCGCGGGGCGTGCGGCAACGGCTTGCTCGAGCCGGGGGAGGACTGCGACAGCGGAGATCCGAGCTGCGTGCGGTGCGCGGTGACCTGCCGTGGCGCGATCGACTGCCCGACGGCCGCGTACACGTGTGGGGTCGACGGGTTCTGCCACGCCCCCGGCGGTCAGCTCGCGGACCCGACACCACCGGTGACGTTCGGCGCCGATGACCTTCGCATCACCGACGTCGATCACGACGGCACGGGAGATGTGATCGGGGTCTCGAAGACCTCGATCGTCGTGCACCACGGCGATGCCCACGGCTCGCTGTCCACGATCACGTCGTTCGTCACGCCGGCCCAGTCAGGTCCGCCGGCCTTCGGTGACGTCGATGGTGACGGCTCGATCGACGTCACGCTGTCGACGCTCGACGGCATCGTCTCGTACACCTCGAGGTTCGGAACGCTGTCTCCGGTCGACATCGAGTCGCCGATCTTCGGCGAGGCTGGCACGCCGCTCGATATCCTCATGCTGTTTCCGATCGGTCCGTTCCAGCTCGGCGCGTTCGTCGACGGAGGCGGCTCGATCCTGCTCGTCGTCGTCGACCTCCTCGATCCCGGTGCGACCCACGCAACGGCCCCGTGCGGTGCGCGGCTCGGCGCGATCGAGCATGCGCGGTTCTCTCAGCCGAGCGTCGACCTGTATCGCGCGAGCGCGGTGAACGCGGACCTTGTCGTCTCGTTCACGACGACCGGCGGCGCGCTCTGCGCCACCTCGATCCACGGCAATACGCTCGCCGGCAAGAGCTTCGCCGACATCACCCCGGCCGGCACGAACCCGGTGGCGGAGCGCCCGGTGCTCGTCGATCTCGATGCCGACGGGGACCCGTGTCCGTCGCTGGTGAGCTCGGACGGCGGCCCGTCGGCGATGCGGAGGTGGGAGGGCCACCTGGCAGGCGGGCACTGCACGTTCGATCCGGCCGGTCCCACCGGGCTCGCGCTCCCGCCGGTCGCGAACGCCCCGCCGTCCGCGGTGGCCGTTGGTCGGATGCCGATCGTGCCGGCGATCGCGGGGCTCGCGTCGGACGCGCTCGTGCTGACGAGCGGGATCTACGGTTACGCGCCCGGCCCGGACGCGCTCGTCGAGGTCTATGGCTCGTCGGCTCGGCGGATCTCGCACGTCGCGACCGGAGATCTCGACGGCGACGGCGACCTCGACTGCGTGCTCGCGACCGACCACGAGGACGACCTCGATGTGCTCTATCGGTTCCCGCTCGGGCTCGAGCTGCTGCGGATCGACACCGCGAGCCAGGTCACGTCGCTGACGATCGCTGACTTCGACGGCAACGCGGTCAATGACATCGCGTACACCGAGTCCTCGACGGATCACCAGAACCTGATGGTGGCCTACGGCACGGCGGACCGTCCGCTCGCGCCCGTGCAGGTCGCGACCTTCACGAGCGTCGGCACTGTCAGCACGATCGCGTTTCCCGACTCGGTCGACCGGTTGTCGATCGCCGACGACCTCGCGGTGATCCAGGCTGGGCCCGCCGCCGGTGCGTTCCCGACGATGACGTTGCTCCACGGCAGCCCGCAGCGCACGATGCTGTCGTTCTTCGAGCCCCGCGACGACGTGATCCTCCCCGACACGACGTTGCGAGGCGCCGTCGTCGGGCAGTTCACCGGTTCGGCAAGGCCCGATCTGCTCGCGATCGCGACCCCGGATCAGGGCACGTCCGTCGGGATGCGCGCGTGGCTCGTGGCCGGGACCGAGGCGGGGCTCGCCACCACGCCGAGCGCCGGGATCTCGGCGCTCGGCCTCGCCGATTGCGACGGCACCGGCGTCTGCGTGACCGACGCGCTCTACCTGGTGTGGCCCGGCGCAGCGCACGATCTCGTGATCGCGGTCGATCGCCAGGCGGTGCCGCACGCGGCGTTGCTCGATCCGACGGCGCCGGCCGGGTTCGACGCGACCGCGATCCCGGTGCTCCTGGCGGGGGTGCCGGCCGGGGCGAGCGCGCGATCGCTCTATGCCAGCGACCTCGACGGCGATGGCGCGCCCGAGCTCGTCGCCTCGTTCGAGACGCGCGGTGGCCCCCTCGCCGGGACCGTCCGCGTCTGCCTGATGGCCGCGGGCGTGCCGCAGCGGTGCGACGACCTGACTCCGATCATCGCTGCGGTCGCCCCGGCCGTCACGGCCTGTACCGATGCGGCTCCCGGTCACCTCACCCGTCACGATCCGTTCACCCCCGAGACCCCGGGCGACGATCTCGTCGTCCTGTGTCACGAGGACCCCGGCGTGACGAGCCTGTATCGGATCGTGCGCGGCGGCGATGGTCTCACCGCAACACCCCTCGCGCAGGGCGTCGGGCTGCGATCGATCCGGGTCGCGGACGTCACCGGCGATGGCATCGATGACGTCATCGCCGTGCAGGGCAACGCCGGCGCGCAATCGATCGTCGTGTTCGCGCAGTGCAGCTCGCGCGATCTGGAGTCCTGCCCGCAGGCGGCCGCGGTGCCTGGAGGTGGGCCATGAGGATCGGACTCGTCGTCGTGATCCTCGCGTCGCTCGCCGGTGCCGCCGCTGCGGAGGACCGGGCCACCGCGGAGCGTTACTTCCGCGCCGGGGCGAAGGCGTACGCCGCCCAGAACTTCGGCGCAGCCGTCGCCAACTTCGACGAGGCCTACAAGGCACTCCCCCTGCCGGAGATCGCGTTCTCCGCGGCACAGGCCTATCGTCGGCTGTATCGCTCCGACCCGCAGCCGGCATACGTCCGGCGCGCGATCGAGCTCTACCGGGTCTACCTCGCGAAGGTGAAGTCCGGCGGGCGAGTCGGGGACGCCGGCGATAGCCTCGGCGAGATGGAGCGAGAGCTCGATCACCTCGGGGCCCGCGGCGCTCTCGAGCCTCGCGGCGCTGTCGAGGCCCGCGGCGCGAGGACCCACGTCGAGTCGAGCGAACGGACGCGGCTCGGCGTCAATGTCTCGCTGGCCGACCAGCGCTCCAGCGATGCCGGCACGCTTCGCGAGATCGGTGACGCAACGGGCGATCCGCTGAAGGGCGTGACCACGATGATCGATGGCAAGGTCGTCGAACCGTTCGCGCTGCTCGAGGTCGCGCCAGGTGATCACGTCGTCACCGTGACCGCGGACGGCTACCTCGCTGTCGACAAGAAGCAGCGCGCGGTCGCCGGTGCGACCTCGCTCGTCGAGGTCGAGCTCGCGCCTCGCCCGGCGCGCGTGACCGTCAAGACCGAGCCGGACGCGCGCATCCTCGTCGACGGTCGCGCCAGCACCGGATCGCTGCTCGAGCTCGCCGCGGGCAAGCACGTGCTCGCGATCCTGTACGCTGGGCGCGAGCCGTACGGACGCGAGCTGACGGTCAGCCGTGGTCAGGCGCTGGTCGTCACGGCTCCGCTCGTCAAGACCGCTCGCCGGCGTGCCGTGCCGTGGGTCCTCGGCGGGGCAGGGGTGCTGGCAGCTGCCGCCACCACCACGGCGATCCTCGCGGCCGTGCACGATGGCCGTGCGAGCGAGCTCCGCGATCGGATCTCGCTGGGGAATTCGCCCCCGACCGACGGCGACAGGTTCGATCGCGAGGTCCGCCGGCGCGATGACTTCAAGACCACTGCGCTCGTGCTAGGCGGCAGCGCGCTCGCCGCCGGCGCAGTCGGGGCGGCCCTGTATCTGTTCGACAAGCCGTCCAGTGAAGCGATCCGGATCGTGCCGATCGTCGACGCAGGCGCAGGCGTGGGCGGCGCCAGCGTCATCGGCAGGTTCTAGATCGTTCGAGATTCGGACTTGCGCAGGACGCTGGCCTGGCTATTCTCCGCCGCAAATGGCCTCTCCGGGTAAGCGCAACCTCGCCGCAGTCGCGACCACGCTCAGCTTCGACAAGTTCTGGACCTGGCTGGCAGGTCACGCGAACTGCATCCTGCGCGCCGGCACTCCGGAGGCCGTGCTGCTCGATCACGAGGACTTCCACTGGACGCTGATCACCGAGGACGATCACACGCTGGTCGTCCAGCTCGCGCGCGCGAAGGAGCTCGTCGGCGAGCTGCTCGTGTTCCCGGCGGAGGTCGCGTACGTCCAGGTCGAGCCCTCGGAGGCCGAGGGCGAGTGGCTGTTCGAATGCATCATCGAGACCGAGAAAGCTCGTGAAGTTGCCTATCACTTCGTGATGGCACACGAGTACGAGGACGGGGAGCACCGCCGCGAAGAGAAGTGGACGCACTAGCGATCCGAGTCTGAGCGGAGCGCGCCGTGTCGGCGTGCTAGGCTCCTGCCTCATCATGGCCGGCGAGGCGCCCGACGAGGCGGATCAGCTGATCGGTGCCCTGGTCGACGAGCGCTACAAGGTGCTCGAGGCGATGGCATCTGGATCGATGGGCGCGGTCTACAAGGCCGAGCGGATCCCCGTCGGCAAGATCGTCGCGATCAAGTTCCTCCACGCGTCGTTCGCGAACGAATCCGAGTTCCTGACCCGGTTCGAACGCGAGACCCGCGTGATGAGCAAGCTGGCGCACCCGAACTGCGTCTCGGTGGTCGATTTCGGCGTGTTCGATGGCTCCCCGTACCTGGTCATGGAGTACGTGGCCGGCACGACCTTGCGCGCGCTCATCGACGACGGGCCGGTGAAGCCGAGCCGCGCGCTCGCCATCGTGCGCCAGGTCGCGGCAGGGCTCGCCCACGCCCACGCGCAGGGCATCGTGCACAGGGACATCAAGCCCGCGAACCTCATGATCACCGAGGAGATCGGGACCGGCGAGCACGCGCGGATCCTGGATTTCGGGCTCGCGCGACTGCGTGGCGCGGTCGGACGCGACGCCACGCAGAGCAACGTCGTCGTCGGCACGCCGAACTACATGGCACCCGAGCAGACCGTCGGCGGTGGCACGATCGACGCGCGGACCGATATCTACGCGGTCGGTGTGGTCCTGTTCGAGATGATCGCCGGGGACAAGCCGTTCCAGGCGGACGACACGCTCGCGCTGCTCGGGATGCACCGGACCGCGCCGATCCCGAAGCTGCTCGATCGGGTCGGCGATCGGATCAAGCTGCCGGACGGGCTCCAGGCCGTGGTCGAGAAGGCGATGGCGAAGTCGCCCGACGATCGTTACCAGTCGGCGATCGAGCTCGCCGAGGCGATCGACGCCGTGTCCGGTGCGCGCCGGCGCGCGGCCGATACGAAAGCCCCCGCGCTGCGCAAGGCCGATCCGTTGGCCCCGACGGTGGTCTCCTCGCTCCATGGCGGGACCGAGCGCACCCAGCTCGCACCCAAGAACGGCTTCGGGCGCGCCCTGCTTGTCGTCCTCCTGCTCGGAGGCGTCGCAGCGGCAGTCTGGTACCTCAAGGGGCGCGACACCCCGCCGGTCGTCGTGGCGGGCAAGCCTGCGCTCGATGCGTCGGCGAGCCCACCACCCGCAGACGTCACGGTCGACAGCCCGGTCCTCCCGGAGGGCGCCGCCGCGGGCAGTGCCTCGGCAGGCAGCGGGGAGCTCGCCGTCGGGAGCGGGTCCGGGATCGAAGCCGGGTCGGGGATCGAAGCCGGGTCGGGGATCGAAGCCGGGTCGGGCGTGCAATCCGGGTCCGGGGCTGGGTCCGGATCCGGGTCCGGCGAGACCGACATGGCACCCGATCCGGTCACCGCCGAGAACCCGGTGCCGCCGAAGGTGGTCGAGACCGACGACGAGGCCGCCGATGCCCCGGAGACCGAGGAAGACGCGGACAAGCGCGCGCCAAAGGCGCCGGTCCTCGCGAGCTCGATCCAGGGCGCCGTTCAGCAGATCAAGGAAGGCAAGGCCGATCTCGCCATCGCGAGCCTCCGCACGCTGTGGAAGACCAACTCGCGCAGCGCGTACATCCCGTTCCTGCTCGGGAACCTCTACTACGACAAGCTGTGGTGGTCCGTGGCGATGGATCACTACCGCCTGGCGATCGCGAAGAACGCCGGCTACCGGGGCAACCCGACGCTGAACCGCAACATCATCCGGATGCTGGCGAGCAAGAAGACCTCGGGTAAGGCCCAGTACTTCCTGCGCAAGACGATCGGCAAGCCGGCGGTCCCTTACCTGAGGCTCGCGGCGAAATACGATTCCAATCTGGCCGTCAAGCGCCTCGCCACGGACCTGGCGAAGGCCATCCGCTAACCTCGAACCGCTGCGTCCGGCCCTATGGCCTTGACAGAACGGGGCGAATCCGTAAAGTCACGCGCTCCGTCGTCGTACCCCCCATCGCTCCGCGAAAAAGATCAGATGCCCACGATTAACCAGCTCGTCCGTAAGGGTCGCGAGAAGATTCGCGTGAAGAGCGCGTCTCCCGCCCTGAAGCAGTGTCCGCAAAAGCGTGGCGTCTGCACCCGCGTCTACACCACCACGCCGAAGAAGCCGAACTCGGCACTTCGCAAGGTGGCGCGCGTTCGACTCACCAACCAGATGGAAGTGACGTCGTACATCCCGGGCGAGGGGCACAACCTGCAGGAGCACTCGGTCGTCCTGATCCGCGGCGGTCGCGTGAAGGATCTCCCAGGCGTTCGTTATCACATCATCCGCGGCACCCTCGACACCACCGGTGTCCAGAACCGCAAGCAGAGCCGGTCCAAGTACGGCGCGAAGCGCCCGAAGTAGGGTTGGAGACGTCATGCCTCGTAAAGGTGAAGTACCAAAGCGCAAGGTCCTCCCGGATCCGAAGTACACCGACGCTCCCGTCGATGTGCGTCGCCGGTTGACCAAGTTCGTCAACGTCGTCATGCGAGATGGCAAGAAGGCCGTCGCAGAGGGCATCGTCTACAAGGCGTTCGACATGGTCGCCGAGCGTGCGAAGGACGACCCGTTGAAGGTCTGGGAGCGCGCGCTCGCCAACGTCCGCCCGCGCGTCGAGGTCAAGAGTCGCCGCGTCGGTGGTTCGACCTACCAGGTCCCCGTCGATGTTCGCCCCGACCGCTCGCTGGCGCTCGGCATGCGCTGGCTCGTGGAGTACGCTCGCGAGCGCAACGAGAAGACGATGGTCGATCAGCTCGCCAACGAGATCGTCGACGCCGCGCAGAACCGCGGCAACGCGGTCAAGAAGCGGGAAGACGTTCACAAGATGGCCGACGCCAACAAGGCGTTCGCCCACTATCGCTGGTAACCAGAGACCACTCGGACGGCAGGAGGCGAAGCAGGAACGAAGCGTTCATACGCGGGGCTCGGAAGGTAGTCGCCAGGACTAAACCATCGAGCTCATGGAAGAGGACCGCCACGCTTCGTGGACCTCCTCTTCATTCCTTGCCCCGCGGCGCTCGTTCCCTTCGAACACGCCGTGAAGTCCATCGAGACTCGCACCGTTCCCCTCGCCAAGACCCGAAACATCGGGATCATGGCGCACGTCGACGCCGGCAAGACGACGACCACGGAGCGGATCCTGTTCTACTCCGGCGCCACCTCCCGCATCGGCGAGGTCCACGACGGCTCCACCGTCACCGACTGGATGCCGCAGGAGCAGGAGCGCGGCATCTCGATCACCGCCGCCGCGACGACGTTTGGCTGGGGTGATCACGTCATCAACCTGATCGACACGCCGGGCCACGTCGACTTCACGATGGAGGTCGAGCGCTCGCTCCGCGTGCTCGATGGTGCCGTCGCGGTGTTCTGTGCCGTCAACGGCGTCGAGTCGCAGAGCGAGACCGTATGGCGCCAGGCCGACCGCCATCGCGTGCCGCGGCTCGCCTTCATCAACAAGTGCGATCGCGCGGGCGCCGATCCCGAGCGGGTCATCGCCGAGATGAAGAGCCGGCTCGGCGCTCATCCCATCGTCATCCAGCTGGCGTTCGGCCTCGGGCCGAGCTTCCTCGGCGTGCTCGATCTCATCACGATGCGCGCGCGGACGTGGGACGTGGCGAGCTTTGGCGCGACGTTCCAGGACACCCCGATCCCGCCGGCGCACGTGCCGGCGGCCAGCCGTGCCCGCGAGAAGATGATCGAGGCCATCGCCGAGCTCGACGATGAGCTGATGGCCACGTGGATCGCCGGACGCGACCTGCAGGCGGACGCGATCCGTGCCGCGCTCCGCCGGATCACGCTGGCGGGTCGGGGTGTCCCGACGCTCGTCGGCGCGGCGTTCAAGAACCAGGGCATCCACAACCTGCTCGATGCCGTGGTCGACTTCCTGCCATCACCCGCCGATGTCAGTGAGGTGCGCGGTCGCGATCCCTCGGATCCGACCGGCGCTCCCACGGTCGTCCGCGCGGTCCCGGCACTGGGTGCCGATGCCGAGCCGCTGGCCGCACTCGCGTTCAAGGTCCAGAACGACGACACCGGCGGTCAGCTCACGTTCGTTCGCGTGTACACCGGCTGCCTTCGCGTCGGCGACGCCGTGCTGGACGCCACCAAGGGCCGGCTCGAGCAGATCGGCCGGCTCGTGCGGATGTTCGCGAACCACCGCGAAGACATCCGCCAGATCGAGGCCGGCATGATCGGCGCGCTGTTTCACCCGGCGAGCACGCCGACCAAGCTCGCGACCGGCGACACCCTGTGCGATCCCCGATCGCCGATCTTGCTCGACACGATCGTGGTGCCCAACGCGGTCATGGGTGTCGCCGTCGTGCCCGAGACCGACGAGGATCACGCGAAGCTCGTCAAGGCGCTCGAGCGCCTCGCGATCGAGGACCCCTCGTTCCGCGTCGCCACCGACCCTGACTCGGGACAGATCGTGATCTCCGGGATGGGCGAGCTCCACCTCGAGGTCGTGGTCGAGCGGGTGCGCCGCGAGTTTGGCGTCCGCGCTCACGTGGGCAACCCGCGGGTGGCTTATCGCGAGACGATCACCCACCGCGCCGAGGGCGAGAGCCGGTTCGTGCGTCAGCTCGGACCCCGCGGCGAGTTCGGCCACGTCCGCCTGGTGGTCGAGCCGACCGACCGCGGCGGCGGCTACGTTTACGAGAATCGTGCGTCGACCTCGGAGATCCCCCACGAGCACGCGCCGGCGGTCGAGGCGGGGGTCAACGAGGCCGTGGAGCGCGGCGTGCTGGCCGGACACCCGATGACCGACCTCCGGGTTCAGGTCGTTGGTGGCAGCTATCACCCTGTAGATTCAAACCCTTACGCATTCAAGGCCGCCGGCTCCAGGGCCTTCGTCGAGGCTGCTACCAAGGCCGGGCCCACCGTCCTCGAGCCGGTCATGACCCTCGAGGTCACGACTCCGGACGAGCACGTCGGCGAAGTACTTGGCGATTTACATGCCAGACGGGGAAAAGTGGCTGGAATTACCACCAGACCTGGTGTACAGACCGTCGCCTGTTTTGTCCCGATGGCCGCGATGTTCGGCTACGCCACCGACCTTCGATCCCGAACCCGCGGCCGCGCGACCTACGCAATGGAACTCGACCACTACGCTGAAGTCCCACAGCAAATTCGTGAAGACCTGAGCCGCGCACGCGGCGCTTGAGAAGACCAGAGGAGAACACCGGTGTCGAAAGAGAAATTTGTCCGTAACAAGCCCCACGTGAACATCGGAACGATCGGTCACGTCGATCACGGCAAGACAACGTTGACCGCTGCGATCACGAAGGTGCAGTCGACGAAGGGCTTCGCGAAGTTCACGGCGTTCGACCAGATCGACAAGGCACCGGAAGAGAAGGCACGCGGCATCACGATCTCGACGGCACACGTCGAGTACGAGAGCGACAAGCGCCACTACGCGCACGTCGACTGCCCGGGCCACGCCGACTACATCAAGAACATGATCACGGGCGCGGCGCAGATGGACGGGGCGATCCTCGTCGTGTCGGCACCGGACGGCCCGATGCCGCAGACGCGCGAGCACGTGTTGCTCGGACGCCAGGTCAACATCCCGTGCATGGTGGTGTACCTGAACAAGTGCGACCTGATCGGCAAGGGCGACGAGGAGCTGATCGACCTGGTCGAGATGGAGCTCCGCGAGCTGCTGACGAAGAACGGCTACAACGGCGACGACACGCCGATCATCCGTGGCTCGGCGCTGAAGGCGCTCGAGGGTG
>Ga0316601_100001960_pt1 | contig 10404 bp, 8 predicted proteins | sample OWC_soil_day5_no_FD_207663 | JGI IMG/M metagenome (GOLD analysis project Ga0316601, IMG submission 207663) | Wetland soil microbial communities from Old Woman Creek delta, Ohio, United States - OWC_soil_day5_noCT | ecosystem: Environmental > Terrestrial > Soil > Wetlands | place: USA: Ohio...
AAGGGTGGTGAGTTCCAGATCGAGCTCGTGCTCGCCGATGACCCGGTCGGCATGGGCAACACCGTCGCGAACGGCGACGCGCACATCGGCTGGGCCACGGTGGACATGCTGCCGCTCATCATCGAGAGGCTGAAGAAGGATCCACGCACGATGCCGCGCGTGTTCCAGCAGATCGACTGGTCGAACGGCGGTGACGGCATCGTCGTCCGTAACGCGATCAAGGACGTCTCCGACCTCCGCGGCAAGACCGTGGTGCTCGCGCAGAACTCGCCGTCGCACTACTTCCTGCTCAACATGCTGCTGAACGGCGGCGTGAACCCGAGCGAGGTCAAGATGCGGTTCACCAAGGACGCGTTCCAGGCCGCGGCCGCTTACAACCAGAACTCCGACATCGCCGCAGTCGTGTCGTGGGCGCCCGATATCTACAACCTCACCGACAACCCGAAGAGCGGCAACAAGCTGCTGATCACGACGCAGACCGCGAACAAGCTGATCGCGGACGTGTGGTTCGCCCGCGCCGACTTCGCCCGTGACAACCCCGAGATCGTCGAGGGCATCGTCCGCGGCATCTTCGACGCGACCGAGGACCTCAAGACCGAGGCGAACAAGGACGCGGTCGCCAAGCTGATGGACGACTTCTACAAGCTCGATCCCGGCACCGGCAAGAAGATGCTCGGCGACGCCCACTGGACCAACTACGCCGAGAACCGCGACTTCTTCCTCGTCGCCTCGAACCCGACGAACTTCGAGCGGACGTATGGCACGGCCCAGCTGCTCTACAACAAGATCAAGGCGGTCAACTCGGACGTCGAGTTCGACAAGATCATGGACTTCTCCGTGATCAAGAAGCTCGGCAGCGAGCCCAAGTACGCCGACTCTCGCAACACCTACGAGTTCAACTTCACGCCGAAGAGCGCGAAGGACATCAACGTCGAGAGCGCGATCTCGACGAAGTCGGTGAAGGTCAACTTCTTCCCGAACTCGTTCGACGTGTTCAAGAAGGTCGCGCCCCCCGGCGGCGGCCCCGAGGTCTACTACGATGGCAACATCGACTACACCATCGAGGAGATCGCGAAGACCGCGGGTCAGTACGGCGCGGCGCGCATCGTGATCTCGGGTCACACCGACTCGTCGATGAAGGGCACCGCGGATCCGCAGCTCGTCAAGGAGCTGTCCGAGCACCGCGCCAACGCGGTCAAGCAGGCGCTGCTCAAGAAGTTCCCCAAGCTCGATCCGAACCAGCTCGTCTCCACCGGCTATGGCTGGGAGAAGCCGGCCGACCCGACCGACCCCGACAACCACGCCAAGAACCGGCGCGTCGAGGTTCGCGTGGTCCCGGCGGAGGCGCAGTAGCGCGCCTGCGACTGTGGGATAGATGACCTCCAAGACCAAGGCCAAGCCGCCCGAGCAGGTTGCCGCCAAGCCCGAGCCAGCGCAGGGGCCGGTGCTGCCGAAGGCGCCGCCGTGGTGGAAGACCTTGCGCGCCGATCCACCGGCGCACACCCGGACGCTGCTCGGCCTGGGGTTCATCTCGCTCATCCTGCTGCTGTGGTGGTTCGTCACGCGCGGCGACGAGATCAACGTCTACTTCGATGGCCGGCGCGGCGAGCTGCTGCTCTCGCTCAAGGCGTCGACCGCGCGCATCGTGTCGGCATCGAAGATCCCGAGCCCAGGGGACGTGTTCGGCTCGTTCGGCTCGCTGCTCGATCGCGAGCTCGGACGCAACCTCGGCGACACCCTGCAACGTGTGCTCAGCGGAGTCGCGCTCGCGGCGATCGTCGGCGTGTCGGCCGGCATCGTGGCGGCGTCGCACCGGGGCGTCAACGCCGCGATCGCGCCGCTCGTCATCTTCCTGCGCTCGGTCCCGATGGGCGCCCTGATCCCGCTGACGATGCTGCTGTTCGGTGACGGCGAGGGCCAGAAGACGAAGTTCATCTTCCTGGCGATCGTGGGGTTCGTGTTCTCCGACACCGTGAAGGCCATCTCGATCGTGCCCGAGCGCTACGTCGAGACCGCGCAGACCTTGGGCGCGTCGCGGTTCCAGATCATCCGCAAGGTGCTGGTGCCACTCGCGATTCCCGACATCGTGACGAGCCTGCGGTTCCAGTTCGGCCTCGCGCTCGGCTACATCATGCTCGCCGAGGAGATCAACGCGGAGTACGGCATCGGCAAGCTCATCATGGGCAGCCAGCGCGTCGGTCCGTACGAGCACATGTACTTGTTGCTGTTCGTGATCGCGCTGATCGCGTTCACGATCGACCTCGTGCTGCGCACCCTCCAGCGCGGCATCTTCCCGTGGCGGCGAGATCTATGAGCGACGATCCAGGCAAGCCGACTCCACCCGGTACCGGTACCGGCCCGGCCGGCGGGGACGCGATCAAGCCCACCCCGCCCGCTCGAGATCCCGCCGCCGAGGCCGCCGCGCTCGCGATGTTCGAGGCCGAGGAGACGAAGGCCGCCGCCCCCGCAGCCGCCGTCCCCGCAGCCGCCGTCCCCGCAGCCGCCGTCCCCGCAGCCGCGCCCGGCGTGACCGGTGGGATCAAGATGGCCCCGCTGGCGGAGCCGCTGGCGAAACCGCCGGTCGTCGCGTTCGACAAGGTGACCAAGAAGTTCGGCGACTTCACCGCGATCAAGGATGTCAGCTTCCAGATCGAGGACTACCCGGGCCGCGGCGAGTTCGTCTCGATCCTCGGCCCGTCGGGTTGCGGCAAGTCGACGGTGATCCGGATGATCGCGGGCCTGCTGCCCCAGTTTCCCCAGACGTCGGGCAGCGTGCTGATCGATGGCAAGCCGATCTTTGGTCCCGGTCCAGACCGCGGCATGGTGTTCCAGGACTACACGTCGTTCGACAACCGCACCGTGCTGCAGAACGTCGCGTTCGGGCTCGAGTGTCGAGGGCTCGAGCGCGCGATCATCAGCGGGGGCGCGGTCCGCAAACAGACGGTGAGCTCGTTCACCACGCAGTCCGCACATGGCTTCAAGAGGGGCAACACCGCGCTGATCGAAGGCGTCGACGACGCGAGCTTCAACGGCAAGGTCTCGGTCCTCGCGGTCCCCAGCCCGACGCAGTTCACCGTCCAGCAGGAAGGGCCTGACGCCCGGAGCGGTGGCGGTGTGGTGAGGGTCCCGAAGCTGTCGAGCAGCGACCGCTACGATCGCGCGAACTACTGGATCGAGAAGGTCGGGCTGTCGGTTGGCAAGGATGCCGACAAGTACCCGCACCAGCTGTCCGGTGGGATGCGCCAGCGCGTCGCGATCGCGCGGACGTTGATCCTCGAGCCGCGCATCATCCTGATGGACGAGCCGTTCGGCGCGCTCGATCCGCCGACCCGGTCGCGGATGCAGGACAACCTGGTGCAGCTGTGGCGCGAGCAATCGCCCACGATCTTCTTCATCACGCACTCGATCGAGGAGGCCGTGTTCCTCGGCGATCACATCCTCGTGTTCTCGAACTCGCCCGGCACCGTCCTCAAGCAGATCCGCGTGCCCCCTCCCGATCGGCCGTCGATCGTGATGCAGCGCGATCCCAAGTTCCAGGAGGTCGTGATGGGGCTGCGCGAGACCATCGATCATCTCGAGTCGTCGAACCGAGCGGGAGACTGACGTGGCCGAGCCAAAGCAAGCGGGACTGCTGCGCTACCTCAAGGAAGCGTTCATGTTCCGCTGGAACTTGCTCCTCCTCGGTGGCGCCGCGGCCGGCGCGATCGTCTCGGGGCACGCCGACGTCGCCCTGCCCCTGATCGCGGCCGCCGAGGTCACCTACCTCGCAGGCCTGACCACGCTGCCGCGGTTCCAGGGCGCGATCGATGCCAAGGCGCGCGCCGAGGAGCGCGGGCTCGGTGCGCCTTCGTCGAGCCAGCAACCCGCCCTCGATCAGCAGTCGGCGCGCGACAAGATCCTCGACGTCCTCAAGTCGCTGACCGAGGATCGCCGCTCGCGCTTCCTCAGGCTGCGGGCGCGCTGTGTCGAGATGTCGAGGATCGCGAACGCGGTCCGCGGTGAGACCCACGATGCGAGCGGGGCCTCCACCGAGCTCCGCACGCCGGCGCTCGATCGGCTGCTGTGGGTGTTCCTGCGCCTGCTGCTGTCGGAGCAGGCGATCTCGCGGTTCCTCCAGGCCACCGACGAGGCCGGCATCGACAAGACGGTCACCGACCTCAAGGGCCGCCGCAAGAAGCGCGCGGATTCGGTCGGCGAGGCCAACCACGCCGACGACAAGATCATCCGCTCGCTCGATGACTCGATCACCACCGCCGAGCTCCGGCGCGAGAACGTCGAGAAGGCGAAGACCAACGCCGAGTTCGTGGCGGCCGAGCTCGACCGGCTCGAGAACAAGATCCAGGCGGTCACCGAGATGGCCGTCAGCAACACCAACCCCTCTGACATGTCGAGCCGGATCGATGCGATCTCCGACGGCATCACCCAGACCGAGGAGACGATCCGCGAGCTCCAGCAGATCACCGGCGTCGGAGATGCCGACGCGACGCCGTCGATCCTCGACACCGACCTGTCGCCGCCGCGCATGGCGGTCGAAGCCGCGAGCAAGCGAGGCCCATGACGATCGAGACCGATAGCACCAAGCCCGAGCTCGCGGAGAAGACCCTCGCGGGCACCGAAGGCGTCACGAAGGCCACCCAGCTGCCAGCGCACTTCCCGAAGTGGGCGGGCAAGCTCGCCGAGCTGTACTTCTCCGGCACGACCTCGATGTTCGTCGTCCACGGCAACACGTTCGATGTGGTGCGTGCCGGCGCGGACCGCTGGACCGGCCTCGCCGACTTCCTCGCCGAGCAGCTGTTCGGGCGCTGGGACCTCGTCATCCACTACGACCTCGCGCGCGGGCTGCGCTGCGCGGCCGGCTCGAACGGCAAGCGGCTGCAGGAGATGGTCACCGTCGCGGCCAAGTGGCTCGGCGACCTCCGGGCGCTGCCTCGCGATCCGACGAAGGCCCTCGCCGCGCTCGATCTGCTCGTCCAGAAGAACGTGATGGCGGATCCCGACAAGCGGCTGCGCGCGGCGATCCTCATCGACCATGCTGGCTACGTCGCCCCGAGCGGTGATCGCCTCGACCTCAACGAACAGACGCACCTCGTCACGCTGCTCAACTGGGCGTCGAGCCCGTACGTCAAGCACCTCAACATGGCGTTCGTGTTGATCGACCCGCGGCTGTCGAGCATCGCCGAGCGGCTGTCGAACAACCCGCACGTGGCCTCGCTCGAGGTCCCGTTGCCCGACGCCACCGAGCGCACCGCCTTCCTCGAGGCGCAGGTCAAGTCGAGCGACCGCGACATCAAGACGTTCTCCGACTACGGGACCACCGAGCTCGGCAAGCTGACCGCGGGCATCGGCCTCACCGATCTGGAAGTCCTGCTGCGCTCTGCCATCGAGGGCAACCGCCGGCTCGATCCAGGCTACTTCCGCGAGCTCAAGAAGCGGCTGATCGAGCGCCAGGCCCAGGGCATGCTCGAGTTCGTCGAGCCGAAGTGGGGCCTCGACACCGTGGTCGGCCACGAGGCCGCCAAGCGCCGCCTGCTCGACGACGCCGAGCTCATCAGGCGCGGCGAGCTCGAGACCGTTCCGATGGGCTACCTGTTCTGCGGCCCGGTCGGGACCGGCAAGAGCTTCCTCGCGACCTGCGTCGCGGGATCGATCGGCATCCCCGCGGTGGTGCTCAAGAACTTCCGCAGCAAGTACGTCGGCGAGACCGAGGGCAACCTCGAGCGCGTGCTCGGGGTGCTGCGGTCGATGGGTCCGGTCGTCGTGATCGTCGACGAGGCCGATGCGATGCTCGGCGATCGCGACTCCGGCGGCGACTCCGGCGTCGGCGCTCGCACGTTCGGCATGATCGCGTCGCAGATGGGCGATACCCAGTACCGCGGCCGGATCATCTGGATGCTGCTCACCGCGCGCCCCGACCTGCTGCCGATCGATCTCAAGCGCCAGGGCCGCGCCGAGGTCCACATCCCGCTGTTCTATCCGGTCGACAACGCCGAGCTGCGCGTGATGATCGAGGTGCTCGCGAAGAAGTCCGGCACGACGGTCGAGGAGCGCGACATCCCGCTGGAGATCCCGAACAAGGGCCACCTGTCCGGCGCCGACATCGAGGGCATCGTCGGGCGCGCGTACCGGACCTCGCTGCTCGGCGGCTCGCGCGCGATCACCAAGGACGCCCTCGCCGGCGCGCTCGCGAGCTTCATGCCGTCGACGCAGACGCTCGAGCGCGAGGCCCAGGAGCTCGCGGCGATCATCGAGTGCACCGACGTCGAGTTCTTGCCTGCCAGCAAGAAGGAACGCATGGACACGCTCGGCGGCCGCGAGAAGCTGCAGGAGCGACTGACCGCGATCAAGCAGATCCTCGAAGAACGCTAGACCACAGGAGAACGACATGGCACGCCCCAGCTGGATCAACGACGAATCTCACCCCGACCTCGAGGCCCACATGGACCAGCTCGAGCACTTCACGCAGGCGATGGCCGATGGCGTGATCGATGCGGGCGAGCTCGCGAAGCAGGAGACCAACCTCGTGGCCGCGATGAAGGCGGTCGAGGGCTCGCTGAGCGACGACCAGCACGCGAAGGTCACCCGCCTGCTCGCGGAGCTCGCGGCCTACAGCGTCATGCGGATCCTGCACGAGCTGGAGCTCGCTCGCGTCCAGAACGCCGTCGCGGCCAAATGACCCGGGGACGATCGCGATGACCGCCTCGCCCGACCCCGATCGGCTGCGTCAGGTGTTCAACCGGATCGAGCCGATGATCGAGCAGCGCTGGGGAATCCCGGTGACGATCAGCGATGTCCCGAACCCGTTCACGGGCGATCTGGATGGCGAGCAGATCCTCGTCGACCATGACCTCGACATCGAGGACGCCCTCTTCATCCTGATCCACCTGTTCGGGCACACGGTGCAGTGGAACGCGTCGGAGCGCGCCCGCGAGATCGCGTTCGCGAAGCACACCGTGTGGACCCAGGACCAGCTGAACGAGGTGGGGGCGTACGAGCTACAGGCGTGCCGCTACAGCCTCCAGCTCCTGCACGAGGCGGAAGTCCACGATCTCGACCAGTGGATGGCCGACTTCGCAGCGTGCGACACCGCCTACCTGATGCACTTCTACCAGACCGGCGAGAAGCGGCCGTTCCGGTCGTTCTGGCGCGAGGCACAGCCTCTGCTCGACCCGCTCGCGATTCCCCAGTTCCAGCCGGCCCGCTGGATCAGCCGGTACGACGGCACGGTCATCTAGCGATCGTCAGGATCCTTCCGATGTGGCGCATGGCGCCCCCCGAGATCGGTGCCGCGGGCGGCTGCCGCGCCAGCTGGCCTGCAGGACGGCCACGATCGGTCCCGGGCGCTGCTCGTGGCGTTCGGAGGCTTTATGCGACTCCGCCGTCGCGGTACAATTAATGCCAGGGTGAGCCAGGTCCACACGCAGCTACTGACCGACGACGCCAGCGGCGTGCTCGTCGAGCGGATGTTCCGGCTCCGGGTCGTCTCCGGTCCCGACCAGGGCAAGGAGCACACCCTCGACGAGGGCACCACGATGGTCGGCACGCACGCCGATAACGATCTCGTGCTCACCGACGCCACCGTGTCGCGCTACCACCTCGAGATCCGCGTCCGGCGCGACGGCATCGAGGTCCGCGATCTCGAGACCACGAACGGCACGAAGCACGGCGGTGCCCGCGTGGGACAGGTCGTGCTGGTCGGCGCCGCACGCCTGCGGCTCGGCAAGCACACCGAGGTCGATGTCGAACCGGTCGATACCAGCGTCGAGCTCGACACCTGGCACGGCGACCGGTTCGGGGATGTCCTCGGCACGACAGTGCCGATGCAGCGCCTGTTCTCGCTGCTGTCGAAGGCGGCGCCCACCGAGGCCACGATCCTGCTGCACGGCGAGACCGGCACCGGCAAGGAGGCGATCGCAGAGGCGATCCACCACGCGAGCACGCGCAACCAAGGCCCGTTCATCGTGGTCGATTGCGGCTCGATCCCGCACGAGCTCATCGCCTCCGAGCTGTTCGGCCACGCGAAGGGCTCGTTCACCGGTGCGGGCGCGGACAAGCAAGGCCTGATCGAGGCCGCGAACCGCGGGACCCTGTTCCTCGACGAGATCGGCGAGCTGGCGCTCGATCTCCAGCCACAGCTACTGCGGGTGCTCGACCGCCGTCAGGTCCGCCGCGTCGGCGAGACCCAGGCCGTCGACGTCGACATCCGCGTCATCGCCGCCACCCACCGCGACCTCCGCGCGATGGTCAAGGCCGGCCAGTTCCGCGAGGACCTCTACTACCGGCTCGCCGTGGTCGCGACCCAGGTCCCTCCGCTCCGCGAGCGCAAGCAGGACATCCCGGCGCTCGCCGCGTGGTTCGCCGATCGCATGGGCCGCGGCGGGTTCGCGCAGTCGCCCGCCCTGCTCGATCAACTCGAGCGCCACGATTGGCCAGGCAACGTGCGCGAGCTCCGCAACGTCGTCGAGCGCGCGCTGTCGCTAGGCCACGCCGCCTCTCAGATCATCGGCGATCTTGCCGACAATCAGGATCGCCCGCTGCCCACCGAGGACGAGACCACGAAGCGGACGTCGAACCCCGACGTCCTCGAGCTGCCGTTCAAGGAAGCGAAGGCTGCGCTCGTCGAGAGCTTCGAGCGTGACTACCTGCAGGCCCTGCTCGCGCGCCATCGCGGCAACATCTCGCGCGCCGCCGCCGAGGCCGGGATCGATCGCAACTACATCCACCGCCTCGTGAAGAAGTACAACCTCGAGGTCGATCGCGGATGATCCGGATGATGATGCGTAGCCATACAGAGCTCGTCCTCGCGACCGTGAGCTTCGCTGCCATCGCACTCGGCCTGGCGGGTGCGTCGGGTTGTGGCCCCGCGTGTCTCGATGATCGGTGCTCGCTGAAGACGGCGACTCCACGCGTCGACCGCCTCGAAGGCCCGTCGACTCCGTCGGATGGGGGCGTCGCTGGCAGCACCGTAGTCACGGCCCTTCCGCCATCCGACGCGCAACCAGCGCAGAGCTCCGGCGCGCAACCAGCGCAGGGCTCCGGCGCGCAAGGCTCGGGTGCGCAGGGCTCGGCCGCGCAAGGCTCGGCCGCGCAAGGCGCGGGCTCCGCGGCACCGACGGCACCGACGGCACCGACGGCACCGACGGCACCGACGGCACCGACGGCACGGCTGGAGTGGAGCGTGTTCGACAACCTCGCCGATAACACGCGCGTCCTCGTGGTCACGAAGGACGCGGTCCCGGCGGGCACGCTCGTCAAGTTCGACTTCGCCAAGCTGCCCGACAAGACGCCGTTCGCGGTCTTCCTCGAGACCCGGCCGACCACGGGCGGGAGCCAGGCCGAGGCGTCGTGGAACGTGTGTCCGCCCGACAAGCTGCGGTGCGACATCGTCGGCACCAAGAGTGCCGTGACCAAGCACGCCGGTCGACTGTCGCTCCAGGCCAAGACCAACTGGGTGATCACGGGGTTCACCGGTGACCCTACCGCGTACCTCGTGACGTGGACGAACAGCCTGACGCGCGAGGCGTTGACGATCCGCCTGACCCGGTGATGCGAGCGCGGATCGCCCCGGCGCTCGCGCTCGTGCTCGTGATCCTTGGCTGCAAGGACAAGGACGCGGCGAGTCCTCCACCGGCCCCGCACCAGGGCTCGGCCAACGCTGCCGATGCCGCGGTGGCCCCGCTGATCGACTGGGCGCGCTGCGAGGCGACGCTGCGAGAGGCGCCGAAGGTTCCGTCGACCCGTCGGGTCCAGCACGTGCTCGATGGCTGCATGCCGTGCGGGGACTGGAGGCCGCTGCTCCGCTGGGACACGCTGCAGGTCGACGGCGGACCCACGCGCCTCCAGATCGAGCAAGCGATGCTCGCGTGCAACGCCTATTGCGAACCGAACGCGAGGCAACGGTTTCTCGGCACGCTCGATGCCGCCCGGAGCAAGGGCACCCGCGGCCCGTGGCGTCACCTCGGCGAGGTGTGCGGTGCCGCGGTCAGCGCGGTCCCGGATGCGCGCTTCATGTCGGCGCCGTTCTTCGCGCTCGACCGGATCGCCCGCACCGCAGCGGCACGTCCCGCGCTCGCGCCGCTGGTCGAGGCCCTGGAGCTGCCGCTTCCCGCGATCTCCAGCACCGGCAGCGGGATCTCGCTCGCGAGCTCACCGGTCACCACCCCGGAGGCCGGCCCGGTCGCGCTCACGGTCTCCACGATCGAGCTGCGGATCGCGGCCACTCCTCGAGCCAGGCTCGGCAAGGACGGCATCACCGTGCTCGCCAAGGGCGAGCTGTACCCCGGTGCGCTCGTCAAGACCCCCGCAGAGCTCGCGGCGGCGCTCGAAACCGTCGGAGCAACGCCTTCCAGCCCGCTGTCGGTGTTCGCGCCATCGGGGATGGCGGCCTCACGGCTGCTGGACGTGTTT
>Ga0316601_100001961_pt1 | contig 10403 bp, 9 predicted proteins | sample OWC_soil_day5_no_FD_207663 | JGI IMG/M metagenome (GOLD analysis project Ga0316601, IMG submission 207663) | Wetland soil microbial communities from Old Woman Creek delta, Ohio, United States - OWC_soil_day5_noCT | ecosystem: Environmental > Terrestrial > Soil > Wetlands | place: USA: Ohio...
CTGGCGAACCTGCCACAGCACGCTGCGCTCGGGCAGGACCGGCAGCAGGGTGCCGCGTTCGCCGCTGACGTGGGCAATGACGCCGCCGCGTTCGTTGAACAGGGTCAGTTCCTGCACCGTGCTTTGTTCGCGCAGCGTCGACAGGCTGGTGATGATCGATCCCATGCCCTCGTCCGATAGCGCAATCGCCATGCGCTGCGCCTTGATATTCAGATCACTCAGCAGGTCGTCGAGCGCGACCTGGCCGAGCTTGACCCCGGACGCCAGTGCGTTATCGACCCGCACGTCGAACCAGGTTTCGATTGAACGGTTGAGAAAAAATACCGAGGCGCCATACACCACCAAACCCGGCAGCATGGCAACGGCACTGAACATGAGCAGCAATTTCAGCGTGAGCTTGGCGCCGAACACGCCCCGGCGGATGCGCTTTCGCAGCCACCACAGCCGCCAGCCCAGCAGCACCAGCAAAACCGCGCCGAGCACCCCGCCGACGATAAACAGCACCGACAGGTTTTCAGAAAACATGACATTTTCGCCACCGGCATAAAACAGCAGCGTCAACAGTACGATGCCCGCAATCAGGGCGGCGGCGATCAAACTACGCATCAGGGCGGCGGCGGGATGACCGGTATCGCCGGGGCTTCAAACGACCATTCGTGCCAGGGGGTCGCCAACTCCCATTGGTCGCTGGTCACCCCGCCAATAGCCAGCGGTTTGGGCAACTGCTCCTTGTCCAGCCGCAGGCGCAGGCGCGCTTCGTAACGCCGCCCGGTTTTCAGCCCGCCGCGCTCGATTACCTGCCAGTCATTGACCCGCCCCAGCATCGCCAGCGCTTCACTCAGGGTTTCGGCAGTGCGCGTGACGTAACCGCTTTCAACCACATACCTTCTCAGCAGCAAATGATAGTAAATCCGCAGCTTGCGCACGGGTTCGGCGATGTCTTCGTCAAACCAGTACCAGTTGCCGGGCCGGGTCACTTCCAGTTCGAGCAGAAAATGCAGATTGATGCCTTTGCTCAGCGCATTTTCCAGCGTGGGATTGAGCGCAATATCGACGTCCGCATCCAGCACATAGCCTTGTGGCGTGGCGCGAATGGCTGCTTTCTTGACGACGCTATTGTCAGCGGCGATCGCACTTGGCGCAGCGACCAGCCAGCCGGCCAGCAACAGCCCGGACAGCCAGACCCACGCCAGTCCGCGCCAGGCGGCGTCAGATCTTGTGCAGCAGTGCGTAAAAGAAACCATCATGTTCCGCATCCGGCAACAGCGACCCATCAGACAAAGGCTCGGGGAGGGGAAGGCGCTTGGCGTCCTGGGCGTGGCGCGTCAAAAACGCCTGCACTTGTTCGTCGTTTTCTTCGTTGAACACCGAGCAGGTGGCGTAAAGCAATGTACCACCCGGTGCCAGCAATCGCCACAGCGCCTCCAGCATCACCGCCTGTTGCGCCGCGAACTGGGCAATATCCTCGGGACGGCGCAGCCATTTGATGTCGGGATTGCGGCGCACCACGCCGGATGCGCTGCACGGCACATCGGCCAGAATACGGTCAAACGGCTGGCCATCCCACCAGGTATCAGGGTTTGAGGCATCGCCCACCACCAGCTTGGCACTGAGATGCAGCCGGTCGAGGTTTTCCTGTACCCGGGCCAGCCGGGTGGCGTCCACGTCGAGTGCCGTCAATGCGACGTCGGCGCGCTCCAGAATATGGCCGGTCTTGCCGCCGGGCGCGGCACAGGCATCCAGTACCCGCTCGCCCGGTTGCGCATCGAGCAGGCGTGCTGCCCATTGCGCACCGGCGTCCTGCACCGACACCTGGCCTTCGTCAAAGCCGGGCAAGCCATGCACTGATATGGCCTTATCGAGGGTCACGGCATCCTCGCCGGTTTGCCGCGCCGGGTGTTCTGCTTCGCTCAAGCGCTGCAAATAGCTCGCCACATCGCTATGGCGGGCATTGACGCGCAACGTGAACGGCGGGTGTAACAAACCGGCTTCGAGAATGCCTTGCCAGTGTGCCGGATGCTCGGATTGCAGCTTGGCAATCCACCAGTCGGGATGCGACCAGCGCGCCGACGGCTGGTCTTCCGCCATTTTTTCCAGCTCGGCGCGCCGGCGCTGGAAATTACGCAATACCGCATTGGCCAGCCCGCGCCGCCAGCCTTCACCCGCAGCCGTCACGGCGTTGTGCACCACCGCGTGCGCGGGGGCGCGGGTATACGCCAGCTGGTAAATTGCCACCCGCAACAGCCAACCCAGCTGCGGATCGGTCAGCGGGCGTTCGAGTAAGGCCGCCAGCCAGCAATCCAGCCGCCCCAGCTGACGCAAACTACCGTACACAATATCTTGCAACGCGCCGCGCTCGCCCGGGGTTTGCAATTGCTGCACACGCTGCGGCAACACTTGATGCAAGGCCGCGCCAGCCAGAACTTCTTCCAGGATGCCAGCGGCTAGTTTTTGCAAATTACGCATCGTGTGTAATGGCCTGATAGGTGGGTCGATTCATGAGATGCCTGCAGCGCTGATAAGCGGCAGATGATACAGGGGCAAGCAATTTGCCCCCAGCTCAACGCCCCAAATAGGTGCCTGGCGGGACGGCGCGACCAGCCAGAAACGCTGCCGTCGTCATCCGCTTGCTGCCAGCGGGTTGCAGCTCGTGCAGCGCCAGCGACCCCTCGCCGCACGCCACAATCAACTGATCGGCGTCGGCGCGCAGCACTTCGCCAGGGGCACCTACGCCGGGCACCGCCCGGGCTGACCAGACTTTGAGCGGAGCGCCGTCCAGTAGCGTCCACGCGCCCGGCACCGGGCAATAGGCGCGCACCGCGCGTGCAAGCGTGTCTGCGGACTGGCGCCAGTCGAGTTGCGCTTCTTCCTTGCTCAGTTTGGTGGCATAGGTGGCGAGTGCATCATCCTGTGCCACCGGCACCAGCGAGGTGTAATTCCCCAATGCCGCAACGATGGCGTCTGCCCCCGCAGCGGCCAGGGCGTCGTGCAGGCTGGCGGCCGTGTCGTCGTCACGAATCGGCAGCCGGGTGGTTAACAGCATGGCGCCGGTATCGAGCCCGGCATCCATTTGCATGATGGTGATGCCGGTTTCCGTATCGCCCGCCAGAATCGCGCGCTGGATCGGTGCAGCGCCACGCCAGCGCGGCAGCAGTGAAGCGTGAATATTGAGGCACCCAAAACGTGGCAGGTCGAGTACAGCCTGCGGCAGAATCAGGCCATACGCGGCGACCACCATGACGTCGGCGTCCGCCGCGTGCAGTTCGGCCTGGACATCCTGCGTTTTCAGGCTGGGCGGCTGATAGACCGGCAGCCCACGCGCCAGTGCTGCCTGCTTGACCGCGCTGGCGGTCAGTTTCATGCCGCGTCCAGCCGGACGGTCGGGCTGCGTCAGGACCAGGACGATAGCGTGGCCGGCATCCGACAGCGCGTTGAGGGCAGCAGCGGCAAACGGTGGGGTACCGGCAAAAATAATGCGCACGGGCAGCCGGACTCAGAGCGAGGCGCGACGCGGTGCAGCATCGGGACGGTGCTCGCGCGCCTGCTTTTGCAGCTTGGCCTTGATGCGGTTGCGTTTGAGTCCGGACAGGTAATCAACAAACACCTTGCCAACCAAATGATCCATTTCATGCTGGATGCACACCGCCAGCAGGCCATCGGCTTTCAGCTCGAAAGACTTGCCGTTGCGGTCCAGCGCACGCACGCTGACCCGCTCGGCACGCGTGATCCTGTCATAAATACCGGGCACCGACAGGCAGCCTTCTTCGCTTTCCTCAGTGCCGGATTGGGCGATGATTTCGGGATTGATCAGCACGAGCAGGTCGTCGTGCGTTTCGGAAATGTCGATCACGACAACCCGTTCGTGCACGTTGACCTGCGTGGCAGCAAGACCGATACCAGGCGCGTCATACATGGTTTCGGCCATGTCATCGACAAGTTTCTGGATACGGGCATCGACCGTCGCCACCGGCTTGGCAACTTTGTGCAAGCGCGCATCGGGGTAATGCAGAATGTCGAGTTTGGCCATAAAAAGCTTTGCGAATGAACGGGCTGGGTGCACACTTTGATGCAAAATCTGCAACTAAATAGCGTGTTGCCCTAAATATAAGGTGAGTGATAGCCGTAAGCTAGGCGCACAGTATATTTTCAACACAGCTATTTTCAACTCGAATCTAGACAAAGTCTAAATGGAAGGGGTTCCCGTGCGTCAACTTGTTATTTCACTTGCCCTGCTACTGGCCACACCGGTGCTGGCCGATACGCTCAAACTGCAGGACAACGCCCCTGACAAATACGTCGTGGTCAAAGGCGACACGCTGTGGGACATTTCCGGAAAGTTTCTGAAAGATCCCTGGCGCTGGCCGCAGATCTGGAACATGAACCGCGAGGAGATCAAAAATCCGCACTGGATTTATCCAGGCGATCTGGTGGTGCTCGACCGCAGCGGCAAAGAGCCGCGTCTGTCGCTGGTCAAGGGCGACAAAGGCGGCATGCGCACCGTCAAACTTTCTCCGGGCGAGCGCATAACCGAACTCGACAGTGCGGCGATTCCACCCATTCCGAGCCGGGCGATTTTTGCCTTTCTGGCGCAACCGCGCGTCGCGCCCAAGGATGCATTGGACGGCGCGCCGTTCATTCTGGGCACCAACAGCGAACGCGTCGTGCTGGGCACCGGTGACGAGGTCTTTGCCACCGGCGGCAAGCCGGGGGTGACCCGCTGGAACGTGCTGCGTCCCGGCAAGGCCTTGAAAGATCCGGCAACCGGCGAGGTGCTGGGGTATGAAGTCGAATACCTGGGCGATGCACGCACCCTGGTGGAAGGCGCGCCGCAGAAAATTCGCATCACCCAGTCGGCGCAGGAAATTCTGCCCAAGGACAAACTGGTGAAAGCGGACGAGGGCACAGCCTTTGAATATATTCCGCATGCCCCCGACGGCAAAATCAACGGCCGCATCATCTCGGCCTATGGCGGCATGTCCGACAGCGGCCAGTACCAGACCGTGGTGATTGACCGCGGCAGCCGCGACGGTCTGGAACAAGGCCATGTGCTGGCGGTGTATCGTGAAGGTGCGGCGGTAGAACTCAGCGCGGCCGAAAACAGCAATATGACCTGGGTCAAGGAAGCCAGCAGCGCGCCCGATGGCGGCGCCTGGCTCTACAGCGATGTGCGCTGCCTGAAAGAAGACGGCAAGGTCACCTATGACCAGGTTGCCGAAGTGAACAGCAGCTTCCGCAAGACCTGTCTCGGCAACAGCAGCGATGGCGACGTTAAGCTGCCTGATGCCCAGAGCGGTCTGGTGATGGTGTATCGCGTGTATGAGCGGGTGTCCTATGCGCTCATCATGCAGTCCAGCGGCCCGGTATATCTGCTCGACCGGGTGCAAACGCCCTGAGCGCGACTCAATAGGCCGCGCCATGCTTGATTTTTGGCTACGCCGTGCTTGACTCCTGGCTGCGCCTGGCGCTCGCCCCCGGGGTCGGCAACACCAGCCTGATTCGTCTGTTAACGGCCTTCGGTTCTCCGGAGGCCGTTTTGGCGTCCGGGCGCACCGCGCTGTCGGCCCATCTTTCCACCGCTCAGTGCGACGCGCTGCTGGGCGAGCCCGACGCTGCGCTGCTGGATGCCACCCGGGCCTGGCTTGCCCAGCCGGGCAACAGCCTGATGACGCTGGCGGATGAGGATTATCCGAAAAGCCTGCTCGAAATAGCCGATCCGCCCGCCGTGCTGTATTGCAAAGGGCGGCGCAGCCTGCTGAGCCAGCCCGGTCTCGGCGTGGTTGGCAGTCGCAATGCCACGCCGCAAGGCGTGCGTGACGCCGAAGCTTTCTCCCGCGCCCTGTCCGATGCCGGTTTCACCATCATCAGCGGACTCGCACTCGGCATTGATGCAGCGGCGCACCGGGGCGGGCTCGCAGGCGCGGGGTCAAGCGTCGCCATCATCGGCACCGGGCTCGATCGCATTTATCCCGCGCGCAACAAGGCGCTGGCGCATCAACTGGCCGAAAACGGGCTGGTCGTATCCGAGTTCGCGCTTGGTACGCCGCCTTTGCCCGGCCATTTTCCGCGCCGCAACCGGCTGATCAGCGGCCTGAGTCGCGGCGTGCTGGTGGTGGAAGCCGCGCCCGACAGCGGATCGCTGATCACCGCGCGGGTCGCCACCGAACAAGGGCGCGAGGTGTTCGCCATTCCCGGCTCGATCCATTCGCCGTTGGCACGCGGCTGCCATGCGTTGATCAAGCAGGGGGCCAAGCTGGTCGAGTCCGCCGCCGACATTCTCGATGAACTGGCCTGGCAACAACGGCTGGCGCCGCCCGTTCTGCCGGAAAGAACAACCGACCCAGTGCTGGACGCGCTCGATGGAGCGCCGACCACCCTCGACACGCTGGCACAAACGACCGGGTTGACGCTGGATGCGCTTTCGGCCAAGCTGTTGACGCTTGAACTGGATGGGCGAATCGCTTCCTTGCCCGGCGGGCGTTACCAAAAATTACACTGAGATCATGCTCGATATCCTGGTTTACCTTTACGAAAGCTTCCGCATGGTGGCGCTGACGCCTGATCGTGACGCGCTGGAAAAGCGCCTGTTTGCCGCCGGATTTGAAGAAGCCGACATCAACGCCGCGCTCGACTGGTACGCCAATCTGGCCGGCAGCGCCACCCACGAACGGCTGGCGCTGGCCTATGACCGCCATTACGCACCCGAAGAACTCGAACGTCTGAACGACGCCTGCCGCGCCGAGCTGGTGTATCTGGTCAGCGCCGAGATCCTTGACCCCGAATCGCGCGAATGGGTGATTTCCGGGCTGATGGAACTGGGCGGAGAAGACATCGAACCCGACCACGTGCGCTGGATGACCCTGATCGTACTGTGGAGCCGTGGCCTGATCGAGCATTTCACCCATCTGGAAGACATGTTGCTAAACCACGAGCCGGAACGCCTGCATTAAGCCATGTCCAAACTCGTCATTGTCGAATCCCCGTCCAAGTCCAAAACGCTGAAGAAGTACCTTGGCGCGGATTATGAAATCCTCGCCAGCTACGGCCACGTGCGCGACCTCGAGCCGAAAACCGGCGCGGTCGATACTGAAACTTTCAGCATGAAATATCAGATCATCGAGCGCAACGCCAAGCACGTCGAAGCCATCGTCAAGGCCGCCAAAAAGGCCGACGAAGTGTTGCTGGCAACCGACCCGGATAGAGAAGGTGAAGCGATTTCCTGGCATATCAGCGAAATCCTCAAGGAACGCAAGGTCAAAACGCCGATGAAGCGGGTGGCCTTTTACGAAATCACCGAATCGGCGGTGCAGGACGCGGTGCGCAACCCGCGCGAAATCGCGACCGACCTGGTCGACGCGCAGCAGGCGCGGCGCGCGCTCGATTATCTGGTTGGCTTCAACCTGTCGCCACTGCTGTGGCGCAAGATCAGCCCCGGCTTGAGTGCCGGGCGCGTGCAGTCGCCCGCGTTGCGCATGATTGTCGAGCGCGAACTCGAAATCGAAGCCTTCAACCCACGCGAATACTGGACGCTTCACCTCGACAGCCACAAAGGCGCACAGCCGTTCAGCGCCAAACTCAGCCATTTCAAGGGCGAGAAAGTCGAGCAGTTCACGGTCGAACACGAAGCCCGCAGCAAGGAATGGCTGGCGACGCTGGAGTCGAAAGACGCCCGCGTCATGCGCATCGAAAAGAAGCGGCGCGCCCGCCATCCCGGCGCGCCGTTCACCACCTCGACGCTGCAGCAGGCCGGCGTGCGCCAACTCGGCATGACCACCGACCGCGTCATGCGCACCGCGCAGCAACTGTACGAAGGCATGGATCTCGGCGAAGGCCCGGTCGGCCTCATTACCTACATGCGTACCGACTCGGTGAATCTGGCGCAGGAAGCCATCACCGACATCCGCAAGTATGTGGGCGCCAACTTCGACAAGGAATTTTTGCCGCCGACCGAGCTCACTTACAAGGCGAAAACCAAGAACGCACAGGAAGCGCACGAGGCGGTGCGCCCGACTTCAGTGACACGTACGCCCGAATCCGTGAAGCAATTCCTGACGCACGATCAGGCGCGGCTCTACGAGCTGATCTGGAAGCGCACCGTCGCCTGCCAGATGACACCGGCGCAATTCGATACCGTCGCCGCCGATATCACGGTGGGCGAAGGCACCTTCCGCGCCACCGGGCAGACGCTGGCGTTCGCCGGTTTTCTGGCGGTGTACCAGGACGACGAGGACGAGGAAGGCGAGTCCAAACTGCCTGCGCTGGTCGAGGGCGAAACCCTGCCGGTCGACAAACTCTATGGCGAACAGCACTTTACCCAGCCGCCGCCGCGCTACACCGAGGCCAGCCTGGTCAAATCCCTGGAAGAACACGGCATCGGCCGCCCGTCCACCTACGCCAGCATCATTTCCACCCTGCAGGACCGCGAATACGTGGTGCTGGAGAAAAAGCGCTTCCAGCCGACCGACATTGGCCGGCTGGTCAATTGCTTTTTGACCCGGCATTTCACTCAATACATCGACTACGATTTCACTGCCAAGCTGGAAGACAAGCTCGACGATGTGTCCAACGGTACCCGCGTGTGGTCGCAGCTACTGGGTGAATTCTGGAAAGGCTTTGACGGTGAGTTGAAGGCCAAGCAGGACGTCGAGCGCGGCTGTCCGATCATGGAGCCCTGCCCCAAGTGCAGCAAACCGCTGTTCATGCAGGCGAGCAAGCGCGGCCTGTTCATCGGCTGTTCCGGCTACCCTGAATGCGATTACACCCGCCCGCTGCACGCTGAAACGGCAGAAGGCGACAACATCCTTGGCCAGGATCCGGCCAGCGGTCTCGATGTGAAACTGTTGTCCGGGCGTTTCGGCCCTTATGTGCAAATCGGCGAGATGCCGGAAGACAAGAAAGCACCAAAGCCGCGCCGCGCCTCATGGCCCAAGGAAATCCCGCTGGATCAGGCCACGCTGGAACTGGCGTTGAAGTTTCTCTCGCTGCCGCGTGAAGTCGGCCATCATCCGACTACCGGCCTGCCGATCGTCGCCAACAATGGCCGCTTTGGTCCCTATCTGCTGCACGACGGCAAGTTCAAGTCGATCCCCAAGACCGACAGCGTCTACGAAATCGATCTGCCGCGTGCGCTCGAAGTGCTGGTGATGGAACGCGCCCCGCGCGGCGCCGACTCGGCCGCTTCAGTGTTGAAAACGCTCGGCCCGCACCCGGACGACGGCAAGGACATCACCGTCCGTAGCGGCCGTTACGGTCCCTATGTCAAACACGGCAGCACCAACGCCACGCTACCGAAGGACATCACGCCGGAAGAAATCACGCTCGACGAAGCCCTGTCGCTGTTGGCCGCGCGCGAGGCCAAAGGGCCGGCCAAGAAACCGGCGAAAAAGACAGCCGCCAAGCCCGCAGCGAAGAAAGCCAAGGCAGCCGACGCCGGCGAAGCCAAGAAACCCGCAGCCAAAAAAGCGACGGTGAAAAAGCCGGCAGCCAAAAAGACAGCCCCTAAAACCGCCGCCAAAAAGCCCGCAACCAAACAAGCCGCTGAATGAGCACGCCCCCCAGCCTGCTCATGGTCAATGCCTTTATTGGCACGGCGGGCTACAAACAGCTGTACCAGGAACTGGGCTACAGCGTGGTTACCGAATGGTCGGAACGCAAGGCGATCAGCCTGGTCCGCAAATCCGCACCTGCCGTCATCGTGGCTGATTTCTATCACCAGAGCGATTTCCGCGACCGGCTGTCCAATCTCGAATCCCTGCTGGCGGCGGTGCAAAGCGCACCGAACACCCGCGTCCTGGTTTTTTACGAAGCCGCCCACCAGGCCGTGCTTGATCAGGTCAGCACGCGCTTGCGCATTGATGCCGCGCTGGTCTTGCCGGTTCAGGAAAGCCAATTAAGCGCCACGCTGCGGGCGTGGTTGAAAAACGAACCGGTGGAAAACTAGCCTTCAGTTTTATTCAAACAGTTCTCTACGTTGCGTCGCGGCCAGGGTGCGCGTTATTTTGCAAAGCATCCGGGTAAACCAACATAAATAATGTTGGTGCAACGATTAAATTTTTTGACGTAACAGGTCGTAATACTGCTGATAATTTTCGGAGATGACCATGTTGCGCTTTGCTGTTTTGCCCCTGCTTCTGGCAGCGGCCTCTATCCAGGCTGCCCCGCTTACTCTCGGGGTGGTGCTGGATCAAAATGAAGCCATGTCCGACCCCGATACCACCATGCGCTACCGCGCCTTTGAGGGTGAAATCGAACGGGCGCTTGGCCAGCCAGTCCAGATGCACTTCTACACAAGCGGTTTTTCTGCGATCAAGAACGCCAAGAGCGGCTCGGTGGATCTGATGTTCGGCCCGCCACAAGTGATTGCCAATATCAGCAAATTCAAGTTCGAGCCCATTCTCAAATCCAGT
>Ga0316601_100001963_pt1 | contig 10401 bp, 8 predicted proteins | sample OWC_soil_day5_no_FD_207663 | JGI IMG/M metagenome (GOLD analysis project Ga0316601, IMG submission 207663) | Wetland soil microbial communities from Old Woman Creek delta, Ohio, United States - OWC_soil_day5_noCT | ecosystem: Environmental > Terrestrial > Soil > Wetlands | place: USA: Ohio...
AGCGTGATTGCCGCCGACCTGCTGTCGCAGGCCCGCCAGCTCGCCGATGCCGGCATCAGCGCTGCGATCGACGTTACGCGCAACGAGGTCAACCTCGCCGCGGTGCGCACCCAGCTGGTCGTCACCCGGAACCAGCTGTCGCGCGCGCGCCTCGACCTGGCCCGTACCCTGAGCTTGCCGCCGGAGACGCCGATCGAGCTGGCCGATTCGCTCGGCCAGGAGGACCAGCAGTTGCCCACCGACCAGGACTCGGCGGTGAGCTTCGCGAAGGATCATCGGCCCGAGGTGCTGGCCGAGCGTCGGCGCACGGAGGCCGTGCGCCTCAGCCGGCGTGCGGTGGGGCAGGAGAACCTGCCCAGCGCCGGCATCGCCGGGTCGGTGCAGGAGAGCGGACAGCAGACCGGCGCGCTCGCCGGCACCTGGGCCGTGCAGGTCGGGATCGCCGTGCCGATCTTCGACGGACTGCGCCGGCAGAAGCGCCGGGACGAGCAGGGCGCGCGCTACGACGCGCAGAAGCTCCGTGAGTACGACGTGACCCAGCAGGTGGACGCCGAGGCACGGCAGGTCGTGCTCGACCTCACCGCCGCCCGCGACGAGGTCCTGGTGGCGCAACAGCGCCTTCGCCTCGCTGATCTCGAGTTGAAACAGGCGGATGAGCGCGTCTCGGCGGGCGTCGCCGGCAGCGTCGAGACGACCAATGCGCAGCGCAACCTCGTGGGCGCGCGCGACGCGCTCATCCAGGCCCGGGTTTCCCTGGACATCGCCCGGATCAATTCTTACCGCGCGCTCGGCATCATCGTGCCTGCGAACGGCCAGTGACGCACCGCACCTGCACAGCGAGCCCCGATCATGACTGACGTGCTGACCGACATTCCACCGATGGCCCCCGCCAGCGACGCGGCATCGGCGCACCCCGCCGCCCGCGCAAGACGCGTACGACTCGTCGTCGTCCTGCTCGTGGCCGCCGCCGGCGCCACCTGGGCCATCCGGACGTGGCTCGCCAGCCGGCACGTGGTGACCAGCGACAATGCGCAGGTGGACGGCCACATCACGCCGATCGCCCCCAAGGTTCAGGCGTTCGTGAGCCGGGTGCTGGTGGAGGACAACCAGCAGGTGAAGAGCGGTGACACGCTCGTGGTGCTCGATGCGCGCGACCTCCAGTTGCGGCTGGAGCAGGCCCGCGCCGACGTCGCCTCGGCACGCGCGCAGGCCGGCAGCGGGAGGAACGCGGGCCAGGCGGCGGCGCAGCTGGCTGCGGCGCAGGCACAGGCCGCCGGGGCGGAGGCCACCGTCGCGGCCGCGGAGGCGGCGGCGCGGAAGGCGAGTGCCGACCTCGAACGGTACCGCGGGCTCGCCGCCACCCGGGTCATCGCCGCGCAGCAACTCGATGCCGCGCAGGCCGCCAGCGACGCCGCGATCGCCAACGTCGACGCCGCGCGGCGCCAAGCCACCGCGGCCAGGAGCCAGGTGGCGGCATCGGCCGCGGCGCTCAAGGGCGCCGATGCGCGACTGGCCGCCGCGGAAGCGGCGGTCGGCACCGCCGAGACCCAGGTGGGATACACGGTGATCACGGCACCGATTGCCGGCGTCGTCGCGCGCCGCCGCGTGGAGCCGGGGGAGCTGGTGCAGCCCGGGCAGGCGCTCCTGTCCATCGTACCGTCCACCGACGTGTGGGTCACGGCGAACCTGAAGGAGACCGAACTGCAGTACGTGAAGGTCGGCGACCCGGTGGAGTTCACGGTCGATGCGTACCGCGGCATCCGCTTCGAGGGCGCCGTCGAGTCGCTCAGCCCGGCCACCGGCGCGCGCTTCGCGCTGCTGCCGCCCGACAACGCCAGCGGCAACTTCACCAAGGTGGTGCAGCGCGTCCCGGTGCGTATCGCAGTGCCGGCGGCGGACCCCGCGCATCCGCTGCGGCCCGGCATGTCGGTCGACGTGAAGATCCGGGTGCGGTAGCCCGCAGCGCATGGCCATCGCGGCACTCCCCCTTCGCATCGAGCGATCGGAAGCGGAGGTCTACCGACACCGGTACCTCATCGCCTTCGCGGTCACGCTCGCCAGCGTCCTCGAGCTCGTCGACACGAGCATCGTGAACGTGGCCATCCCGCACATGATGGGGAACCTCGGCGCGACGCTGGAGGAGGTGGCGTGGGTCAGCACCGGTTACATCGTGGCCAACGTGATCATCCTGCCGCTCACACCGTGGCTGGCCGCGCGCTTCGGAAGGCGGAACTACTACACCGGTTCCATCATCCTCTTCACGAGCGCGTCGTTCTTCTGCGGCAACGCGCAAAGCCTCGAGGCACTCGTGTTCTGGCGCGTCATCCAGGGCATCGGCGGCGGGGCGCTGATCTCGACGGCGCAGGCCATCCTGTTCGACGTGTTCCCGCTCAGCGAGCGTGGCACGTCCACCGCGATCTTCGGCATGGGCGTCATGGTCGGCCCGGCCCTCGGCCCCACGCTGGGCGGGTGGATCACCGACAACTATTCGTGGCCCTGGATCTTCTATATCAACATCCCGCTGGGTATCCTGGCGGCGTACCTCACCTGGTCGTACGTGCCCGAGCCGAAGTACAAGGTGCAGGAGGACCGCGGCGTGGACTGGCTGGGGCTGCTCTTCCTCATCATGGGCGTGGGAGCGCTGCAGATCCTTCTCGAGCGCGGCGAGTCGAAGGACTGGTTCGAGTCGCGTGAGATCGTCATCGAGGCGGTCATCGCCCTGTTCGGGGTGATCGCCTTCGTATGGCACGAACTGACCACGCCGAACCCGATGGTCGACCTGCGCGTGCTCAGGCGCCGGCAGCTCGCGGTCGGCGTCCTCTTCGCCAGCATCCTGGGTTTTGCGCTGTACTCGAGCGTCTTCGCCCTGCCGGTGTTCCTGCAGAACTACCTCGGCTTCGACGCCTGGGACACCGGCCGCGTCCTGCTCCCCGGGGCCATCGCGACCGCGGTGACGATGGCGTTTGCCGGCAGGATGGCGAACAGGATCGACGTCCGGCCGGTGATCGCGTTCGGCGTTGTCCTGTTCGCGCTGTCGATGCGGCTGCACTACCACTTCACGCTGGAGACAGGCCATGAGGACCTGTTCTGGCCCATGATCCTCCGCGGTGTCGGACTCGGCCTCATCTTCGTGCCGCTCACGGGACTGGCAGTGGCCGGGCTCGCGCCATCCGACATTCCGCAGGGCACCGGGCTCTACAACCTGAGCCGGCAGCTGGGCGGCAGCTTCGGCATCGCCATCACCGCGACCATCCTGACCCGGTTCCGCGAGGAGAGCCGTGAGGCACTGCGCGCGCACGTCACGATGTACGACCAGGCCACCCGCAGCTGGCTCGACATGATGACGCAGCGCCTGTTGAGCGAAACCGGAAGCGTCGCGAGCGCGCAGCAGAAGGCGCAGGCGATGCTGGCCCGGATCATCGAGGGCCAGGCGGCCGTCATCTCCTTCGAGAAGGTCTTCTTCATCATGGGGGCGGCGTTCCTGCTGGCCACCCCGCTGCTCCTCCTCTTCCGGACCGGCCGGGTGAGCGGCGGGGGCGCCGCCCACTAGACACCCGCCGTCCCGGGCCGGGGCCTATATTTCGGCCCATGCCGGCTTCGCCGACCCTTCACTGCCTCCAATGACGTTCCAGCACAAACTCCTCCTCGGCTTCGGCCTCATGGTGCTCCCGGTGCTGCTCGTTGGCGCCGAAGCCATCCGGAGCAACGCCCTCGAGCGCCGCGCCCTGGAGACCCTGGGGGAGAGCCTGACGCGGACCCGGACCTACTCCGAGGTCGAGACGGCGATGTTCAACCAGAGCGAGGTTATCTGGCGCTCGATGAGCGGCATGGAGCCGCGCGCGCGCGAGGAATTCCGGCTCAGCGGCGAGGTGGTGGACTACTGGCTCGACCGCTGGACCTCGGAACTCCAGCCGGACGAGCAGGAGCTGGCCGATGGCGTGCGGCGGATCGAAGCGGAGATCCGCGCGGTGGCGGACAGCGTGTTCGCGCTGGAGGACCGGGGCAAGCGCGCGGAGGCGTATTCACTGGCCAAGGGGCAGATGAAGGAGCGGCTGCTCCCGGCCCTCACCGAATTGAACCACCAGATCTACCGCCGCGCACGCGAGTTCAGCGTCTCCCGCGCGTTCAGCCGCGTGGCCGAGATCGTGAACAGCGAACGCGCCCTGCTCTTCTGGATCCTGCTGCTGTCGGCGGGCGCGGGATTCGGCGGCGCGTGGCTCATCGCGCGCAGCCTGGCGCGGCCGATCGGCGAGCTGCGCCAGGCCATGGCGGTGGTGGGCCGCGGCGACCTCGAGCACCCGATCACCCCACGCTCCGGCGACGAGATCGGCGACCTGGCCCGCAGCTTCCAGCAGATGACGGCCAACCTCCGCCAGTCGCGAACCGACCTGGTGCACCTCAACGCGGAACTCGCGGCCAAGGTCGGCCAGCTCGAGATGGCGCAAGCCCGGCTGGTGGAGCAGGAGAAGCTGGCGTCGGTGGGCCAGATGGCCGCGGGCGTGGCCCACGGCCTCCGGAATCCGCTGGCGAGCCTTCGCGCGTCCGCCCAGCTTGCGCTGCGCCACCCCGATTCACCCGCCGCCCGGGAGTCGCTCGAGTCGATGATCAGCGAGGTGGACCGGCTCGACAGGCGCATCACGCACCTGCTGACCTTCTCGCGCCCGGCGCCGCTGCACCCGATGCGCGAGAACCTGGCGACGCTCGTGGCGGCGCTCGTGCCCGCCCTCAGCCGCCTCCTGCAGGACCGCGCGGTCACCCTGCGCACTGACCTGCCCCAGGACCTGCCCGACACCATGCTCGATCCCATGAAGGTGGAGCAGACCATGCACGAGCTCATTGCCAACGCCCTCGACGCGATGCCGGGGGGCGGCACCCTTGGCCTGGTCGCCAGCACCAGCGACGATCGCCGCCGCGTACTCGTGGAGATTTCCGACACCGGCAAGGGCATCCCCGAGGAGGTGCTGCCGTCGGTGTGCGACCCGTTCTTCACCACGCGGCCGGAGGGCACCGGCCTGGGGCTCGCGATCGCCAAACGGTTCGTGGAGCAGAACGGTGGCACGCTGGAGATCAGGAGCACGCCGGGCCGGGGCACCACCGTCCGGATCCACTTCCCCGCCGCCGCGGCCCAGAGCGGGGCAGACGCATGAGCGGCGGCACGATCCTCGTCGTCGACGACGAGCGCACCCTCGCCCGCGCCATCCGGGGCTACCTGGCCGAGGCGGGCTATGAAGTCGAGGTGGCGGGCAACGCGGAACAGGCGCTCGAGATGCTGGACCGGCTGCGCCCCGACGTGGTCTTCACCGACGTGCGGCTGCCTGGCATGAGCGGCATCGACCTGCTCCGGAAGATCCGCGAGTTCGACGCGGCCATTTCGGTGTGCGTCATGACGGCGTTCGGCACGATCGAGGGGGCGGTGGAGGCGGTGAAGCTGGGGGCGTTCGACTACATCAAGAAGCCGCTCGACCTCGAGGAGGTCAGGCTGCTCGCCGACCGCGCGCGGGAGACGTCCCAACTGCGCCAGGAACTGTCCTATTACCGGAAGAAGGCGGCCGACGACGTCGCCTTCACCGGAATAGTCGGCACATCACCGGTCATGAAGGCGGTCATGGAGCGCGCCCGCCAGGTCGCGGCGCTCGACGAGACCCCGCCGGTGCTCATTACCGGCGAGACGGGCACCGGCAAGGGACTCGTGGCGCGCACGATCCACACATCGGGTGCCCGCAAGGGCCGGCCGTTCATCGACGTGAACTGCACCGCCTTGCCTGCCACCCTCATGGAAGCCGAACTGTTCGGTTACGAACGTGGCGCGTTCACCGACGCGAAGGAGTCCAAGCTCGGGCTCTTCGAGGCCGCCGAGGGCGGCTTTCTCTTCCTGGACGAAGTGGGCGACATCGAGCTGGCGCTGCAGGGAAAGCTCCTGCGGGCCATCGAGGACCGCACGGTGCGCCGCGTGGGCGGGATCCGTGACCGCAAGATCGACGTTCGCATCCTGGCGGCCACCAATCGCGACCTGGAGCGGGATGCGCAGCATGACCGGTTCCGGAAGGACCTCTACTTCCGGCTCGCGGTCATCCTGCTGCGGCTGCCGCCGCTCCGGGAGCGGGGCGACGACATTCCGCTGCTCGCCGATCACTACCTCAAGCACTACAGCGCCAAGTACGGCCGCGACGTGCGCCAGATCAATGCGCAGGCCCGCGACCTCATGCGCGCCTATCCCTGGCCCGGCAACGTGCGTGAGTTGAGCCATGTCATGGAGCGCGCCGTGCTCTGGAGCCAGGGTGACACCCTCGACGTCGAGCACTTGTCCCTGAGTACGCCAACCGCCACCGCCGCCAGCGCGGCCGGCTCCGCCACCGGCCCCGGGACCGGCGCCCCGGCCGATCCGCTCGATCTCACCCAGTGGGAGCGGACCCTCATCGAGCGTGCCCTCGCCGAGTCGGGCGGCAACCAGACCAAGGCGGCGCAGTTGCTCGGAATCACCCGGGACACGCTCCGCTATCGGCTGAAGAAGTTCGGGTTGGGTGGGTGAGAGCACCCACCCGGGTGGGTGAAGAAACCCAAAATCTTTGATGAACGCACCCACATTCCGCCCGCGACCATCTTGCCAAGTCATTGTCAGGCAATAGGTAAGCGACACGATATCGGGAGGGGTCCAGAGCGGCACGACACCTGCCATAGTAGGGGCTGCGCCGGGAATGCACTCACCCGGTGGGTGGCAACACCCAACAAATTCTGTGAGGGCCGCGTGCAGGCCCAATCACCTCAGAGTACTGGAGCTACCATGCGTTGGACCAAGCCCGAGGCCGAGATCGTCGCCGTTACGATGGAAGTCACCGCTTACGTCGCGACCCTGTAAGCAGCAGGATTGACGCCGAGGGCTCGCGCAAGCGGGCCCTCGGCGCTTTTCCAGGTGCAAGTCATACTGCTGGGAACGGCTGCAGGTGGCGGATTCCCGCAGTGGAATTGCTGGTGTCCCACCTGTCGTGCTGCGCGCGTCGATCCCCGCTCGGCCGTTCCCCGATCACAGTCGTCGGCCGCGGTCAGCGCCGACGGCACGCACTGGTTCCTCCTCAACGCGTCACCCGATGTCCGTGATCAGGTGCAGCAGCTCAACGGCCATGCGCCCGCGGGCAACCGGCACGTGCCCATCGAGGGCGTCGTCCTCACCGATGCCGAGCTCGACCATTCGCTGGGCCTGGTGCTCCTGCGCGAGGGGCGTTCCCTTCAGGTGTATGCGACCGAAGCGGTGGAGCGCATGGTCACCGACGATTCACGGCTTCTCTCCGTGGCACGCGCCTTCGCGGACGTTCGCGTCACGCGGCTGCAACCGGGTGCGGTAACGCCCCTGCGACTGCGCGATGGCACCGATGCCGGCCTCACCATCGAGCCGTTCGCCGTGGCCGCCGATCCGCCCCGCTTCGCGACGCGCACCGAGGCGGGCCACACGGTCGGGTTGCTCATCACCGACGTGGCCTCGGGCGCGCGGTGTGCCTACCTCCCCGGCTGCGGCGCCATGGACGATGCCTTGCTTGGCCGGCTCACGGACGCGGACCTGGTGCTCTTCGACGGTACCTTCTGGTCCAACGAGGAGCTGATCGCGCTTGGCATCGGCGAGCGCACCGCGCTGCAACTGGACCACCTGCCCATGAGCGGCAGCGGGGGCAGCCTCGAGCGCCTGCGGGCATTGCCGGCCCGGCACCGCGTGTACGTGCACATCAACAACACGAACCCGGTACTGCTGGAGGACTCCGCGGAGCGCCGCGTTGTCGAAGCAGCCGGGCTGACCATCGGAATGGATGGGATGAGGTTCGACCTGTGAGCATGCGCAGCCGCTGCCTGGGTGTCGCCGGTGCATTTGCGCTGTGCCTCGCCGCCTCGCCGGTCACGGCACAGGATGCCCCTGCCGCCGCGCTCGACGCGCCGACCGCGCCCGTCGCGGTGCTGCCGGTCGTGCTCTACACCGAGCAGGCCAATGTGCAGGAGGCGACAGATACCGCGATGGCGGCACTGGCGGATTCCGTCCTCGCCGGCAAGCTGACGGAGTTGCTCGGTACACAGCTCGTTCCTCCGGCGCGGAGCGCGGCCGCGGTCGTCGCGCGCCACGACGCGACCTGCAGCGCCGTGGTCGCATGCGCGCGCGCGGTCGCCCGGACGGTCGGCGCCAGGTGGGTGGTGCTCGTCAAGGTCAGCAAGACGAGCAACCTGATCTGGCTCTTCACCGGGCAGCTGGTCCATGTTCCGGACGGCAGGATCGTGCTGGACGACTCGACCGAGCTCAAGGGCGAGCCTGATGGCATGGTGCGCGCCGGCACCCGCATCTTCGCGGAGCGCGTGACGCGCACTGTGCGCGCGGGCGGCGTTACCACCAACTTCCCGAATGGCGCCCCCGAAGCAGCCAACACTCAGGCGGGTTCACGATGACCGATACGCTCGTTGCCTCCGAACTGGCCTCCGCGCCCCGGGGCATCATTCCCGTGCTCGATCGCCCCTTGAGTCCATCCGATCTCGAGGCGGCGCTGCGGGCCTTCCAGGGCTCGTACTACGTCGAGCATCCGTTCCATCGCGACATGTACGCCGGGAAGCTCACGCCGCGGCAGTTCCAGGGATGGGTGGCCAACCGCCTGGCCTATCAGCGCGTGGTGCCCCGGAAGGACGCCGCGATCCTGTCCAACTGTCCCGATGCCGCCGTGCGGCGGGAGTGGATCCAGCGCATCATCGATCACGACGGAACCCGCGAAGGCGAGGGCGGCATCGAGCTCTGGATCCGGCTGGGCGTGGCGCTCGGCGTGCCGCGCGAGGAGATGGACGACGAGCGGCACGTGCTGCCGTCGGTGCGGCTCATCTGCGAATCGTACGTGTGGTTCTGCAAGTCGAAGCCGTGGGTGCAGGCCTGCGCTTCGTCGCTCACGGAGCTGTTCGCGCCGAAGATCCATCAGCAGCGCATCGAGTCGTTCCCGGTGCATTATCCCTGGATCCCGCCTGAGGCCCTCGACTACTTCAAGAGCCGCCTGGTGCAGGCTCCCCGGGACGTGAAGCACGGCCTGTCCATCGTGCAGCAGCACTGCACCACGGTGGAGACGCAGCGCATGGCGTTCGAGGCCCTCGCGTTCAAGCTCGAGATGCTCTGGGCCATGATCGACACGATCTATCATGCTTACCGCGACTAGCGTCCCCTCGCTCTGGCGCCTGGCGCGCGTCGAGTACGACGACGTGCGCAAGCGCCCCGTCCTCCTCTACCCCGAGGGGGCCGTGCTGCTGAACGACACCGGGGCGGCCATCCTCAAACTGGTGGACGGACAGCGCAGCGTGGGTGACATCGCGCGCGCGCTGAGCGCGCAATACAACGGCGCCGGCAGCGCCGACCCGACCGAGATCCTCAACGACGTGACGGCCTACCTCTCCACCCTGGCCGCCCGGGAGCTGATCCGTGACTAGTGAACGCCCCACCACGCTGCTGGCGGAGCTGACTCATCGCTGCCCGCTGCACTGTCCCTACTGTTCCAATCCCCTCGACCTGGTGCGGGCCGAGAAGGAGATCTCCACCGAGGACTGGAAGCGGGTCATCACCGAGGCCCGGGCGCTGGGCGTGCTCCAGCTCGGCCTGTCCGGTGGTGAGCCGCTGGTGCGGAAGGACACCGAGGAACTCGCGGCGCACGCGCGGGGCCTCGGCCTGTACAGCACGCTCGTCACCTCCGGCCTCGGGCTCACCCGCCAGCGGGCCGAGAAGTTCAAGGAAGCGGGCCTCGAGCACATCCAGATCTCGCTGCAGGATGCCGACGACGACAACGCCGAGCGCATCGCCGGCGTCCGGTCGGTCAAGCAGAAGCGCGCGGCCGCGGCACTGGTGCGCGAGCTCGGGTTCGCCTTCACCGTGAACGTGGTGCTGCACCGGGCCAACCTCGACCGCATCCAGCAGATCATCGACCTCGCGAGCGAGATGGGCGCCGACCGGGTCGAGCTGGCCAACACGCAGTACTACGGCTGGGGGCTGGTCAACCGTGACGCGCTCATGCCGACGCGGGAGCAGGTGGATCGCGCGTTCGAGATCGCCGAGCGGGCGAAGCAGGCGCACCGGGGCGGGATGCAGATCCTCTTCGTGCTGCCGGACTACTACGAGAAGTATCCCAAGGCGTGCTACGGCGGCTGGGGCAAGGTGTACCTCGTGGTCACGCCTGACGGAAAGGTGCTGCCGTGCCACGGCGCCACGAACATCACGACGCTCGAGTACCCGAACGTCCGGGAGCACTCGATGGAGTGGATCTGGCAGCAGTCACCGCTGTTCGAGGCTTTCCGCGGTGACAGCTGGATGAAGTCACCCTGCTCGACCTGCGAGCGGAAGTGCGTCGACTTCGGCGGCTGCCGCTGCCAGGCGTTCGCGCTCACCGGCGATGCCGCGATGGC
>Ga0316601_100001965_pt1 | contig 10400 bp, 6 predicted proteins | sample OWC_soil_day5_no_FD_207663 | JGI IMG/M metagenome (GOLD analysis project Ga0316601, IMG submission 207663) | Wetland soil microbial communities from Old Woman Creek delta, Ohio, United States - OWC_soil_day5_noCT | ecosystem: Environmental > Terrestrial > Soil > Wetlands | place: USA: Ohio...
GCCGCGCACCCGGACGAGAGCGCCCCTGCCGCCCGATCTGGCGGCGCTCCCGCTCCTGGAGGCCGCGGGGGCACTGTTTCTTCTGGGGCTGGTTTTGCTTCCCTGGATCTGGCCGGGGCGGGGCGCCGAGGGCCTCAGGTTCTCCGAAGCCGAGATCCAATTCCTGTTCCCGGCGCCGCTCTCCCGCAGGGCGCTGATTCATTTCCGTCTGGCAAAAATGCAGTTCGGCACGATCTTCACGGTGCTGGTCTCGTTCCTGTTCTTCGGCCGCGGGAAGGTGTTCGCGCATCCTGCGTTTTTCCTGGCGGTGTTGTGGATCGTCTACTCCTTCCTGGGGTTGTACCACGTGGGCGCTTCGCTGGCGCAAACCAGTCTTGCACGGCACGGGACCTCCGGATACAAGGTACAGGCGTGGGCCTTCGGCTTCCTGGCCGCGCTTCTGACGTCCATCCTGGTCTGGCTGAAATGGTTCCTGCCTCCGCTTCCCGAACCAACGGCGGCGCAGCTGGCGGACTTCTCCGTCTGGCTGGTGCGCGCCACGCAGTCCGGGCCGGCATATTACTTTCTGCTTCCCTTACGGGCCCTGATCCGCCCGGCGTTCGCGCCCGATGCCGCGGCATTTGTGCAGCGTCTTGCGCCCGCCCTGCTGATCCTCGGCCTGGTGTACCTCTGGGTGATGCGGAGTGATGCGGCCTTCGAGGAGGCTTCGCTGGCCAGAGCGAGGAAACTGGCAGGCCAACTGGAAGCCGCGCGGAAAGGGATCGCCCGAAGGCCCGGCGGCGCCGCGAACAAGTTGCGTCGCCCGCCGTTTGCGCTCTCGCCCTCCGGACATGCGCACACCGCGATTTTCTGGAAGAACCTCATCTCGATCGGCAGACTGGATACGCTCCGCATCATCCCGATTCTCGCAGTCGTGGCCGTCGGATTGGCGGTCGCGTTGTCCAGCCGCGCGGGTGAGCGGGATGTGGTACCGGCGATGATCGGCACTTTTGCCGGAATGGCGGCGGGATTCCTGGCGTTGATCGGCCCCCTGCTGGTTCGCGATGATTTCCGCAATGATTTGCTTCAGGCGGAGCTTCTGAAAACCTACCCCATTCCCGGCCGCAGTGTCGCGCTGGGCGAGGTGCTCGCGCCGGCGGCGGTTCTGGCGGCCGGGGAGTGGATCCTTTTGCTGATTTCCGGCTGGCTTCTCCCGGGCGTGGGAAAATGGCACCCTACCGTTCCCCAGCGATTCCTGGTCGGCGCGAGTCTTGGGCTGCTGCTCCCATGTTTCAGCCTTCTCGGCCTTCTGGTTCAGAATGCGGCTGCGCTTCTTCTGCCGGGGTGGGTTCAGCTCGGCAAAGGGCGCCGCCAGGGCATCGAGGCGATGGGCCAGCGTCTCATCAGCATGGCGGCGACGTGGCTCCTGCTTCTGTGCGCCGTGCTTCCCGCGGCTGTTCTCTTCGGGGTTGTCTTCTTTGCGGGTTACCGGTTTCTGGGGATGGCGATCCTGCCGCCGGCGTCACTGCTGGCGGCTTGCGGCCTTCTTGCGGAGGCGGGACTGGCCGTCCTCTGGCTCGGCCGGCTATTCGACAAGTTTGATGTTTCCCTTGCAGGGATCGATCGTGAATAATGTGGTGCAGATGTTCCCGTAGTGGCGGCCGGAGCGGCTGTGCCGCAACCCTGAGGGAACGCGGAAGAGGAATTCCGGGGCATCCGCTCCAGGGCAGTCGCGCCTGTGAAGGAAGCGGGAAGCTCATCCGGCCAGGGATGGTGATATGGCGATCGAAAAGAAGGCCAGCACGTACCAGAAGGCGCACCGGATTAACCGGGATGCCAGCCGGCACGGAACCTTCGCCGAGATCGGAGCGGGGCAGGAGGTCGCCCGCTGGTTTTTCCGCGTCGGCGGCGCCGCGGCGACGGTGGCGAAGACGATCTCCGCCTACGACATGGCGGTGAGCGACGCCATATACGGGCCTTCGGATCGATACGTCAGCCGGCACCGGCTGCGGGCGATGCTGGACTACGAGTACGACCTGCTGCTGCAGCGTCTGAGTGATAAACGCGGTTCCGAAAGTGCTTTCTTCTGTTTTGCCGACACCTCTGCAATGGGGAGCTCGAGCCGCAACGAGCCGGGGCGAAGCTGGGTCGGCGTGCGTTTTCAGCACCGGCCGCAGTTCGCACCCTCGGAGATCATCCTGCACGTCCGGATGCAGGAGCCGGACAACGTTCAGAAGCAGGAGGTGCTGGGGATCCTGGGGGTGAACCTGTTGTACGGGGCCTTCTACCATTGGCAGGATCCCAACGCGCTGATCCGCTCCCTGCGCGACGACCTGGCTCGCGAACGGTACGAGGTGGACATGATCCGCTTCGCGGGGCCCGCCTTCGCCGGCGTAGACAACCGGCTCATGAGCCTGCAGCTGGTGGAACAGGCATTCACTCCTGCGGCGATGTTCTCCGCCGGCGGGGAAGTCCTCCAACCTTCGGAGGCATTGTTCCGGAAGCCCGTTCTCATCGAGCGCGGCAGCTTCCGCCCGGTGACACGGACTTCGATGGAACTCCTGGCTCGCGCCTGCGCACAGTTTACGGAAGCGCTCGGCGCCGGCTGCGAAGATCCGATTGTGGTCATGGAGATGTCGCTCCGGAACCTGCTTTCCGGCGACCGGATCGAGCACGACGACTTCCTGGCCCGGGTCGACATCCTCGGAGCGCTCGGGAAAACCGTGATCATCTCCAATTTCGGGTATTATTACGGCCTCGCCGAGTACCTTCGCATCTGCACCGACCAACCCATCGTGTTCGCACTCGGCGTGCCGAACCTCAGGAGGCTTTTTGATGATTCCTACTACACAGGCCTCCCCGGCGGGATTCTGGAGTCCTGCGGCCGCCTGTTCACGTCCGGGATCAAGCTCTATGTCCATCCGTACCGGGGTACCCCGGCGGGCCCGCTCATCACCGCGGAGAACATGAAGGTGGCCCCGCACCTTCGGCATCTGTACCTTCACCTGGTGGAGAACGGGATGATCGTTCCCATCCGGGTTGCCGGTGAAAAGAACCTGCACATTCTGCCGAAGGAAGTCCTGCGCATGATCCAGTCGGGGAATCCCGCATGGGAGCAACTGGTTCCGCAGCCCGGAGTGGATCTCATCAAGCAGCGCAGAGTGTTCGGATACTCCGGAGAGAAGATCTGACTTCCGCGCCGCCGGATCATGCAGTCGAATTGTCGATGTGGCCACCGGGAGACGGCAGTGGCGCGGCAAACAATCCGAAGGCAATCCGGGGAGTGCGGAGCGGGCCCTGCGCGGAGGGATTCCAGCCACCCCCGCACCCTGACGGTTGCGGCTCTGCAAGCGGCGCCGAGACGGAGCGCGGGCAGTCCTCCGCGCTGCTGCCCGGAAAGCCGGAAAATTTCTGAGATTGCACAGTGGTCGACGCGGCGTTATGCTAAGTTCGTAGATCGGTGTGCACATCCATGCAAACGGACGTGGTTGCAGCGGTGTTAGCGGCCGCTGCCGGCCTTGCATCCATTCCAGAGGGTATTTCCATGACCAGCAGAAAGTGGGACGCCGACATTCAACTGTCATCCGACCTGGAAACAGCCGAGCAATCGCATGCGGAGAAGCGGGACGCCGGCCGGAAACTGGTCATCGGCGTAATGGCCGATTTCCGCGGCCCGTTCGGCCGGGATTCCGTGCAGGCCGGGGCTCCGCTGCGGAAGCGAAAATTCCTCGATGTCGACCGCGACAACTTCGATGCGGTGCTCGCCCGCCTCGGTGTGCGCTGGCAGGGAAAGCTGCAGGGAGTTCCCGGGGCGGGTTCGGAGGGCTTCCCCGTGGAACTGGAGATCCGGTCCATGGAGGATTTCCACCCGGACCGGATTGTTGAGCAGATACCGGCGCTGCGCGCGCTCCACGGCATCCTCGCTGCCATGGAGGACCCCGCGCGCTTCGAGGCGGCGGCAGCGCAGGTCCTGCAATGGACTGGCGCCGAGAAGGAGCCGGAACCGGCCAGCCGGCCATCGGTGACGCCGCCGCCCGTCGCCGTAGACGGGGCGGAGCTTCTGTCCGCGATTCTTCACGAGCAGCCGCAGGCTCCTGCCGGTCGGGCCTCGGACCTGGACCGTTTTGTGCGCGAGATCGTCGAGCCTCATCTGGTCAGGATCGACACGCGCCGCCAGGAAGCGATGTCGGCGGCCGTAAACGAGGCGCTCTCCATCCAGGTGCGGACGGTGCTGCATGATCCGGCGTTCCGGGCGCTCGAGGCGCTGTGGCGCAGCCTCTATCGCCTGGTTCTCGTCGCGGGTTCCGACACCTGCGTGTGCGTCCTGCAGGCGCGTAAGGAGGAGTTGCTGGAAGACGTAATGTCGGGGGGGCGGCTGGAAGAGTCGGGTCTGGCAGGCCTGCTGCTCGAGCGCACATCGGTTCCCGGAAGCAAGAGGTTTTCGCTGCTGGTCGGCGGATACGAATTCTCACACGGTCTCGAGGACCTTGCCGTGCTGGAGCGCATGGGCAACATCGGCGCGGACCTGAAGGCGCCTTTTGTGGCTGCGGCGCATCCCGGGCTGTTCGGCCTCCGGTCGTATGGGGAGATGCCGGAGGCCGTCGAAATGGAGCGGCGGATGGAGAGCGATGACTACGGCCCGTGGCGGCTGTTGCGGAAGACGCGGGCGGCGCGCTGGCTCGCTCTTGCGGCGCCGCGCCTCCTTTGCCGCATGCCGTATGGTCCCGGGTCGGATCCCGTCGAGAGCTTCCCGTTCCAGGAGTTCGCGGCGCCGGCCGTCCACGAGGACTTTGTCTGGGGCGGTCCGGGCTTCGGCGTGGCCGCGGTGTTCGCCGGCGCCTTCGCCGAGGAGGGATGGCAGATGAATCCTGCCGAGGCCGTGCCGCGCATCGACGGGCTGCCGCTCTACGTTTACAAGGAAGGCGGGGAGGATGTCACCAAGCCGTGCGCCGAGGCGCTCCTGGGCGAGCGCATGGTGGAAATGTTCATGGAGAACGGCATCCTTCCTCTGGTGAGTTACCGGGATGCGGATATTGTGAGTTTCCCGAGCCTGCAGATGCTGGCGCACCCGCGCGCGCCGATCCGCCTCTGACGGACTCGAAGGGGCATGCATGGAGCCGCGCTCTGGAAGCGCGGTGTGAGGAGGGAATCGGGGCATGGGACGGGAACACTCCCGCTGGTTGCGGCCGGGCCTGACGGCGCAGATTCTGGCAGCCCTGGCGCTGGGCGCGGCGTTCGGCTGGGGCTGGCCGGGCGCCGGCGCCTCCATGCAGATCCTGGCGACCGTCTTCATCCGTCTTGTGCTGGTGGTCATCGGCCCGTTGATTTTTGCCACGCTCGTGGTGGGCATCGCCGGGCAAGGCGATCTGCGCAGGTTGGGGATCCTCGCGGTCAGGGCCCTCGGCCTGTTTGCCGGGATGTCCCTCCTGGCGCTTCTGGTCGCGTTCGGCCTCGCGAACCTGTTCCGGCCCGGGTTCGGCTTCGGCCCATCCACCGCGGCTGTGGCCGACCTGGGAGCCGGCCCGTCCGAGTCGTTCTGGATCCGGCTTTTCCCCGCGAACATCGCCGATTCCATGGCGCGCGGGGACGTGCTGCAGATCGTGGTTTTCTCCGTGATATTTGCCGTGGCGGTTTCCCTGGCGGGCGAGGCGGGCCGCCCGCTTCTTGACGTGTGCCGCTCGCTGGCGAGAGTGATGTACCGGTTTACCGATCTGGTGATGCTGGCGGCGCCGGTGGGCGTGTTCGGAGCGGCCGCCTCCCTTGTGAGCAGCCAGGGGCTTCGTGTGGGCGCGAGTTTTGTGCGACTGATTGCGGCGGTGTATGTCGGGCTGGCGATCCTCGTCTTTGTCGTCTACCCGCTGCTGGCTCTCGTGTTCAGGATTCCCTTGAGGGCATTCTGTCGGGCAGTCAAAGAGCCTGCTGCCGTGGCGTTCGCGACAGCCTCCGCGTCGGGCGCGCTGCCCAAGTCGATGGAGAACATGGAAGCCGCGGGCCTGCCGCGGTCGGTTGTGGCCTTCACGCTGGGGACGGGGCTGAATTTCAATCCCTCCGGGAGCACGGTATTCATCGGAGTGGCGTCGCTGTTCATCCTGCAGGCATTTGGTATGCCGCTGACGTTCGGTGACCAGTTGGTCTTGTTCGCTACCCTTTTCGTGGCCAGCAAAGGAATCGGGGGCGTGCCGCGGTCTTCGCTGGTGGTGATCGCCGCCGGCCTGCCCGCCGTCGGAGTCCCTCCGGAGGTGGTCGGCGCCGGAGTCGGGTTGCTGCTCGGCATCGACCCGGTCCTCGACATGCCGCGCACGGCGGTGAACACGGTGGGGAATTGCCTGGTGACCGCCCTGGTCGCCGGCTGGCAGGGGAGCCGGATCGGAGGAACGGATTTCGGACCGGACGGCATTTCCGGACTGACGCCTGCCGTGCCGGAGTAGCGGCATTGGCCGGAGGGCCGCGGTTATTGCATTCCGGCGGAAACAGCGCGGCAAAGGGGGGGCGTGAGAGGGCGTGCGGAGAAGAGGATGACGACGGAAGCGCACCCGCTCGCTTGCGCGCGCGGCCGGAAACGGTGATTTTCAGAAAAGGGCGGCATCACATACACTTCAGGGGGCTAACATGACAACTGCAAGAGAACTTCTTCGCGAAGGAAAGCTTTCCTCAGCCATCGAGCAGCAGACGGAGCAGGTGAAAGCCAGGCCGGCGGATGTGTCCGAGCGCATTTTTCTGTTCGAGCTTCTCTGCTTTTCGGGAAATTTCGATCGGGCTGAAAAGCAGCTGGACGTCATCGGACATCAGAGCACGGAAATGCAGATCGGGGTCGAAGTGTACCTGCAGGCGATCACCGCGGAGCGGGTCCGGCGCTCGGTTTTTGCGGAGGGCCGCACCCCCGATTTCCTGACGACGCCGCCCGACTACGTCCCGCTGCACCTCGAGGCGCTCACGATGCGGCGGGAGGGCCAGCCCGGCAAAGCGCGGCTTCTGCTGGAAAAGGCATTGGACCAGCACAAAGCGCTTCCCGGGGAGCTCGACGGACAGCGCTTCGGCGAATTTGAGGATTCGGACCTTTTTCTCAGTCCCTTCCTGGAACTGATCGTGAATGACAAGTATGCCTGGCTGCCCTTCGAGCAGATCCGGCGCATCGAAATCTCTAAACCCGTGCAGTTGCGCGACCTTCTGTGGGCGCCTGCCAAGCTCGAGGCCCGCGGCGGGGACCTGGGACAGGTGCTTCTCCCTGTGCTGTATCCCGGATCGGCGGACCATGCGAGTGAAGTGGTCCGGCTCGGACGCCAGACGGATTGGTTGGACGCGGGCGCAGGCCTCTTCCGGGGAGCGGGCCAGAGGGTGTTCGTCATTGACGGTAGAGAGAAGGTTATGCTAGAAATAAACGAAGTAATATTCGATACTTCTGAAGAGACGGCTGCTAAATAGAGTTTGGCCTCAACGTCGGCACAGGTGGGGGGTCTCTTCAATGGCAGGATGCGTCCTTGTTCTGGAATCCAATCACCTCGAACTGTTTCCGCTTGCTGATAGGAAGGTTGATCCGTGCCATACCAACCGATAATCGATTTCGCTGCATTGCTGGCTCCGATTCCCGGTGAAAATCCATCGGGAACCAACCTGCTGTATTCAGGTCTTCACGACCAGATCCGCGAGGCGCGCAGGGCCGACGACACACTGGCACAGGGGGATTGGAAACGGGACCAGAAAGTGTCGGAATGGCCGCTGGTCTTCAACCTGGCCACGAACGCGCTCGCATCCCAGACCAAGGACCTCCAGCTGGCGGCATGGCTGACGGAGGCGCTGGTGAATCTGCACGGATTCTCCGGCCTTGCCGACGGTCTCCAGCTCCTGCGCGGGCTGCTGGAAAAGTTCTGGGACACTCTCTATCCGGAGATCGACGAGGGGGATCTGGAGGCCCGCGCCAATGCCGTCGGTTTGCTGAACCGGCCGTCTTTCGCGGGCGCTGTGCAGGGGATCAAGATCACCGGAAACCCGGTCGGGCCTAATTATTCCTATATCGAATACAAAGACTCGACCCGGTTCGACATTCCTGAAAACCTGGAGACACTCGAATTTCAGGAAAAGGAGCGCCTGACGGCCCTCAAACAGCAGGCTGTCGAGGAACGGAAGATCACCAGCCAGGAGTGGCGCACGGCCAAGGGCGCCAGCAACAGGGCGTTTTATGAAGACCTGAACAAGCTGCTGCAACTCTGCTGGGATGAGTGCAAGGCGCTGGACACGCTGATGGACGAAAAGTTCCAGCGGCAGACTCCGGGCTTGAGCGACTTCCGGAAGGGGCTCGAATCCGTGCGGTCGACCGTCGAGATTATCCTCAAGGAGAAGCGGCTTCTCGAGCCGGACCCGGTGGAAGCGACGGTGGATGGATCGGCGGAGGCCGGCGCCGGCGGTGGTGGTGCGCGATCCGCGGGACCGGCCGGCACGCGCGCGGATGCGCTGCGGCGGCTGGGGGAAGTGGCCGAGTTTTTCCGGGCCACGGAGCCGCACAGCCCTGTTTCCTACCTGCTGCAGCGTGCCATCCGCTGGGGACAGATCCCGCTGGAGGAGTGGCTGGATGAAGTGGTCAAGGATCAGGCAGTGCTTGCCCAGATCCGCGAAACGCTGGGTTTGAAGCCCGGCAACCAATAGCAAGTGGATTGCGGGCGGTGAGCCTCAGGATCCTGACGCAGGGAGGTGCGGGCCGCTCGTTCCTATTGAAAACCTGAAAGGGGAACACAATGGCAAAAGAAAGTACGCAGCACAAACTGGATCGTATCCGCTCGCCCCGCGTGCATATCACGTATGACGTCGAGGTCGGCGGCGCGATTCAGCTCAAAGAACTCCCCTTCGTGGTTGGGGTTCTGGGAGACTTTTCCGGAAAGCCGGAACAACCGTTGCCGCGCATGAAGGAACGCAAGTTCGTTTCGGTCGACCGCGACAACTTCAACCAGGTGCTGGCCGGGATGAAACCGCGCCTCGCCTACAAAGTGGACAACAAGCTGACCGACGACGACACGAAGCTCGGTGTGGATCTGAATTTCCGCAGCCTGGACGATTTCGAGCCCGAGCAGGTCGTCAACCAGGTGGAGCCGCTGCGCAAGCTGCTGGAGGCGCGCCGCCGCCTGTCGGATCTCGTGCACAAGATCGACGGGAACGACAAGCTCGACGAGTTGCTGCAGAAGGCGATCAGCGACACGGACACGCTCAAGAAGATCGGCGCCGCCGCCGGCGTGGAACCAACGCAGCCGGGCGGCAAGGAGGGTGGCAATGAATAAGCAACCGGAATCTCAAGGTCAGGCCCAGCCGGGAACAACCGAGGTGACCGTCGAAGGGCAGGCCCTGCTCGACAAGATCATCGACCAGGGGAGATGGAAGGACCCGACCAATCGGGCGCTCGCGCGGGACATCATCGGCGAGCTGGCCAAACAGGTGTTGGAAGGGGAGATCACCGTCTCCAAGGACACCGAATCCATGCTCAACGCACGGATCGCGCAGATCGATGCGCTCCTGTCCCGCCAGCTGAACGAGATCATGCACGCGGAGGAATTCCAGAAGCTGGAAGCATCCTGGCGCGGGCTTCACTACCTGGTCAACAAGTCGGAGACCGGCACGCTGCTCAAGATCCGCGTGCTCAACGCCACCAAGCAGGAGTTGAGCAAGGACCTCGAGAAAGCGGTCGAATTCGATCAGAGCGCCCTTTTCAAGAAAGTCTATGAAGAGGAATACGGCATGTTCGGAGGCGCGCCGTTCGGGGCCCTGATCGGCGACTACGAGTTCGGCAAGCACCCGCAGGATATCTCCCTGCTCGAGAAGGTCTCCAACGTAGCCGCCGCGGCACACGCGCCGTTCATTTCCGCTGCCAGCCCGGAGATGCTCAATCTCGAGAGTTACACGCAGCTGGACGACCCGCGCGACCTCGCGAAGATTTTCGACACCACCGAGTACGCCAAGTGGCGTTCCTTCCGGGCGTCGGAGGACTCGCGCTATGTCGCCCTGACGGTGCCTCACGTGCTGATGCGTCTCCCGTACGGCGAGGCGACGGCGCCTGTGGACGCGTTCCGTTTCGAAGAGGATGTGGACGGGCAGGACCACGGCAAGTACCTGTGGGGGAACGCCGCGTATGCGTTCGGCACCCGGCTGACCGAATCGTTCTCCAAGTACAGCTGGTGTGCGGCCATCCGCGGGGTGGAAGGGGGAGGGCTGGTCGAAGGCCTGCCTACGCACACCTTCAAGACGGATGACGGCGATATCGCCCTCAAGTGCCCCACGGAAATCGCCATCACCGACCGGCGTGAGAAGGAATTAGCCGACCTTGGATTCATCCCGCTGGTGCATTGCAAGGGGACGGACTATGCGGCGTTCTTTGCGGCGCAGTCGGCCCAGAAAGCCGCCAAGTACGACAGTGACGCCGCCAATGCCAACGCGCGGCT
>Ga0316601_100001966_pt1 | contig 10397 bp, 7 predicted proteins | sample OWC_soil_day5_no_FD_207663 | JGI IMG/M metagenome (GOLD analysis project Ga0316601, IMG submission 207663) | Wetland soil microbial communities from Old Woman Creek delta, Ohio, United States - OWC_soil_day5_noCT | ecosystem: Environmental > Terrestrial > Soil > Wetlands | place: USA: Ohio...
CACAGATCATCCAGCGCGGCGTCGAACTCGGGGTGGACTATTCGCTCACCGTGTCCTGCTACCAGCCGGATGCGGAGGGCCGGGCCTGCGGGCGCTGCGATTCATGCCGGATCCGGCGCGCGGGGTTCGTCGCAGCCAGGGTTCCCGACCCGACGCGCTATCTCTGACCGGCCGGGACTTCCGCGACGAGTCGTGCTTCTGCGTTATCATGGCGGCCCCGGCCGAATCCGATCGGCCGCCCCGTCTTCAGCACGGGCCGTTAGCTCAGCGGTAGAGCATCCGGCTTTTAACCGGTTGGTCGCAGGTTCGACCCCTGCACGGCCCACCATATTAATCAATACGTTATGATACTTTCATAACGTGAAATATTGATAATCGACTCGCGCGCGGCTGGCCGTGCAAAACGCGCTCTTCGCGCGGCGCCATCACGGCGCTTCGATGGCTCCGATGTCCGACGGACCGGCGGCCGAACGTGCCGCTCCAGTCTGATCGATGGCCAGTGGCGTCACGCTGAGTTGGGGCCTCGTGTCCACACGGATCGTGATGCGCGGGTTCTCGGCCAGCGGCCCCGAGCTGAACAGCGCGGTCCAGGCCGCGTCGCCCATGATCTCCGGGCCCATGCCCGGGATCGCATGGCTGGCAAGCGCCGCGTCAAGTCGGTGCCAGAACTCGATGTACGGGTGATTCTCCAGTTCCTTCGGCCAGGTCTGCGCCGGTCCGAAAAAGCGCGTGTCGGCCAGCGTGAGGATGGGCCGGCCGGCCGGATCCTCGTAGGGCTGCACGCCCGCGGTCGCAGCGTCCGCGTCCACCGTCTGCAGGAAGGTCTCGAAGTCGGCCGTGAAGCTCGCTGCGAATCCTGGCAGCGAGTGATGGCGCTCGAGGCGGTCCAGCACGATCTCGAGGAAGTTGTCGTCGCCACCGGAGTCGACGCGGTACTGGGCGAGTGTTTCCGGCACGGTGTACGTGGACGCAGGCGCCTGCGCGAGGGCGCTGCCTCGTGGTCGGTAATGCAGGACCGCGGGCTGCCCGGCGGCCACGCCGGCCGACAGGATCGCGCTGGCGTAGTTGATGCCGTTCGTCAGGTCCAGCACGTCGGCGATGGCGACGCCGTGCTGGTCGCCGACCTGGGGGTAGTGCTTGCGGCTCAGCGACTCCCAGTCCCATTCACCCACCGGGACCAGTATCTGGCTGAAGTCGATGACGCCGATGCGGTTGTGCCCGGCGCTGCGGAAGTAGAACAGCGAGCCTGTAAAGACATCGTGCTGGTACGGCGTACCGCCGACTGGCGTAACCGTGTTCCCGGCGATGATCGACCGGCCGACGATCAGGTGCTCCGTTGCGTGGGCATTGCCGATGGTCGCCGCGATGCCGCCGGCGAGGTTGCGCCGGCCGAGGCTGTCGGTGCGGGGCACACCGTGGACCTCGTTCTCGACGATCGTGCAGGCGCGGATCTCCAGGAAGCCGTTGGACATGTAGACGCCGGCGCCGCGCCAGTAGCCGCTGCCGAGCAGGAAGGGAGGCAGTCCGGGCGCCGGCTCGGCGAGATTCCGGGCGACGGTGCTGTTGGTGAGGACCAGCGTCTTGCGGTTGCCGATGCCGCCGCCGTCGGAGTAGACACCACCGCCGTAGACGAACAGGCCGCTGATCCGATTGCCGGTGATCGCGGACCGCTGGATGGTCGAGGCGGTGCCGGATTGCCCGGCGCCGCCGACCGAATAGACGCCGCCACCGGCGGCCCCGCCCCCGAGCACCGAGTTGCCGCTGACGACGCAGTCCTCCATGACGACGAGATCCGCGTACACGGCGCCGCCGAACGCCCCGCGATCCCGGGAAGCTTCGAAATCACCAGCCACCGCATTGTCATGGAGCCAGCAATCCCGCAGGCGCGCCACGCCCCAGACGGCCACGGCGCCGCCGCGGGCCAGGGTCCAGGGTTGGGGATAGGTGCCCGTCGCGGGGATGGCTGCGGCGACGCTGCGTCCTCCCGTGACCGTGACGTGGGTGAGCGTCAGGTCGCCGTAGACGGCCAGGACCCGGGCGCCGGGTTCGTCTCCGCCGGCCCAGCGCAGGGTGACGCCGGAGGGCAAGCCCGACGCATCGATCACCACGTCCTTGCGCGCGTACAGGGCCGAGCGGCCGTAGTCACGGTCGAACCAGCCGACGAGGTACGAGACCGGGCCGCTCGGCTCGTCGCGCATGCCCATGACCTCGCCCTTCAGGACGGTGTGTTCGGCGTCGACCTGCGTGAGTTCGATCGTGCCGCCGTCGAGTTGGGCGTCAAAAGTGATGCGTTGACCGGACGCGGCACTGGCCAGGGCCGAACGCAAGGTGACCGTTCCGGCGGGCGGCGTGGCGGTGTCCGCCAGGCTGTTCACGACGAGCGCCGGCAGTTGCGATGAAGAGGGTCCGTCGCCGCCGCCGCAGGCGGTCGCGAGAACGAGGCAGGGCAGGACGGCGGCAAGGAGCCTGGTGCGCATGCTGGGTCCCTTCGCAGCGTAACTGCCCGGATCATAGCGGGCGGGAAGAGCAGCCCTCGTACGTGTCTCCCGTGGCGGCGAGCCGCGGCGCCATGCAGCCATCGCCGATGCAGACGGCCACGCGGAAAAAGCGAGGCCCCGGCGTCTCACGACGCCGAGGCCCGGCGGCTCCTTGCCTTGTCCCCTTGTCGGCAGCGGTCTCGAGTTCGCCACCGGCGAGACAGGCCGATCCCCGATGCGAGGATCCTCCGCGTCCGTGACGAATCGGCAGCTCCGGAGAGCCACCGCGCCACCGGCGCGTCCCGCTTGGTCACCCTAACCGCAGAGGGTTCCTTACGGTGAAACTCAAACTACTCCTCCCGCTTGCGCGATTCATCCGCATCTTCACTTAAGGGATCGCTGTCCGTCCCGCCCGGCGTTCGACCCTCCCGGAAGTGCTCGAGCAGGAAGTCCTCCTCGGCGGGGCTCAGGTCGAATCGGCGCGCCGCTTCCTCGATCGCCGCGGCGTCGTGCCGCTGCTCGTCGCTCAGCCAGCGCAGCGCGCGGCGCAGGCCTTCGCCGTGGGGCAGGACGGTCTCGCGGCCCAATGGACACGCCTCGGTGTGGGGTCGTCCCGGCAGAGCCTAGCAGGTCGGCCGCGGCGGCGGCCGTGCCCGCGGAAGCGGCTTGCGCGACTGCTATCATCGAACCATGCCAAGCGTGGTCCTGGACGGAACCGTAAACGTCACCTGCACGGCCGAGGATCCGTCCACCGTCGCGCTGGAGTCACAGGCGTCGGCAGGCCTGCGCGTGCTCGTCAGCGGATTCCGCGGCACGCCGCTGCCGCCGGTGCTGCACGATCCGCGACTGCAGTTGGATCCGGGCTTGGCGGATCGCGGCGACTGGCGCGTCAGTTGCCGAGAGGGCGAGTTCCGGTTCTCGGCGCGCGGCGTCGAGCATCACGAGGCATTGCCGGGCTTCTTCGACCCGATGCTGGCCGGGTACGCCCTGCGATCGCGTGACCGCGCCGTGGTCCGGGTCCTGCTGCGGCTGCTCCGCCTCCCGGGCGGCGCCTGGCTGATGAGGGCCTGGCACGCGTCCCGTCGCTGAGCGCCAGGCGGCTGATCCTCCTTGCGCTGGGCCGCGGGTCGCGGGTAGATTGACGGGGTTTTTTGCGTTGCACAGAAAGGACGAATCCGGCCGGAACATGAGCCGGAGCCGCAGCGCAATCCGGGGTCGAGAGACATGAGCATGCAGCGCTGGTGGGTCCACAAGTTCGGCGGTTCGAGCGTCGCCGACGCCGACTGCTTCCGGCGGGTGGCCGCGATCCTCGAACAGGACCCGCACGAGCGGCTCGGCGTCGTGTTGTCGGCGTGCCGCGGCGTGACCGACCAGCTTCTCGGCCTGGTCGCGGCAGCGGAGCGACGCGACGACGAATGCTGCCGCGCCGGCATTGCCGCGCTCGATGCCCGGCACGTCGGGATCGCCGGGGAGTTGCTGGGTCCGGAGGCGGCCGCGACCTATGCCCGCCAGTTGCGTGCCGAACTGGACGATATCCAGGGTGTCCTGCACACCGTTTCGCTCATCCGGGCGGCCGGGGACAACGTGCGCGACCTGGTCTCCGGCTTCGGCGAGATCTGGTCCACGCGCCTGTTCGCGGCCTTCCTCGAGACGCGCGCGCGCCGCGGCCCGGTCCGGTGGATCGACGCGCGCAAGGTGCTGACCGTCGAGTGGGGACCGCTCGGCCCGGTGGTGCAGTGGGACGCCTCCCGCGCCCAGGCCGACGTGGTGATCGACCGGCGCTCGCCCGCCACATTAGTGATCACCGGCTTCATCGCCTCGGACCCGCAGGGGCTGCAGACGACCCTCGGTCGCAATGGCAGCGACTTTTCCGCGTCGATCTTCGCGGCCTTGCTCGATGCCGAGGAAATCGTCATCTGGACCGACGTGGATGGCGTCCTGTCCGCCGATCCGCGGCGCGTGCCGGATGCCAAGGTCATCGACTCGCTGTCCTACAACGAGGCGATGGAGCTCGCGTACTTCGGCGCCAAGGTCATCCATCCGCAGACCATGGCTCCCGCTGTCGAGCGCGAGATCCCGATCTGGATCAGGAACACCTTTTCCCCGGAGAAGCCGGGCACGGTGATCTGCGCGCGGCCGGAGGGCGCGGTCGCCGTCAAGGGCATCACCAGCATCGAGAGCGTCGCGCTCGTCAACCTCGAGGGCGCCGGGATGATCGGCGTCCCGGGCACCGCGCACCGCCTGTTCGGCGCGCTGCGCGAGGAGGACATCTCCGTCATCCTCATCTCGCAGGGCAGTTCCGAGCACTCGATCTGCTTCGCCATCCCGGAATCGCAGGCGCCGCTGGCGGACCAGGTGGTGCGTCGCGCATTCGCGACGGAACTGCGTGAGGGCCAGATCCACAGCGTCGAGGTGAGCCGCGGCTGCGCCATCATCGCGGTCGTGGGCGACGCGATGGCCGGCACCCACGGCGTGTCCGCCAAGGTCTTCGGGGCGCTCGGCAAGGCGGCCGTCAACATCCGTGCCATCGCCCAGGGCGCGTCGGAGCGCAACATCTCGGCGGTCATCGACGGACGCGACGCGACCAAGGCGCTGCGCGCGGTGCACTCGAGCTTCTACCTGTCGCCGCACACGCTGTCGATCGGCCTGGTCGGCCCGGGCACTGTGGGATCGGTGCTGCTCGACCAGCTCGCCTCGCAGGCGGCGCGGCTCAAGCGGGACTTCAACATCGACCTGCGGGTCCGTGGCATTGCAGGCTCACGGCGGATGCTGCTGGCGGACCGCGAAATCGACCTCGGCGGGTGGCGCGGCGCGATGGACGACGCGGAGCCGGTGGACCTGGATCGATTCACCCACCATGTCGCGGCGGAGCACCTGCCGCACCGCGTGATCATCGACTGCACCGCGGATGCGGGGGTCGGCCAGCGCTATGCCGGCTGGCTGGCGGCCGGCATCCACGTCGTGACGCCCAACAAGAAGGCCAACAGCGGCCCGATGGCCTATTACCGCGAGCTGCGCGAGGCGGGCCGGCGTTCCGGCGCCCACTTCCTGTATGAGGCGAACGTCGGCGCCGGCCTGCCGGTGATCATGACGCTGCGCGACCTTCGCGAGACGGGCGACGAGGTACGCGCCATCGAGGGCATCTTCTCGGGGACACTGGCCTACCTGTTCAACGTCTACGACGGCACCGTGCCTTTCTCGCGCATCGTGCGCGAGGCCAAGGCGAAGGGCTACACGGAGCCGGACCCGCGCGACGACCTGTCCGGCATGGACGTCGCGCGCAAGCTGATCATCCTCGGCCGCGAGATGGGGCTCGCGCTCGAGCTCGACGACGTGAAGGTCGAGAGCCTCGTGCCGCCCTCGCTCACGAGGTGTTCCGTGGACGAGTTCCTCGACCGGCTCCCCGGGTCCGACGAGGCGATGCGCGCGATGCTCGAGTCCGCCCGGGCCGAGGGGCAGGTCCTGCGTTACGTGGGGAGCCTGACGGCCGGTGGCGAGGCAACCGTGGGCCTGCGACGGCTCGAGCGGAGCCACGCCTTTGCCAACCTCGCGCTGACGGACAACATCGTCCGCTTCGTCACGGCGCGCTACGACGTGAATCCGCTGATCGTGCAAGGGCCGGGCGCCGGGCCGGCGGTGACCGCGGGCGGCGTGTTCGGCGACCTGCTGCGCCTGGCGGCCTATCTCGGCGCGCGCCTCTGAACGCGGGAGGAGCACCATGACCGGGAAATCCGTCACCGCGTTTGCGCCGGCCACGGTCGGCAATGTCGGCGTCGGGTTCGACATCCTCGGCCACACGGTCAAGGCCGTCGGCGACCGGGTGCAGGCCCGGCGGACCGCCGGGCGCGGCATCCGCATCGCGGCGATCACCGGCAGCCAGGCGACGCTGCCGCTCGAGGCGGAGAAGAACACCGCGGGAATGGCGCTGGTGTCGATGGCGGGCGCGTTGTCGCTGCCCTTCGGCATCGAGATCTCGATCGAGAAGGGTATCCCGCTCGGCTCCGGGCTGGGCGGCTCGGCGGCCTCGGCCGTCGCCGCGGTGGTGGCCGCGAACGCGCTGCTCGACACGCCGCTCAGCAAGCTGGAGCTGCTGAAGTTCGCCATGCAGGGCGAGGCGGTGGCCAGCGGTTCGGTGCACGTCGACAACATCGCACCCTCGTTGTTCGGCGGGCTGGTGCTGACGGTCGGCATCGATCATCCGCGCACCAAGCAGATTCCGGTGCCGCCGAACGTACGCTGCGTGCTGGTCCACCCGCACATGTTCCTGTCGACGCGCGAGGCGCGCCGGATCCTGAGGAAGACCGTGGACCTGTCGGACCTGGTCTGGCAGACCGCCAATCTCGCGGGGTTCCTTTCGGGTTGCTACACCAACGACCTGGACATGATCCGTGATTCCTTCGAGGACGTGATCATCGAGCCGCAGCGCGCGCAGCTGATTCCCGGCTTCAAGGCGGTCAAGCAGGCGGCGACGTCGAATGGTGCGCTTGGCTGTTCCATTTCCGGCGCGGGGCCGACCGTGTTCGCCTGGTGCGAGGAGCATTTCGCCGAGGGCATACGCGCCGCGATGGTGGAGGCCTTCGCAGAGCACAACCTCGCGAGCGACCACTGGGTGTCGGCGATCGACACCGAGGGTGCCCGCATCGTGGAGAGCTGATGCGGTTTACGAGCACGCGCGACGGGGGGCTCACCGCCACGCTGTCCGAGGCCATCCGCCAAGGAATTGCGCCCGACGGCGGGCTCTACGTCCCCGCGCGGTTCCCATCCTTCCGCGTCGCCGACTTCGACGGCGCCGACACGCTCGCCGAGGTCGCAGAGCGGCTGCTGGCGCCTTTCTTCGCCCGCGATCCGCTGTCTGGATGTCTTTCAGCCATCGTGCGTGAGGCCTTCAGCTTCCCGGCCCCGCTGAAGGACCTGCCGCGCGGTGCCGGTCGCCTGTCGGTCCTCGAGTTGTTCCACGGGCCCACGGCGGCTTTCAAGGACTTCGGCGCGCGGTTCCTCGCGGCCTGCCTCGAGCGGCAGCCGCACGAGGCCGGCCGGCCGGTGACCATCCTGGTCGCGACCTCCGGGGACACCGGCGGCGCGGTGGCGGCCGCCTTCCACGGCAAGCCCTGGGCGCGGGTCGTGGTGCTGTATCCCGAGGGTCTGGTCTCGCGGCGGCAGCAGCAGCAGCTCACGTGCTGGGGCGACAACGTGACGTCGCTGGCCGTGGCGGGCACCTTCGACGACTGCCAGCGGATGGTGAAGGAAGCCTTTGCCGACCCGGAGCTGCAAAGCCGCTTCGAGTTGTCGTCCGCCAACAGCATCAACATTGGCCGCCTGCTGCCGCAGTCCGTGTACTACGCGGCGGGCAGCCTGGAGGTCTGGAGGCGGGAGGGGCAGGCAGCCGGCTTCATCGTGCCGTCCGGAAACCTCGGCAACGTGGTGGCCTGTTTGTGGGCGCGACTGATGGGCCTGCCAATCGGCCCCATCGAGCTGGCGCACAATGCCAACCGCACGGTGCCGGATTTCCTGTCCAGCGGTGAATGGCAACCCAGGCCGGGCCTGGCGACGCTGGCCTCCGCGATGGATGTCGGCAACCCGAGCAACATGGAGCGCCTGCGCTGGCTGAGCCCGGACTGGCGCGAGCTGGCGTCACAGGTCAAGGCCCACTCGATCACGGACGAGCGCATCCGCGCGCGGATCCGGGCCGACTACCGCGCCTTGGGCGAAACCTGGTGCCCGCACACGGCCACGGCCGCCGAAGTCTACGCGACGATGCCGGCGACGCAGCGCGGCGAACGGCGCTGGGTGCTGGTCGCCACGGCGCACCCGGCCAAGTTCGACGAGATCGTCGAGCCGCTGGTCGCGACGCGCGTGCCCGTGCCGCCGGGGCTCGCGGCACTGCTCGGGTTGCCGAGCCGCTTCACCCGCATCCCGGCGAACCTCGCGGGCCTCAAGGCCGCGTTGGGCGGCGAGGGCCCCTCATGACCGTCACGCCCGGGCAACTCGCGCTGATCCTCGTCGTGGCCGTCGCCGTGCCCGGCGCGCTCCTGGGCTATCGCCACTGGCGCAAGGTCCAGGCGCGACGCCGGCGATTGCAGCAGGTCGCGGCGGTCGCGTTCGACATGATGCAGGACGTGCTCGTTCCCGACGGCAACGAGGGCCACCTGCACGTCGACTTCCTGCTGCTGACCGGGGCGGGACTGCTGGTGGTCGACCTGCGCGACGTCCCCGGCATGATCTTCGGCGGCGAATACATGGACGAGTGGACCGTGATGGACGGCGTGCGCCGGGCCACCTTCCCGAACCCCCTGGGCTCCCTGTACGACCGCGTCGCCGCGGTGAAACTCGCGGCCGGCAAGGCGCCGGTGGACGGCCGGGTGGTGTTCTCGCCGCGCGGCCGGTTTCCGAAGGGCCGCCCGCCGCGGGTCAGCATGCTCGAGTCGCTGGCCGAGGAGTTCGGCGCCGCGGACCGCACGCTCGAGCCGTCGCCGGCGAGCGCCTGGCAGGAGGAGTGGGCGGCGCTCAAGTCCGTCGTGCAGCCGAGCCCGCATCGCCGTCCGCATTGAAGCGGAAGCCGTTCAGCCGGCCGCTTCGCGATCTCCCGCCCCCGCGCGACGGGCGTGGTCGGCGATCACTGCGGCCACGCAGGCGGTCAGCCGGCGCGCGTAGTCGATGTGCAGGAACTCGTTCGGGCCGTGTGCATTCGACGCGGGCCCGAGCACCCCGGTGACCAGGAACCGCGTCTTCGGGAAGCGCTGCGCCAGCATGCCGATGAACGGAATCCCGCCGCCGGTCCCGAGGTACATCGCGTCGCGCCCGAAGACGGCCTGCGAGGCGCGCTGGACGGAGTCCGCGAGCCAGTCCGGCACCGGCGGTGCATTCCAGCCGCGCCCTGTCATCGCCGGCTCGAAGGACACGCGCGCGCCGTACGGCGGCTGCTCCTCGAGCACGCGCTTCAGTGCGGCCGAGGCGGCGGCGGGGTCCGCGGTCGGCGCCAGCCTCACCGAGAGCTTCACCGCGACGCGCGGCAGCAGCACGTTGCCCGCGTCACGCAACGTCGGCAGCCCGTCGGCGCCGGTGACCGTGAGTGACGGCCGCCAGGTGTTGTTGAGCACCAGTTCATAGGGCGAGTTGGTGACCGGCTGCGCGCCCTCCACGAAGGGCAGCCGGCGGAAGGTCTGCTCGCCCAGGGCGGCCGCGGCAACCTCGGCCTGCCTTCGGCGCTCCGCAGGGATCGGCGCGAACAACTCGTCGACGAGCAGGTCGCCGGTCACCTCGTTCTCGATCCGGCTCAGCAGGGACCGCAGGATGCGGAAGGTGGACGGTGCGACGCCGGTCGCGGCGCCCGAATGCACGCCTTCCCTGAGAACCTCGACCGCCAGCGTGCCGAGCACCGCGCCGCGCAGCGACGTGGTCACCCACAGCTGCTCGTAATTGCCGCACTCGGCGTCCAGGCAGACGACGAGGCCCGGCGTGCCGATCCGGGCCGCGAGAGCCTCGACGTAGTGGGGGAGATCCACGCTGCCGCTTTCCTCGCAACCCTCGATCAGCACCACGCACCGGGCGTGGGCGACGCCTTGTTCCTGGAGCGCGCGGATGGCGGACAGCGAACTGAAGACGGCGTAGCCATCGTCGCCGCCGCCGCGCCCGTAGAGCTTCCCGTCGCGAATGACGGGATTCCAGGGCGACAGCCCTTCCGCCCACCCGGTGAATTCCGGCTGCTTGTCGAGATGACCGTAGAGCAGGACACAGTCGTCGCTGCCTGGTGGCAGGCCGCGTGCCGGAACCTCGACGAACAGCAGCGGAGTGCGCCCTGGCAGCTTCACGATCTCGATCGCGAGGCCCTCGATCGGTTGCCGGCGACACCAGTCGGCCAGCAACTCCGCGGCTCGTTGCATGTGGCCATGCGCTTCCCACTCGGCGTCGAACTGCGGTGAC
>Ga0316601_100001969_pt1 | contig 10394 bp, 10 predicted proteins | sample OWC_soil_day5_no_FD_207663 | JGI IMG/M metagenome (GOLD analysis project Ga0316601, IMG submission 207663) | Wetland soil microbial communities from Old Woman Creek delta, Ohio, United States - OWC_soil_day5_noCT | ecosystem: Environmental > Terrestrial > Soil > Wetlands | place: USA: Ohio...
AACGTCCGCTGATCCGCGAGCACGTGCGTGTGCCAGCCGCGCTCGACCATCGCCCAGTCGGCCTCGTAGCGGTCCATCGTGATCCGCATGCGCCCGCCGCCCGAGATGATCCGCGCGTCGATCCCGGACAGCCGGAGGTTCGCGAGGAACCGCTCGATCCGGTCGATGTACTCGAGGCCGCTCGTCGGCGGCACGTCGCGGCCGTCGATCAGCGCGTGGATGTACAGCCGCTTGCACCCGGTCTTCGCCGCCGCGTCGAGCATCGCGAACAGGTGCTCGATGTGCGAGTGCACGTTGCCGTCGGACACGAGGCCGAGGAAGTGGATCGCCCCGCCGCGCATCCCGCGACCGAGGACCGCGGCCCACGTCTCGCCCTGGAACATCGCGCCCGTCGCGATCGCGGCGTTCACGAGCTTGGCGCCCTGCGCGTAGATCTTGCCGGCGCCGAGCGCGTTGTGGCCGACCTCGCTGTTCCCCATGTCGTCGTCGCTCGGCAGGCCGACCGCCTTGCCATGCGCCCGGAGCTCGGCGCGCGCTCCCGGGACCCACAGGCGATCGAGCGTCGGGGTCGACGCGATGGCCACCGCGTCCGCTTCGTCCCCGGCGCCGCGTCCGACCCCATCCATCACGACGAGAACCACGGGTCCGGCGGGCTGCTGCTTCGGGTGCGGGCGGAGCGACATCTGCGACGAACCTTAGCGCGGCTCGCGCGTGGATCGTGCACTCCAAGTGCAACCCAGGCTGGCGAATTCAGTAGCCATGAGAGCGCGCCCTCCGCGACGTGACGTGTGGAGGCCGCAAACCGGGACCTTCCGGATCGAGCGGTCACACGGTTAGCTGCTGGCACCAAGATCGCAGTGACCTCTCGGCATGCACCCGGACGACACGATGGACACGCTCGACACCTCCGTCGACCTGACGGCCCTCGACACCGAGACCGTGGAGGGCCTCGACACCGAGCAGACCCCGGCGCTCGCCCCCGAGGAGCTCGACGTCACCGCGCTGACCGCGATCACCGGCGGCATGCGGTGGGAGGACTTCCGGCGATCGACCCACGTCGAGGACCGCCGCAGCCCCCGTGCGATCGCGCGCGACCAGCAGTGGTGGGATCGCACGATGGCGCCCACGCCGGTCCCGCTCCCCCCGCGCCGACCCGAAGGGATCTAGGTCATGACGAATCACGCAGAGCTCGACAAGGTCATCGACTCCCTGCTCGCCGAGCACGGGGTCCCGTCCGACGATCGCCCCCGGCTCGCGGCGAAGCCGGCGCAGGAGCACTGGCTGCGCCGCACGATGAAGACCGGACCGGTGGAGCTACCGCCGCCGTCGCGCCGCTGACTCAGCGGGCGACCATCGCGCCGGTCCACCACTCGTAGTCGCGGCCGAGCTTGTCGCCATCGGGGAAGAACACGACGTAGGTCATCGCGTCGTACGCGAGGAAGCTCGGGCGCCCGCCGAGGTCGTGCCCGATCTGGTGCACGGCCCGCCACGTGCCGGTGTTGAAGTACACCGCGGGCTTGCCCTCGATCTTGCCGAGCGGCTGCATCGAGGGGAAGTGCGAGTGGCCGTTGACCACGAAGCGGTAGCCGCGCCGCTTCTGGAGCTCCGCCGCCGCGACTGTCGACATCTTGCCGTCGAAGCTGTGCTGGAAGAACCGGTACAGCTGCGTCAGCCGCTCGTCGGAGCCGTGCGCCATCATCTTGTTGCGCGACAGCTCGAGCAGGAGGCGGAGCTTCTTGCCGAGGTCGAGGGAGAAGGTCTTGCGCTGCTTGCCGAGCCAGTCGCGCACGAACTCGTTGGCGAGGAACTCGTCGACGACCTCGCTCCACACCTGGCTCATCGGGCGCAGCAGCTCCTTGCGCATCACGCTCTGCTGCCGCACCCACGCCGGCACCGCGTAGACCGGCCGCACGTCGTCGATGTCGTCGACCTCCTCGATCCCGGGGTGGTCCTCGCCGACCAGCTTGCGGAGCATGCGGGGGAACTTGAGGATCAGCTCGGAGCCGATCGCATCGCCGATCGTCGCGTCGCCGTCGGGGCTCGCGTTGATCGGGTCGCCGATGTTGCCGTGGTAGGCGAGCACGCCATGATCGGGGAAGGCGAGCTCGGTGTGCAGCGGCATCGTGTCCTTGCCGACGAGGGCACGGGCGACGAGCTTCTGCGCGGCAGGCGACGTCAGCAGGAGGCGATCGTGGTTGCCGACGACGTAGTGCACGCCGAGCTCGCCGCTCTCGACCTTGCCGCGGATCGCGGTGAAGAAGTCCGCCTCCCGCTTGATCGTCTCCTCGACGATCTTCTCGACGTTCTTGACCACGCCGTTGGTCGACGCCCCGTGATACGGGCGGTGGCGCCCCTCGAACCACGACGGCGATCGCACGAGGTCGAACAGGTCGCCGACGATGCACAGCTCCGCGGGGCGCTTGCCGCGCGCGACCTGGATCCGCTCCCAGAACCGGTTGAACTGGTCCGCCTTGCTGACGGCGTTCCCGTGCAGGCGATCCGTCAGATGGATGTCGCTGACGAAGATCAGCAGCGGCCGCTCACCCATGACGCGATCGTACACCCGGGACTAGCGTGCGCGCGCGAGGTGATCACCGAGGACGTGGACGAGCTCGGTGGTGAACTCGGTCGGATGCTCGCGGTGCATGAAGTGTCCTCCGGGGACCTGCACGACCTCGTACGACGCCGTGAACCGGTTGCGCGCCTTCTCGAACGCGCGCGGCGCGACGTGGTCGTGCACGCCCGCGAACGCGATCGTGGGCACCGTGATCGGCCGACGCAGCGACGGGGGGAGCCGCAGGGTCAGGGCGCGGTAGTAGCCGAGGGTCGCCTCGGCGACGCCGGGCTCGCGGAGGATCGCCTTGAACCGCGCAGTCTCGGCCGGGGGAATGTCCTTCCACGCGGGTGACCAGCGCCGCACGAGCTCGTCGACCAGGGCACCGTCGCGGTCGCGCAGCTTCGCGGCGGCGTTGCGACTGCGGAGCGTCACGAAGTGCCGCATGATCCACGCGAGCTTCGGCGTCGGGCGGATCGACGCGGGGTGCGGGATCGCGACGGTGACGAGCAGGCGGACCTTGTGCGGTGCGAGTGCGGCTGCGGCATACGCGGCGCTCGCGCCCCAGTCGTGACCGATGACGATCGCGGGCTCGCCGCCGAGCGCGTCGATCAGCGCGACGACATCGGTGCCGAGGGTGTCGGTGTCGTACGCGCCGTCCGCGGGGATCGCGGTCGGGTGATAGCCGCGCGTGAACGGTGCGACCGCGCGATAGCCCGCCGCGGCGAGCGCGGTCATCGTCGCGTCCCACGTGTACGCCGTGTCCGGGAAGCCGTGGACGAGCAGCACGAGTGGACCGGTGCCCGCCTCGAGATAGGCGAAGCGCAGGCCGCCCGCATCGATGAACTTCGGCTCCACGCCGCGAAGCTGTCACCGACTGACACCGGAGTCTATCGAGTGACACGAGAGTCTACGGGGCGCCCCGTTGACACCGACCGGCGACGCCACAGGTTGAGTGAATCATCGATCACGACCAGACCGTCTCCACCCTCGAGCTGATCGAGGCCCACGTCCGTGCGCAGGGTCAGGCCGCGCAGTTCACCTACCACGGCGTGCTCGGGGGGCCCGACGCGTCGGTGATCCTCGGCGATCGCGTCGAGCTGGTCGCGCGCCAGATCGAGGGCCGCAGCGAGCTCGCGGTGCTCGTCGCGACCGCCGAGGCGGCGGCGGAGACGCTCGCCGTGCTCGACGGTCTCGAGGTCCCGCTCGGCGATCGCGCGGCGGTGCTCGATGCGTTCCGCCGCGCGCTGATCGCGACCCGCGACCGGTGGCCGGCCCTCGAGCGCGAGTTTCCCACGGCCGCGCTCGCCGCGCTCCACGTCGCTCATCCGCGTGCGCGCGGGCTCCTCGGTCACACGATCGTGCCGGACACCGGCGGCCTGCACCCGGCCTACGCGGCGGTCCACCGCGGCAAGCGCCCGCTGTTCACGTGGTGGACGGCCGCCGGCGGGTTCGACGTGCCGCCATCCGCGCCGGTGCCCACGGCGACGACGCCCACGTCGACTACGAGCCCGTGCGACTGGGTCAGCGGTCTCGATGCGTGTGACCTGCCGTGCGAGCTCGCGCAGTGTCTCGATCTGGCCTCGGTCGCCGACTGCGACGTGGGGTGCCTTTGATCCTGCGCGTGCTCGCGTGGCTGATCGTGTTCTATCGGCGCTGGCTCTCGGGCAAGGGGCCGCTGCGCGACGTGCGCTGCAGCTTTGCGCCGCACGAGAGCTGCTCGGCCTTCGGCCTGCGTGCGACGTCGGAGGCGCCGACCGCGCGCGCAGCGATCGGCCGGATCGCGCGCCGGATCCGGCGCTGCCGCGACGCGTGCCTCGTCACGGATGGCCACGCGCTGTCGTGGACCCCACTCCACGACCGCACGCCGGTGGAGATCGTCGACGAGCTGCGCGCGGACGGGGAGGGCGCCGCCGCGATCGATCGGCTCCTCCGGGTCCGCCGCGCCGTCGCGATCTGGCGGGCGGATCGTCCCTCGATCCGCGCGTGCGACGAGCTCCTCGCCGATCCCGCGACCGGGATCGCTGCGGCGGCGCGCGCGACTCGCGTGTGTGCCGAGCCCGCGATCCGGAGCCGCGCACGTCGTCGGCTCGCGATCTTTGGCGTGGTCGCGGCCGTCGCGGTGGCGGTCGCGATCTTCCTGCCGTGGGTTGGCGGCCTCACGCTCGGCCTCGCGGCGACCGCCGGCACGCTGTCCGCGCGCACGACCCTCGAGCGCGAGCGCCGGTTCGACCTTCACCAGACGTGGGCGCAGCGGCGCTGATCGCAGGTCACGGCCTCGCGACCTCGTTCTCGACGGAGACCACCGGCTCGGGCTCGGTGTACCTGCGGATCACGATGTTCCGGAGCTGGCCGATGTCCTGGGAGGTCATCATCCCGGCGAACCCGCGGCCGGTGTGCTCGTGCGCGGCCGTGCCGGTCGCCTGCAGCGCCGCCGCCGGTGGCATCGCGAGCGCGGACCAGGCGGCATCCGCGTCCCAGAACCGGAGCTGCGTCGGCGCGGCGCCGAACACGGCGAGCGCCTGCGTCCGCCACTGGTTCGGCACGATCGGGGGAGGATCGGTCAGCCCTTGCAGGGCGATGATCTCGTTGTCCTCGTCGACGATGTCGCCGTCGTAGATGCCTTGATCGTTGTTCGGGCACGTCGGGTTCTGCGCGCGCGACGTGCAGTAGTAGTGCGTCGAAGCCTCGCTCCCTCCGGTCCCGGTGGCGATGATCCCGCGGGCGCACACGCCGGACTGCATGTTGTTCGTGTAGCAGCCGGTGTGGAACCACGACGCCTCGACGAGCACGTCGCGCTCGTCGACGGGCCGGCGGTAGCTCGACTGCGAGTCATCGCCCGTGTTGTAGAGATACGCCCCGCTGGGGGCCCAGGTCAGCGAGTTGTCGTGCCCCGTGGACAGCCACGCGTCCATCCGGCCGCGCGCGTAGTCGGCGCTGCGATCCACGCTCGCCGGATCCCACCACAGGTAGACCGCGGAGCCCTCGGGCGGCATCGCCGCCGGCGCGGTCGGGTGATCGTAGTAGAGGAACGCATCGCGCCACGTCGCGCTGTCGGCGATGTCGCTCGGCACGGCGAACCGGAGATCGAGGGACGGCGTCCCGCATCCGATCAGGTGGCTAGCGAGCTCGGTCCATGCGGTGCCGTTCCACACGACGATGCGGGCGTCATCGCACGCGGAGCCCGTGAGCGTCGCCGGGTCGATGACGAGCCGCACGGTGTAGCCGGCGTACCCCTTGTCGGGCCGCACCGCGCCGGTCGTCACGACGAGCCGTCGCCGATGTCCCCACGCGTCGTCCCACCACGGTGGATCGAGGTTCGAGGCGTCACTCCCCGCGCCGGGCCCGTCGCCGGATCCGGAGGGCGGGGTGAGCTGAAAGCCGCAGCCGGCGAGCACGAGCGCTCCACATACGGCTGGCCAGCGCACGCCTCCATCGTAGCGCCGACGGCGCCGCACGGGGTGGGCTTTGGCGCGCGCAGCGCGCGGATCACTTCTTCGGGGTCGGCGTCGGCGGCGGGACGGCCTTGGGCGCCAGCGACGGCGCACCTTCGAGCGCGGGGCCCCCGCTGCCGGTGTTCTGCTGTTGATCCGCGTCGACGATCCGGTAGTTCTTCACGCTGCGCTCGTCGAACTCGAACCACGAGGCCTTGATCGGCTTCTGGAAGTCCGGCGCGAAGAACCGGAAGTGGTTCACGTTGTTCGACGAGTCGATGATCACCGACTGCGTGACGTGGAAGTCCTTGGTCGCGACGACGAGGTACAGGTTCTTGTACTGCGCGGACGGCTTCTTCGGCGACAGCTTGAGGACGAGGTCCTCCTTCGAGCCGTACTTGCCGGTCGTGTCGATCTCCGCGTTGAACTCCGCCTTGAGGTCACCCTTGCCGTAGAGGAACGACACCGCGACCGGCATCAGGTCCTGCGCGAGGTTCTTCTTCATCACCTGCTTGTTGTCGTGCTCGACCATGTAGAGGTACGAGCCGTTGGAGATGAAGCTCTTCTTGACGACGGTGCTCTGCTTCTTCTTCTCGAGGTAGTCCCAGCGCATCTTGCCCGGCTTCTGGATGAACACCGTGCCGTCGCTGGTCTTGGTGCTGCCGAACGTGTCGTAGGTGACCGCCTGGCGGAACTGCGCGCTGACCTGCTGGATGCTCGCGTAGAACTTCTGGACCTTGTCGACGACCTCGTTGGCCGTCGCCGGCATCGCCGCGGTCGCGGTGGGAGCTGCGACCATCGGGATCGTCACGACGTGATGCGCGGGCGCCGCTGCCGGGTTCGCGGCGGCGAGGAACGTACGAGTGAGAAGTCCGATGAGGTCCATATCGCGTCTCCAGGGGGCCCAACAGGCACCGTGCATCTTCGACGCACGGGGGGGTGCCGGGATTCATGCGGGGAAGTCGTTGACTTGCCTGGTGGTAGCACGGGCGGGCGTTCGATACCCTAGCGGTGAATGAGACCGGTCTGGGTGTTGCTCGCATTCCTCGGCTGTAGCGGCGGTCCGTCGCGGCCCCGGCCGGCGGACCCCGCGGACCCCGCGCTCGGCCAGCTCGCCGATGAGGATCTCTACAAGCCGACCTACGGCAAGCCCGATCTGCAGCGTGCGTTGATCACGGAGCGCGGCGCGGAGGCGAGCGGCGAGCGCCTGGTCGCCGAGCTCGAGGCCGGCGCGGGCTCCGATGATCGGCTGCGCGTCGCGATCGCGGATCTCGCGATCCGTCGCCGCTTCATCGCGTCGCTCGAGGCGTGCGAGCGCTCTGGCCAGGCATGCCCGCCGCGCCTCGACGATCCGAGCTGGGCCTTCGATCCCGATCCCGATGGCGGGCCGCAGGCTCCGAAGCTCGACGCACCGCTGCGCTTCGATCTCGGGAGCTGGCAGCAGATCTCCGCCGAGCTCCACGGCCGCGCCTGCGCGTGCCGGACGATCGCGTGTGTCGACAGCATGGGCGTCGCGATCGATCAGCTCGAGCGGCGGCCGATGCCCGAGGTCGCCGGCGACGAGGTCGCGAGCCAGTCGATCACGCGCGCGCGCGAGTGCCTGTTTCGCCTGCGCGGCAAGAAGGCGACGCCCGGCCTCCAGCCGCCCGCGGAGGAGTGACCGGCACGCCCGCCAGCGCTACGCCGCGGCGACCAGGACTTCGCGCTTGTTCGTGTGATCCGGCGGACTGACCACGCCCTGCTTCTCCATCTCCTCGACGAGCCGCGCGGCGCGGTTGTAGCCGATGCGGAGCTGGCGCTGGACCCACGAGATCGACGCGTTGCGCGTCGTCGTCACGATGTAGAGCGCCTTGTCGTACATATCGTCGTCGCTCTTGCCGCTCGGCGTGCCGCCGATGTCGGGGTTGCCTTCGCCTTCCTCGTCGCGCGGCTTGAGGATGTCGAGGTTGTAGACCGGGCGCGCCTGGGTCTTGAGGAACGTGACGACGCGCTGGATCTCTTCCTCGTCGACGTAGCAGCCGTGGAAGCGCTGCGGTGCGCCGCCGCGATCGGAGAACAGCATGTCGCCGGCACCGAGCAGGGCCTCGGCACCGTTCTGGTCGAGGATCGTCCGCGAGTCGATCTTCGACGTGACGTGGAACGCGATGCGCGACGGGAAGTTCGCCTTGATCAGGCCGGTGATCACGTCGACCGACGGACGCTGGGTCGCGAGGATCAGGTGGATGCCGGCCGCGCGCGCCTTCTGTGCGATGCGGGCGACGCTGGTCTCGACCTCCTTCGGGGCGCACATCATGAGGTCGGCGAACTCGTCGATCACGACGACGATGTACGGCAGCCGGTGCTGGGGCGAGGTGACCTTCTCTCGCGCGTCGGCCTGCTCGGGCGAGTCGGAGTCGACGGCCTTGTTGATGTCGTCCTCGAGTGCGGCAGCGGCGGCATCGGCGGCGGCGCGCAGCTTGTCAGCCTCGACCTTCGCGAGCTGCTTGCCGATCTTCTCGTTGTAGGTCGAGATGTCGCGCACGCCCATGGTCGCGAGCATGTCGTAGCGGCGCTCCATCTCCTCGACCGCCCAGCGCAGCGCGAGGTTCGCCTTCTTGGGATCGGTGACGACCGGGAGGAGGAGGTGCGGGATGCCCTCGTAGATCGAGAGCTCGAGCATCTTCGGATCGATCATGATCATCCGGACGTCTTCGGGGCTGCAGTGATAGAGCAGGCTCGAGATCATCGCGTTGACGGCGACCGACTTGCCGGAGCCCGTCGTACCGGCGACGAGGAGGTGCGGCATGCGGGCGAGATCGACGACGGCCGGCGCTCCCTCGATGTCCTTGCCGAGCGCCATCGGCAGCTTGTAGCGGCCCTTGCGGAACATGTCGTCGGCGAGGATCTCCTTGATGAAGACCTTCTCGCGGCTCTTGTTCGGGACCTCGATGCCGACCGCCGCCTTGCCGGGGATCGGCGCGACGATGCGGACGCGCAGCGCTTCGAGTGCGAGCGCGAGGTCGTCGGTGAGGTTGACGATCTTGTTGACGCGCGTGCCGGGTGCCGGCGCGAACTCGTACATCGTGACGACCGGACCGGGCCGGATCGCGACGACGTCGCCCTTGACGCCGTAGTTCTCCAGCGTCTGCGTCAGCTTCGCCGACAGCTCGAGCATCGCGGTCTTGTCGATCGCGTTCTGCGACGCCGAGTCGTAGTTGAGTAGCTGGATCGACGGGAGCTGGTACTCGCCCTCGCCGAGCTTGATGAACGTCTGGCGGTCCGCGTCCGCGGCCTTCTCCTTGGCCGCCATCTCGGCCTTGTCGGCGTGCTTGAACCGCGGCTCGACGATCATCGGGCCCTTGTCGCCGTTGATCACCGCGATCGGCTCGTTCGGCGGCTCGTCGTCGACGATCATCGCCTGCAGCTTCTGCTCGGCGTTCGCGACCTCGGGAGCCTTGGTGCCCTGCGGGAACCGCGAGCGCTTCGCCTTGACCGGGATATCGTCCGCGGCCGGCGCCACGGTGGTGTCGTTGGCGGCGGGGCCCGGGACCGCGAGATCGATCTCGGTGACCTGCGGGGCCTTCTTCTTCTTCTTCGGCGCGTCCTCCATCGACGTCGAGACGGTGCGCTCGATGATCATCGGGTTGGCGACGCGATCGCCCGCGCCGACCTCGAGGACGTCATCGATCTCGACCTCGTAGTCCTCGTCATCCTCGTCGTCGCGATCGCCGCGCTCCGGGAGCATCGCGCGGAACACATCGCCCCAGAACCGCGCGAACGCGACCATCGCCACCTTGATCGCGCGGCCGACCGCGCGCGCCACGCCGCCCATCGAGATCAGCACGTCGCGCATCCGCAGCGGCGTCGCGACGACCACGGCGACCACGAGCCCGACGATCGCGAGCAGCGCCGTGCCGGCCGTGCTGATCACCGCGCGGAGGATCTCGGCCAGGTGCTCGCCGATCGCGCCGCCCGGTCCGTGCCCGGCGACGCGGTAGCCTGACGCCGCGAGGTGGATCAACGTCGCGAGCGCGACGACACCGATCGCGGACCCGACCGTGATCGTCCACGGCATCACCGGATCCCGCTCGATCAGGGTCCGGATCGAGGCGACGACCGCGAGCGCGATCAGCGCGTAGCCGCAGACGCCGGCGAGGCCGTAGTAGAGGCTCGCGGTGGCCCGGCCAAACGGGCCCATGACCAGCGCGCCGGCCTGGAGCGACACCATCGCGACGACCAGGAACAGCGCCGCGCCCAGCCCGATCACCCCGAGAACCTCCCGCCGCCGATCCGCCGCGCCCGCCCGTGGACTATCCGATGTATCGCGATTCTTTCGGTTTTTCGACATAGGTTCCCTGGGGTCCCGAGGAGTACCTTATCCTACATGCACCGATATCCACCTCCCAAGTTTTCACCCCTGATGACTC